>Ga0209211_10009004_pt1 | contig 13450 bp, 14 predicted proteins | sample RifGroA2_FD_183992 | JGI IMG/M metagenome (GOLD analysis project Ga0209211, IMG submission 183992) | Groundwater microbial communities from Rifle, Colorado, USA - Groundwater A2 (SPAdes) (version 2) | ecosystem: Environmental > Aquatic > Deep subsurface > Groundwater | place: Rifle, Colorado...
CAAAGCTAATTAATTTAAACTAACCGTGCGGTTGGGAAAGATCGCCCTCTGGGCGACCACACTCATCAAGCCACCGTCTCTGACGGTGGTGCACTGACTATAGTCACAAATAAAAAAAGCCATCCATGAAAATTGGGTGGCTTTTTTGTCGCCAAATTGTGGGTAGGCAGGTTCTGTGTATTATAATATAAAATAGGCATATTGTCAAATAGAGACTAGGAAAGCTAACGCCATCCATAGCATCATCTGCCCTTGTTGAATGTCCCATAGGTAATGATCAAAAAGCATGATAAATATGAAGCCGATGATTAAGCCTTTAAATAGCTTGATTACGATTGGTGAAAATGTTCCACGTGGAACATTTTCGGCGGGCTTGTATGTTTCACAGTGAGAATTGTTCCACCCGCCTCGACTCGCGGAAACGACCACTCGTCGACGCGAGGCTGGCGTGGAACATTTTATACTTAATTCTGGTGTGACTATTTTTCTTTCAAATTGTTCCACGTGGAACATTTTCCATAGCATCCAGATGAGCAGCGCTAGTCCAATCAATCCTAATTCGCTCCAGACCAGCAAAAAGACATTGTGCACTGGTTGAAATTGCCAGTCAGAAAGTGCTTGATTTGTGTGATTGTGCATATCGGCCACGAATTGGCCAGATCCAATGCCAAATATGTAGTTATCTGAAATTGTTCCACGTGAAACATTTAGATACAACATGCGCTCGTTGAGTGATTTGAAAAGCAGTGAATTAATATCTGGCTTGATAATAACCACCAAAGTGACGAATATTCCCAATAGGATAATTGATTTGCGACCAAAATGTTCCACGTGGAACATATTATTGTTTGATTTAGTATTTTTATTATAAGCTTCACAATGGTCATTGTCCCACGTGGAACATTTTATGCTTTGTTCTGGTGAAATCGATTTTTGCGAAAATTGTTCCACGTGGAACAATTTTACCGCATAAGCTTTGATGCTTGTCCAGTACGCATAGCCAATAGCTATAATTAGGCCTAAAATGGCTGATTTTGAGAAAGTCAGGATTGTGGCAACTATTTGAATGACTAAAATTATCGAAAATGCTCGATCAGAGATTATTCTCTGTATAACATCTATAATTGTTCCACGTGGAACATTTTTGGTTGGTTTGTATGTTTCACACTGCGAATTGTTCCACGTGGAACATTTTATAGCTAACTTAGAATCGGATTTTTGTTCCATCCCAGTCAGAATGTTCCATGCCTGCCCCTGAAATTGTTCCACGTGGAACATTTTTCGGTACGCTATGGTTATGATGATTGAGAATAATAAGAAACCAGCCAGAATGTTGGGATGCGGAAATAAGCCATAAGCTCGGATAATTTTCTCTTGGTTGAGGATAATTTTGGCTACACCAGCTATTTCTGGTGAAATTAGGCTTTCTTTGAGCCAAAAAAGACCAATTGAGTGTTGAGCAATGAATTGCCAAATGCCAATAATGGCTTGGATTAGGCTGATTGATATGATTATTTTGAAAGTATTGCGCAAAATTGTTCCATCCCAGTCAGAATGGTTAGTTGTAGACGTATTGTTCCACGTGGAACATTTTGGTGAAATTATGTTTGATGAATGTTCCACGTGGAACATCTGACGGGACGTGCGTGGAACAATTTTGATTATTAGGTATAAGAATAAGATATAATACTCAAATAGCTTTATTGATCTAAATAAGGCAATATCTTGGTTTACTGACCAATTTATCGAGATGAATGACCAGGCCACGAGAAATAGTGGTAAAAGAAGTGTTCCATGTCTGCCCCTGAAATTGTTCCACGTGGAACATTTTTCTCGGGGTGGAACAGTAGCAGCTTTTATTATTGACAAAAGAAACTGTTTGTTGCGTAATATCGAAACAAGCCAACTAATTGCGATTGAGAGCAAAAAGAGGTCACTGATGTATAGGTAGATGCTCGTATATTCGTTAAATTGTTCGTTGATCGGATAAAAAAACAAAACCTTTCGCACAGAAAGGGTGAATGTGGCTAAAAAGCCATAAAAAAACCAAACATCGGGTTGTGCCTTGAAATTGTTCCAAATTTTTTGTAACTGATTCATAGTGTAATTATACATTAGTTATTGGAAATTAGTAATAATATTTTTTGAATGTGGTGTGTGACATGTTGCACATGGAATGGTTCTGTGGTACGATTAGTTTATTATGAGAGCACAATATATCCACTTAAAATCGCAAGCAATCGCTTTGCGTAAAAGTGGCAAGACATACAATGAAATGATACACACGCTGAAACAGGCAGTCCCTAAAAGCACTTTGTCTACTTGGTGCTCTAGTGTTGTGTTTGCGCCTAAGTATCAAGAAAAAATTGATAAAGCTATGATAGCTAATGCACATAAAGGTAGGGCGCTAGCATTGGCGACTAACAAAATAAAAAGAGAAAAATATTTGAAAGGTGTTTATGATAGAGTTAGTCATTTGGGGTTGGTATTTAAAAATAAGGAAGTAGCTCAGATTGCATTAGCGGTGCTGTATTTGGGTGAAGGATCTAAAACTAAAAGCTCTGTAACATTTGGAAATTCTGACCCAGCAATTATTGCATTGTTTTTGCGTTTATTGAGATATTGTTATAAGATTGACGAAGACAAATTTCGATGTACATTGCAGTGTCGGGCTGACCAAAATATAAAAGAATTAGAGAAATTCTGGTCTGGCATAACAGGAATCCAGTTGAATAAATTTTATAAAGCACGGGTTGATGCTCGGACAATTGGCAAGACATCGAAAAAGCCTTATTATAAGGGGGTTTGTCGGATAGATTATTTTTCAGCCGATTTATTTAATGAATTGATGAAAATTATAGAGGTAATTAACAAGGTGGGGATATAGCTCAGTTGGTAGAGTACTTCGATGGCATCGAAGGGGTCAGGAGTTCGAACCTCCTTATCTCCACAAGAATGTAAAATCTAAAAATTATTTTTGTCTTCGTAGTTCAACGGATAGAACAGTAGCGTCCTAAGCTATTGATGTAGGTTCGATTCCTGCCGAGGACACACAAAAATATGATTACTAAAATTCCCAAACCCCGTAAATCCGTCTATGGCGGAAACGGGGCAGGCAAGTAATCTAAATACATGACTAAAAAAATCCCATCTCAAGTTATTGAGGTCTTGCAGAAAATTGAAGAACAAAATTTTGAAGCGTACATTGTGGGTGGCTGTGTGCGTGATTTGATTATGGATAAAATTCCCAATGATTGGGATGTGACAACTAATGCGACACCAGAAAAAATTCAAGAAATTTTCCCGGATAATTTTTATGAAAATAATTTTGGCACAGTCGGAGTGAAAGTGGAAAAATTTACGGAAGGCGAAGGTGAACACGCCTCGACTCGTGGAGACGACCACTCGTCGACGCGAGGCGGGCATGATGTGGTGGAAGTGACAACATATAGGATAGAAAGTAAATATTCTGATAAAAGAAGACCAGATGAAGTTGCATTTGCCAAAACTTTACAAGAAGATTTGAGTCGACGTGATTTCACAATGAATGCACTAGCGTTACAAATTACAAATTACAAAAAACAAGATACAAAAAAAACTCAAATCTCAAATCTCAAATCTCAAAATTTAGATTACACAATTGTAGACCTATATAATGGTCAGAATGATATTGAACAAAAAATAATTCGCACGGTGGGAGATGCGGAAGAAAGATTTGATGAGGATGCGTTGCGTATGATGCGAGCGATTCGTTTTCATTCACAATTGGGTTTTGCAATTGAGGAAAAAACTTTGCAGGCCATCAAAAAATTTGCGGGACACATGCAACACATTTCACAAGAAAGAATCAAGGATGAGTTGGTGAAAATAATTTTGTCAGACAATCCTGCGGAAGGTATTGAAATGTTGCATGAAACTGGAATTTTGCAATTTGTGATTCCAGAATTGGAAAGTGGCGTGGGCATTGCGCAGAATCGTCATCACATCCACACGATTTATAGGCATTGTGTTTTGGCCTTGCAATTTTGTCCGTCGAAAAAATTGGAAGTGCGCTTGGTTTCACTTTTGCATGACATTGCCAAACCGCAAACCAAACGAGGTGAAGGAGAATTTGCAACTTTCTACAATCATGATCATGTTGGTGCGCGCGTGGCTAGAAAGATTTTGCAACGCTTGCGTTTCTCCAATGAGATTATTGAAAAAGTTTCGATGTTGGTGGACAATCATATGTTCTATTACAATCCCGAAGAAGTTGGCGAATCATCGGTGCGACGCCTGATTCAAAAAGTTGGATTGGAAAATATGAAAGATTTGATTGATGTGCGCATCGCCGATCGACTGGGCTCCGGCACGCCCAAAGCCAAGCCATACAAATTGCGCCACTTAGAATATATGATCGACAAACTTTCACAAGATGCGGTGTCGGTCAAAATGCTCAAAATCAACGGGCGTGATTTGATGCAAGATTTGCTCATGACTCCTGGACCAAAAATCGGTGCTATTTTGGATGTGCTTTTGTCCGAAGTGATTGAAGACTCTGCTAAAAATGAAAAAGAATTTTTGCTCACTCGTGCCAAAGAACTTGACCAAGAAGACCTGCAAAAACTGCGTGAGATGGCTAAAGAGAGAATTGAAGAAAAGAAGGAGGAAGATGATAAAGAGATTCGGGATAAGTATTGGGTGAAATAAATCTCAGTAACTAGCAATTATAATATGGAAGGTCAAAAAGATAATTCAGGGGATTTTCGTGGGCGGGTTTTGGCGGTTGTGAGGAAGATTCCGAAGGGAAAAACTTTGACCTATAAACAAGTGGCGGAAATGGCGGGTCGGCCGAAAGCCTATCGGGCGGTGGGCAATATTCTCAACAAAAATTGGGATCCCAAAATTCCCTGCCATCGTGTGATCCGCTCAGATGGCAAACTAGGCGGTTATAATCGCGGGGCGGAGCAGAAAAAGGAGATTCTGAAGAGAGAAAAAGCTGATATATTGTGATAAAATACAATAATCATTGTAAACATAAACAATGATAGACTAAAGTTTTTCTATAAAATATTGTTGGGAAAATAAAAAAGCCAGTAACCGTGATAGGTTGCTGGCTTTTTGAATATACTATTTACTATGCTTGCCCTCTACATGAAAATTCCATCTGCCATATTTGCCACTACACACGATGGAATCTCCATGCCAATTTTCTGCTGATCCTCTCTCTACAATGACGGTTTCTTCTTTATTGAATCTATTGATGTATGTTTTCGTTACAATACACACGCCGTCTTTTTTATCATCGCCCATGTAATAAACGATAAATGTGACGTCAGTGCTTGGATGCATGTGGTTAAATCCGTTAAATCGTCCCTTCCAATATGATTCGCTTGACTCTGCAAATCCGATTTCTGACATCATGCCTTCTAAATGTCGTGCCTCTACAAAACCGTTTCCGTAATACGAGGCATTCTTCAGAACATATTGTTTTGTTTCCATGGTCATTCTCCTGTTTTGTAGTTTTGCCATTGTCGGCTAAAAGTTTTTTTACAATCTAATGCCGACTAGAACATTGCTGTTGCCTTACCGTTCAAAATCACACATGAGGTTGTTGCTAGTTCTGGGTCCATCATGGCAATCCCTGCTGAGATTATTATGCCATCGACAGTCCAATAATCCCCATTCCAGATCATCCCGCATTTTTCGAAAAATATATGAGAGACTCTCTTTAGTACAACACCTCTTTTTAATTCATCCTCATCCATGAAGACAGGACAATCGTCTTCTACGCGCATTCTTGTTAGGAGGAATCCCGTGGAAGCATATAAATCCAGGGGTGAGTTACTGTCATCTCCAATAACCATCGGATCCTTACAGCACGAGCATGTTAATAGCATAGAAGGTCTCCTTGATATAGTTTGATATTGAGTTTTTAAAGATCTGACGTCATGATTCTTCGGCTGAACTTATCATGACTACGTAGTATATCCCAAAAATGACAAAAAGTCAATAATCGTGTCAAATTGACTGTAATATGAAATGGTTGGTTGTCTAAATTTGACCATAATAAGGCAAATGTGCTATGTTATAAATGTTGTCAAGAAATGTAACAAAGTGTTAAATATATGCTAAAAAAGGATTTAGAAGTCATCGGATTAGATGAGGCAGAGGCCAGTGCTTATTTGGCTTTGTTGGAATTGGATGAGGCCTCAATTGCGCAAATCGCGGGAAAGGCCAAGTTGAAACGGCCAACTACCTATTTGATTGTGGAGGCTTTGAAGGAAAAAGGCTTGGTGAGTATGGTCAAACGCAAGAAAAAGACTTTGTTTCTGGCAGAAGACCCAAGAAAAATTTTGGATATGCTGGAAGAGAGAAAACAAAAGATGAATCGCATCATGCCAGAGCTGTTGTCGTTTGCCAACGCACTAGACAAAAAACCAGGCATTAGATATTTTGAAGGACAAGAAGGCATCAAGACAGTCTATCGCGACACTTTGAATTTTCCTGAGCAAGAATTTCAGGCTTTTTTCTCAGAAGTTTTTTTGAAACACTTTGATGAAAAGTTTTTTACTGAATTCTATTATGATCAGCGATTGCAAAAAAGAATTTTCGTGCGGGCCATTCTGCCAGACAACGCCGACACACGCCAATTGGTGGCGCAAGACCAAGCGCAATTGCGCAAATCAAAATTGGCGCCAGTGGGTATGTTTCACATGAACATTGAAATCAACACCTATGGCAAGGATAAGGTTGGTATCATTTCTTTTGAAGAAGATTTTGCTTTGATCATTGAAAGTAAAAAAATTCATGACAGTCTCAAGAACTTGTTTGAATTGGTTTGGAATTTGTTGCCGGAGAATAAAAGTTAATTGGTCATCGGTCAACAGTAATCTGTCATCAATAGCGAAATGAATTATTTAAAATGGTTAGAAAAATTGGATCAAAAATCGCGGGGCAAGTATGTTGAAGTCACTTGTCCTTTTTTTGAAAATGGAATATGTAGTGTGTATGAAAAACGATTTGCGTGCTGTCGAAATTTTCCGCAGAGTGTGGGATATTGTTCGCAGGACAGGGATTGTAAAATCATTCAAAACAAAATTGAAAAAAATTCACCAGCTTCGAGCGCGGCATGTCGCACCTGTCAAAAATCATGTTGTGAAAAAATTCTGGTGCCAGAGGGAATTGAAATCACCAAGGAGTTCATTGAAAAATGGATGAACATTCCTTGCGATGATTGTCGCAAGTTTTTCTAGAAAATATTGTTGGGAAAATAAAAAAGCCAGTAACCGCGATGGGTTGCTGGCTTGTGAACTTCTAATTCGATTACTTATCGAATAGATTTTCGATAAGGCTTTGAATCTTTACCTCTTTTTCTTTGAGCACTAATACTTCGCACTCAGCCTCTTGCAAATTGTAATTTGTATTCCACTTGGCATACCCTACGATTTCCTCTGCGCAGCGGATAGCATCACGCCACAACCAAGCGTGGCTGTCTGGTGAATATTTTTTTGGGCCATCCAACACAAAGCTCAACAATTGAGCTGCAGTCCACTCCCCCCAGGTATTTGCACTTTCCATGTGAAAAGCATACCAAAAGTTGCTTTCATGTCCAACTGCGATTGCCGCAACTGACTCTCTGAATCCAAGTTGTATCAGGCCGTTCAACAGATTTTCAGCCCTAAACTCGCTACCCCAGTGCCAGTGGAGGTTGGACTCTACTAAGACTAGGCCGTTGTTCATTGTCACGTTCATCGCTTCTTTGGCCATGTCTTGATAACTCACGAAGCTTTCAGGAAAAATGAATTCGAATTCCTGCAAGTCGATCTTTGAGCAAAGGAATTCAATGATTTTTTTCCACTCATTTTTATGCTCCGTGGATCCTATGATAAACATAACTTTTTTCATGACTTTCTCCAACCCCAGAACCCGAGGTGCGGTTGCTGCATCGTCGCAGCTATTTTATTGTTAAATAACTTTCTATATTGGGAGTTACGATGATACCTGACTTCTTGGCCGTTTTTCATCGTAACAGTGTATTATATACTAAAATCAATAGTCAGTCAATAATATGGTCAATAGTGCCAAATAATACCCAACCAAAAAAGTTAAATAACTCCAAAAAATGCCTTATCCTTGCAATTTATTTGGATATGTGCTATACTGTTTTTAGATGACCAATTTTTGGACAAATAACAATATGCTAGCAAAAAAACTAGAAAAATTCGGCTTTGAACCGAAAGAAGCTACTCTGTATCTGGCTCTTTTAGAATTGGGCGAAGGCAACATCAAAGAGCTTTCACTTAAATCTGGCCTCAAAAGAACCACGGTCTATCATGTTTTGGATAGCTTGAAAGAAAAAGGTCTAGTTAGCCAAAGTCTGAAAGGTCACTCTGCTCGTTATGTTGCTGAGGAACCTAATGCTATCGGGGGACATTTATTTGAACAGCAAAAATTATTTCAAAAAACTCTGCCCGAGCTGCTGTCTATTACAAATACTTTGCAGAAAAAACCCAAAGTTAAATTCTTCGAAGGCATGGAGGGGATTAGAGAAGTATACAACATGGAATTGGAACACAAGGACTCAGAGCTTTTGCGCTGGTGGTCTGGAGAATATGATGTTTTGAAGGATGATTATATGGCAAATTATTATATGCCAGAGCGTATCAAGAGAAAAATCTGGGTTCGTTCCATTGCTCCTGACAATGCATTTATTCGCAAGCAAAAATCGACTGACGAGAGATTTTTGCGAAAAATTAGGATTGCCAAGCTCAATTTGCTGGATCAAGAATTGGAAATCACCTTGTTCGGAAAAGACAAGGTCGCTATTAAGTCTTTTGTAGATAATTTTGCCTTGCTGATTGAAAGTGTGGCGCTATTCAAAACTCTCAAGGGGATATTTGAGCTTCAATGGATGTCATTAGAAGATAATAAGTATCAAGAGAATGACTCCCAAATCAACTAGTTGATAGGTGTGCTATAATGTAGACAAGAATTATCATTATGGCATCACAAGTTGCGCATATTGTTTATGCGAAAAGATATTTGGAAAAGTTTCCCTCGAATGAAATTGATCGAGATGAGTTTTTGTTGGGTTGTGTTTTTCCAGACATCCGTCGGGTGGCAGAAAATCTAACAAGGAAAGATACACACATGGCCTATGATCCGATTGATTTGAATTTCACCGGGCTGACTTCTTTTCAAGCGGGTTGGAAGTTTCATTTGTATTGTGATATGAAGCGCGAGGAAATTCTTAGCCAATATGGTTTTTATAAATTGACCGAAGACACGGGAAAGTTTTGGTTGTCGAGCAAGATGCTGGAAGACGAGTTGCTATATGACGTGTATAACAATTGGGAAAAATTAGTTCATTATTTTAATAACGCACCAAGTTCACAATCGCCCCAAGGAGTTTCCAAAGAATCATTTGCATTGTGGTATGCAATTGTGGCACGCTATATTGAAAAGAAGCCGGACAACAAAGCGATGCAACTTTTCATTGGTAAGCAAGCGATGTTTCAAAAGGATAGCGTGAGTATTATTAAAAGAGTTGATGAGTTGCGGAGAAATAGGCAGGCGGTGGAGATTTTGAAAAAAGTGGTAGAGGAAATTGTTTAAATATTTTTTGTCATTCCGGACTTGATCCGGAATCTCGAATTTAAACACATCAGATGTAATGCAAGGTAGATCCCGGGTCAAGCCCGGGATGACATCATTTTTTAAATATTAATAAAAAATATATGCAATTAGAGGTTAAAAATATCAAGATGAGTCCGGTGATGCTTTTGCGAAGAGCTGGTTATACCTTTCAACGGAATGAAGGCAACGAAATGAGTTTCGTGCGTGCTTTGGCTCGAGCCGGTTATCCAAGGTTTCATATGTATGTGTCAGTGGCTGGGGTGGACATGAAAATCAACATTCATTTGGATCAAAAGAAAGAGACCTATGGAGCAGGCACTCGACATCATGGAGAATATGAGGATGATGGGGCCTTGAAAACAGAGGTTGAGAGAATTCGAGGCTTATTGGTCTAGCTATTGCCAAAGTCTGCGAAAGAAGATACACTAAGTTATGTATTAAAAGAGTCCATAAAGTCAAAAGTTCATAAAGTTTGGAGGATAATTTAAAAATATATGCCGCGGTGGTGAAATTGGTATACACGCCAGTCTTAGGAACTGGTAGGTTTATCCTGTGGGAGTTCGAGTCTCCCCCGCGGCACCTCGACTCGTTCCGAGTACTCGGGACTCGCTCAGTGTAAGCACATTTAGTGTGAACACAAACGTAGTATAAATATATGCAAAAAATAGTTATTGACGAAAATGGCGCTGGGGAGCGTATTGATAAATTCCTGAAAGAGGAGTTTTTTTTGAATGAGGAGATAACTCGCGGGGATGTGATTCGCAGTATCAGAGAAGGTCAGATTTTGATGAATAATAAAAAAGTTAAACCGAGTTATATCTTGAAAGATCAAGACACTGTCATGATTGATATTCAAAAAGAAAAAGAAGAAGTGATTCCAAATAAGGATATTAACTTAGAAATTATTTTTCAAGATAAAGATATTATTATTATCAACAAGCCATCTGGTTTGCAAGTACATCCGAGTGATACAGAAAAAGAAAATACTTTAGTGAATGCATTGATAGTGGCTTTTCCTGAGATAAAAGACGTAAGCGATGGATCAGAAGGCAGTTGGATGCGTCCAGGAATTGTACATCGCTTAGACAAAGACACGAGTGGCGCAATGGTGGTGGCAAAAAATAAAAAAACTTTTGATGAATTGAAAAGACAATTTGCAGATCGAGAAATTGAAAAAAATTATGTCGCATTGGTGTATGGTCATCTAGCAAAAAATGAAGGTGTGGTAGATCAACCAATCGCACGAGCGGCTAGTTTCAAAAAACAAAAAATTGCACGCGGTCGCACCAAAGGAATTGCTCGACCAGCGTTGACGGAATATAAACTATTGAAAAGATTTGCCGAATTTGATTTTGTGGAAGCTGTGCCAAAAACTGGTCGTATGCATCAGATTCGTGTGCACATGTCGTCACTCGGAAATTCAATTGTGGGGGATGCAAAATATAAGCGCCGAAACCTGATTTTGCCAGATGGAGTTTTGCGACAGTTGCTACATGCACAAAAGTTGAAATTCACCCTATTTGGCAAAGCTTATGCTTTTGAAGCTCCTTTGCCAGCTGATTTTGCCAAATTTATGCAAAGTCTTGACTAAAAACTAATATAAAGGTAAGATAAAAAGGCTAAAAATCTCGTGTTCTGAGAGGTGTGTTTTTAATTTAACTTTGGTATAATAATAATCATATGCAAAAGAAAGTAATCGAATTTAACAAAGAATTGAGAGGCAAGAATATGCCTGAGTTTTCAGCTGGGGATGTGGTGAAAGTGTATCGAAAGATTAAGGAGGGTGAAAAGGAAAGAATCCAGATGTTTGAAGGCTTGATTATCGCTGTAAAAGGTGGTCAAAGCTCTTCTCCAACTATCACTGTGCGAAAAGTTTCCAATGGAATTGGAGTTGAATTGATTATCCCAATTTCTTCACCAAGTATCGAAAAGATTGTGAAAGTGAAGACTGCCAAGGTTAGACGATCAAAATTGTATTATTTGCGAGGATTGACTGCTAAAAAGAGTCGTATGAAATATACTGACGCTGAAGCAGCTATTGTGCCACAGGAAACAATTGAGACTCCAGAGGTAACTGAGGTTGTTGAAGAAACTCCAGTTGAGGCTGTGGTGGAAGAAGTTGAATAGGGCTCCTGTAGCGGATTTGTCGTACAGGGGATTCATGTGGTATATTTAGAATAAGGTTAGCGTCTTCGTGGTGGAATTCCTGCCTGCCGGCAGGCAGGGGTATACACACATGCTTGAGGCGTATGGATCTTGGACAGTATCGATATTAAAATTGTCTTCGTGGTGGAATTGGTATACACACATGCTTGAGGTGCATGGATCGTAAGGTCGTGCGAGTTCGAGTCTCGCCGAAGGCACCACACAAAATGGATCCTTAGCTCAATTGGTTAGAGCGACTGGTTTACACCCAGTAGGTTATAGGTTCGAGTCCTATAGGGTCCACTTGCAAAAAACGATTTAAGACTGTATGATTACTACGTAAGTTATTGTCAGGTTCGTTTATGTTAAAAAAAGAAAAAGAAAAAGCTAGAAAGATGCGTTCCGAGGGTTATTCTATAAAAGAGATAGCCAAAACACTCAATGTTGCGAAAAGCAGTGTCAGCGTTTGGGTTCGTGATATTAAATTGACTGGCAGACAGACAAGGGGGTTGTCGGCTAATGGTGGTTTGAGAGAAACTATTGAAAAACGCAGAGTAACTCGGTTAAAGAATGAAACAGCTAAGCGTCAGATAATTCTAGATGTGGCACAGCGAGAAGTGGAAGAAATATCACTAAAAGAATTGTGGCTAATCGGAGTAATGCTATATTGGGCAGAGGGTGGGAAAACACAGCGTGGCCTAGTGAGGTTCTCCAATGGTGATCCTGAAATGATAAAAATAATGATGGCTTTTTTTAGAAGGGTATGTGATGTGCCTGAAAAAAAATTCAGAGGATATATACATATTCATCTGCATTTGGATCATAAAAAAGCTGAAAAGTATTGGGCGTCTGAAACTGGGATAGATTTGAGTCAATTTTTTAAAACATATAGAAAGATATGCAAAATATCGCTCCTAACGTCGCTGCTATTTTGCATATCGCGCGCGGATACCTCCGCTGCTCTGCTCTGCATCACTTCCTCCCTCCGGTCGTCGCGATACATCGCATATCAGCGGATATCCGAAATTCCTTTCCGCAAACCCTCCGGGATTTGCTGCAAGAAACTTCGGATTATCCGCGCGCGATAAATATATCAAGTAAAAATAAAAAAGACACACTGCCGTTCGGAGTATTTGATATTTATATTTGTGATACAAAGTTGTTTTTGAAAATATCTGGATGGGCAAAAGGAATATTTAGTTCATATTGAAAAGCCTGGATAGCTCAGTGGTAGAGCAGAGGATTGAAAATCCTCGTGTCGTCAGTTCAATTCTGACTCTAGGCACAATTTAGTTTGTTACAGAGTTTAAATAAGCGGGTATCGTATAGTGGTTCTTATACGTCCTTGCCAAGGATGAGATGGGGGTTCGATTCCCCCTACCCGCTCAAAATTCAAAAGGCTCTCCTAAAGGAGAGTTTTTTGATTTTGTCAGCGGGATGGGGAATCGAACGGACAGAGGTGAGCTAAAGAATTTTTTGCTTTCAGGGCTTATTTGAGCCAAAATACGTCTGACGACTAATTTGCGATGGCTTATTTGAGCCAAAATATGGTGTTTGCTTCGTGATACCTCATTTAAAAATCTAATGATGAGCCCTTTCGATTTTTCAAATAAAAAACCTAGGATTCTAACAATTAATCTATCAAATATTAAAAAATTAGATACGCGATAGTTTTTTATCAATCTCT
>Ga0209211_10009005_pt1 | contig 13449 bp, 6 predicted proteins | sample RifGroA2_FD_183992 | JGI IMG/M metagenome (GOLD analysis project Ga0209211, IMG submission 183992) | Groundwater microbial communities from Rifle, Colorado, USA - Groundwater A2 (SPAdes) (version 2) | ecosystem: Environmental > Aquatic > Deep subsurface > Groundwater | place: Rifle, Colorado...
CCCCCTTGAAGGGGGAGGAACCCTGCTCCCTTCCCTTTAAGGGGAGGGTTGGGGTGGCTCTCGGCAGTAGGGGTGTTCCCTTCCTGACCTGCTCCCTCCCCTTCAAGGGGAGGGTTGGGGTGGGGATGGGGAAGTTTCTGGTTGGTATAACGAAATTTTCATATGGGCATTCTAGAAAATGCCCATTCCCTAACTAAAGGAGTGATAGCGATGAAATCTGAAAGAAACAGGAACAACGGCATCAGCATCCTCATCGCAGAAGACAGCCGCACCCAAGCCGAACAACTCGCTTTCCTGCTCGAGCAGCATGGCTACCAGGTGACCGCCACGGCCAACGGCAAACTGGCTTTGCAGGCGGCGCAGGCGAAAAACCCCGCGCTGATCATCAGCGACATCGTGATGCCCGAAATGGACGGCTATGGATTATGCAAGGCGATCAAGTCCGACGAAAAGCTGAAGGAAATTCCGGTCATTCTGGTCACCACGCTTTCCGACCCGCAGGACGTGATCCGCGGGCTGGAGTGCGGCGCGGACAATTTCATCCGCAAACCGTATGACGAGCGCTACCTGCTGTCGCGCATCGACTACCTGCTGATGAACCTCGAGTTGCGCAAAAACCAGAAGATGCAGATTGGGGTGGAAATAAAGCTCGGCGACCAGAAATTCTTCATCAGTTCGGAGCGCCAACAGATTCTGGATCTACTGATCTCGACCTACGAACAGGCGGTACATATCAACGATGAACTCAAGCAGCGCGAACAGGAATTAGCTCATTCGAACCGGGTGCTCCAGGGCATGTACCGCATCGCGGATGGGTTGAACCATGTTTACGGCGAACAAGAAGTGGCGGAAACGGCGCTGCAGTTGGTATTGGAGCTACCGGGAATGCATTCCGGCCTGATCTGCCTGCGCGAAGGCGACACCGGCCTGCGGCTGGCGGCGGCACGGAACCTGCCATCGGTGCCCGGCCAGCCGGACCCGCTGGAAAACGGTTGCGTGTGCCAATACCCATTCGATGCCGACGAGCTCAGCCATGCGAGCAACGCCACGGAATGCGACGGCCTGTGCAAGGCCAGAGTCGATAAGCACGGAGAGCATTACCATGCCAGCGCTCCACTATGCTGCGGCGGAAAAACGGTAGGCTTGATGAAGCTGGCCGGGCCGCAGGAAGAGATGTTCGGCGAAGAAGAGCTAAATATGCTGTATGGCATCGGCAGCCAAGTGGCCGTGGCGCTGGAGCGTGCCCGGCTGCACGACCATCTGGAGCAGGCGCGGCTCGACGCCGAACAGGCCAACCGGGCCAAATCCGCTTTCCTCGCCACGATGAGCCACGAGATACGCACGCCGATGAACGGCGTGATCGGCATGGTCGATGTGCTGCAACAGACCAGCCTCAAGGGCTACCAGGTGGAGATGGTCGATCTGATCCGCGAATCGGCGTTTTCCCTGCTGTCCATCATCGACGACATCCTCGATTTTTCCAAGGCCGAGGCCGGACGGATAGAGATCGATAGCACACCCATGGCGGTGGTCGATACGGTGGAAAAAGTCTGCGGCATGTTGAACCGCATGGCCGAGAAAAAAGGGGTGGAGCTCACCCTGTTTACCGATCCGGCAATTCCCGGAGAAGTCATGGGCGATCAGTTACGGCTACGCCAGGTGCTGGTCAACCTCATCAACAATGCCATCAAATTTTCCGGCGGGCAACAGCGGTTGGGGCGGGTGTTGGTACGCGCCGTGCTGGCAGAACACAGACCGGAACAGGTGACGGTGGAATTCCGGGTGGCCGATAACGGCATCGGCATGGATCAGGAGACCCTGGCGCGGCTGTTTACCCCTTTCACGCAGGCCGACACTTCCACCACCCGGAATTTCGGCGGCACCGGGCTGGGGCTGGCCATCTCGCGCCATCTCGTGAAATTGATGGGCGGCGAAATCGCGGTGCAGAGCGAACCGGGCAAAGGTTCCACCTTCACCGTACGCCTGACCTTTGTGCGCCCGCATGCCGAATCCGATGCCGGAGAGACGAAATCCCCGGTAGCCGGATTGTCCTGTCTCGTGGTTGGCGATGCAGATAGCTTGGCGCCAGACATGGCTGCCTATCTTGCGCACGGTGGAGCGACCGTCGAGCGCGCGGGAAATCCGGCGGCAGCCAGTGCGTTGATGCCTGCGCTGCCGGATGGGCAATGGATATGGGTTATCGATGCCGCCGGTGCCGTGTTATTGCCGGAAGAGTTGCGCGCTGCCGCCAACGCCCGCCCGGCGCAGAAGACCCGCTTTGTCGTTATCGGGCGCGGGCAACAGCGGGAGCCGCGTGTGGAAAATGAAGATATGGTGCTGGTGGACGGCAATATCCTGACGCGGCAGGTGATCCTCAAGGCCGTAGCCATTGCCGCCGGTCGGGCACAGGAAGAAAAAAAGACATCGCTGCCCGGCAGAAACGAGGCGGAATTCATCCCGCCGTCGCGCGAAGAAGCCCGGCAGCAGCGCCGGTTGATCCTGGTGGCCGAAGACAACGAAACCAACCAGAAGGTGATCCAGCGCCAGCTTGCACTGTTCGGCTTTGCCGCCGATGTTGCCGACAACGGGCGGTTGGCGCTGGAATGCTGGCAGAGCGGCGACTATGCGCTGCTGCTCACCGACCTGCATATGCCGGAAATGGACGGTTATGAGCTGACCGCCGCCATCCGCGCCGCGGAACAGGATGTGCGGCATACCCCGATCGTGGTATTGACGGCCAATGCGCTCAAGGGTGAAGCCGAACGCTGCCGCGAGGCCGGCATGGACGATTACCTGAGCAAACCGGTGCGGCTGGCAGACCTGCAAGCCATGCTGGAAAAATGGCTGCCGTCTATCGAACGCGCGCCGGTTAAACCAATGCCGGGTTGCAAAGCCGGTACGGAACCTTCCGGTGCAACGAAAGCACATGGATCGCGCCCACCCTGCGCACCCGTGCCGGTCGACGTGAATGTGCTCAAGGCGCTGGTGGGAGACGATCCGGCAGTGATCCGCGAGTTCCTGCACGACTTCCGCCTCAGCGCGGCAAAAATAGCGGCAGAATTAAAAGCGGCCTGCAATAACGGGCAGGCTGGACAAGCGGGCGCGCAGGCGCACAAGCTCAAATCTTCGGCACGCTCGATGGGCGCGCTGGCGCTGGGCGAACTGTGCGCCGCAATGGAGCAAACCGGCAAATCCGGACAGGCTGAAGCGTTGACTGCACTGCTGCCCCGTTTCGAGGCGGAAATCGCCACCGTCGATGAATACCTCGGTTCATTCTGGAAGAAATAGCTGGAAAAAGGAAGAATATCCATGACAGAAAAGTTCGCCATCAGGATCCTGGCGCTGGATGATGAGCGGTTAATGCTCAAGCTGCTCAGCCATATGCTGGCAATCCTCGGATTCGCTCCAGCCGTCACCTTCGACAACGGACGTGCCGCGCTGGAATGGGTCGATAGCCCCGGCAACTACCCCGACCTGATCCTGCTGGATCTGAACATGCCCGAAATGGATGGGGTCGAATTCGTGCGCTATCTGGTTGAACGTCACTACGGCGGCAGCCTCATCCTGATTAGCGGAGAGAGCGAACGGATGTTGCAGACCGTTACGAAACTGGTGCGGGCGCACAAAATCCCGGTGCTCGGCCATCTGCGCAAGCCCATTACGCTGGAAGGACTGAAGTCATTGCTCGAAAAATGGACTCCGCCGTCGCAAAGCGAATTGCTGGCTGCAAAGAAAATTTACAGCGCGGACGAGGTGCGCGCGGCCATTTCCAACGGCGAATTGATCAATTACTACCAACCCAAGGTGGAGGTTGCCACCGGTCGTGTGGTGGGCGTGGAAACATTGGTGTGCTGGAGCCACCCCGATGACGGCATCGTGTTTCCCCTCCAATTCATTGGCGTGGCGGAAGCACATGGCCTGATCAATGACCTGACCCGCGTGGTGCTGACCGGCGCGCTGGCACAGGCCAGGGTCTGGCAGGACGCGGGGCTGACGTTGCGTATAGCGGTCAACGTGTCGATGGGCAATTTGGGCTCGCTGAATTTTGCCGATTTTGTTGCCGAAGAAATTGCCGCCGCAGGAATCCCCCCGCAGCAAGTGGTGCTGGAAGTGACGGAAAGCCAACTGATGGAGGATCCGCGCGCGCCGCTCGAAGTCCTGACACGCTTGCGCATGAAACGCATCCGGCTGTCGATCGACGATTTCGGTACCGGGCATTCTTCGCTGGCCCAGTTGCGCGACATCCCGTTCAACGAACTCAAGATCGACCAGAGTTTCGTGCATGGCGCCTGGGATAACGGCACGGTGCGGGCGATGTTCGATGCCAGCCTCGGCCTGGCAAAACAGCTCGATATGGAGGTTGTGGCGGAAGGCGTCGAAGACCGGGACGATTGGGATTTTCTGCGCAAAACGGAATGCGATATCGCCCAAGGCTATTTCATCGCCAAACCGATGCGCGCCGCCAGTTTGCCCGACTGGATAAATAGCTGGCAGATTCGGTTGCAAAAAGAATTGGCGACCGCCCCTCAAGCCATGCGTATAAGGTAAATCATCATGGTGCTCCAGAAAAATGCAATCGGCGAGTCAGAGGCTGTTTCAGCAGGCTTCATGCCCCGCGTCGTGGCTGGGCGCGGATGGGTGCAAGGCGTCACCCTTATTAAAATTACGGTGGGTGAAATGACAACGTGCCGCTTCGAAAGTCTTTTGTTGTTGGAGGTAGCGTGCGCTCTGCGCACGATACAACACATCAATCGTGCGCACAGCGCGCCTTACTCGCGTCGTATCAGGCAAACACTGACAAGGTTTTCAGACAAACACCTATACCCTCTCCCTCTTTATCCTGATACCGTCGTGCGGTTGTCAAGCTTCATGTCTGTGAAGCGGCACAGGTTGGAGATGCGTGTAAACCGCAAAATATGTGGCGCGTGCATCCAACGTCTGAACGGGAGCGCCATGAAATATCCTGATTCACCGATTGGTTCTTGTCTTGAGCGATCAGTGTTCGCACTGCCCTTGCCTGACGGAACAGTACCGGGGACGATACAGTAGCCATGCAGGCGAACGACACCACTGCCCCCAAAATAGCCCGGCTGGCGCTGATATTTGTTGCGCTGGTGCTGGTCGTGCCGCTGATCGGCCTGGCTATCGTCAAAATGTATATTCCGCAAGCAGAGCAGGAGGCCTACCGCAATCTGGAGGCGATCGCCAAACTCAAGGCCGAGCAGATCGAAAACTGGCTGGACGAGCGGCGCTGGGACGGCGAGATGCTGACCAGCGACAAGGCCTTCGTGGCACAGGTCAGCCAGTTTGTGCGGCATGAGCAGGATGCGGCACTATCCAGGCTGATTCAGGATCGTTTCGAGCATCTGCTCACCAGTTACCACTACACGAAAATCCTGTTGCTGGATGCCAGTGGTCAGTTGTTGCTTTCATCGGGCGAGGATGTGACGGCAGCGCCGATCCTTCCCGGCCTGTTGCGTCAAGCGCTGGACAGCAAACAGGTGCAACGGCGCAACATTTACCGCGACGAAGAAGGCCATATCCATCTGGAGTGGGCGGTGCCGCTGGTCGTTTCGGGCGCACAAGGCGAACGCGCGGTGGCGGTCGTCGTGTTGCGCATCACGGCACAGCGTTTCATTTTTCCGCTAATCCGCAAATGGCCGTCGGCCAGTTCCAGCGCAGAAACCCTGCTGGTGCGCCGCGACGGTGAATCCGTATTATTTCTCAACGAATTGCGCCACCGCAAAAACCTGCCCATGACCATCAGGTTGCCCGTGTCCGAACCGGTGTTGCCGGCTGCCGTCGCCATCCGCGCGAACCAGCCCGGTACAGTGCGGGGTACGGACTACCGGGGCACAGAAGTGCTGGCCGCCTACCGTCCGGTGACAGGCACCCACTGGCATATCGTCGCCAAGATCGACCGCGACGAAATATTGGCACCGATGTGGGACATGGTGTACTGGATCAGCTTGGTCGCCTTTGCCGCCATCGCCGCAATCATGGCGGCATTGCTGCTGCTGTGGCGGCAACAGCAGCGCGTGCAACGCCTGGCACTGGCGGTACAGTTGGCGACGGCAACCGAGGAGAGCGAAGAAAAATTCCGCAAGATCACCGAGTCGGCGCAGGACGCCGTCATCATGATGGGGGCTGACCAGCGCATCTCATTCTGGAATGCCGCCGCCGAGCGGATTTTTGGTTATACCGCCGCAGAAGCAACAGGGCAGGAACTGCATGCGCTGATCGCGCCAGTATCGGCATACACCGGGTTTGCGCATGCTTTCCCGCATTTTCAGAAGACTGGCGAGGGGGCGATCATCGGCAATGTGCGCGAGGTCACCGCGTTGCGCAAGGGTGGCGAAGAGTTTCCGGCTGAATTGTCCGTTTCCGCGACACAGATTGATGGCAGGTGGCACGCCATCGGCATCGTGCGCGACATCACCAGGCGCAAAGCCAACGAAGCGAGAATCCAGCGCCTCACCCAGCTTTACGCCGCCCTGAGCCAGTGCAACCAGGCCATCGTGCGCTGCACCGATGAAGCGGAATTGTTTCCGCAAATCTGCCGCGACGCGGTGCAGTTCGGCGGCATGAAAATGGCGTGGGTCGGACTCCTCGATCCCAGCACCCAAACGATCAGGCAGGTCGCCAGTTTCGGCGACGGCGCGGGGCAACTGCAAGGCATCGAAATCCCGGTTGACGCCGACAGCCCGTTCGGGCGCGGCTCGACCGGTGCCGCCATCCGCGAAGGCCGACCGTACTGGTGCCAAGATTTCCAGCACGACCCGCTCTGCACATCATGGAATGAAAGCGGCGCACGACCCGACTGGGCTGCCTCGGCGGCGTTGCCGCTGCGCCGCGACGGTTCCGTCGTCGGCGCATTCACCCTGTATGCAGCGGAGATGAATGGCTTCGACGAAGATGCGCGCAACCTGCTGGTGGAAATGGCGACGGACATTAATTTCGCGCTGGATAATTTCGCCCACGAAGCGCAGCGCGAGCGCGCCGAAAATGAGTCCCGGCTGCTGACGCAGCGGATCACCCTGGCCACCGAGGCTGCGTCCATCGGTATCTGGGACTGGCACCTGCAAACCGATCAATGGTATGCCACTCCCACTTATTTCACCATGCTGGGGTATGCGCCCGAAGAGGGTCTTCTTGACCGTGCGGTCTGGCTGGAACGAACACACCCCGAAGACCGCGACGCGGTAGCGGAAAAAATCCGCGCCGCGCTTGCCGGAAGCGATGCCTCCTACCAGTACGAAGCGCGGCTACGCCATGCCGATGGCTCTTACCGCTGGATGAGCGTGATCGGGCGCGTGGCCGAACGCGACGAGAACGGCAAGGCAATCCGCATGCTCGGGGTGCGCATGGATATCACCGAACGCAAGCGGGCGCAGGAGGCGATCTACAAGCTCAACGCAGAACTGGAAGAAAAAGTCATGGCGCGCACCGCCGACCTGGATAAAGCCCGGCTCGAGGCGGAGCAAGCCAACCGTTCCAAGTCGGATTTTCTCGCCGCGATGAGCCACGAGATCCGCACGCCGATGAATGGCGTGGTCGGCATGATCGACGTGCTGCAGCAGAGCAGCCTCACCGGCCCGCAGAAGGAAATGGCGAATATCATCCACGACTCGGCGTTCTCGCTGCTGGTTGTCATCAACGACATTCTCGATTTTTCCAAGATCGAGGCCGGCAAGCTCCAGATCGAAATTGCGCCGATGGATGTCGCCGGGGTGGTGGACGGGGCATGCGAATCCCTGTACCAGATGGCCCTGAAAAAAGGGGTGGAACTGACGCTGTTCACCGACCCGGTTATTCCCGCATCGGTCATGGGCGATGCCGGGCGGTTGCGCCAGATACTGGTCAATCTGGCGAGCAACGCCATCAAATTTTCCAGCGGGCAAGACCGCCCCGGCAAGGTATCGGTACGTGCCGTGCTGGTTGAACGCACACCGGAACAGGCGACACTGGAGTTCCGCGTGACCGACAACGGCATCGGTATCGACAAAAAAACCCAGGCGCGGCTGTTCACTCCATTTACCCAAGCCGATACCTCCACCACCCGCGCCTACGGCGGCACCGGGCTGGGGCTGGTCATCTCCCGCCGGCTGGCAAACATCATGGGCGGCGATGTCGCGATACAGAGCGAGCCGGGCAAAGGCTCGATATTCTGCGCGCGCCTGCTGTTCGACCTGCCGCCGGAACAACCCGCTGCTGGCGAGTTGCCATCTCTGGTTGCGGAACTTCCTTGCCTAGTGGTGGGCGGGGCAGAGAGCCTGGCCGATGACCTTGCTGCCTATCTTGTTCATGATGGCGCAGTAGTGGAACGGGCGGAAAATCTGGCGGTTGCCAGGGAATGGATTGCACGCCGCCCATCCGGCCTGTGCGCCGTGGTTGTCGATACCACAGGCGCTAACACGCCGTTGGATGAATTGCGCGCTGCCGCCGGGGCAGGCGTGGATGCGCGCTTCGTTGCCATCGAGCGCGGCGGACGCAGGCGCTGCCGAATCGTGGCAACCGGTCTGGTTGCACTGGACGCCGAGGTGATGCATCGCCGCGCGTTCCTGGAAGCGGTGGCGATTGCCGCCGGGCGTGCCAAGCAGCCCGATCTGGAAGAAAGATACGGCGATGCCAGCGTAACACCCCAGTTGTCGCGCGAAGAAGCGCGCCGCAGGAGCAGCCTGATCCTAGTCGCCGAAGACAACGAGATCAACCAGAAGGTCATCCTGCAACAGCTCATGCTGCTCGGACGAACCGCCGACATTGCCAACAATGGCTGCGAGGCGCTGGAGTGCTGGCGGAGCGGCGATTACGCGATCCTGCTCGCCGACCTGCACATGCCGGAAATGGACGGCTACGAACTGACCGCCGCGATCCGTGCCGCCGAAAAAACCGGCACCGGCAAGCCACGCATCCCGATCGTTGCCTTCACCGCCAACGCGCTCAAGGGCGAAGCCGAGCGCTGCATCGCCACCGGCATGGACGATTACCTGAGCAAACCGGTGCAACTGGCCAACCTGAAAGCGATGCTGGAAAAATGGCTGCCGGTGGTTAGTTCCGACCCGACACCGGATGGAACGGCATCAACCGGAACTGTTGAAATAAATCCCGTTCGGGCTGAGCCAGTCGAAGCCTGTCCCAAGCCAAGCCGAGAGGCTACTTACCCTTCGACAGGCTCAGGGCGAACGGGTGTAGCAGATGTACCGGTTGACGTGAACGTGCTCAAGGCGCTGGTCGGTGATGACGCGGCGCTGATCAGCGAGTTCCTGCACGACTTCCGCCTCAGCGCCACCAAGATAGCGGCAGAGCTTCATGCCGCCTGTGCGGCTGGAGAGGCTGCGGCTGCCGGTGCATTGGCGCACAAGCTCAAGTCTTCGTCCCGCTCGGTGGGCGCGCTGGCGCTGGGCGAGCTGTGCGCCGCGCTGGAGAAGGCGGGCAAGGACGGCAATACGGCAGCTTTGGCGGCGCTGTTGCCCCAATTCGAACAGGAACTGGCAGGCGTTGAAGATTTTCTTGAAGGGCGTTGAAAAACACGGCAGGGGCAATAACTCGCCGTAAAGAATAACAATATATCGCGTGTGACGCGCACTACAACAAGGAGGATGCCCGAGAATGAACAAGTTACCCATCAAAATTCTGGTGCTCGACGATGACCCTTTCACGCTCAAGCTGCTCACCCAAATGCTGGCAAATTTGGGATGCAATTCGGCTACCGCTTGCGACAGCGGGCATGCGGCGCTGAAAGAGATCGATAGCCCAAACGGCCATCCTGACCTGATCCTGCTAGATATCAATATGCCGGAAATGGATGGGGTCGAATTCGTCCGTTACCTGGTCGAACGGCACTACAGCGGCGGCATCATCCTGATCAGCGGCGAAGGCGAGCGTATGCTGCTGACCGCAACAACGCTGGTGCAAGCGCATAACATCCCGGTACTCGGGCACTTGCATAAACCAATTACACCGGAAGGGCTGGCGGCACTACTGCAAAAATGGCCGCCTCCGCCACAAAACAAGCTAAGGGCGGCAAAGGAAAATTATAGTGTGAGCGAGGTGCGCGCCGCCATTGCCGACGGCGAACTGGTCAATTACTACCAGCCCAAGGTGGCGGCAGCTACCGGCCGGGTGATGGGTGTGGAAACATTGGTACGCTGGCGCCATCCCCAGGATGGAATGGTGCTGCCCGGCCAGTTCATCGGCGTAGCGGAAACGCATGGCCTGATTGACAACCTGAGTCGGGTAGTGCTGGCCGGTGCGCTGGCCCAAGCCAAGGTATGGCAGGAAGCCGGGCTGGTGTTGCAATTGGCTGTCAACTTATCGATGGACAACCTGACCTCATTGGATTTTGCGGATTTTGCCGCAAGGCAGGCTGCCGCAACAGGCGTACCGCCACAACAGATAGTGCTGGAAGTGGCAGAAAACCCCATTCCGGCGCACGATTTGTGCGCTACGCTGGAAACCTTGGCGCGGTTGCGCCTGAAGCGGTTCAGACTGTCAATCGACGACTTCGGCACGGGCCATTCTTCGTTGGCACAGTTGCGCGGCATTCCTTTCGACGAGCTTAAAATCGACCGGAGTGTTGTGCATGGCGCCTGTACCGGCAAGCCGGAGCAGACGAAATATGATACTTGCCTGAGTATGGCAAGACAATTGAATATGGAAGCAGTGGCCGAAGGGGTGGAAGACCGCGATGACTGGAATTTCGTGCACCGCACGAGGTGCGATCTTGCACAGGGTTATTTTATCGCCAAGCCTATGCCCGCTGCTGACCTGCCTGTCTGGATGGAAGGCTGGCGGCTGCGGATACCGCAATATCTGTCGGCAGGGCGGTAGATGGGGTATGAACCTAGAAAAAACAGTTGTCCACGAAAGTCATGAAAAACACGAACAAATTCAACCCAGATTGTCCATTAGGCCAAAATCTCGTCATTCCCGTGCAGTCGGGAATCCAGATAATTGAAAAATTCCCGCGCAGCGGGCCAACATCGAGGTTTTGTCCGCTTCGCGGAGTATTTATCTCGCTGGATTCCCGCCTGCCGCCGCCTTCGCGAGGGTGACAGGGAATGACGGATCTAATAGACAATTTTGGTGCAAAGGACTCAATGCTGCTAATGAATACCCAATGGGTGAATCACCAAGTCAATACAACTTATTGTTTTATTTAGTGACTTTCGTGTTTTTCGTTAACCAATGACTTAGCGCATGTTTTACCGCGCTTAGTCAGATGGCTGGTTAGTTCATCAGGATGAATTGCCGTTTTTAGGATGAAACCTGCTGAAATATGCTCTTATTGAACTTTAGTCCAATATACATTTTTTGATTATGGGAGTAGCTTTTGCACCATATTTTCGGAGGTATTTATCATGGGCTCGGCATGGAAAAATCAGTGGAGCGTCGGGAATGCCATAATCGATTCAGAGCACAGGAATTTGCTGGATATGGCCTACAACATAGAGTCCATAATCAAAAGAGGCGATATTTCCGCCGCATTGCAGGAACTCGAACAGTTCGAATATTGGCTATGCGACCATTTTGAAAATGAGGAAGAGATCGCGCTGGCGGTCGATTTCGACTTTACCAATAATGGGCTGGAACATCAGAGCTTGCTGGAGGAATTTCATCGCATGAAGGACGAGTTGATGTCCCATGGAAACACGCTACCAGACAGCGCCGCAAAGCGTTATTCCCATTTTCTGGATGAGTGGCTGGTCGTCCACATCCTCAAGGAGGACATGCTGATGAAACCGATGCTGCAAGCCCATGCTTACGATTTCATGCCCGATCACAAGATAAAATCCGAAGCACCCCTGATAGCCAGAACCTGGAACGAGCGCTTCGGGTGAGCGCATTGGGCGTCTGCCTTATGCGCCATCATCATCCGGCAACGGTGCCAACAATGCGGCAATGTCGGCTTCGCCGAATTTAACCAAGCCGTTGACATCTTCGGACAGAATGCTGGCGGCGAGTTCGGCTTTTTTCTCCTGTAGCGCCAATATTTTTTCCTCGATGCTGCCCGCCACGACCAGCTTGTAAACAAATACGTTCTTGGTCTGCCCGAGGCGATGGGCACGGTCGGTGGCCTGATTTTCCACGGCGGGATTCCACCACGGGTCGTAATGAATCACCGTGTCGGCGGCAGTCAGGTTCAGCCCTACCCCGCCCGCCTTGAGGCTGATAAGAAAAATAGGCACTTCGCCATCCTGAAAACGGCGCACCATTTCTTCGCGGTTCTGCGTATCGCCGGTGAGTTTTACATAGCCCAGCTTTTCAGCCATCAATTCCGCTTCGATCAGTTCGAGCATCGAAGTGAATTGCGAAAACACCAGGATACGCCGCCCTTCGCTGACCAGTTCCGGCAACATTTCCATGAGCATATCGAGCTTGGCACGTTCTTTGACTTTTTTGGCGGCGGTCAATTTCAGCAGGCGCGGATCGCAGCATACCTGGCGCAACTTGAGCAACGCGTCGAGAATGATGATGTGGCTGCGCGCAAAACCTTTGGCGGCAATTTCTTCGCGCACGCGCTGATCCATCGCGGTGCGCACCGTTTCGTAAAGATCGCGCTGCCCGCCCTCCAGTTCGACGGTGCGTATGATGAATGTTTTGGGCGGCAGCTCTTGCGCGACATCTTCCTTGCGCCTGCGCAGAATGAACGGTTTTACGCGCCTTGCCAACAAGTCGCGGCGCAATTTGTTGCCCTGTTTCTCAATCGGGGTGCGCCAGGTCTTGGTGAACTGTTTGGCATCTCCCAGCAATCCCGGCAGCAGAAAATCGAACTGCGCCCACAGCTCGCCCAAGTGATTTTCCAGCGGTGTGCCGGTGAGGCACAGGCGATGCCGCGCATTCAGCTTGCGCACCACTTGCGCGGCCTGGCTGGAAACATTTTTAACCGTCTGCGCTTCATCGAGAATCAGCAGATGATAATCGTGTTCCGCCAAGGCTTTTTCATCCCGCCACAACAGCGGATAGGTGGTAATGACGACATCGTGCTCCGGAATCATGGGGAAATGCTCAGCCCGTTCTTTACCGTGCAGGGACAGCAGTTTGAGCTGCGGTGCAAACCGTTCTGTCTCGCGTTTCCAGTTGAAAATCAGCGAAGTCGGCAATACCACCAGCGACGGTTTATCCATGCGCCCACTCTGTTTTTCGAGCAGCAAGTGCGCCAATGCCTGTGCAGTTTTGCCCAGCCCCATGTCATCGGCCAATATTCCTGCCAGTTTCTGTTCGCGCAAGTATTGCAGCCAGGACAATCCTTCGAGCTGATAGGGACGCAGTTGCAGCGCAAAACCATCGGGCGGGCTCACCGCTTTGATGCCGACGGTATTCTTGAGTTTGTTGGCGAGTTCCATTACGGCATCCATGCCCTTGAACTGCCATCGCTCCATCCCGGTCAATTCGCTGATACGCGCCACATCATAACGGGACAAGCGGACTTTGCTGTCCGCCCGGCCA
>Ga0209211_10009009_pt1 | contig 13447 bp, 19 predicted proteins | sample RifGroA2_FD_183992 | JGI IMG/M metagenome (GOLD analysis project Ga0209211, IMG submission 183992) | Groundwater microbial communities from Rifle, Colorado, USA - Groundwater A2 (SPAdes) (version 2) | ecosystem: Environmental > Aquatic > Deep subsurface > Groundwater | place: Rifle, Colorado...
TCCAAAATAGAAAACCGCAAACAGGGCAAGCCACACCAAAAACTTAGCCCAGAATAAAGAAGCAGTATCTCCTCCAAGCAGCTTCTCCATTGTTATTAATTCTGGAAGGAAGCCAAACAATTGCTTGATAGTGTCAAAAGCCCCTGCCAGGCTTTGGGAATTTTCATGGCTGGAAGCAAGTGAGCTGTGGGCAAATAACGCCAGCAGCAAAACTAAAGAAACAAAAAGCAAAGAGGCTCTTTTTATGTTCATTTTATAGCACCATAAGTAATTAGCATTAATCGTTCTAAGAATTCTATTTAAAGTTTTCTATTTGGGAGAAGTAAAAACAATGGCGCCAAAAATTAAGGGGCTTAAGAATCCTGCCCAATCTTTATCTTTCTTATAGACTCTATTATCCTTGCATATTTCCGCATATCCTCATTTAGTATTGACAGATTTAGGGGCTTTATAGCCCTATAATAATATTTTAATTCGGTATTAGTCAATGGCTTATGGTTAAATATCTTGTCCATAATCCTTAATTTTCCCGGCGAATATATGTTTGACAGGGCTTTGTTTATATTCAATTTTCCCCTTAGTTTAATCTGCTCTTTAAGGTAGCTTTCGTCCTCCTCTGCCCCTTTCCCGGTAAATTCTTTAAATGAATCATAATAATATTGAAATTCCTCTTTCCTTATTTTTTCCTCGATTTTACTTTCTCTGATTATGCTCTCTAAATGCCCATTGTCAATGCCTTCCAGCTCAAATATTCTGCTGGAGATAATAATCATTTTTTTAAAATCCTTAATCAATTTGCCGCATGGCTTCATCAGCGTCAATTTATTCATAATCATTTTATAATCAAATCCATGCCGCAATATCAAAGGCAATGCCAGATTTAATCTTTGGTTGCCTTCCTTGAGGATTTCTATAATCCTCTCTTCATTTGACTCATAGCCCGGAAAATCTAAGCTAAATCCTTCCCTTTCCAAATCCTTAATCAGTTTTGCGGAAATCATTTTTTCATCTTGCTCTCCAGATGCTTGAATTTTGCGTCATAATCAGCTATTAGCGATACTGGCGCTAATTTGTAATATCTGCTTTTCAAAGCTTTGAAATCAATTTTCTGTGTTTTAAGTATTACCAATATGTCATCTATATCCCTTGGTTCTGACCTCGCAATTTTAGTTATAATAATGTCGTACCAGTTTAATATGTATACTTTTAGTTTTCCTATGCTCCTTATATGCCCTGACAGTTCCCTCCAATCATCTGGCAGGGTTATGCCCATAACAAATTCATCATAAAACATATCTATCCTTTTATCGCCTAAATGCCAAATGTTGCATAGCTTTGAAGGCGATTTTTCCCTTAAGCCCGCCAATTCAAATAACTCTTTTATGGTTTTATAGTCTGATGCAGTCAAAAAATCAATATCTTTGGTTGCTTCTTTAATGTTTTTCAGCACCATTGCAGTCCCACCCATAGCAAAAAGCTCGATTTCTTTATCCAAATCTGCTATAAGCTGCAAAAAACTTTCCAAATCCCTTAGGCTGCTATTAGCCCTATTCTTATTATTTTCATACATTTTTATATGTTTTTTCATATCTATTTATATGAATTAGTATTTAAATGTTTCTATTTTATATTTGGGAGAAGTAAAAGCAATGGCGCCAAAAATTAAGGGGCTTAAGAAGCCTGCTCAATCCACGTATTCCATTTAGGCTGTATTACCTTGCATATTTCCGCATATCTTCATTTTTTTGGAGAGGGTAGCACATTTTCCTTAAAAATACCTTTCTTTATCCTAATCTCCTCATAGTTCATCCTGATTAATAATTCCACCAGTCTCATCGCAAACAATGTTTTAACGCGAGCGCCTATCAATGGGTCACTAACGTTTTTTTGATACGCCCCTTTATCTTTAATCGGACCCTGGGTTTTAATCAATTCTATTGCCTTATTGACAGCCGTTTTAATCTCACTAAACGTTTTTTCAAAATGAGTAAATACCTTTATTTCCTTTTCACTTTCGAGAACCTTTTTAAGGCTTACCTCTTTATCCCAATGATTACTCATTTTTTTCTCGCTCATTCCTTGCTCAGCCAAAACATCAGATGCACTTTTTTCTGCTAACTTTAACTCACGACTCTCAAGATGTTCAAGCAAGCCTATATTTTCAGTTATTGTATTAATAATTGTTTCTACGCTTGAGATACAATCCCTATTTTCGCAGCCACCTATAAGATGTCCGAGATGGTTTTTATCTTCGAGTTTCTTAAGCCATCTCCATATCTTTATCTCATCGAGAATCTCTTTTTTATCAGTTATAATCTCATCATCGTCATCATGATCTGGGGGTCCAGGATGGTTAGGATCAGGGCGATTTGGATCAGGAGGATTCTGCCCTGGCGGGTTGTTCCCTGGAGGATTATTGCCTGGCGGCTGATTAGGGGGGTTGTTCCGGGGAGGATTCTGCCCTGGAGGATTATTGCCTGGCGGATTACGCCCCGGCTGATTGCCTCCACCACCACCTCCACTTCCTCCACTTCCACCCCCACCTCCATGCACCTCAGCATTCCACCCTTCTATCCCTGCAAAAAGCAGATTCCATAAGAATGCAATAATAACAACAGCAAGCACCAATTTAAAGAAAGGATACCACATATTATTAGCTAAATCTGTAGCAAACTTAGACGTTATTGAATCATCAATAGACACTAAAACAAATATCATGCCAAGATAAATCACAGCTTTTACAGGCTTTGGCTTGAGCTTTGAAACCAAAAAGAACCCTGCCAGGACCGGGACAAACCATATAATGATAGCAGACAATAACCCATAGCTTCGGAATATCCCCATAATTATCTTTTCAGGGATAAGCAAAGCGCTTATTGTCGCAAAAACAAAAGCTACTGTTCCTGCAATCCTTGGATTTGCCTTGTCTCCAGCCTTGAAAGCAAAGCCCGCTCCATAATAAAATACCGCAAAAAGCAGAACCCACAATAAGAACCTCGCCCAGAACATTGCTGCAGCGTCTTCCCCCATCAGCTTTTCCAGCGTTATAATGTTGGGTATAAACCCAAAAAGCTCCTCTATGGTTTCTGCAGCTCCGCTTAGGCTGTTTTGGCTTTCTGCATATACATTCGGAAGCAGGATAGGGGCAAATAGAAAAGAAATAAGCAAAAATAATTCTCTTTTTATCTTCATTTTAGCACCATAGCCAGCTAGTATTATGATTTCTGGATAATCATATTTAAACTTATCCCCTAAAATCAGGCTAAAATTTATGCAAGCAATAGCAACATTTAAATATGAAAATATCGAAAGCACCAAAATAAGAATCTTAAGAGGTAATAAAAATGAAAAAAATGAGCAAAAAAGGATTTTTATTTGCAATGATGCACCCAGGCATGATGTTTTTGATTGGAGTGATACTTGGTGCAATATTGGCATATATTTTAGTTTCAAAAGGCATATTGCCGACAGGCTTGCTGCCATTTTAAAACTTAGAGAAAAAAAGAGGTAAAAATGTTCAGCAGCAAAAAAGGCTTTATTATGAGCCCCGGAGATTTTGTTAAGGGCTTGATAATCGGCTTTATCTTAGGCGCGCTCATCATCTTTTTAGGGGCAAGAGGAATAATACCTCTGCCTTTCCTGTAAAATGCCGGATTCTAAAAAAATAGAGTTAAAATTGCCGCAGCAAGAAGCCAGCGGCTTTGGGCTAGCAAACTTATTGGGCTTGATTTTTGTTTTAATCGGGGTTTTGTTTCTTTTATTGCTATCTGGAATTAAGCTGCCTATAAATTTAGAAAGCTTTGAATCTTATCTGAGATATGGGGCAGCCATAGCCAGCATTATCGGCGGAATTTCCATGCTTTTCAGGAGCAAAGAAACATCTGTTATAAAAAAATAATTTAAGTTTTATTGCTATAGATTTTTCAGGTTTTATTGCTATAAATCCGGTTCTTTAAGCAATACTATCTAGTGCGGCGAAATGCCAACCGCGTTCTTATCGTTGTGTATATGCTATGCTGCGAGCCTTAATGGGCGAGCCTAGAATCTTAACTTTTTATTTGATGATTCAGCAAAATCAGCATTATTCAACTAAAAATCCCAGCTTATTCTTTGATGATTCAGCAAAATCAGCATTATTCAATTAAAATTAAAGAAAATCAAAAAATCACTTTACATCAACTTTAGTCCCTACGCTCTGCCCAGGCATGCCTGTCTCAAAAATAACCCTTATTGCGCCTTTATTGCCATGCGCAGAAGCAACCTTGCCTTTAATCTCTTTCCCGGCAGGGCTCTTCCATACAACTTCCTTGCCAACCAGCTCGGCAGCTTTCTCCCTGCTTTCGCTGCTATCCAGATAAACTATCATATGGTTCATGGTAGTGGTATGCATGCTTCTCCTAAAGTTTTTTATTACGCCTTCCATGTAAAAAAGGAAAGATAAGTAATTTAAAAAGGTTATGCTTTCCAAAAAGAATGGAGGAGAAAACACTGCTCAAAATAGCGCTGGTTGCTTCCCTCGCAGGGCTTATGTTCTTGTACTTAATCTCATCAAATATTGAAATAAAAGAAAAAAACATAGAGAAGATAACTCTGGAAAACAAGGATGAGTTTATAAAATTAAGGGGCATCGTAAGCAATCTTGTAAATTCTGAAAAAGTGGCGATATTGGAAATAACCCAGCCGCAGGAAATAACTGTCGTTTTATTCAAAAATAAAAACAGCTCAATAAATATTAACAAAGGCAATGAAGTTGAAATATTTGGAAAAGTTGACGAATACAACGGAAAGATGGAAATCATTGCTGACCGGGTAAGGGTGGTAAGCTGATGTTCTTGGAGTTTTTAATAGCATCCTTGCTTGGGATTTTTGCAGGAATTTTTACAGGCATTACCCCTGGAATCCATATAAACCTTGTGAGCCTTTTAGTGGTAAGCTCTTCCGCATACTTATCCAACATTTTTTCATTGCCGTCTCTTGGCGTATTTATCATATCAATGGCAATAACCCACACTTTTTTGGATACACTGCCTGCTATTTTTTTAGGCGCTCCTGAAGCAGAAACCGCATTAAGCGTTCTGCCGGGCCATAAACTATTATTAAAGGGCATGGGCTATGAGGCTGTAAAGCTGACAATCATAGGCTCGTTTTTCAGCCTCCTGGCAGCATTGTTTTTGTTTCCTTTTTTTATCTTTATTGTGCCAAGAGTTTATGATAAAATCCAGGTTTATATCGGCTACCTGCTGATTGCAATCATAGCCTACATGATAATTATTGAAAAAGGCTTTGACAAAAAATTCTGGTCATTTGCTATTTTTATGCTCTCAGGAATTTTAGGGTTGATTGTGCTTACAATGCCGAATCTTGGCCAGCCTTTATTTCCTTTGCTCTCCGGCTTATTCGGCATAAGCATGCTTATAGTAAGCCTTATGCAGAAAGTAGAGATTCCCAAGCAGAACATTACAGACCAGATTAGAATACCAAAAAAAGAAAGCATTAAGGCGATAGGGGCAGCAACATTGACCGGCAGCCTTGCAAGCTTCTTGCCCGGATTAGGCCCTGCCCAGGTCGCAGTAATTGGAAGCCAGATTGTGGGCAGCCTGGAAAGCTACGCATTCTTAATCCTTGTTGGGGGCATTAACACAGTAAACATGGCCGTAAGCCTTGTTTCATTGTACACCATAGAAAAGGCAAGAAACGGCGCAGTTTTGGCAATAATGGAGCTGCTGCATTCAATAGACTTAAGCATTTTATTGCTTTTCATAGCCGCAACACTATTTGCGGGAGGCATAGCAGTTTTCCTTACATTATACCTGGCAAAAATCTTCGTAAAAATAATTGAAAAGGTAAACTATTCAATCATGTGCATTTCTGTAATTTTATTTGTCACAATAATGGTTTTTTATTTCTCGTCATGGATTGGATTGTTGATATTGATTGTATCCACTGCAATCGGAATAGTGCCAAACATTGTTAATGTAAAGAGAAGCCATTCAATGGGGTGCCTGATACTGCCGGTTATTTTGTTTTTTGTGTTATAACTGTATAAACCTTTCTTAGGGTGTAATTTCCCAACCTTTAGGTTGTTTGGGGGATCATTTTGTCCCTTCAATAAATTCCCTTACTTGCTCTTCGTTCCTTAAAACTATAACTTCAAGGTTTGGAAACTCGCGGCTAGTAGGAATTTGCTGGGTTTGGTAAGTATTTAATATAACTCTTTCATTTACCAAGGGCCTTTTGGATGTGCCATTTCTAAACCTTTGCAAGGAAACTTCAATTCCTAAGTCCAGATAAACCAGTGTCTTTTTAGCAGCTTTTAAGTCAATGCCCGCATGCATAATATCTATCATCTCAGTGTAGCACTCAAAAAACATGCTTCTTCTTTCCAAGTCATGCAGAAGGCTTTCTATTATGGGCACTTTTGATCCTGCCAATTCAAGCTGCGATACTAAATATGCGTTTACGGCCTGTTGAACCATTAAATCCCAAGCATGTGGTGGGCCAGCACGCTCAAAAGCTCCTTTCAGAAATGCCTTTCTTTCCTGTAAATTTGACTTGCCTAATTGATTTGGGTTCACTCCATCCCTTATTTTTAAGCTTAAAGAATTCTTTACGTATCTCTTCTTTTTTCATGTACACCACCAAAATTCAGCAAAATGAGCTGAATTTTAAGTGTGGTGACATATGTCACTGCGGAACACAAGAAATAATTTATCGAAACCTTTTTAAATTGCCGTTAGATACCCAAATTACATGAAATTTCCTAAAACTGTTAATAGATTTTGCCCGTATTGCAGGAAGCATACTCCTCATAAGGTGGCAATGAGCAAGAAGAGAAGCCCAAGAACCATGACTTATGGGAGCAAGCTAAGGGCAAGAAGAAGGGGCAGTGCCAGGGGCGTTGGAAACCTTGGCAGGTACAGCAAGCCCCCAATATCAAAATTTAAGATGACTGGCAGAAAGGCAAGCAAGAAAACTGACTTAAGGTATGAGTGCAGCAAGTGCAAGAAGCAGCATATCCAAAGCCACGGCTTCAGGGCAAGGAAGATAGAGTTTAAATAAAACCGGGTGGTTATTTATGACTAAAAAAGAACCAACAAGCAAATTTGTAAAAATAAGGTGCCCTAAATGCAAGAATGAGCAGATAATGTTCGGAAAGGCATCCTCTAATGTTTTGTGCCTGGTATGCGGCAAGATTTTAGCTGAGCCTACGGGGGGCAAAAGCAGGGTTAAGGCCAGGATTCTTGAGGTGCTTGAATAAGCATACTACTTTAAAATGCTCTTACAGAAAAATGGATTTCCCCAAGAAGAAGAACTTGTTCTCTGCACAGTCACAAAAGTGCAGTTTAATTCCGTTTTTGTTACTTTAGATGAATATGGCAAAGGCGGCATGATTCATATTTCTGAAGTAAGCCCTGGAAGAATCAGGAATATAAGGGATTTTGTCAGGGAAGGCAAGAAGGTTGTTTGCAAGGTCCTGAGGGTTAATGAGGAGAGGGGGCATATAGACTTATCATTGAGAAGGGTTGCGGAAACCCAAAAACGGCTGAAGCTTGACGAAGTAAAGCAGGAGCAGAAAGCAGAAAAAATTCTTGAATTTGTCGCGAAAGACATTAATGTTCCGCAGAAAAAACTATTTGATGATATCTCTGCTAATGTGCTGAAAAAATATGACTCCATGCACGAATTTTTCCAGCAGGTTGTGGCTGATAACAGCGCTGTCAAGGATGCTGGGCTTGATGAAACGGCTGCAAAGGCCCTTGAGGAAGCGATAAAGCAAAGAATCAAGGAAGCTAATGTTGAGATAGGGGGAAAACTGAAATTGACTAGTTATGCTTCTGATGGCGTTGAGGTAGTTAAGGAGGCCCTTAAGAAGGCGCAAGAGGCTGGAGACAGCGATAAGGTGCAGATAATGTATTTGGGCGCAGGAACATACAGGATTGCAGTTAATGCAAAAGACTACAAGGAGGCTGAAAAAATATTAGATAGAGCTTCTGAAAGCGCTTTGGCGCACATAAAAAAGAGCGATGGCAAAGGGGAGTTTGCCCGGGAAGAGGCATGAAAACCATACTAAAATGCGTTAAGTGCGGGAAATACACCTTTAATGCTGCTTGCTTATGCGGGGGAAACCCATTAACACCGAAGCCTGCTAAATTCAGCCCTGAAGATAAATATGCTGATTACAGGCGCAAGGCAAAAATGCAGTTTTTTAGGGAAGGGGGAATGTTATAATCATTTTATAGTATAGGTGTTTTATTTGCAGCGAAGCAGGATAAGACGGCAATTTGGATAATATGACTACCTGGAAAATTGACCAAATTGGAAAAAAGCCAAGGCTTAATAACCCTATATTGATAGAAGGTCTTCCCGGGATAGGAAATGTAGGCAAAGTGGCAATTGACTTTCTTATAGACGAGCTTAAGGCAAAAAAGATTTATGAAATCACTTCTTACAGCTTTCCCCATTCTGTTTTTGTTAATGAGGACAATCTTGTCGAGCTGCCTAAGATAGAGATGTTCTACAAGCAGTTTAATGGCAAAAAGCAGGACCTTTTGCTGTTGGGGGGGGATGTGCAGCCTACTGATGAAGTAAGCAGCTACGAGTTTTCAGAGAAAATTCTGGATATGCTAAAGGAGTTTAATGGCAGGGAGGCCATAACTCTTGGGGGCATAGGGCTGGCGGAAATGCCTAAAAAGCCCAAAATTTATTGCACTGGGAACAGCAGGAAAATCATACAGAAATACAAAGATTCTATGGTTGATAATAAGCTATATGGCATTGTAGGGCCTATTGTCGGGGTTTCAGGGCTTTTGGTTGGATTGGCAAAACGGAAGAATATAGATGCTATAGCATTTTTGGCAGAAACTTACGGGCATCCAATGTATCTGGGCATTAAAGGAGCTGTTGAATTGCTGAAATTTTTTGACAAGAAGCTCGGGCTTAAGATTAATATGAAAAAACTGCACGAAGAGCTTAAGGAAATTGAAGGGGATATAATGCATAGGACTGAGCAAATAGAGGAAGTTGTACGGCAAACTGCCATGAAGAAATTGAAGGGAAGGCTTGGAGAAGGCGCGGATTATATTGGGTGAAATTTATAAATAGATTAGCAATACTTAGAGCTAAAATGAGCATTGAAGAACATTGCCGGGAAGGAGAAGTGCCTGTAGGAGAATTGGTTGATACTTTTTTGAAACAAACTCCAATTGATGCTGATGGTCTTAGACTGGGCGATTATTTAGTTTTACCTGTTTCAAGGCTTCCTTATGGTTCTGGATTGCGTACTGAAGAGATTGTTAAGATTGGAGATGGTAACATTCCGCCTGTTGGGGGAAGGTATGTTGAACCGGGTGATTTTTTGACTAGGGATGGCACTACAGGCCCTATAAGTGGAAATTTATATCTGAGACTTGGGCAGCCCCCTATAATTCTAAGAGGAGATAAGCTTCCTACCAGTCCTGATTCTGCGGTAGGCATTATTGGATTCTATACAACTAATCAAAGAGTGCTAGCTTCAAGATAATTTCAATTTTTCCATTATTGTTAAAATGGATTTTTCTTTGTATCTTTAATCAAAATATTTAAAAACAACCCGAGTAATTCTTTGAGCGAGGTGGTAATTTTTGTCTAAGATTAGAAAAATTGTTGCAAGGGAAGTTCTTGATTCAAGAGGAAATCCTACTATAGAAGCTGATGTTTTTACTGAAAAATTGTTTGCTTCTGCTATTGTGCCTTCAGGCGCTTCTACGGGGACGCATGAGGCTTTGGAATTAAGGGATGGGGACAAATCCAGATATAACGGAAAAGGCGTCTTGAAAGCTGTTGATAATGTTAACAAAATTATTTCTAAAAAAATTATTGGATTAAATTGCGAGAGCCAGGCGCATATAGACAAATTAATGATAGGGCTGGATGGGACTGAAAACAAGTCTAAATTAGGCGGAAATGCAATTTTGGGCGTTTCAATGGCTGCCTGCAAGGCTGCTTCATTGGAAAAAAATATTCCCTTATTCCAATATCTAAATGAACTTTCCGGTATAAAATCTAAAAAATTTATCCTCCCAATTCCGCAGCTTAATATAATGAATGGCGGCAAGCATGCCGGTATGGAGAATGACATACAGGAGCATATGATAATGCCCGTTAACTTTAAGAGCTTTTCAGATGCTTTGAGGGCTGGAGCAGAGGTCTATCATGAGCTTGGCAGGAAATTAAAGAAGAAATTTGGCAGCCAGGGAATATTGCTTGGCGATGAGGGCGGCTTTGTTCCTAAGATTGATAATGCGGAAGAAAGACTGTCTTTGATTATGGAAGCAATTAACGATACGGGCTATAATGGCAAAATTTCATTAGCTTTGGATCCAGCATCTTCTGAGTTTTTTTATTCTGATCATTATAAAATTGGAAATAAAGAATATAGCTGCGGCGAGCTTACAGACTTCTATAAGGGTTTAGTGGATAAATATAACATAATTTCAATAGAAGATGGAATGGCGGAAGATGACTGGGATGGGTGGATGGAATTGAACAAGGAATTAGGCAAAAAAATACAGTTAGTCGGGGATGATTTACTGGTTACAAATACTGCTAGAATGAAAGAAGCAATCAGGAAAAATGCGTGCAACGCTTTATTGCTGAAAGTCAATCAGATAGGCACTGTTACAGAAGCAATAGAAGCTGCGCAATTAGCTTTTAAGAACAAATGGAATGTTGTTGTGAGCCACAGAAGCGGTGAAACAGAGGATTTTTTTATTGCAGATTTAGTTGTGGGCATGAATGCGGGGCAGAGCAAGTTTGGAGCGCCTGCAAGGAGCGAGAGGACTGCGAAATACAACAGATTATTGAGGATTGAGGAAGAGATTGGGAATAAGGCGGAGTTTGCGAAACTGCATTAGCTTTCAATAAATATTTTCCAATATCCAATAATTATTAAAACATTGTTAAGCCTTTCAATAAAAATAAATAAAAAAGCTAATCACAAAAATCAATAAAAACAATTCAATAAAACCATCTGAAACCAATAAGCCAAATCACAAAAATCAATAAAAAACAAAAAAATCGATAGGAACAACCAATACAAAAACTTATTAACAAAAAATAAAAAAAGAATAATAAAAGTAATCAAAAAACTTAAAATCAAAATGAAACGGCCAATAATAACCTTAACCAGCGACTTTGGAGTGCAAAGCCAGGGCGTAGGGATAATGGAAGCAGTAGCTTTGGATATAAACCCAGAAGCGCAAGTAATACATTTGATGCACGGCTTGCCTGATTTTGACTTATTCTGTGCGGCGCGTACAATGGAAACTTTGAATTATATTCCTGTTGGTTGCCATGTATGTGTTGTTGATCCTGGAGTCGGGACTAACAGGAAGCCGATAATAATCAAAGTTGGCAGGGGGGATTATTTAATCGGGCCTGATAATGGGGTTTTAATTTCAGCGACAAGGTTTTTAGGAGGCATAAAGCAAGCTGTTGAGATAACCAATGAAAAATACATGAGGAAGCCTGTAAGCGCAGTTTTTCATGGAAGGGATATTTTTACGCCGGCAGCTGCTTATTTATCGAAAGGAGTTAAGATGGAAGAATTTGGGAAGGAGCTGAACCCGGAATCGCTGGCAAAATCCCCCTATGATGAAGCTATACCAAATAATGATAAGATGCGCGCAAAGGTAATATCTATAAACAAATTTGGCTCATTGCACTTAAATATAACTCATGCTGCATGGGACGAATTTGGCGTAAAATTAAGGGATAGCGTAACCTTATACTTCAAGAATGACACTTTGGACACGCCATTTGTAACGACTTTTGGGGATGTTGAGGAAGGCGAGGACTTGATAATGAAGGATGACTACGGCAGGATGGAGATTTCATTGAACCACGATTCTTTTGCAAAAACATATGGCATTAAAATTGGAGAAAATTTTGTTATTGTGAAGAAATAAGATGGCATGGGAAGCCAGCTCCAATAACAAAAAAATAATAAAATTAATCCAATAATGAAATAAAGGAAAAAAATAAAAATAAGCCCCCGCATTCATTATCAAACCTTATAAAAATAAGATAAACATTAAGTAAAACCATTTGAATTAAACTTTAATTAAACTCATTGAAAATTTTAAAATGATAAAACTTGTATTGTTGAGGCATGGCGAAAGCACGTGGAACAAAGAGAACAGGTTTACCGGATGGACTGATGTTGGCTTAACGGATAAAGGGCTCAAGGAAGCAGGGGAAGCCGGCCAAATACTTAAAAAAGAACAGTATGCTTTTGATGTTGTTTTTACAAACGTGCTTGAGAGGGCTACGAAAACAACGGAAATTGCCCTTAAGGAAATGGGCTTAAATGTGCCCGTGCATAAATCTTGGAGATTGAACGAGAGGCATTATGGGGCTTTGCAGGGCCTGAATAAGGCAGAGATGGCAGCAAAATTTGGGGAGGAGCAGGTTTTGAAATGGAGGAGGAGCTATGATATAAGGCCTCCTGCTTTGGCAAAGGATGATGGGCGGTATCCGGGCAATGATCCTAGGTACAAGGGGATGGATGAGAAGAATCTTCCCTTGGCAGAGTCGTTGAAAGATACTGTTGCCCGAGTCATGCCGTACTGGGAGGATTCAATAAAGCCTGAGCTTAAAGCCGGCAAAAGGGTTTTAGTGTCAGCAAGCGGCAACAGCTTAAGGGCATTGGTAAAAATTGTAGATAACATATCAAATGAAGAGATTGTGCATTTTAATATTCCTACAGGGGTGCCTCTTGTTTACGAGCTTGACAAGAATTTTAAGGCTGTGAAGCATTATTTCCTTGGAGATCCTGAGGAGATAAGGAAGAAAATGGAAGCTGTTGCAGCGCAGGGGAAGGCTAATAAATAATCATTTGTTCTCTATCGCCAAAGCAGCTGCTCCCAAAATTCCAGCGTCTTTTAATTCTGACTTTACAACAGGGCATGGCTTTGCAAAATACCTTTTTTTGATTTCTGATTCCATAGTTTTATGGAAAAATTGCCACGCATTTGATATTTTGCCCCCTATAATAATAATATCAGGGTCAAATGAATAAGCAATGTTAGTTAAGCCAACGCCCAAATAATTTCCCATTTTATTGTACGCTTCTATTGCTTTTTTGTTTCCTTTTAACGCAAGATTATAAATTTCCTTTGGGCTGGCTTTGCCATCGAATAAGGATGTGATGCCCCTTGCTGCAGCATATTCCTCTATCGAGCCATCATTCCCGCTTTTGCTTTTTACGCCGTCGTGCTTAATAGTTGTGTGGCCAAACTCTGTTGCGTTGCCTCTGCCATGGTAGATTTTTTTATTGATGGCAAGACCGCATCCAAAACCTGTTCCAAGAGTTATTCCAACAACATTTTCATATTTTTTTCCTTTTCCAAAAACCGCTTCTGCAAGTGTAAAGCATTTTGCATCATTGTCGAGAAAAACAGGAACTTTA
>Ga0209211_10009011_pt1 | contig 13446 bp, 12 predicted proteins | sample RifGroA2_FD_183992 | JGI IMG/M metagenome (GOLD analysis project Ga0209211, IMG submission 183992) | Groundwater microbial communities from Rifle, Colorado, USA - Groundwater A2 (SPAdes) (version 2) | ecosystem: Environmental > Aquatic > Deep subsurface > Groundwater | place: Rifle, Colorado...
TGTCCTCGATTAAAAACATGAACATATGAACCAACAGTAAATAAGTCCTTTCTCATATTACTAACCATTATAAACAACGGTCTGTAGAAGTCAAACTTCTACGGACCATAAGTTATTTTAATTCAAGCTCAATCGGACAATGGCCCTAAATCGAGCATTATCTCGACCGGGCAATGGTCGGAACCATAGATTTCGTTCAAAATTTTTACATCCTTGATACGCGGGAGGAGGTTGGGCGTGGCGAAAAAATAATCAATGCGCCAGCCGACGTTGCGGTCGCGCGCGCGAGTTATTTGGTCCCAATAAGTGTAGGCGCCTGTTTTATTGGGGTAAAAATGGCGAAAAACATCTACCCAGCCCGCGCGCGCGGCCGCGTCCACCCATGCCCGCTCTATCGGCAGAAAACCGGTCGTCTGCCGGTTTTCTTTCGGGCGCGCCAAATCAATTTCTTTATGCGCCGTATTTATGTCTCCGCAAAAAATTACCTGCCCACGTTTACGCAATCTTTCCACGTATTTAAGAAAAGCATCATAAAATTCAAGTTTATATTTCAACCGCCCCGGCCGGCCACCTTGGGGAAAATAAACATTGATCAGTGTAAAAGAAGTCAAACTTCGGGGAATTTTTGAAGTTTGACTTCTGAAGCGCGCGGTTATCATGCGCCCCTCGTCGTCAAAACGCGGAATACCCATGCCATATTCAACTTTTTCCGGCTTAATTTTAGAATAAATCGCCACTCCGCTATATCCTTTTTTAATTTTACAAGCGGAAAAATACGAAAAATATCCGGCCGGAGAACGAACTTCATCCGACAACTGCTCTGGCTCGGCTTTTGTTTCCTGCAAACATAAAATGTCTGGCTTGAATTTTAGCACATCCGCCCAGTGCCCGCTTTTATAGGTCGCCCGCAGACCGTTGATGTTCCAACTGATGATTTTCATCCTGTTTTTATTTTTACTTATGTTTCATTAAAACCGAAATATAAGCCACGCTGTCATGGGGAGCAGGCATAAATTCTATTTCTTCTTTAATAATTTCAAAATCTTTCACAAATAATTGGCGTATCTCCTCAAAATCAAAGAAGTAAAAAGAGGTGTCGTCCGATTCAAAACGATGTTCGGGACTGCCTTTGGGTGATAAGTTGAGAAAAGATCGCGTCTCTTTTGATAAAACCACCAATAAAAAGTACCCACCGGCGCGCACAACTCGTGCGATTTCGGTTTCGTACGCAATAAAATCCTCCGGCTTAAAATGCTGAAGTAAACCAAAATCGCAAGCGGCGTCAAAACTATGGTCGGCAAAGGGAATATCCAATCCATCGGCCTCCACAAAACGCACTTGTCCTTCCAGGCTACGATCCACAACTTCCTTGTTGGCCTTCTCTACAACACCTTTTAAATAATCAATACCAATAACTTTAAATCCGAGCTTGGCCAGTTCAAAAGCCCAATAACCGCGTCCCGAACCTATATCTAAAACGGTCGCGCCGGGCTTTAAATTTTGAGTAAGGAGGGTGCCCTTGGCCCGATAGGGCATACGCGTCCAGATATCCGTGCCGGTTTTATAAGCGCGCTCAAAATATTTTTTTTGTTCTTGATAATCCATAGTTATAGTAAATTATACCAATTTTAGGGGGTTTTGAGGAATCCACAGTTGCGCTTGCGCAAGCATGGCAAAATAAACTACAATAACAGCAGATAAAGTTCATTAAGAAATTATTTTGTCTGCTTCCGGCAAGATTGTTTTCTTTTCCACTTGAATGAATATGTTCGCCGAGTCCGGATTAGTAGACACTCCTATATGAATACCCGGTAGGGATGGGTGCCCAAGCGTTGTTGGACTCCCGCCCCCGCCGGGTATTTTTTGTTAAACTAATCCACAGTTGCTGTTGTGGTAACTGTGAGGTTTTGTATAATTCAAGTAAATTGTTCGTTATGAAAACTTTTTTTAAGTCGTTGTCAGTAATCTCGGTGGTTAAAGTTTTTAAAGTAATACTTTGGATATTTTGTCCCGTTCCGGTTTCTGCCGCTAGTGCTAGCACCATTGATACAATTAATACTGTTATTGGACTGGCATTGATAGTGATGGGGCTAGTAATATATAGTTACTTATTATTTTTATTAAAACCAACCGAGAAAGAGAAAAAAATAGGGGACTAGATATATTTTGTATATCAAACCCCCTATTTTATTTTTTCCCCCGCGCGTGAAAAGTCCGATGCACTTCGCGCAACTGGCGGTCGGTGATATGGGTATAAATCTGGGTGGTGGAAATATTGGAATGGCCGAGAAGCATCTGAACAGCCCGTAAATCAGCGCCGTTCTGGAGCAGGTCAGTGGCAAAACAATGCCTCATCACATGAGGCGTAACTTTTTTGGAAATTCCCGCTTTGATAGCGTAATGTTTAACGATTCTTTCGATTGACCGGCGGGCAAGCCCGCCTTCTTTCTTTTTTTCTTTTTCTTTTTTACTTGCTCTTTTTTCAACCCCGATTTTTACAAAAAGGGCCTCGTCCATATCGGTTCTCTTGGCTAAATATTTTTTAACGGCCTCTTTGGCTTCATTGGAAAGAAAAACCACCCGTACTTTGCCACCCTTTCCGCGGACCGAAATCTCGTCCGCCGAAAAATCAATGTCCTGAGTAAGTGAACAAAGTTCCGACACCCGTAATCCGGTGGAGAAAAGCATACGTAGAATCGCCCGATCGCGCAAGGTTTTTAAAGAGGTCGGACCTCCTCTCGGAGGTCCGACCTCTAAACCGGGCGCCTCAAGCAGACGATAAAGTTCCTGTTGTGATATTAGATCCAAAGAACGTTCGGGAACTTTGGCTAGGCCCACACGTTCGGCAGAAAGAGTCGTTATATTTCGGCGGGCAAGGTATTTAAGAAAAGCTCTAAGAGCAATAAGATAATAATTTTGGGTCTTTTTTTTAAGCGTGGCGCCGGTCGCTCTGTTATTGCCGGCAGATTGTCGATTTAACATTAGGCGGAACTCGCGCACCAAATCGTCGGTAATTTCTTTTGGATTTTTAATCTGCCCGCCAGCGGGCAGATTTTTGGCAAACTCCAAAAAGCGCAACAAATAACGGTCGTAATTTTCTATTGTTTTCAAGCTAGAACCGCGTTCCAGCTCCATATATTCCAGAAACTGCCTTTTAAGTTTTTGAAGTTCGTCAACCATATATGATGTCGCACAACATAGCCACAGTATACAACATTGCCCAAAATAAGCTTTTGTGATAGTATAGTGATTATGTTAGCCAAAATCAAAAAACAGAAAGTAATCAAAGATTTTCAGAAACACGAAAAAGATACCGGCTCTTCGGAAGTGCAGGTAGCCATGCTTTCTAGACGCATTGAGGAACTATCCGCCCATCTGAAAAAAAACAAAAAGGATTTCAGCTCGCGCCGAGGACTTTTAAAAATAGTTTCTGATCGGCGCAAACACTTGAAATATCTGGAGAAAAAAAGTAAAACAAAGTATAATGCGTTAGTTAAGAAACTTAAATTAGATTAAGTATTTTTAAATTAAACATATAATATGGCAATAATTAAACACAAAGAACAGCGGGTGGGAGTTTTTATTGATACTCAAAATCTATATCATAGCGCTAAAAATCTTTATAACACGCGCGTAAATTTCGGCGCGGTCTTAAAGGAAGCCGTGGCCGGGCGCAGGCTTGTGCGGGCGGTGGCTTATGTTATTACAACCGAGAGTCGTGACGAAAAATCATTTTTTGAAGCGTTGGTAAAACTTGGTATTGAAACCAAAACTAAAGATTTGCAAATTTTCCCCGGCGGCGCTAAAAAAGCCGACTGGGATGTGGGGCTAGCTATTGATGCCGTTAAGATGGCGGCGCGTTTGGACGCGGTAGTTATTTGCTCCGGCGACGGAGATTTTGTGCCCCTGTGCGATTATCTTAAAAATACCGTGGGCATACAAGTGGAAATAATGTCTTTTGGTAAATCCGCCTCGTCGCGCCTTCTGGAAGCCGCCGATGATTTCATAGATCTATCCGAAAATCCCAAAAAGTTTTTAATTAACCACTAATCTAACCACTTGGGAGTTGAGCTCCCAAGTGGTATATGATACACTATACCGTATGCGTAAAACAGTTTTTGCTAAACAAGAATTTTATCATATTTATAATAGGGGTGTGGACAAACGAAGTATATTTACAAACTCCAATGATTTGTTTCGTTTTCTCAAAAGTATGAATGATTTTAATGTTCAAGATCCGATTGGTAGTCTTTATGAGAATTCTTTTCGACTTGGGAGCCGAGCTCCCAAGTCGGGAAAATTAGTAAATTTTATAGCATATGGCTTAAATCAAAATCATTACCATTTTATTTTAGAACCTTTGGTGGATAATGGTATACAGAAATTTATGCATAAACTCTCAACAGGATATACAAATTATTTTAACGAAAAATATAAACGTAGTGGATCCTTTTTTCAAGGAAAATATAAAGCAATACACATAAATTCAAATGAATATCTTTTACATCTTAGTGTTTATATTAATTTAAATTTTAAGATTCATAAAAAATTAAATAAAAAATGGATGGAAAAGTTACCTATATCAAGTTTCAGGGAATACATAGAAAAAACAGCAAGACCATTTTGTAAAAAAGAAATTATTTTAGAACAATTTAATAACCCTAAAGAATATAAATCTTTTTGCGAATCAACCTTACCTGATATTTTAAAAAGGAAAGAAGTAGAGAAAGAACTGAAAAATATGCTAATTGAATAACATCCAGCCACTTGGGAGCTCGGCTCCCAAGTGGTGTGTGATAAATAAAAAAGCCTCGAGCATTTGCTGAGGCCCTTTGGGGGGTTATTTTTGTTAATTTTGATTTTCTTAATCAAAACTATACAATCGATAAGAAAAAATTGCGTTCTCTAAAAGTGTTCTGTTTTCTTTGTTAATTGGTGGCCACTTCATACTGTTTTGGTAACAAAAATACTTTCTCCCAACTTTAATGGAGTCTGTTTCATTAAAGAAAAATTCTGTTACATTTATGCCTTTTATTGAATTCGAATCGAGATATTCCACACAGTATACATTTACTATAAAGAATGTGGCTCCTGACTTACAAAACTTAGAAAGTTTGGACTTATCTTCAACATTTTCCCTACTGACTGAGTGCCGACCTTGAGCAATATTAATTTTAGCTTATCCCGTGGATCTTCTGAAGAACATCCCTGAAAATAAACCCAGCTAAAATAAAGTAATAAAGTTACAAAATTAATTTTTTCCATAGAGAATATTTTTAAAAGTTAAGGGGCAAAATCACCTAATGCGTATCATACCATTCCTATTTATTCTATCAATTCCCAATTTAATCGGTGCGTGCTATACTGGCAACGGTCATTTTATAAGTTAAATAACGGTTAGCCGCCGGACAGATAGGGTTGTACCCCAACCGCGCTCGGTACAAAACTAAAGTCTGGAGGTTAACTAAAACAAAATGCAAACAAAAGAATATTCTTTAGAAGTGGGCGGGCAAAAAATAACAGCCGTGTTTTCAGACTTGGCCGAGCAAGCTCACGGCTCGGTTATGCTCCGCTCAGGCGACACTATTGTGCTAGCCACCGCCGTTATGGGCCCCGAACCGGCGGCCAGTTTAGGTTATTTCAATCTCACGGTTGATTATGTGGAAAAATTTTACGCTTCGGGTGAAATTCTTGGCAGTCGTTTTATTCGTCGCGAAGGCCGGCCCTCCGACGAAGCCATTTTGGGCTCGCGGGTTATTGACCGCACTATTCGCCCGCTTTTTAACCAAGCTATTAAAAATCCGGTGCAGGTTATTGTAACTGTGCTTTCAATGGACGAAGAAAACGATCCTATTACATTGGCGGTCAACGCCGCCTCGTTAGCGCTTTCTGTTTCTAATATCCCGTGGAACGGTCCGGTAGGTTGTGTACGCATCGGTAAAAAAAATGGTGGAAACTTCATGATTAATCCACCAAAATGTAAACGCAAAAAACACGCGACCTTCAGTGACGGACAACTAAAAGAACTAGAGGAAGAAATTGTTTATGATTTTGAACTTTTAGCGTGCGGTAAAGATGGAAATGTAAATATGATAGAAGCCGCGACCTTAGAAGTGCCCGAATCGGAAATTACTAATGGTTTAGAAAGGGCCGTGAAAGAAATTTCTCTTTTGGAAGATTTTCAGAAAAAAATCATTGCCGAAAAAAATCCCGTTAAGAAAAATTTTACGGCGGAGGAATTGCCGGCTGAAGCAATCGAACTTTTTACCCGCGAAATTTTACCCGCCTTACCAAAGACTGTCTTTGCCGACATACCCGGGAAAGAAAATATTGAAACACTCAAAGAACACTGGAAAAAGATTTTGAAGGAAACTTTTCCGGATGTCAGCAAAACCCTAGCCGATGATTATTTCGAACACGCGGTGGACGAAACAGTGCACCAAGGCGCGCTTAAGGAAAATAAGCGCGCCGACGGCCGTGATTTTCAAACTGTCCGACCGCTGTATGCACAAGCCGGCGGAGTGTCGCCGATTTTGCACGGTTCGGGAATTTTTTATCGCGGAGGCACGCATGTTTTTTCCGCGCTTACCTTGGGCGGACCGGAAGACGCGCATTTAATTGAAGGCATGGAGGTAAAAGAGGAAAAACGTTTTATGCACCATTATAATTTTCCACCTTTCTCGGCGGGAGAAGTCGGGCGGGCGACTTTCACCGGACGGCGCGAAATCGGGCATGGCGCGCTAGCTGAAAAAGCATTGGTGGCTGTAATTCCTCCAAAAGAAATTTTTCCTTACACCATTCGATTGGTTTCTGAAGCTTTTGCTTCCAACGGCTCGACCTCTATGGCTTCAGTATGCGCCAGTACTTTGTCTCTTATGGACGGCGGTGTGCCCATACTCGCGCCGGTGGCCGGTATTGCCATGGGATTGATGTCTGAATTTAATTCGAAAGGACAGATGACTAATTATAAAATTTTGACCGACATACAGGGCCCCGAAGACCATCATGGCGACATGGATTTTAAAGTAGCTGGAACTGAAAAAGGTGTAACCGCCATCCAAATGGATGTAAAAGTGTTGGGTGTGCCGATGAAAGTGCTAACTGAAGCTTTGGCCGGAGCGCGCGCGGCGCGTCTGCATATTTTAGAAACCATTAAGCAGACAATTTCCACGCCACGACCGGATATTTCCCCGAACGCGCCACGCGTGCTCATAACAAAAATCAAAAAAGATCAAATTGGGCTGGTTATCGGTTCGGGTGGTAAAACAATCAACGGCATACGCGACGAAACCGGTGCCGAAATAACAATTGAAGAAGACGGAACGGTTTATGTGACCGGTCCGGCCGAAGGCGCGAAGAAAGCTTTGGAAATAGTTCAGGAAATGACGCATGAATGGAAGGTCGGCGAAGTGGCCGAGGGCGAAGTGGTTAAAATCACGGACTTCGGGGCATTCGTGGCTATCGGACGTGGCGGACACACCGAAGGACTAGTGCACATTTCTGAAATCGCGCCGTTTCGCGTTGGACAAGTTTCAGACATACTTAAAGAAGGCGATAAAGTACCGGTGCAAATTAAAGAGGTTGACGAAACTGGACGCATAAAACTTTCCATTAAGAACGCAGACCCCAACTATGCCCGAATCAAGGCTGGGGTTGATTATGTTCCCACCGAAGCTCCGGCTGGAAATTTCCGCCCGCCTCGCCGTTCCACTTTCGGTGGCGGTCGCGGAGGAAAAGGCGGGAGGAGGTAGAAAATTATTGGAGAAAATTGACTTTTTGCGGTAAAATTAGGGCTGATGGAAGAAGAAGGAAAAACTAACACAGGCGGAGAAGGGGAATCGCGACCGATAGGCCTGCGTACTTTTTCGTCGGACGTCGCCGAAGCGGTAAAGCGCGAGCAAGGTTCAATTATTAAAGTCGCCGTGAATGAATACGAAAGACGCCAACACGAACAGGAGAATGTTTCGCCCACTTCCAAAAAAAATATTTTATTTTTAACTGTTGGAATAATTTTTTTGGCCGGCGCGGCAGGTCTTTTATTTTACACGCTCTTGTCCCGCCCAAAAGATAATTTGCCGGCGCCCGCGCCGGCCAAAAGTTCAATCATCTATGCCGACTTTCATACGGGACTGGTGATTGACAGATTAACGGGCTCGCGGTTGGCCGAACGTCTTCGGAATCAAATCGCGCTTTCCGGAAAATCCGGAACGATAGAAGATATTTACTTAACGGAAAATGGAGGACTCGTGGAGACCGAGCGTTTTCTCGCGTTGCTCGGCGCCCACACACCGCCCAATTTGACCCGAAGTTTAACAAATGAATTTATGGTCGGTTCATATAAAACAACCGACAGCGGGCACGCTTTTATTGTGTTGCAAACGCGCGATTTTGCCAATACTTTTGCCGGCATGCTGGATTGGGAAGGAAGATTATGGGAAGATTTTTATAAAATTTTCGGGACAGAAACACCCAGCCAAGTCACAGATTTAGCACAGTCTGATTTTGAAGACCTGTTAATAAAAAATAAAAATGCGCGGGCGCTTAAACGAGCCGATAAAACAATCGCGATTCTTTATATTTTCCTTGATGAAAAAAATCTACTCATAGCTGACAATGTTGAAACGGTCACGGAAGTGTTGGCGCGCGGAATGTTGAGATAAAAATAAGGATGTGATATGCTGATTTTGTAATGAATGATACAAAAAATTTTCAAGAAAAGCTCGAGCGGGAAAAGAAGATTCTTTTAGGGGAACTCGGGCAATTAGGGCGCATGGACAAGCAAACCGGCGATTGGGAATCCACGCCCGAAGAACCCGGCGCGACCGAAGCCGATCCTAACGACGCGGCTGATCGTTTTGAGGGTTTTGAGGAACGCAGTTCAACATTAAATTCACTGGAAGACCGGCTACGAGAAGTTGATATCGCTTTGGAAAAAATAAAAACCGGGAAGTACGGTTTATGCGTAATCTGTCAAGATTTAATTGAAAATAAACGCCTAGATGCCAATCCGGCCGCCCAAACTTGCCTTAAACATTTAGAAACTAAGTCTTAATTAAAAAATATTTATGGCTTTTGCCCGAGTTTATTCTGCTCAAACATACTTACTGTCCGGGCAAATAATTTCCGTAGAAACCGACACCGCGCGGGGTTTGTACGCTTTTTCGGTGGTGGGTCTGCCGGATAAAGCCGTGGAAGAAGCGCGTGATCGCGTGGGTTCGGCCATAAAAAATTCTGGCTGGCGTTCGCCTAAAGCAAAAAACGAAAAAGTTGTTGTTTCACTTTCTCCGGCTGATTTAAAAAAAGAAGGTCCTTATTTCGACCTTGCTATCGCTTTATCTTATTTACTTTCCAGCGCGGAAATAAAATTCAATCCCGAAGGAAAAGTTTTTCTGGGCGAGTTGGCGTTAAACGGTGAACTTAAAAGTATACATGGGGCTTTGCCATTAACTCAAGAAGTCAAACGCGCCGGATTTTCTGAAATTTATTTGCCGATGGAAAATGTGCGCGAAGCGGCATTGATAGATGGATTAAAAATTTTCGGCGCGAAAAATTTAAAAGATATCGTACGACATCTTTCCGCTGAAAAAGAAAACGGCCAACTATCTTGCGCTCCCAAAACCGTGATCGAGCGCGCTACGCGCGCCATGGATATTAATTTTCGCGACATACGCGGTCAAGAAACAGCCAAGCGCGGTTTAGAAATAGCCGCGGCCGGCGGGCACAATTTAGCCATGCATGGTCCGCCGGGCACCGGTAAAACTATGTTAGCACGCGCCTTTGCCGGAATATTACCGGATTTAGATGATGAAGAAATTTTAGAAATTACCGGTATTCATTCCATCGCCAGCACACTAAATAATGGACTGGTGACTACGCCACCTTTTCGCGCACCGCACCACACGTCTTCTTATGTCTCAATAGTGGGCGGTGGTGCCTTTCCTAAACCAGGCGAAGTTACTTTGGCTCATCGTGGCGTATTGTTTCTGGATGAATTTTCAGAATTTGAAAAACGCGTTATTGAAGCCATGCGCCAACCACTTGAAGATAATATTGTTTCTATTTCACGCGCGCGCGGTTCGGCAATTTTTCCATCCAATTTTATTTTAATCGCCGCTATGAATCCTTGTCCGTGCGGATACCGCGGTTCCAAACAAAAAGAATGCGTATGCCGGCCAGCCGACCTAGACCGCTATAAACGCAAAATTTCCGGACCGATTATGGACCGTATTGATCTGTGGCTTTCGGTTGGACCGGTTGAATATGAAAAACTTTCGGAGAAAGACGGAAGTGGCGAACAAAGCGTGGCCTTGCGTAATAGGGTAATAGAAGCGCGAGGCCGTCAGACCGAGCGTTTTAAGCAAGCGGGACGCAAGATAAAAATGAACAGTGAAATGAATGTTAAAGATATTGGAAATATTATCGCACTTTCGCCTGAAGTTAAGGAAATTTTAAATAAAAGCGCCGAGAAACTGCGTCTCTCGGCGCGAGCGTATCATCGCATAATAAAATTGGCACGCACGATAGCCGATTTAGAAGGAGTTGAAAATATAGCGCCAGCGCATATTTTAGAAGCCCTGCAATACCGCCCGCGAGTGGAAGAGGTATTTTAAATAAATTTTATTGATTAGCCCAACTGTTGTCACGTCCGGGGTTTTTAGCGCCACGCACTTCAAAATGAACATGATTACCGGTCGATTTTCCGGTGGAACCGACATAACCGATAATTTCTCCTTGGGCAACGCTCTGTCCAGCAGTAACAACGGTTCCACTCATATGAGCATAAAGTGTTTGCGTACTATTAGTATGTGCTAACACAATATAACGTCCATAGCCACCATTGTAACCATTATTATCGCTAACTATGACCGTTCCACTCGCCGCGGCTAAAATAGGCGTGCCCCGCGGAGCGGCCAAATCAATGCCATTGCGCCCATGCAAACCATCGCCGGAACGTGACTTACGACCAACACCCAAAGCTAAAGGACGAATATAATAACCGGCGTATTCTTGACCACTAATACCGAGCAGGCGTTCTTTGCGGGAGGAAGATCTAACAACCGGTTCGGAAAATTCACCGTCGGGTATAAAAACAATATCACCCTCAGAAAGTTTAGCGTCACCAGAGAGATCATTCCAATGCCTTACTTCATCTAAATCACCTTTGTATTTTTTAACAATAGAAGATAAGGTGTCGCCTTTTTTAACCGTATACTGAACACCGGTAATTGGCATTATAATCAAAGTTTGATCTTCTTTTAAGGATTGACCACGCTTGAGATCATTGGCCCAGATTATTGTATTTTGAGATACATTAAAAAGTTTAGAAATACTAGCCACGGTATCACCTTTTTTTACAACATATAAACTGATTTGGTCACTGGTATAGTCGTTTTGGGCAACATCAGCCGCCGTGCCCAAAGGACCGCTCTCCGGTAAAAGTGCCGCGCCGTCGAGTTTAACTTCGGCCTCAACTTTGTTATCCTTGGACGCCAGAAGCGGAGAAGGAGATGCCTGCAATATGGGCAAGTTTTGGGAGTTGCGAATATCTTCTTTAACAGCGTCTTCGGCCGCGAATACATCCAAACCGAAAAGTCCGGCCTGTGCCGAATAAGCGAGTCCGAGCCCCAGCGCAAGAACCAAGGCTACGGTCAAAGACCAATTAAATTTATGATAAATAAGCCTAAATTAAGTGTCTCTCGAATATTTTCCACCCACAACGGGCTGTGTACGACCTGATTATTATTTACTTAAATTCGAGGGACGTTACAGACAAACGGACTTTCTGACACCCTTAAGTAATACATCTTTTACTGTATGCTAATATGTTATCCCGAGATCCTCTCGCGGTCAAGCGTGCCTGTGAATTGACTTTTTTATGAAAATTGTGTAAAATACAAGCGTCTAATTTATTATTTTGCTATAATCAACCTAACAATGACTACTTTTTCAGAATATGTAGATCCAGAAAAAACAAAAGAACTTACTAAAATAGGTGAGGCGGGTGATGCTTCTAAACCTAGGCATAAAATGGTTCAAAATAATCCCTTGGATGGTCAGCCATATTCTTTGAAAGAAATGGCTCGACTTGAAGCTTTTAGCAAAGCGCTTAAGACGCCGGGTAAAAAAAAGATTGTGGTGCATGGGGATTGGTTTATCTCTAAAGAAAAAGAAGAGAAGATTGTCGGAATGAGATTGCACCCGGATTTTGACGCCCAATTAGCGGCATGGTTTATGCAAAAAGCGGGGATAAGCGCTGATGTCGTAGAAATCGCGCCTAAAGGTTTTTATAGTGAAAAAAATTTGCCGGTTGAGCGCGAAAAAGGAACTACTTATTTTTATCTTGATTTAAATTTTAGAAAAAGCGGATTTGGGCAAACAAAAGATGGGGATTGGTATTTTGACGGGCACGCGATAGAACGTTCCGCCAAAGGAAAGGAAACCTCAGCCAGCACTATGGCCTATGAAAAACTGGTTGCCGTTGGACGCCTAGAAAAAACCCCATGGCTGGATGAGCTGATTAAATTTTCTAAAGCCGTAGATAATCTAAGTTACTCAATGGATGAGAAATTTTTGAAAAATAAATACTGGCATACCTTATACGCTGTTTACCGCAGAATAAATTTGGATTCCATTATTGAACTTTTTAAAAATGGTTATCATTCCGGACAAGAATTCACTCTCGCGCAGATGAATACAAAAGTATCTGCGGGTAAAGAAAAAACAACCTTGGCTGAACTTTGCCAAAAAGCTAAAATTCGCGTTTTTAATTCCATTAGAAAAATTGAGCAGGCGCGAAAGAATATGGGACCGGACTTTGGTTTAAAAACAGAAACAGCCGAGTTGGGAAAATATATTCTAAATATAAAATCAGGCAAGCAAGATAAGATTCCTGTTGGTTTTGATGCCGCTCGAGCTTTGGGTTATGACACTTTTATCACCTGGCATGAAGATACTAAAAGTTTTTTCCTGTCCACCAAAAAGGACACAAACTTTATTTATAAACTGCTGAAAAAAGAATTTCCCGACCTTATGCCGCCGGTTAAGGGGTGTATGATTATTAGCGGGTTGAAAGAGGGCGAGAAAATTTCCGAGCGCGCGAAACGTTATACGCTGGAAAAACTTGTAAACGCGCTCGGGCTAATTAAAACGGAATCGGCGGAGGTAAGATTTGGCGGAGAAAAAAAACTTCTGGAATTCCAAAAAAATGTGTTGGACAAACTTTTTGATGTTCAAAAACAGGAAGAAGGGGATGAAGAAGTTATCGCCTTGCGTGATTTATATAAAAAGAAAGAAGAAATAGAAAAATCTATGACTGAAACCGACCAAGAACTTATGAGATTAGAAAAAGAATCTCTAGCACGACAGAAACGAATAGAAGAATTGAGGAAAGAGTAAAATAAATAAAATATAAAGAAAAAATTTGTGATTATTGGATATTATAATTGT
>Ga0209211_10009012_pt1 | contig 13445 bp, 8 predicted proteins | sample RifGroA2_FD_183992 | JGI IMG/M metagenome (GOLD analysis project Ga0209211, IMG submission 183992) | Groundwater microbial communities from Rifle, Colorado, USA - Groundwater A2 (SPAdes) (version 2) | ecosystem: Environmental > Aquatic > Deep subsurface > Groundwater | place: Rifle, Colorado...
AAAAAAATCGTTTTTGTCTTTTTTAAAAAGTAGAATTTTTTTCTTCCCGAAAATTCAAATGTACAGGGATTTTATATTATAATTGATTTAGGATGCCTATAGCTGTACCCTTTTCATCAATAAAAAATCCTGACCCTTGAGAAATGTTTATATTGTCAGAAGTCAAAACATAGAAAACCGCATTTTTACATTTTTTAAACAAATTAGGCAAATCGTTAGTTTTAGCAATTTCTATTTCTTTAATTTCCAACAATTTATTTATTTCCAGAATTTTATTTTTTGGATAACTCTCGCTCGGCTTCAATTCCGAAGCATTTTGATAATAAGTTTTAGCCTTATCGTATTCCTTATTATTATATGCTGCATCGGCTTTTGTAAGTGCATCTTTGTAGTCTTTATCTATTCTTGCTTGTTCAATATCGGCAAGTTTTTTATTACATTCTGCAATTTTATTATTTGCTTCTACAGAATTTTGCTTAAAGTTAAGAGCTTCATTATAATGCGATTTGGCTTGCTCATAATTTTTTTGTGCAAAGGCAGAATTTCCATCTTTCATTTTTTGGTTAAAATGGTTTTCGGCAATTTTTTCATCAATTTCGGCGATTCTGTTTTTGGGCTTTAGTTCGTTGGGCTTTTTGTTTAGTGCCGATTTATAGACTGTTTTTGCATTTTCTAAATCTCCTTTTGCAAAATATTCATCAGCTTGAGCAATAAGTTGGTTGTATTCGGTTTGAACTCGTTGTATTTCACGAATTTTTTGAATTTCGGCAAGTCCTTTTTGTGAGCGTGGTTCTTTCGGGTAAATTTGTTTTGCTTGATTGTAAAATACTTCTGACTCGTCTAATTTCATGGCAGTTAACAACGAATCTGCTTTTGTAATTGCTGAGTTAAATTTATTTTTTCTTTCCTCAATATTTGAAATGTTTTTATTGAGCAGAGCAATTTCGGCTTGTGCTTTAGTGTCGTTTGCTTTGTGGTTCAAAGCTTTTTCAAAATAGTTTTTTGCTGTAAAATACAAACTCAATGCATCTGCTTCGCTTTCAGTTATCGTGTTATCAGCCTTTTTCATAAAATCTTTACCGTTGTCCATAGCAATTTCATAATCGCTTCTATTATCGATTAATATGTTTTTCGATTGAGCTTCAATTCCTGTATTTGCAAGTTGGTAATAATAATTGCTTTGCTCGGGTGTGAGATTGTTTTTTATTTTTTTGCTTTTTGTGAAAATTGAAGCAAGGTCAACTGTCCAAACTATTGTAGCAGAAGCAATCATAGCATAAGAAATATTGCGTTGCAGAATTGCTTTTTTGAAAAAATTGTCGCTTTCCGAAACTACATAACTCTCTTTATAATTGTTGTAATTTTTAATTGCTTTTTGTTGTAAATACATTGATGTTGCAACAAGTCCATAACCTAAAATACCATAAGCAAAATGCAATTTTCCGTTACGCAGTTTGTAATCGCCCCAGCCCGGAAAAATTACAGATTTTGTAATATGTTTTAGTTTGTTAATTTTTAGCTGAGGTTTTAGTTTAACTTTTGCATAAACTTCTTCATTTATAGTAATTCCATCTTGTTTAATATTCCATTGCAATATATCTGAATTTCCGCATGTTATTAAGTTTTTTCCCGATTTCAGAACTATGTTTTGAGCAGGAATTTTGGAGCCATTTTGATAATAAAATTCTGTATATGGAATAAATATTTGACCGGCTTTACAGTTCGAAATATTTAACTCAAGTTCAACAAAATCGGCATTTTTTATAATTTTTACATCGTTTATTTTTTGTGCTTCGCAATTAAGTATTGAAAATGCAAATAGCATAAACGAAATTAATTGGAATAATAGTTTATTTGTAGTTAAATTGCTCATTTCGTATTAAGGTTATTCTACATTTTAAGTGGTAACATTATAAATTTTAATCTTTTCTTTTATTTTTTTTATCGAAAAAAAGTAACAAAAAACTTTTGATTGCAAGAACTCACTCCGGCTTTGCCTTCGCTCAAACAGCTTGCAATCTATAAGGAATTATTATTGCGCTTCGCTGAGCTTTAACAAACTGTGTAACATTTTGGCAAGTTTTAATCTTTTGTATTGTATAAATCTTCGTCATTTCTCACTTTTTTATAAAATAACACTAATTGAGTGTAAATGATAATGTTTCGCCATAATAAACTGCATTATTTTCAACCGCATAAGCTCTGAAATAATATGTTTGTGCTAAAACTATATTATTAAAATCAGCATAAAAATATGCAGGGGTTGAAATTGTTCCTTTACTTATAATATTTGAATTAAAATCAGGGTTTGAAGTTGTTACAGACCAACAAAATCCATAATCAGAAATTTGATAAAAGCCTAATTGATCAACTTCTCCACTTAGAGTAGCCGTAGTAATACTCGTTTTCGAATATGATAATGTTTTTATAATTAACTTAGGAATAGTTATACTTTTTTCATTGCTATATTTAATATTCGTGTCTGTGGGTTTAGCAAACGCTTTAAAATAATATTTTTTCCCTTTAGTTAAATTAGACACTACAGCATTAATTACAGTATCTCGTTTTAAATGAAAATAACTAACTTCATATCCTTCATCATTTTCATCATAAATTGTATATCCATATTCAGGGATTATTAATGAACCTGCAAAAATAGAAAAAGTCAAGTTTACTGTTGTTTCATCAATTAATGTTAAACTATTACAGACAATATCAAATTTATCAAGTGTTGAAGTAAATGTTTTTTCACTGCTATATGTAATTTCACTTGGAGTTTCTAAATATGACCGGATAAAGTATTTTGTACCAGGTGGGAGATCCCAAATAGTATCCGAGAAAAAAAGCATGTCTGGTATATAATTGTGTACTGAATGTAAACCATTTACAGTTGGTAAGCTGTTAAGACTCCAACAAAAGCCATATTTTAATATCTCTTCATTTTTAATATCAATAATATTTGATGCTGCTATTGTATATCCTTTTTTGTTAATAACATAAGGTCCAGTTAGCTTATTTATTCTCTGAAAATCGAGTTTGTTGCATGAAAACAAAGCAATTATAATCAAAATATTTATTAGGCTTAGTAAAATTTTCATCTTTTATCTTAGTTTTTCAATTTTGACAGTTTTGTTAAAAGTTCCGACTTCATTATGAATTTTCAAAATATAAATTCCAGCAGGTTTTGAGCTAAAATCAATTTCTTTTTGAGTAATTCCTTTTTCAAGATTGTTTTTAAGAATTTCTCTTCCGGTTATGTCAAAAATTTCAAAGCTTAAATTTTCAGAATATTCAGCAACTAATTTTAAATTTATTAAGTCTGTTGCAGGATTGGGGAAAATTGTAACATTTATATTTTCAGTATTTAGTTCTTCAATCTCGGTAATGTTGTAATCGTTTTGCTGAAACCCTTGAGTTAGAGTAATTCCATTGTTTGAAATTGTTTCTGTTACCGTTTCTCCAATTGTGATGCTCATTGACGAATAACTATTTACAAAATAACCGCCACCTGATGAGATAACATCTGAGCTAATTGTCTGCGAATTGGCTTTGGTGTAAAGCAAAATCGCAATTAATAAAGTTAAAATTCTCATATAAAATATTTTTATAAAAATAATCAATTTATAAAGAAAAACTTCAATTTTTTTAACTTTTAAACTTATATAAACTTATAAACTATTAAACTTATCAACTCATAAACTCTTCAACTCATAAACTCTTCAACCTATCAACTATTCAACTTATCAACCCATCAACATCAACCAAATTCTTCTGCCTATTTGTCAGCATCTGTTCTAGTGGCATATCTTTTGACAATCTGCGACCTAGTTTAACCAAAAAATTATAATATTATGAGTAAAGGAAACATTGGTGTAACAACCGAAAACATCTTTCCAATAATTAAAAAATATTTATATTCTGACCACGATATTTTTTTAAGAGAATTAGTTTCTAACGCAGTTGATGCAACACAAAAACTGAAAACTCTTTCGTCAATTGGCGAATTTAAAGGAGAGCTTGGCGATTTAAAAGTTGTAATTTCATTAGACAAAAAGAAAAAAACCTTAACTATTTCAGATAATGGAATTGGAATGTCTGAGGATGAGGTAAATAGATACATTAATCAAATTGCTTTTTCGAGTGCAAACGAATTTTTGGAAAAATACAAAAAAGAAAATGCTTCAATAATAGGACATTTTGGATTAGGTTTTTACTCTTCGTTTATGGTTTCTGAAAAGGTTGAAATCAATACAAAATCATACAAGGAAGACGAAAAAGCAGTTAAATGGGTTTGCGATGGCTCTCCAGAATATTCAATGACTGACTCAAAAAAAGAAACACGTGGAACTGAAATTATTCTGCATATCGACGAAGAATCAAAAGATTTCTTAGAAGAATCAAAAATTTCGGAATTATTGAAAAAATATAGTCGTTTCTTGCCTATTCCTATATGCTTTGGTAAAGAATCAGAATACATTGACGAAAAATGGGTTGATACCGACAAGGATAAAGTAATTAATAATACTGCACCTCTTTGGGTTAAAAAGCCTTCTGAGTTAAAAGAAGAGGATTATAAAAATTTTTATGATGAACTTTATCCATATTCAGAAGCACCACTTTTTAATATTCATTTAAATGTTGATTATCCTTTTAACCTGACAGGAGTTCTGTATTTTCCTAAAATTAAAAGCAATTTTGACATACAAAAAAATAAAATTCAATTATACTGCAATCAGGTTTTTGTAACCGATTCGGTAGAAGGTATTGTTCCCGATTTTTTAACTCTTTTGCATGGAGTAATTGACTCTCCTGATATTCCATTAAATGTTTCAAGAAGTTATTTGCAAAGCGATTCAAATGTTAAAAAACTATCGGCTCATATTGCAAAAAAAGTATCTGACAGGTTATTGGAAATTTTCAAAAACGACAGAAAACAATTTGAAGAAAAATGGGACGATTTAAAACTCTTTATTCAGTATGGAGTTGTTTCAGACGAGAAGTTTTTTGATAAAGCTAAAGACTTTTTCTTATTTAAAAACCTTGATGGAAAATATTTCACTTTTGATGAGTACAAAGAATTAATTAAAGCAAATCAAACCGATAAGCATAATAATATTGTACATTTATATTCTACAGATAAAGTGAAACAATATAGTTTTATTGAGGCTGCAAAATCTAAAGGATATGATGTGCTGATTATGGATGGTCAGTTAGATATGCACTTTTTGAATAATATTGAAAATAAACTTGAAAAATGCGTATTTACACGAGTCGATTCTGATGTAATAGAAAAATTAATTAAGAAAGAAGAAGATATAAAATCAACTTTTACTCCTGATCAAGAAGACGATTTGCGTCATGTGATTTTATCACAAGTTCCTAAAGATTCAACTTTCTTTGTTTCGTTTGAAGGACTTTCAGAAACAGGAAATCCAATGATTATTACACAATCGGAGTACATGCGTCGTATGAAAGAAATGTCGGCTTATGGTGGTCAAATGGGAATGTATCGTGATTTGCCTGAAAATTATAACTTAGTTGTAAATACAAATCACCCACTTATCAAGAGAATGCTTACTGAAAAAGATTCAGAAATAGGAGATAAGATTAATGAGTTTAACAATAAAATAAATCCTTTAAAAACTGAAAAAGAAAATCTTCAGAAAGCAAACGAAAAGAAAAAAGATGAAGAAATTCCACAAGCCGATAAGGATAAAATTTCAGATTTAGATAAGCATATTCAGAAAATTAATGAAGATAAAAAAACAAATCTTCAGATTTATGGCAAAGAAAATAAGATAGTTAAACAGGTTATTGATTTAGCTCTGCTTTCTAATAATATGTTAACAGGCGAAGATTTAACTAAGTTTGTAAAACGAAGTGTTGAGTTGATAGGTTGATTAGTTTTATAGTTGATAGGTTGAAAAGTTAACGCTTACAACATCATTAGTGTCTGTTTATAAAGTCAATAGTTTGACTTAGAACTATGCAAAACGTTCTCACAGCTTACCGATGAATCGGTACAAGTCGTCCCGAATTTACTTCGAGTAACACCATTAAAAATAATTGGTTATTCGACAAAATTAGTGAGAAATGACGAATAGATATACAAAATAAAAGATGAAAACTTACAAAAATGATATACATTTTGTTAAAGCTCAGCGAAGCGTAATAATAATTCCTTATAAATTGCAAGCTGTTTGAGTTCTTGCAATTAAAAGTTTTTTGTTACTTTTTTTCGATAAAAAAAGTAAAAGAAAATATTAAAATTAATACTGTTTCTACTTAAAATGTCGAATAACCAAATAATTTAATATTGTGAGTAATGTTCGAGTTCGAGGATTCGATGAGCTGAAAATCAGGAGTGTACTAAAGTACATGACTGATTTGAAGGTCGAGAATGACATGGTAAACACTCGTTGAGTGTTTGAGTCAGCAAGTGTGAAGCTCGGACATTATGGACAAACTCTTCTTAACACGTTAACGCAGTCTAAATAAACTGTTTAACTTCAGCTTTTAAAAAATCCAACGCTATTGCAGTTGGATTTTTTTCATTTGCCATAACTGTTTCTAAAATTCTCCTACTTAATTCAATTGCAGGAGCATCAGCGTTTAATCCATCAGAGCATGAATTAACTAATTTTACTATATTTTCGCGTGTACTTTTAATTATTTCCCATGTTTGCGGACTAACATAAATTTGTTGCGATAAATTATGGTCAAATTCAGCTCTGATAACGCTTAATAAGTCAGATTGTAACTGTTTTACTGTCATGCCTTGAGATTGGCAACGCATAATTAATGATTCAGGGCTAATTCTTTCCAATAATAATGTTAATCTTTCATAAGCTTGTAATCTTACAGGAGTAATAAGTTTTTGATTATTGGATTTGTATTCTAATCTACGTTTTTGCGATTCGTTATCAAAAAATGATTTTGCAAAAAAATATGTTGCAATAAAAACAATTCCTGCTGGTAATATGTATTTTAATATTTCAAAAAATGAATCCATAATAAAGTTTATTTTAATAACTTATTTCAAAGGTTAAAATTATACATTTTTAAATTAAACAATAAAAAAAGACATTAAATAAAATCTAATGTCTTTTCAAGTTGTATTAAAAACGAATTATTTTTTTAATCTTTTTGGTCCAGCCTTAATAACTTCTTCTGGAACACTGTCTCTGTAAATTTTGAAATTCTCAATATAGCGAGCAGCTAAATCGTCAAATTTTCTCCAATATTCGTCCTTGTCGCCCCAAGCGTTAGAAGGATAAAAAATATCTTCTGGTACTTCAGGACAAGTAAGAGGAATTTCAAATCCAAATAGTTCATCTTTTCTGAATTTTACTTTTTCGAGTTTTCCGTCTAAAGCAGCATTTAACATATTTCTTGTATGGCGAATACTTATACGTTTTCCAACGCCGAATTTTCCACCAACCCAGCCAGTATTTACCAGCCAAACATTTGCTCCATATTTTTCCATTTTTTGACGAAGCAATTCAGCATAAAAATATGGATGATGAACCATAAATGGAGCTCCAAAACATGCACTAAATGTAATTTCCGGTTCAATTCCAAGTCCAAGTTCAGTTCCTGCAACTTTTGAAGTATAACCGCTAATGAAATGGTAAATAGCTTGTTCTGGAGAAAGTTTTGCAATTGGAGGCATAACTCCTTGTGCATCACAAGTAAGGAAGATAATGTTTTTTGGATGAGTAGTTACCATTTTTTCTTTAACCGCATTTGGAATAAAATCCAATGGATATGACATTCTTGTATTTTCAGTTATTGCTTCATCATCTAAATCAATGGTACGTGATGCTGGGTCGTAAACCACATTTTCCAAAATAGTTCCAAATCGGTGAGTACAAGCATGAATTTCTGGTTCGTGTTCGGGCGAAAGTCTGATAGCCTTTGCATAACAACCGCCTTCAAAATTGAAAACGCCATTTTCGCTCCAGCCGTGTTCGTCGTCGCCAATTAACATTCGGTTTGGGTCGGCAGATAAAGTAGTTTTTCCTGTTCCGCTTAATCCAAAAAATAATGCAACGTCACCAGTTTTTCCAACATTTGCCGAGCAATGCATTGCAAGAACATCTTGTAATGGAAGCAAGAAATTCATTATTGTGAAAACAGATTTTTTAATTTCTCCACCATAATGAGTATTTGCGATTATTGCCATTCGTTTTGAAAAGTCAATAATAATTCCAGTTTCTGATTGTGTGCCATCAATTCTTGGATCAAGTTTAAACGATGGCGATACAATTATTGTAAAATCAGGAATGAATGTTTTTAATGTTAATTGATCAGAAATGGTAATTAAAACATTTCTTACAAAAAAACTTTGCCAAGCCTTATCTGAAATTACACGAACTTTTAATCTGTAATCAGGATCTGCGCCAGCATAAACATCTTGTACGAAAAGTTCCTCGCCTTGTAAAAAAGCTTGTAGTCTATATAATATTCCATTAAATTTTTCAGAACTTAGTGGTCTATTATGTTTTCCCCAGTCAATTTTATCTTCTGTTGAAGATTCTTTTACAAAATATTTATCGTTTGCTGCTCTGGCAGTCCATTTTCCAGTATGAACAAGTAAAGCTCCTCCTTTTACAAGTTTAGCTTCATTTCTGAAAACAGCTTCTTCAACTAAAGCTGGTTCTCTGAGGTTCCAATATACTGTGTCAAGATAAACTAATCCGTGATTTTTCAAACCATACTCACTTTTGTATTCAGTAGCATGTTTTTGTGCTGGTGTAGAAAATTCTAAATATTTACTCATATTACATTTCTAACAATTTAACAATTTAAAATTTATAACGTGAACTGATTAGTTTCTTTCTCTAACTAGTTTTCGTTGACCAATAAATAATTCATTTGCAGACTCTGGGTCTATTACCCATTTAATTCGTGCAATACCTTCGGTAATATCTTTAATCGAACCACAGAATGATATCCTTAAGAATCCTTCAGCTCCAAATTCAATTCCAGGCACTGTTAATACTCTAACCTTATCTAATAAAATTTTTGAAAGCTGAGTTGAGTCTTTATAATATGCACTAAAATCAATAAAGCTATAAAATGTTGCTTGTGGAACTTCAATTTTAAGTCCGTCAATTGTTTTAAGTTGTTCCATCAATACATTTCTATTGTTTTCTAAAGTACATCTTAGGCTTTCGATTGGTGATTGAATTCCGTTTAATGCTCCCACAGCAGCTTTTTGTAATAATATAGAAGGACCTGAAGTTTGATGTCCCTGAATATTAGACATTACTTTAATTAATTTTTTGTTTGCAACTGCCCAGCCAATTCTAAAACCTGTCATTGCATAAACTTTAGAAACGCCATTAATTAAAATCAATTTTGAAGTTTCAAAATCTTTGGAAACATAATCATAAGGATTTGGAACTTTTATTCCATCAAAAACAAGCTTATGATATATTTCATCCATCATAAGATAAATTCCCTTTTTTTCGCAAAATTTTACAATGTCAGAAATAAACTCCGACGAGTAAACTGCCCCAGTTGGATTATTCGGGTTATTAATAATTATAAGTTTTGTGTAAGAAGTAACGTTTTGCTCAATATCTTTAAGCGTTGGATGAAAAGTTCCATCTTCTGCTTTGACAGGTACAGGAATAGCTCCACATAGTTTTGTCATGTCAAAATAACTTACATAATATGGTGCCATGAAAATAACTTCATCTTGTGGATTAAGAATTGCTTGCATTGCAACCATAATTGCTTGTTTTGCACCACTTGAAGCAATAACGTTCTCAGGATTAACTTTAACTTTGTAATTGTCCAAAGTGTAACGAATAATTGCTTGCTTCATTTCAATAGTTCCGTCAACAGGAGCATAGCGAATTTCGCCACTATTTAAAAGACCTGCAGCAGTTGTAATTGCGTCGAATGGAGCTCTGCTTTTGGGTTCACCACCTCCAAGATGGATAACCGGTTCGCCTTTTGCTTTAAGAATTGCAAAAGTTTCATTTAGTTTTAAGGTAGCAGATTCACCTATAGATTTACCAATTAAGCTAATACTCATAGTTATATAATTTAAAGGGTCAAATGTATAAAAAAAAAGAAATATTTGTTAAAATCCTTTGTAATTGTTTGTTGAGTTTTTAAACATAAACTGATTTTGGAATTTAGAGATTTAGAATTTTAGAATTTAACTGCGTAGCAACACTTCGACTTCGCTTACTTCGACTACGCTCAGCACATCGCAGTGCATCGCAATTTGACAATGTAGCAATTTAAACCATTTAACCATGAACTTCAAACCTCAAACCTCAAACCTCAAACTTTTATATATTTTTAACAAATAGCAACTCAAATATTTTTTTTTCGTCTTGTTATGTATTAAAAAACATGCAGAATTTGACAAATTACCATTTTTTAATGACCAATAACCATTTTTTAACAATGAACACTTGCAATATTCTTATGTTATGTGTTTTTTAAGATTTATATTTGTTTTTATTTTTTGAAACTAATTAAACCCAAAATTATATGAAATCATTTTTTTTAACTAAAACACAAATTCTGGCAACATTACTAGTTTTGTTTATAGTGAATGTTTCTTTCTCTCAGGCTGTAGATCACAATAGCAGTAAAGTTGCAAAGAAAACTAGACCTATTTATGATAAAAAAGTAAATTTAGAAACTACTTACGATGAAAAACCTGTAGATTTTCCAAAATATGTAAATACTGGGGAGGTTGAAAAAGATATTGAAACTTATAGAAAAGCTAAAGATGAGTGGATTGAAAAAAATCCAGAAAAATATGCAAAAATGATAAGTCCTGCTTCAAAAAGCAAGGAAGATATAGATAGAGAAAACAAAGAGAGAGAATCAAAAAAATAGTAATAAATTAAATTTTATATAATATGATTAGAAATATAATTCTAAAAATCTTAGTTTTTGTTTTATTTTTTTCACTAAATCAAAAACTTTTTTCACAATGTACTAATTGTGGAAGTCAATATCCTGCTACAACTCAAACTACAACATCTACTACTTTTGTTACCATTGGTTCTATGAATGGTGGTGAGTATGCAATTTGTGATGTTGTAGCTGGAAGTACTTATGAATGGACCACATGTGGTGATACTGATTGGGATACACAGTTAACCCTTTATGTTGGAAATAAATGTAACGATACACCAGTAGGGAGTATGTTAGCTTATAATGATGATGCTACATGTGGGGTTCAATCTACAATTACATGGACAGCAACGTTTACAGGTACAGTTAGAATGTTAGTAAGTCAATATAATTGTTTATCAACATCAACTTCACCTTACGAAACTCTTCAGTGGCGATGTACATCTTGTACGCCACCAGCTCCAGGTACTCCTACAACTGGAGATTGCTTAGGTTCAATTAAAGTGTGTTCAAATAATTACAACTATTCATCTTCAGTTGTAGGGCCTGGAAATGTTGACGATTTAGGTGTTGTAACTTCTTGTGGAACATGGGAGCAAAACTCAACTTGGTACACTTTTACTGTTGAATCTGCAGGGGATTTTATGTTTACTTTAAATTCTGCTGTTGATTATGATTGGGCTTTATTCGATATTTCAGGAACGACTTCATGTGATGATATTTTTGATGGGTCACTTAGTGCAATTCGTTGTAATTGGTCTGATGATTTGGGTAATACAGGAATGGCAAGTGGTTATACATTAACTAGTGTTGACCAATATGGTCTGCCATTTTGTTCTCCTTTGGCAGTATCAGCGGGTCAAACTTTTGCACTTTTAGTTGATAATTATACGGGAGGTACTACAGGTTATACTGTAAATTTTGGAACTGGTACTGCCGGAATTTTTGATGGAGATCCTCCATATTTATATCAAATTACAAGTGCCCCTGCATGTGGTCAAAATACAATTGTAGTTGATTTTAATGAAGTTATTGATATTACAACTGTTGATGCAACTGACTTTACTCTTGTTTCTGGTTCAACAACTTACACAATTACTTCGGTGGTTGGAGTAAATGGAACTGCTGACGACCAATCATTTTTATTAACATTAAATACTTCACTTACTTCAGGAGGTACATACACTTTAAGTTTGAATGGTCAAGTATCAGATGCCTGTGCTAATCCAGTTTCTGTAAGTAGTTTGTCATTTACTGTTACAGGAGTTTCTGCAAATGTTACATCAACAAACCCTTCGTGTTTTAATGGGAACAATGGTACAGCTACTGCAAATGCTGCTGGAGGAACACCTCCATATACTTATAATTGGTCAACAGGATCTACAGCTTCTTCTATTAGTGGATTATCTGTTGGTACTTACACTGTCACCGTAAAAGATAATAATGGTGCTGGTCCTTGTCAGGATGTTCAGACTGTAACTATTTCAAATACAACTATAATATTTGAAGATGATTTCGATCCAACTCCTAGTAATACTTGGACAACAGGTGTAAATTCCGGAACAAGTTCATGGATTAACGGAGTGCCTCAAGGAGGAAATGGTTCAACTACAACAGGTTTTGTTGATCCAACTCAGGATCATTCGTCTAATGCTTCCAATAATGTTTATGGACAGAGATTGGGTACTGGAACATTAGGTGGATATAATAGTTCATCAGATGAGTGGTTGAGAACACCTGCTATTAATTGTACTAACAAAACAGGAATTATTTTATCTTTTTGGCGTTGGGCTAATTTTGAACCTAATTGGGATGAAGCTTATGTTGAAGTTTCTAATAATGGTACAGTATGGAACGATTTAGGTCATCCTCTTTATCCTCAGGATAATGTTTGGACTTATGTTAGTTATGACATTTCTGCTTATGCAAATAATCAAGCAACAGTTTATATCAGATGGCGTTCAAATAGTGATGCTTCAGTTACTTATGCAGGATGGAATATTGATGATGTTGTTGTTGTTTCTAATTTAACGGTAATTTCAGGAACTACCTCTGTAACAAATGTTTCATGTTTTGGGTCATCTACTGGAGCAATAACTGTAACTCCATCAGGAGGCACAGGAACTTATACTGGTTATAACTGGAATGGAACTCCAACTGGTGATGGCACTGCTACCATTTCAAATTTAGCTGCTGGAAATTATTCTGTTATTATTACAGATAATGGTGGTTGTACAGGAACTGTAACTGCAACTGTAACTCAGCCTGCATCAGCATTAACAAATTCGGCATCACAAACTAATGTTTTATGTTATGGAAATTCAACTGGAGCAATTGATATTACACCTGCCGGTGGTACACCTGCATATACATATTCATGGACTGGACCTAGTAGTTACACTGCAACTTCTCAGGATTTAACATCTCGTCCAGCTGGAACATATAATGTAACTATTACTGATGCAAATTTATGTACAGCTACTGCTTCATATACGATAACTCAACCAGCTTCTGGTATTTCAGTTGCCTTAACATCTCAAACAAATGTAGGATGT
>Ga0209211_10009013_pt1 | contig 13444 bp, 17 predicted proteins | sample RifGroA2_FD_183992 | JGI IMG/M metagenome (GOLD analysis project Ga0209211, IMG submission 183992) | Groundwater microbial communities from Rifle, Colorado, USA - Groundwater A2 (SPAdes) (version 2) | ecosystem: Environmental > Aquatic > Deep subsurface > Groundwater | place: Rifle, Colorado...
TGCACCGCAGCGGCGATCTCGGCGATTTGCTGGCCCTGTGCGGGGAGATCGAATCATGCGATGCCGCCGCCGTACAGAGAAGGCTGCATTCCCGCCCCGGCCTGAATGCGGATACGCTCAACGGGGCGCAACTGCAAGCGCTGGGCTGGGCTAACAATATCGCTATGTAGGCGGTTTCATTCCCGTGACAGGCAAACAACTATACCAACATTTCTCATTCACTTACATCGAAAGACCTAGTCCAAAATATATAGATATTTCGGCATATATGAATTAATGGAAGAAGTTGATAGAGTCCATGCAGGGCACCAAAAATAAGCACAAAAATAAATGAGGGAAACCGTATATGGAATGGGCAGAACATCTGAGCGTAGGAAATGCGTCCATCGATTCCGAACACAGGAATTTGATAAACCTGACCAATAGCGTACTGCGCGCAATCGAAACAAGGAGCAGCTCCAGCCTGTCACAGGCTTTTGAGCAGCTTGAATATTTGCTATGCCTTCATTTTGAACATGAAGAAAAAATGGCTCAAATAATCGATTTCGATTTTTCCCATCATGAATTGGCGCAGCAATACATACTGAATGAGTTGCGGTTATTGAGCAATTTACTGGTTGCCAAGAATTGCCTGTGGTTTGACGGCGCGATGGAGCATTTCAGGCATTTTCTGGAGAGCTGGGTGATTGACGATCACATCGTCAAGCTGGATATGAGGATGAAACCGGCATTGCAAGCCTACCCATACGACTTCAAGGTCGGCGGGGTGGTAGCCGCCCATAGTTAAGAGTCGACTGGCTCAATAAATATTAGGGAAAAAAGCAATGCGAATCAAAAAAATATTGGGAAGAGTAGCAAAGGATCATATCAACCACAGCGTCGCCAAGCTGGAAAATAACCGCTATGCCGTCGGCCATCTGATGCTTGGGCAAACGGTAGCGGTGGATGCTCAATTCGACACTCTGGATGCCGCTTTCGACCACTGGCTAGCCACATTGCCTATGCACGCCAAACATGTGCAGCCGGAATGTGGCGATGAGCAGATTGCGCAACCGTAGATAGCAGGGGGCATGCGCCGGGCATAACGCTGTTCACTTTAGATGCCTCTCCCAAGGTTTGTACTGAGAAAATCGAATGCAAATTATGGTTCGCAGTCTCATTAAAAATATCTAGAGTGAACAGCATCATGTCTGGTAATCGATCGAAATTGTATCCAAGCGGCAAATATTCTGAATCCATTGATCCAACGATTTCAGGTAAACATAATGGCCTTGATATGGAAAAAACATCTGAGTGTCGGGAATGCCATGCTGGATAACGACCATAAAAGCCTGCTAGGCATGGTCAACAGTATTGAATATGCGGTTAACACGCAAAATATTGCGGCCTTGCTGAAGATGGTTAAATCGTTCAAGACAGATGCGGGCGCTCATTTTACGAACGAGGCGAGATTTGCGCGGGCGTTCAATTACTCATTTGCACAGCATGAACTGGCGCATCAACACTTGCTGAATGAGCTTCAGCAAACGATAGAGCAATTGGATGTCAATGCAGGCACATGGCCTGAATATGTGATGGATTACTACCCGCAATTTTTGAGGGATTGGTTGATCGAGCATATCTGCTGCGAGGATATGAAGATGAAGCCAGTATTGCAAAGCCATCCCTATGATTTCAATCCGGCTTGAATCGGCATTTTTTTGGCACACCGCTGCTGCGCCGGAATATGAGGAAGGCATCATGGAATCAGAGAAAGCTCCACAATTCAGCATTCAGGCCGAGATTGTCAGGCTGATCCAGGCCGCAAATGGGCAAAGCTCCTGCTACGCAACTCCCGCCAATGGTGAATGTGGCAAGACAGGATGCGCTTGGCGTAGCGACTGTTTCGATGAAGCGCGCGAACTGTTTCCATCATTGCAGATGCAACAGCCGGAAGTAGAAAAGTCATTCGGCATTCCATCCGAAATTATCAAGCTGCTGCAAGCCGACGATGGGCCAAATACTGGCGCTTTTAAACCTACAAACAGCGATTGCAGAAAGTAGGTTGGGCAAAGCACAGCGTGCCCAACACTAATAATCATACTTTCGTTTGTTGGGCACGCTGCGCTTTGCCCAACCTACTCACTGTGTAGGGTGCATGGAATGCACCCTACGATATTGCTATATGATGGGGAAACGAAATTACATGCGCTGTTCGGCTTTTTTCAGCGCTTGCTGAATCTCTTCCTTGCGGCCTTCATCCGCATCTTCGCGCCCCGGGCGTGGAGGTGCAGCCAGTGCCTTTTTAAGGTATTCGGTCGCTTTTGCATAATTCCCCTGCTCCAGCATAAATTCGCCGTAGAAGAAATTCGGATCTATGCCACTCGGATTGATCTTCAGCGCGCGCTCAAGATATTCGCGTGCCTTGTCATGGTCGCCGAAAGAGCCAAAACGCGGTACCTTGTAATACAGGCTGCCGAGCGATGTCAGCGCGGAACCGTGCAGTGTATTGGGGTCGATCTTTTCCGCAGCCAGCAGCAAATCGCGCGCGGACTTTGCCGTGCCGCCGGCAGAGAATATGCTCTGATACTTGGCCAGGGTGCTGGTGATAATCCCTTCCCAGATCAGCGCTTCGGCACGGCCAGGGTTGGCGGCAGACACCTGATGCGCCTCCTTGGCAAGCTTCTCAAATGCACCTTCCTTATCTTTTTCAGGCAACTTGTAGTATGCCTTTGCCCAGTCGTGCTGCAATTTTTCGATGGATGCGTCGAGCGGGGTGGTTTCGGCGAATGCGGTATTGGCAGCGAATAACAGCGCGATTAACCAGGCGTACTTCTTCATGGATAGCTCCTTGTAGTGAAAAAATGACTTATTGATTCTAACAACGGCAATTCGTCCACGAAAAACACGAAAGGCACGAAATAAAACAGCGGGGATGTATCTGTTGAGTATTTTACCCATTGGGTTTTATTTTGCGGCATTCTGGTCTCTGATTTTGTTCGTGTTGTTCGTGAATTTCGTGGACAGATATTTTTTATGGGCTAATGGACTGGGCGTATTTGCGGGCGATGCGGGTGTTCTTCAGCAGGCCGTTGTCGACCAGGCGCGGGAATATACCGTTCAGCCGCGCGAAAAAAGATTCCGGCTGACCGATGAAGTGTTCCTTGCAATCGCGCTCAATCGCCTGCACGATCTGCGCGGCGACATATTCCGGCTCGTCCATATTGGTCTTGGTTTCTACCAGCATCCGGGTGGTGACATCGTTGTTCAGCGGCGTTTTGGTGGCGCGCGGTGAAACATAAGCGACGCCGATCTGGCTGTCGACCAGTTCGCGGCGTAGCGCCTCGGAAAACCCGCGCATCGCGAACTTGCTGGCGCAATAGGTCGCGAAATGCGGAAAGCCGATTGAGCCGAAGGCCGAGCCGATGTTGACGATACGCCCGCTGTTCTGCGCCAGCAAATGCGGCAGCACGGCGCGCACCAGCAGCATCGGTGCGACCACATTGACGCTTATCATCTGCTCAATACGTTTCGGGTCTTGGCGCTCGAACAGCGTGAAATCCATAATACCGGCGTTATTGATGAGCACGTCGATGCTGCCCAAGGCTTGCAACGCCGAAGCCACTGCCTGCTCCGGCGCGCCCTCGGCGGACAGGTCGAGCGCGATAGGCGCAGCAAAGCCACCGCGTTGCTCGATCTCGGCACAGATTTCCTGCACGCGCGGCGCGTTGCGTTCGACCAATGCCAGCCGCGCGCCTTTTTCGGCGAGCCGCAATGCCACGCGATAACCGATGCCGCCCGCCGCGCCGGTCAGGATGATGCGTTTACCGGACAGATTCATATGGTGTCCTCTGGAATAAAGCGGTTAAGGGGATGGTGTTTTCTAAAATACCGTACACAAATTTTGTCATGCAAACCAAAGTACGACCTACCCCCACCCTAACCCTCCCCCTGAAGGGGAGGGAATACAGTTCCTCCCCTTTCAAGGGGGAGGTTAGGAGGGGGATGGGGATAAGTGTTGGAGGCATGACTAACGTATTTTAAGAGTTTTCAACTTCCTTGGCCGAATCGTCATCTGATTTTTCCTTGTACAGTTGCTCGATAGATGTCTGATAAAGCTGCCAGATTGCCTCACGTTTCAAGCGGCCATTTGCAGTCAGTTGCCCGTTTTGCGGCAGGAACGGAACTTGTGCGGGCAGCCAGTATTTTACCCGAGCATAGTCCGGCAGCACATGGTTCGCTTCCGCGATTGCCTGGTTCACCGCGTTAACCGCTTCGGGTGTATTGCCGCGCGGCACAATCACCGCCACGTTCCACGGGCGCGCTTCGCCGAACACCGCCGCCTGTGCGATGGCCGGATGCAGGGTCAGCTCGCGCTCCACCCATTCCGGCGATACGTTGCGCCCGAACGAGGTGATAAAAATATTCTTCTTGCGCCCGGTGAGATGCAGGAAACCCTGCTCGTCGAGATGCCCGATGTCGCCGGTCGGCCAAAATTCGCCGGGTTGCACCGGCACATCGCCGGTGTAGCCGAGCAGCGTTGCACCCGCCACCAGTATCTCGCCATCCTCGGCAAATTTCACTTGCGTGTGCGCCAGCGGCTTGCCGACGCTGCCAATGCGGCAACTGTTTTCCGTGTTGAGCGCAACCACCGACGCGCATTCGGACAGGCCGTATCCCTCGAACACCGGGAGGCCGAGTGTTTCCGCACGTTGCAGCAGGCGTACGGCGACGGGCGCGCCGCCCACTGCGACAAAGCGCAACTGTTGCGGCGCGGGATGCCCGGCTTCGATAGCGGCGACCAGCGCGTGCAACAGTTGCGGCGTCAGAATGGTGGTTGTCGCGCGGCATTCGATGAGCGCAGCAAGCATTTTTTTTACGTCCAGCCCGGTCGAACCACTCAGTCCGACTTCGGCCAGCGGCAGCAGGTGGCAGCTCGCTCCGGCCAGCAGCGGCACATACACGCCCGCGAGGTTTTCCAGCAAGGTGGACAGCGGCAGCACGCTGACATGCCGGTCATCCGACTTGCCGCGTGTGGCAGCCAGCAGCGAAGCAGCAACCTGCTGCAGAGCCCCGACATTCAGGCACACGCCCTTCGGATGCCCGGTGGTGCCCGAGGTATAGGTGATCTTGACCGTGCCTGCGGGCAACGCCTTCGCGACGATGTTGCGCAGGCGGATTTCGCTGAATATTTGATCATTGAACATGTGCGTCAATACCGCACCGGTCTCGATTCCCGCTGCCGCAAGGATTTTATGATATTGCTCGGGCTGGTCGGTAAGGATGCAATCGATTCCGGCATCGCGGATGCTGTGGGTGATTTGTTCCGCCGAGAAGAAGAACGGCAACGGAATGACCGGCTTGCCAACATGCAGCCCGGCCAGGTCGAGGACTGCCCAGAGCGGCGAGTTGTCGAGAGCCAATGCTATCGCTCTGGCGGGGCTGGCGTGCAGTTGCGCGCCAAGTTGCCCGATTGCGGCAGCAAGCTCGCGGTAGGTGAGCGCGTAACGATTGCCAATCAGAGCAGGGGATTCAGGCTGCGCCCCGCCCTGCCGGGCGATGGCATTGATGACATGCAAACTCATCCTTTCCTCAATACCATTCCGCAGGTTTTGCATCGCCCGTCAGCTGAGTGCCCGGCGGTCATTACTGTTTCGGGAGCACGTGGCTTGCTGCGGCGCTCAATACGTTGTATCGCCATGATTTGCGGTTTCTGGTCGTAATAACTGCCCCACTTCATTTGCTCTTCGGGAGAAAGCCGATTCTTGTCCGCATCGCCGATAATGACCGGGTTCATACCTATCTTGACAAATGCATTGCGCAACATCGGAACGGCGGTAAACACCGCCCACTGATTGAAGGTGTCATAAAGCCGGTCATTGATGGCGGCAATCAGGTAGCGTGCCATTCCAGGCTCGATAACCGAAAAATTACCTATTTCGATAATCTCGCTACGCTTGACCGGTAAATCGGTGTACTCAGAAAGCACTGCCTCAACGGGCAGATCCAGATAAGTTTCCATGAACAGCGGCTCATATGCGGCACTACGAAATCCACAGGCTGCAACCAATTTATGATTATGGTCGCGCAAGCTTAACAGGCAGGGTTTGAAGCGTTTGATTTTCGCTCCATATGCCTGAAAAAAAACATCGCTTATAAAATGTTCGACTTCGGCGCGGTCATCGGCGTCTGGCTGGGAAAAATGCACGGTAAAAGGCCGTTCAGCCAGGCCAATGCTCGGATTGTAAATTACGGTATTCATCGATTTTCGGTAAGCCGGTTGATATGTAAAATGAAACGTAAAGTTTGTATTTGTAAAAATGTAAAACGGCAAGTTAATCCATGTCCGCGTCAGTCCTTCGGAAAGCAAAAAAAGTTCAAATAAACATATTTTGTTACATCTTTACATGATCGCTGCGTAAAACCCCCAAGATCAGGCTGAATTCCCTTTCAGTTTGGCGCGCGCATACGAAATTCCCGCTGTCACCAATTCCTTTGCGCCATAGCGGTTGCGCATATTGCAGCCGTCGCATAGTGCCGGGATCAATGCCATGCCTTCGCGTTTGGCCAGCACTTCGCGGATGCCGAGGTTCGCCACATGGCCGATGGAATGCTCGTGCTTGACGTCGTTGTAGCAATACAGATAATCGCCGCTCGCCGAAATAAATACGTCGATGTTGCGCGGGATGCACTTGAAGCGGTTGCTGCGCCATTGCTGGATAACATCCCGGACACTGGGAACAAAGTCGAATTCCTGCGAGCGCAAGCGGTATTTCTGGATCATCTGCCGCAGCTTTTCAGTGTCCAATTCATGCGCCTGCAAACTGCCGCCGCGATTATACAAGGTGGGCGACATGGTGAGGGTTTCCACGCCCTGCGCTTGCAGCCAGGCGATGGTATCAGGCAGGGACGGCAGGCATTCCGGCATGGGCGTGAGGCTGATGGCAAGCTGGGTATGTTTGAACAGTTTTTGCGCCAGCCGAATATTGTCCATGACGCGCGCCTGATCGAGATTGGCATGCACCACGTTGTACACTTTGGGGTCTATGCTGGAAAAAGAAATCAGCAGCAGGTCGATCGCCCCGTCCAGATGGCGGATACGCTCGGCGTCGAGCTGATGGCCGTTGCTCACCATGTCGAACCGGATCGGGTGGCCGCGCATATCGTCCACGAATTCGAAAAACCGGGTATGCGTGGTAGGTTCACCGTAACCCGCGATGACGACGCGAAATACATCTTGCGGGGACAGACGCTCCAACACTTGTCGCCAGGTCTGCTCAGTCATGAGTTGGGGATTTTCGATCAAACCCCTCGGACACATCGGGCAAAGCGCGTTGCATTTGCTGGTCCACTCGACGTTGACGGCGATACGGTAGGCGCTCATTTCTCGGTATTGGCAGATGGTTCAGCCGGAACCAGGCGGGGGATATAGCTCGAGCAGCTCGGCACCACCAGCTCGATGTCCACGACGACGGCACATTCAGCTTGCGGAAACAGCCCCGTCATTTCCGCATTTTCATGGATGGATGCGCGCCCGTTCACGCGCAGGCGAGCGCCGTCGCTAAAATCGATGAACAGCAAGCTGACATAAGGATTGAGCAGGATATTGCCGAGGCTCATGTAGCCGCCATTACCCTTTACCCGAGCTTCGAAATGCGGGAAAGCCAAACGGTTCGAAGCAAGCACCTTGACCAGGCCGGGTCCGCCGCCCTTGAACGAGCAATCGCAGCGGCCATCGGGAGAACTGGTGGCAAGAAAGAAGAACGGCGCCGCCTCGATTCTGGCGTGGACTTGCTCCGGGATGCGATCCCAGATAAGCTGGTTTATGCGTGCCTCGGTCCACAGCTCAGGGTTGCCCCAGCGTTGCTGCGCATCAAGCTCGCCGGCATGAAAAGGCGATAGGGTCATGGTATAAATTCCAGTAATTAAGTTCTCGAGGTGCCGTTCCGGTAAGATTCAACTGCCCGGCAGAGACCGCTGCATTGTCGTAAAGTTCAGACTTTCGGTGAGAAATGCGGAAAATTATGGCAAATTATAATCCCAAATAATCCAATGGGCCGGTCGGGCTTCAGCCCGACAACCCCTGATTTACCGATGCCTTAAATGCTAATGGACATACATGGGATAATATTATCGGCGTCGGCCAGCAGGTATTGATCGTCGATTCTCGATATGCCAATTACCCGATGGCTTTGGCAAATATATATAGCGACGGTGGGCAATCTGCCCACTCTACGATGGGTTGAGGTTGTGTTATGAAAATTCTGGTTATCGGTTCAGGCGGGCGCGAACATGCGCTGGCTTGGCGCCTGGCGCAAGGTGCCAAGGTGCAAAAGGTGTATGTCGCGCCGGGCAATGCGGGCACGGCGCTGGAAGACGGCGTGGAAAATGTCGCCATCAGCGCCATTTCAGACCTGATCGGATTCGTGCAGCGCGAAGACATCTACATGACCGTAGTAGGCCCGGAAGCGCCGCTGGCGGCGGGTGTGGTAGATGCGTTCCGCGCTGCCGGGCTGAAAATATTCGGCCCGACCAAAGCCGCCGCACAACTGGAATCCTCCAAGGATTTCGCCAAGCGTTTCATGACGCGCCACAATATTCCCACCGCTTTCTTCGAGACCTTCAGCGACATCGCTGCTGCGCGCGCCTACGTCGAGAAACACGGTGCGCCGATTGTCATCAAGGCTGATGGACTTGCGGCAGGCAAGGGCGTGGTCGTGGCGATGGACAAAGACGAAGCGTTTGCCGCGATAGACATGATGCTGACCGATAATAAACTCGGTGATGCCCGTTCTGGCCTTTCAGAAAAAGAAAGCTCGCGCGTGGTGGTCGAGGAGTTCCTCGCGGGCGAAGAGGCCAGCTTCATCGTGATGGTGGACGGCAAGAACGTATTGGCGATGGCTACCAGCCAGGATCACAAACGCTTGCTGGATGGCGACACCGGCCCCAACACCGGCGGTATGGGCGCGTACTCCCCAGCGCCGGTAGTCACCCCGCAGCTTCATGCGCGCGTGCTGCGCGATGTGATCCAGCCGGTGGTGCGCGGTATGGAAAAAGAAGGCATCACCTACACCGGTTTCCTCTATGCCGGGCTGATGATCTCACCGGACGGCGGCATCAAGGTGCTGGAATTCAACTGCCGCATGGGCGACCCGGAAACCCAGCCGATCATGCTGCGCCTGAAAAGTGATTTTGCGGTGATCGTCGAACACGCCATCGACGGCACGCTGGATCAGGTGGAAGCCGAATGGGACCGGCGCACCGCGCTCGGCGTAGTGCTGGCCGCTGCCAATTACCCCGACACCCCGCGCAAGGGCGATGTCATCACCGGCCTGCCCAACAGCCAACTGGCGAAAAGCATGGAGGACGCGCATGTGTTTCACGCGGGCACGACCATGCACGACGGCAAGGTAATCACCAACGGCGGACGCGTGCTGTGCGTCACCGCGCTGGGCACCATGGTCAAGATGGCACAGAAATGCGCCTATGAACTCGCCGACACTATCCACTTTGACGGCTGCCAGATGCGGCGCGATATCGGCTGGCGCGCGATAGGACGGAAATAACCCGTCTAAATCTTCCCCGGACAGAGCCGGAAATGGGCTATCGTTGCATAGTAATTTGCTACATAATTCGCAACCGTAAGCGCATGTCCCATCCTTTTGGAACATCGTAAAGGAAATAAAATGCCAGTTCATATAAAGCACTTCGATCGAGACAAAGCACTAGAGGCGATTCTATTCGTCGCCAAGAGCCTCAACAATCCGACCTTCCATAGCATCTCCAAGATTTTCTATCTTTCCGACAAATTGCATCTGCAAGATTATGGCCGTCTGATTTGTGGCGACCGTTACGTTGCTATGGAAAATGGCCCCGTCCCTTCGGCTATTTACGACATGATGAAAGTCGCTGCAAGAAGACGCTCAATTGATGTGGACTGGGATGAAATCATCCATGAGGCAATGAGTGTCCGTCATGGTAGAGAAATCGTTCCAAAGCGCGAATGCAATCTCGACCTGTTGGCCGAATCGGAAATCGAGTGCATCCAGAAAATCATCGTCGAACATGGCAAAAAAAGTTTTGGACAACTCACCGACATCACCCACGACAGCGCATGGGATGCCACGGATGACAATCAAACCATACCGCTGGAATCCATCGTGGCCACACTGCCCAATGCCGCCCAAGTGGCGGGCTACCTGCATGCGCATTGATGTCACCTTTAGGCGAACACTTTCCGGCTGAACTACTTCGCCCCCGCATAGAAGCCGCCCTCAAGCCGGGATGTGTCGTCAAACTGCTGGTTAAGTTTCCCCAAATCACCAAAGAAAAATATCTGGCACTCGTCGCCGACGATGACCCTGAATACCTCACCTTCATCGTCAACTCCGAAATCAACCCTTTCATAGCAAGCAAGCCGCACCTGTTGCAATGCCAAGTCGCTATTGATATAGCGAACCATAATTTTCTTGATTACGATTCCCATATCGCTTGCCACGACGTGCTACCTATGAAGCGTGAAGAGGTCATCAAAAGCCTGATGGCTAATCCTGCTGGCATCAAAGGCAAAGTATCACCAGAGGTGCGCAGCCAAATTGCCGCTGCTGTGAAATTTGCGAAGACTATCGAAAAAGATAAAAAGAACCGCATCATCGCGGCACTGGAAGGTATTCACTAATGCCCACGCTAGACTGGCTCAACCGCGCCGAGGCGCTGACCTTATCCGATAAAGTACCGTATCGTGTACTTAATCCCGTGGCGGAATATGCGCACCCTCTCCCTCAATCCCTCTCCCGCGAGCGGGAGAGGGAAGCTGAACCCCCTCGCCCCGCTGGCGGGGAGAGGGGGGAGCGAAGCGGAGGGAGAGGGGTTTCAAGCGAGGAAGCGCACCAAGGCAATCTGCTGATCCAACCGGTAACAATTTGTTACCGGTTGAAATAGTCCGACCTGCCATCCATAAGCAAGGAGTCCTGACAATGCAACCCCAGCCAGCCATCTTTGAAGAGCATGAAATCCGCCGCGTGTATGACGAGGCGACAGAAATATGGTGGTTTTCGGTAGTGGACATTGTGCAGGTGTTGACTCAACAGGCAGATTATCAGACTGCCAGAAAATACTGGAACAAGCTGAAAGAGAGGCTGGGCAAGGAAGGCAGTGAGTCGGTGACAAATTGTCACCGACTGAAATTACCTGCTGCCGATGGTAAAAATTATCTCACCGATGTTGCCACCGCCGAAACACTGCTGCGGCTGGTACAGTCCGTGCCCAGCCCGAAGGCCGAGCCGATCAAGCTGTGGCTGGCGAAGGTGGGCTATGAACGGATGCAGGAGATGGCCGACCCGGCGCGTTCGCTGGAACGTGTCCGCGAGACTTGGCAGAAGTACGGGCGCAGTGAGAAGTGGATACAGCAGCGCATGACCGGGCAGGATACACGCAACAAGCTGACCGATTTTTGGGCGAACCACGACATCAAGGAGGGCGAGGAATACGCGATTCTCACCAATATCATTCATCAGGAGTGGGCCGAGGTGCGGTTATGACACGGTGCGCGAATGCGACGGGTGCGCGAATAACCGCATTGCACCTCCTCCCGCAATCGGCTGGCTTCGCCAGTAACGTGTCGGAGGTGCACGTGAAGGCGCACAAGGAAATGAAGGGTTTGAAGACGCAAAACCTGCGCGATCACATGAGCGAAGCGGAGCTGATTTTTACCGCTCTGGCAGAATTGTCCACGCGCCAGATTGCCGAGAGCATGGAGGCTACCGGAATGAACGAGAATGAGACTGCGGCGAAAACCGGTGGCGGCATCGCGAAGAAGGCGCGGCTGGAACTGGAAGGCAAGACGGGCAAGAAGGTGGTGTCGGCAGAGAATTATTTGCCTCCCGCCAAGAAAAAATTGGGGAAGAAAACATAGTGAACAAAAAGGCTACCTGCCGCGCGCTCGCTGCCCATCTAAAACGCGGCGGCCTGATCGCCTACCCCACCGAATCATGCTACGGGCTGGGCTGCGACCCGGACAACCGCAATGCGGTACAGCGCCTGCTCAAACTCAAACAGCGCCCGCAGCATAAAGGGCTGATTCTGATCGCCGCGAGTTACCATCAGGTGGCGCGCTATCTGCAACTGCTCACCCCCGCCGAACAGCGGCAACTGCATGAAGCGGGCGCACAGGCAATCACCTGCCTGATGCCAGCCCATCATTCCGCACCGCGCTGGCTGCGCGGTATGTATGACACGCTGGCGGTGCGCATTACCGCACACCGGCAAGCTGTGCGACTGTGCCGGGGCGTGAACAGCGCGCTGGTTTCCACCAGCGCCAACCGCAGCGGGCAGCGCCCCGCGAAAACTTACGCGCAATGCCAACGATTGTTCGGATGCAAGGTGTGGGTGTTGCCGGGGCGCGTGGGCAAGCGCAAGAAGCCTTCCACGATCCGCATGTGGGAGAATAATAAAATTATTCGTGGTTAATTTAATAACCCGTCAATAGCGCAATATCGTAGGGTGCATTCCATGCACCAATGGCAATGGTGCATGGAATGCACCTTACTATTGTCGCTTTAAAAGACAAATGAAATGACATGGCAACAGGAGTAAGAATGAATAGCGCAGCCGTCAGAAAATACCTTCTTGAACTGCAAGACCGCATCGTCACACGGCTGGAGCAAGTAGATGGCGGGAAATTTCGCCACGACAGTTGGTGCAGACCGGATGGTGGGGGCGGCCCCACTTCGACAGGCTCAGAACAGGTCTCGACCACGCTCGGGACAGGCATAAGCTGCATCCTTGAAGACGGTAACGTATTGGAGCGCGGCGGCGTGGCGTTTTCGCATGTGACGGGCGACAGGATGCCGCCCTCCGCGACCGCGCACCGCCCCGAACTGGCAGGCCGCCGCTGGGAAGCGCTGGGCGTGTCGTTGGTGCTGCATCCGCGCAATCCCTACGCGCCCACCGCCCATGCCAACGTGCGCATGTTCGTCGCGATGAAGGACGGTGAGCCGCCGGTATTCTGGTTCGGCGGCAGCATGGATTTGACGCCATATTACGGCTTCGACGAAGACGCGGTGCATTTCCATCAGGCCTGCAAGAATTCGCTCGTGCCATTTGGCGATGGGCTGCATCCCAAATACAAAAAATGGTGCGACGATTATTTCTATCTCAAGCATCGCAACGAGCAGCGTGGCATCGGCGGCATTTTCTTCGATGATCTGAGCGAACCGGATTTCGCCACGGCGTTCGCCATCCAGCAAAGCGTCGGCGACCATTTTCTATCAGCGTATATTCCAATTCTGGAACGCCGCATGAACACGCCCTACGGCGAGCGCGAACGCGACTTCCAGCTGTACCGACGCGGTCGCTATGTGGAATTCAATCTGGTAATCGATCGCGGCACCATTTTTGGCCTGCAAACTAACGGGCGCACCGAGTCCATCCTGATGTCCATGCCGCCGCTGGTGAAATGGCGCTA
>Ga0209211_10009014_pt1 | contig 13443 bp, 15 predicted proteins | sample RifGroA2_FD_183992 | JGI IMG/M metagenome (GOLD analysis project Ga0209211, IMG submission 183992) | Groundwater microbial communities from Rifle, Colorado, USA - Groundwater A2 (SPAdes) (version 2) | ecosystem: Environmental > Aquatic > Deep subsurface > Groundwater | place: Rifle, Colorado...
GATCGGCGAGGGACACCCGGCCAACTTCATGCACGAGCAGACCACCCACTTCGCCTGCGCGGATGCCCAGGGGACCGTGGCGTCCGTGACCCAGACGCTCGGAGTGCCCTTCGGCTCGGGCTTCGCCGTGCCCGGCACGGGCCTGGTGCTGAACAATATCCTCAAGTGGATGGATCGCGATCCGGAGTCGCCCAACGTCCTGCGCCCCGGCAAGAAGGCGGGCACCATGATGTCGCCCACCCAGGTCTTCACCGACGGCGCGTTCTCCCTGTCCATCGGCACGCCCGGCTCCTACGGGATCCTCCAGACCACCACGCAGATGCTCCTCAACCTGCTCGAGTTCGGCATGAACATCCAGGAGGCCATCGAGGCGCCGCGGGTGCGCGTGTACCGCGACCGCCTGGTGGATGCCGAGGGGCGGGTCTCGGCAGAGACGCGCCAGGCCCTGGCGGGGCGCGGCCATGAGATCAATGTCATCGAGGACTGGTCGTGGATCGTCGGCGGCGGGCAGGGCATCGCCCGCGACCCGGAGTCGGGAGCGCTCATGGCCGGCGCCGACCCGCGGCGCGATGGCTACGCGCTGGCGATCTGAGAAGGCCTTGAGTAGTCGGGGCGGGGCATCACGGTCAACGCCATCTGCCCCGGCGTGATCCTCACCAACCTGCGCGCGACCTCGCAGCAGATCCTGGGCTTCGGCACGCCCGACATGAGCAGGCGCGGCATCGCCGTGAACGACGAGCAGGTGCGCGCCGTCACGCCGGCCGGGCGCCGCGGCACCGAAGAGGAGATCGCCGCGGCGGCCTGCTTCCTCGCCTCGGACGGAGCATCCTATATCACGGGCCACGCGCTCGTCGTGGACGGCGGCTGGACGGCGACGTGACCGAGGGAGATACCCCCACCGGGTAGTAACTCCCTCGTGGGGGGGCCCCCAGGGATAGTATTTTTCACTTGCCCTCCCTCGTGGTCCGGGGATAATACCCTCAGCCGGATCGGGAGGCGCCGGGCGGCGAATCCCACACCCAGACGAGGGAGGATAGAGAATGGCGAAGGCAAAGAAGCTGGCGTTCGGGGGCTACTCGATCAACTTCAAGGGCTGCAGCGACACGCTGGAGTCCGTCATGGGCTCCACCCCCATCGGCCCCTCCGAGATGACGAAGAAGATCTGGGGCTACGTGAAGAAGAAGAAGCTCGGCAAGAAGTAGGAGGGGGTCATCCCGGCCGGATCATCCTCGCTACGCCCGGCGCCTCCAGGATCAGCCGGCCGGTTGACTCGCCGGTCCCGCTCCCGCGGGCCGGCGTGGAGGAGATCACGCATGTTGAAGGCCCGGGGCTTCTGCATGGGGAGCCTCCCAGGAGAGGGAAACCGGCTCAGCCGGCGGTGGCGAGGGATGCGCTGGAGCGGCGGTGGGCGGGGCGGCGCGCCGGCGCCGGCCGCCGGGGCTCCTCGCCCGACTCGATCCCGTTGGCGATGAACCCGTACTGCAGGAGCCGTCTTGCGTCGCGGAAGGAGAGGCTGCGCGTCTGGGCTCCGAGGACCACGAGGAGGAAACGCTGGCCCGCCCGCCAGGCCGCCACGGCCAAGTTGTAGCCCGCCTCGTTGGTGAAGCCGGTCTTGAGCGCCTGCACGCCGCCGGGATCGTCGAATAGCGGGATGCGCCGGCTGTAGACCCGGCCCCGGTAGATGAAGTTCTTGCCGCCGAGGATGGTGCGCGAGGCGGGGTAGTCGTGGACGAGCCGCCCGATGAGCGCAGCGATGTCGTTGGCCGTGGTCCGCTGGTTGGGATCGGGCAGCCCGTGGGCATTCGCGAAGCGGGTGGCCGCGAGCCCCAGATCCCCGGCCTTGACGTTCATCCGGGCGACGAAGTCCTCCTCGGTGCCCCCGAGATGCTCCGAGACCGCGGTGGCGGCGTCATTGGCGGAGGCGATGGCCACGCCCTCCAGGAGCGTGCCGAGGGAGGCAGTCTCGCCCGCGCGCAGTCCCATCCGGTAGCGCGGCGTGTCGGCGGCGCGGCGGCTGACGGTGACCGGCTCGTCCCAGTGGGCGCGGCCCGACTCCAGGTCCTCGTAGGCCAGGTAGAGCGTCATGAGCTTGACGAGGCTGGCGGGGGCGTGGTCCTCGGCCGCGTTCTTGGAGAAGAGCACCTTGCCGTCCGCATCGAGGAGCAGGACGGCCTCGGCGTTGAGGGCCGGGGCGCGACCGTTCTGCGCCCAGGCCGGCGCGGCCGCGAGCCAGAGCATCACGCTGAAGGCGAGAATGAAGCGCACTGCAGTGAATCTTACGCGAGGGCAGGGCACCCGTCCAAAGGGAAAAGCCTACCGGACCGCTCGCTTCAGCTCCTTGGAGGGCTTGAACCGTGGCGTCCTGCCTCCCACCACGTTCATGGGCTGCCCCGTCCGCGGGTTCTTGCCCTTGCGCGGCTTCCGCCGGCTCACCGAGAAGGTGCCGAAGCCCACGAGCGTCACGGGCTGGCCGCGCTTGAGCGAGGTGCGAATGGACGCCAGCAGCGCTCGGAGCGCGCGGTCGGTGGCAGCCTTGCTCCAGCCGCTCGCCGCCGCCATGGAGGTCACCAGGTCCGCGCGGGTCATGGGGAGGGCCGAATGCTAGCAGACCTGTGGTTGGAGGGTCAAGATGGGCGATGGTATTGTTACCCCATCATGCGTCACCGCGCAGCCGCGGTCCTCCTGAGCGCCGCGCTCTGCGTCCTCGTGGGCGCCTCGTCGCCCGCGTGGGCCCGGGACGCCGACCTCGACGACGAGGCCCGCACCCGCGAGCACTCGCGCGGGAGCGCGTCGCCGATGGCCCCGGGCGAGGAGTCGGGCACCCCGTCCTTCGATCTGGTGCTCGACCAGGCGAGCCGGCACGAGGGCATCCCGTGGGAGCGCCTCGACGGGCGGGCCTATGACCTCGTGCGCGCCGTCGTCGCCGGCGCTCTGGTGGAGCGGGAGGTGCGCGACATCGCCTTCCGGAGCCGCCGGGAGGTCTTCGAGTTCCTCCTCGACCACCCCGATTTCGCCGCCGACGTGGCGCGGCTCTTGCGCGAGGGGAAGTACCGACTCCGGCGCGTGGGCGATGCCTACGAGGCCGACGACGGTCGTGGGGCCCGCGGGTGGCTCAAGCCGGTCTTCGCGGCGCCCGGGCGCCGCCTCTTCTACCTGCACGGCCGCTACGACCCGCCGCTCCTGCCGTCGCTGTCCGGACGGCTGGTGATCCTCCTCGACAGCGAGCACGTGGAGGGGCCCGACGGCGTCACCTACTGCGCGATGAGGATCTCGGGCTTTCTCAAGCTCGACTCGACCTTCACCGAGGTGCTGGCCCGCGTCTCCCAGAGCTTCTCCGAGGCGCAGGTGGACAAGCGGGTGCGGCGCTTCTTCCGGCACGTCGCCGCCGTCAGCCGCCGCGCCTACGACGACCCGGAGGGGCTGGCGGAGTTCGCGATGGGACACCCCGAGCTGCAGCCGGAGCTCGTGGCGGAGTTCCGGAGCCTGATGCTCGCCCATCTGCCGCCGTCCTGGTCGGAGTACCAGCGGTTCCAGCTCCTCGAGGGCCCGCCGCTGGCGGATCCGCAGGAGTGAAGCGGGCTTTCCTCGGTGTTATACTGGCGGTCGCCGCGGGCGCAGGTCACTGACCAGCCGGGGTAGCTCAGTGGCAGAGCAATCGATTCGTAATCGATAGGTCGCGGGTCCGACTCCCGCCCCCGGCTCCATTCCTCTCGCGCACTTGCGAGCCCTCGCCGCTCTGGTCGATTGGGGCAGGTGCTCATCACGGGGCTACTCCGTTCCGGTCTCCCGGGCCTTCGTCGGCTCCATCTGCCGTGCGACGCGCCGCTCGACAGCCTCCTGCCGGTGGCCCGGCGCGCGGTGCGCGTATCGCTGCACCATGCTCAGGGTCTTCCAGCCGCCCAGCTCCTTGATCGTGAGGAGATCGGCGCCTTCCATGGCGAGCCGTGAGGGCCGCGCGCGTCTCCACGAATTCGATGGGCCCGAAGAGGAGATGGGCCGTGCTGTCCCGCCATGCCGTCGTGAGCGTGACGAGACCGCGCCCGTCCCCCTGATCGGTCGGTGGGGGTGCGGGGGCGCCCGGTTGCCCGGACCTCGCAGGATGCGGGGAAACCCTGCGGGCTGCTCAAAAAGGTCCAGATGCGAGGCGGCGCCCGACGGCCGCACGCGAGGCGTACTCCGCTTGGCGAGCCGAGCCGGAGGCGAGGTGAGCGCATCCGGAGATCCGGGCGAGCGTGAGCGAGCCACGTTGAGCGTGCGGCCGAGGGCGCCGTGCCTCCGCAGATGGGCCTTTTTCAGCAGCCTGCTAGAAGTCCCCTTGAGGCATCGGCGGTCCCGCCACCGGCTTCTCCTCGGGCAGGTCGGTGACCAGCGCCTCGGTGGTCAACAGGAGGGACGCCACCGACGCCGCGTTCTGCAGCGCCACGCGCTCCACCTTGGTCGGGTCGATGATGCCGGCCTGGATCATGTCCACGAACTGCAGCGACTCCGCATCGAAGCCGCGGGTCGCCACCTTCTCGGCCTTGACCTTCTCCACGATCACGCTGCCCTCGAGCCCGGCGTTCTCCACGATCCGGCGGATGGGCTCCTCGAGCGCGCGCTTGACGATCATGGCACCGACCTTCTCGTCGCCCTCCAGCTTCAGGCTCTCGATGACCGTCGAGGCTCGCAGCAGCGCGACGCCGCCGCCCGCCACGATGCCTTCCTCCACGGCCGCGCGCGTCGCATTGAGCGCGTCCTCGACACGGGCCTTCTTCTCCTTCATGGCCGTCTCGGTCGCCGCCCCCACCTTGATCACCGCCACGCCGCCGGCCAGCTTGGCCAGGCGCTCTTGCAGCTTCTCGCGGTCGTAGTCGGAGGTGGTCTCCTCGATCTGGGCCCGGATCTGCTTGATGCGCCCCTCGATGGTCGCCGTCGTGCCGGCCCCCTCGACGAGGGTGGTGTTGTCCTTGTCCACCACCACCTTCTTGGTCTTGCCCAGGTCCTCCAGCTTGAGGTTCTCCAGCTTGATCCCCAGGTCCTCGGTGATGGCCTTGCCGCCGGTCAGGATGGCGATGTCCTCCAGCATGGCCTTGCGCCGGTCGCCGAATCCGGGCGCCTTCACCGCGGCGCACTGCAGCGTGCCGCGGAGCTTGTTGACCACGAGCGTGGCCAGGGCCTCCCCCTCCAAGTCCTCGGCAATGATGAGGAAGGGCTTGCCCACCCGGGCGACCTGCTCGAGCAGCGGCAGCATGTCCTTCATCACGCTCAGCTTCTTCTCGTGGATGAGGACGAGCGCGTCCTCGAACACGACCTCCATGCGCTCCGCGTCGGTCACGAAGTACGGCGACAGGTAGCCGCGGTCGAACTGCATGCCCTCGACCACGTCCAGCGCGGTCTCGGCGGACTTGGACTCTTCCACGGTGATGACCCCGTCCTTGCCCACCTTCTCCATGGCCTCGGCGATCAGGCTCCCGATCGTCTTGTCGTTGTTCGAGGCGATGGAGGCGACCTGGGCAATCTCCTTCTTGTCCTTGGTGGACTTGGACATCTTCTTCAGCTCGTCGACCACCGCATCCACGGCCTTGTCGATGCCGCGCTTGAGCCCCATGGGGTTGGCGCCGGCCGTGACGTTCTTGAGCCCTTCGCGGACGATGGCCTGGGCCAGCACGGTCGCCGTGGTGGTCCCGTCGCCGGCGATATCGGAGGTTTTGGAGGCCACCTCCTTGATCATCTGGGCCCCCATGTTCTCGTAGTGGTCCTTGAGCTCGATCTCCTTGGCGACCGTCACCCCGTCCTTGGTGATGGTCGGGCTGCCGAACTTCTTGTCGATGACCACGTTGCGCCCCTTGGGGCCCATGGTGGCCTTGACGGCGGACGCCATGATGTTGATCCCGCGGAGCAGGGCGGCGCGGGCCTCGTCACTGAATAGGACTTGCTTCGGCATGCTCGTTCTCCTCCTCGATCACTCGATGGAATTGACCGGACGTGAGGTCCGGTCGGGTTGGCTGAGCGCGCTCGGCTCGGCTACTCGATGATGGCCAGCACGTCCTCTTCCTTCATGATCAGGTACTCCTCGCCGTCGACCTTCACCTCGGAGCCCGAGTACTTGCCGAAGAGGATGCGATCGTGGGCCCTCACGTCCAGGGGGATCTTCTTGCCGTCCTCGTTCACCCTCCCGTTGCCCACCGCGATGACCTTGCCCTCCTGGGGCTTCTCCTTCGCCGTGTCGGGAATGATGATGCGGCCCTTCTTGGCGTCCTTCTCTTCCTCGCGCTTGACGAGGATCCGGTCATGCAACGGACGAATCTTCATGGTCAATCCGCCTCCCGATTGTCAGATGTTGGACCTGGTGGCTGATCCCGCGATCTACGGGGCCTTAGCACTCAACCACTTCGAGTGCTAACAATAGTTGCCGATCCGCCGGAAGTCAAGCGGGGAAAGCTCAGCCCGGCGCGCTGGTGTGCCAGGTTGACTCCTCTTCTCGAGGCGTCCAGATGGCCTTCCCTGGCGCGTAGCTGCTGCCTGGGGCGGACCTGTCTCGGGCGGCAACCCCCTGGGGAGAACGCCAGCCCGCACGGCCGCCGCGGCCCGTCGCCGTCCAGGGAGACGTGGAGGACGCGCCCGGGCGGGTGGGGCGCAGTGTCGGGAGACTGATCAGAACTCGACGCGGACCCCGCCGGTGAAGCTGTGGGAGGTCACCCCCCGGAGGCCGAGCACGGTGTCGTAATTGAAGAAGGCCGCGATCCCGTGCCTGAGCTGGGCGGAGAGGCCGGCCGCGAGGGCGAAGAAGTCCCGATCCGGGTCGTCCGTGGGGACCGAGAAGAACGTGTCGAAGGGATCGTCGGCGAACTTGGCGGTGATCCGCCGCTTGTTGTCCAGGAACTCGTGGCGCCATTCCACGCGCACGGACGGCACGAGCACGGCGATGGGGGTGCTGAGGGGCCGCGCGATCTGCCCCCCGAGCGCCTGCTGGAGCGAGAAGGCGTCCTGGCTCTTGACCGTGAGGTTGAACCCCGACGCCCCGCTCTCCGTGTAACCGCCGATGTGGAGGCCGACGAACTCCAGCCGGAGGAACGGCGTCACGGTGAAGCCGGCCGGGCGGAACTCGTAGCCCGTCCCGACGTTCATGGTGTACTGCGGGCCGTCCGTGTTGGCCTGGGCCGTCCGGTCCACCGCCGCGGGGCCAGCGCCGTAGGAGATCCGTCGGGTCATGTCGTAGGTGTTCCAGGCGAAGCCGGCCAGCGAATCGACGTAGAGGGCGCCCCAATAGTTGGTGGCGTACAGCGAGAGGCCGTAGCGCTGAGTGTCGGTGTCGCCGAGGCCCGCCTCGAAGTCGGTGGTGGTCCTGGAGTAGCTCGCCGCCACTCCCGCCGCGAGGCTGTCCGTGAACCGGTAATCCACGCCCGCCGTCACCAGACCGGCCTCGAAGTCGAAGCCGCTTTCGCGCGCGGTCCCGTCCTTGTCGCCGAAGCCAAACGATCCGTTGACGAACGCCCCGAGCCCCCCGGCGGTGCCCGCTGCATCGGCGCTGGCGCCGCCTCCTCTGCCGTCGAGCCCGAGGGGCCGGGAGCTGGCGACGGCCTTGCCGTCTATGTCGAGCCGCAGGTCGCCCGCGGTGATGCCCCGTGCACCCTGGCGCAACGCGCTGAGGCGCCCGGCGATGGCCCGGGAGGGGTTGACCTCGACGTTGAACGCCGACCCTCCCTGCGCGGCTGCTTGCTCCGGCGTGAGGAGCCCGAGCGTGTTCGCGAGCTGGTCGTTGGTGAGGCCGAGCGAGAACGCGGTCGGCCCCACGCCCTGGAGCGCGTTGGCCGTCTGGCGCATCTCGCGGCAGCGCCTCGTCAGGTCACCGGTGGCCGAGTCCTGGGTGGCGAAGCCCGCGGCCAGCAGCTTGGGGCAGACGACGTCGATGGCGGCAGCCATGGACCGCTGGGGAGGCGTGAGACCCGGCGCGAGGACCAGCTCCCCGGCGGCGGCCGGGCCCAGCGGCAGAACGGAGACGCCGAGCAGCATCAGGGTCGCGGCCACTGCGGAGCGGCGCGTCAATCTCATTGCTTCCCCCTCGCCAGGCTCGATTTCGCCCGGCAACGTGCCCGGCTGCCGGGCACGAATGGCGGCTGACTCTACTATGGGAGATGGCGGCGCTGCAAGAGAATAGGCGACATCAAGCCCCTTGTCGGCACCGGGCTCGCGCCCGGCCGACCGCCCGGCCGGCCCGCCCCACGACCGAGAACAGGCCTCGAGCCAATCGGCCCCCGAGATGAGCGGCGGGTCGGCCTTGCGGGGCGGGTCCAGCTCCCTGGTCAGCTCGCGGGGGCGGTTGTAGCAGTCGATGCTCGCCCGAGCAAACGCGTCCGGGTCGACGGGTTTGGCGGCGACCCGGACGCCCCGCTTCATGAAGGAATCGAGACTGATCCTCGGCACGGCGCCAGCGATTCACGGCACGAATTGAGGCTTGACAGCATCGCCGTGTACACTGTATACAGGCGAATGCCGCAAGAGCATCCAGCAAGCCGCGCGACGATGAAGCGCCGCGCGCCACGACGGTCGCGCCGCCCCGCCCGCCTGCGGGGGCCAGGCCTCCTCCGGGACCTCGTCTACGACCAGGCGAAGGAGTGGATCCTGACCGGGGAGTTCGTGTCCGGGGAGTTCCTCGGCGAGGAAGCGCTCGCTGAGCGGCTCGGCGTGAGCCGGACGCCGGTGCGGGAGGCGCTCGGGAGCCTCCAACGAGACGGCCTCGTGGAGATCGTTCCGCATCGCGGCGCGTTCATCCGCTGGCCCTCCCCGCGAGACGTCGAGGAGCGCTTCGACATCCGCATTGCGATCGAGACGCTGGCGCTCCGGCGCGCGTTCCCCAAGCTCGACGAGGACGTGCTCCGGCGCCTGCTCGATCGAGTGCGCGAGCAGCAGGAGCGGATCGAGAGCGCGTCGTATCAGGAGATCGAGCAGCTCTCGATCGAGGTCCACATGGTCGTGCTGGAGGCGGCCGGTAACCGGCGGCTCATCGACCTCACGCACCAGCTCCGCGAGCAGGTCTATATCGCGAGCACGCTCTACCGGAACCCCGGCGGCAGCGTGAGCGTCCCGCGCGTGCGGCAGGTCGCCGAGGATCACGAGGCGTTCCTGCTCGCGCTGCTCGACCGGGATCCGGAGCGGGCGGTCCGGGAGCTCGAGGCGCACCTCGTGCGGACCAGGGACATGGTGATCGCCGCCGTGCAGGATGGGTTGCGCCGAACCTCCACCCTCGAGAGGCGGGAGCCCGTCCGCTGAGCCCCGCGCGCCGGAGGAGACGCCGATGACGACGATGTCCGAAGCGCTGGCCACGTTCGCCCTCCGCCTCGAGTGGCGAGACGTTCCGGACGACGTCCTGGAGCTGGCCCGGGGGCACTTTCTCGACACCCTGGGCATCGCGCTCGCGTCGTCCCGGACGGACTTCGGCGCCGCCATTCACCGGGCGGGGTGCGCGCTCGGCGCCGGCCAGGAGAGCACCGCGCTCGGGTTCGGCACGCGGCTCCCCGCCGCCTCCGCCGCGCTCGTGAACGGCACCCTCGCCCACGGCCTCGACTTCGACGACACGCACGTCGAGGCCGTGTACCACGCGAGCGCGCCCGCGCTGGCGGCGGCGCTCGCGGCCGGCGAGGCCGCGGGCGCCGACGGGCGTTCCATGCTGCTCGCGCTCGTCGTGGGCCTGGAGCTGGGTTGCCGCCTGGCCGGCGCCGCGCCGGGCGCCTTCCACGACCGCGGCTTCCATCCGACCGCGCTCTGCGGGACGTTCGCCTGCGCGGCGGTGGCGGCGCGTCTGGCGGGAGACCCGGAGGGGGCGCTCGTCAACGCGCTCGGGCTCTGCGGGAGCCAGGCGGCGGGGATCCTGGAGCTCAGGGAGTCGTGGCTCAAGCGCCTGCACCCGGGCTGGGCGGCGCACAGCGGGTTGGTCGCCGCCGCGCTCGGGCGCCACGGCTTCCGCGGGCCCGCGACCGTCTTCGAGGGGCCGCAGGGCTTCTTCGCCTCGCACCTCGGCAGCGTGCCGGAAGGCGAGCGGTCGCCCGTGCGCGATCTCGGGACGACATGGGCGAGCCGCGGCATCGCGCTCAAGCCCTACCCGTGCTGCCACTTCATCCACGCGTTCGTGGACGCGGCCCTCGGGCTCCGGGAGGCCGGGGTTCGCGTCGAGGCCATCGAGCGCATCGACTGCCCGCTGACGGACCGGCTCCAGCCGCTGGTCGCCGAGCCGCGCGACCGTCGCATCAAGCCGCCGACGCTCTACGACGCGCTCTTCAGCGTCCCGTACGTGGTCGCGCTGGCGCTCGTCAAGGGCCGCGTGGACGTCGCCGCGCTCTACGACGAGCCGCTCGACGACCCGCGTGTCCTGGCTCTCGCCGCGAAGACCTTCTGCCCGCCGGACCCCGAGAGCGACTACCCGAAGCACTTCCCGGGCGAGGTGCGGATCACGCTCAGGGACGGTCGCCGGCTCGTCCGGCGCGAGCCGGTGAGCCGCGGCGCGCCGGAGCGACCACTCACGCCGGCCGAGATCGAGGCGAAGTTCTTCCTGAACGCCACGCGGGCGATTCCCGACGTCCAGGCCAAGCGGATCACCGAGATGGTGTGGAACATCGAGACGCTCCCGGCCGTCGGCGCGCTCGTCGCCGAGTGCGTCGCCCGGGACTGAGGAAGACGGCGATGGCGGTGAAACGGGTTCCGCGCGGCTGCTTCTACGAGGACTTCGCCGAGGGGCGGGTGTTCGAGCACCACTGGGGCCGGACGCTCACCGTCGAGGACAGCCTGCTCTTCAACAACCTGACCATGCACTACAACCCCATCTACTTCAACGCCGAGTACGCCCGGCGGCTCGGCTACGAGGGGATGGTGGTGAACCCGCTCCTGGTGTTCACCACCGTGCTCGGCCTCACCGTCGAGGACCTCTCGGAGGCGGGGGGGCCGTTCCTGGGCGTGGACGACCTGCGATACCACCGGCCCGTCTACGCGGGGGACACCGTCTCCGCGCGCTCGGAGGTGCTGAGCCGGCGCGAGTCGCGGTCGCGCCCGGGATGGGGGATCGTCGAGTGGCGCACCCGCGCCGTGAACCAGCGGGGCGAGCTGGTGCTCGAGTACCGCCGCCGCAACCTGTCGAGGAAACGCGAACCCACGAAGAGCGAGGGCCGTTGACATGGGATTTCTCAAACCCGAGCACGAGGACCTGAAGCGCCTGACCCGCCACTTCACCAACAAGGAGGTCGTGCCGATCGCGGATGCCCTCGACCGCGAGGAGGCCGAGATCCCCACCCCGCTCCTCGAGAAGATGGCCGAGATGGGCTTCTTCGGCCTGCTCGTCCCGAAGGACTACGGCGGGCTCGGCCTCGACACCCTGAGCCTCTGCGTCGTCACCGAGGAGCTCGCGCGCGGCTGGCTCTCCGTGGGGAGCGTGATCGCGCGGAACGTGCTCTGCGGCCACATCCTGTACAAGGCAGGCACGGAGGAACAGCGGCGGCGCTTCCTCCCTGGCATGGCCACGGGGATGCGCCAGACGGCGTCGGCGGGGACCGAGCCCGAGGCGGGTTCGGACGCCTCCAACATCAAGACCACCGGGCGCCGACGCGACGGCCACTACGTCGTGAACGGCTCGAAGATGTTCTGCACGTTCGCCAACCAGGCCCACGTGCTGTTCACCTACGTCCGCACCTCGGCGGAGAAGAAGGCGGGCGGGATCAGCCTCTTCCTCATCGAGAAGGAGCCGGGCGAGCAATTCGCGCCGCCGCATCTCACGGGCACCCGCATCCGCACGGTGGGCTACCACGGGATGAACACGTACGCCCTCTTCTTCGACGGCCTCGAGGTGCCGGAGGGCAACCTGGTCGGCGGCGTCGAGGGCCGCGGCTTCAAGCAGCTCATGCACGGCTACGAGGTGGCGCGCATCCAGTTCGCGTTCCGGTGCATCGGCCTCGCCCAGGCCGCCTACGAGGCGGCCCTCGCCTACAGCCAGCAGCGCGTCCAGTTCGGGAAACCCATCGCGACGTTCCAGGCCGTGCGCTTCAAGCTCGCCGACATGGCAACCGAGATCGAGGCGGCGCGCCAGCTCGGGTACTTGGCCGCCGAGAAGTTCGACCGCGGCGAGCGCGCAGACGTCGAGGCGGGCATGGCGAAGCTCTTCGCCTCCGAGATGGCCCACCGCCAGTGCTGGAACGCGGTGCAGATCCACGGGGGCTACGGCTACACGCGCGAGTACTCCGTGAACCGCTACTGGCGCGACTCGGGGCTCCTGCCGATCGGCGAGGGGACAAGCGAGATCCAGCGGGAGATCATCGCGCGCCGCATCCTGCAGGAGCGCTGAGATGGGCATCACCGGGACCGGGAACTACTTCGAGGACTTCCAGGTGGGCGACGCGTTCGAGCACGTGCGCGGGCGCACGGTGACGAACATGGATAACTACCTGGTCACCCACATGACCATGAACACCGCCCAGGCTCACTTCAATCTCCCGTACGCCCAGCAGATGATGGGCGGGGCCTTCGTCGAGCGCCTGGTGGTGGGGCCGTGCACGATCGCGATCGTGGTCGGCCTCACCAGCGAGGACATGAGCGAGAACGCGTTCATGGACCTCGGCATGACTGGGATCGGCCTGCCGAACCCGGTCTTCGCGGGCGACACGCTCTACGCGCGGAGCGACGTGCTCGAGGTGCGCGGGAGCGAGGAGCGTCCTGACGCCGGGATCGTCCGCTACCGGTTCACGGGATGGAAGGACGGCGGGACGCCCGTCGTCGAGGGCGAGCGGACGATCCTGGTGAAGAAGCGCGCGTACTGGGCGGCGGCCGACGGGAACGGAGGCGCGTGATGGCGGCCGGGCTCGACGGCATCACCATCGTCGACCTCACCCAGGGCGTGGCCGGCCCCTTCGCGACGCGACTCCTCAGCCAGATGGGGGCTCGCATCATCAAGGTCGAGCGCCCCGGGACGGGTGACCTGATCCGGCACTGGGACACGATCGTGGGCGGCATGTGCTCGGGCCACGCCTGGGTGAACCCCGGCAAGGAGAGCGTCGCCCTCGACCACGCATCCGGAGCTGGTCGACCATCCCGATTTTTCGACGAACACCCTCCGGATGCAGCACAAGCAGGCGCTGGACACCATCGTCGCCGGCGCGATCGCCGGGGAGGACCGCGCGCACTGGCTCGAGCGCTTCCACCAGTACGGTGTCCCCGCCGGAGCCATGAACGACCTCGGCGAGGCCCTCGAGCACCCGCGCATCCGGTTCCGCGAGCTCGTCAAGGAGGTGCCGAGCGCCGCCGGCAACGTGAAGGTCTTCGACTTCCCCCCGCAGTTCTCCGAGCTCCAGTCGGTCAACACGCTGGGACCGCCGGCGCTCGGCGAGCACACCGCGCGCATCTTGAAGGAGCTCGGGCTCCCGGAGGCGGAGATCGCGGCGCTGGCGGCGGCAGGCGTGGTGCAGATGATGGCGGCGCCGGGAGGGG
>Ga0209211_10009015_pt1 | contig 13442 bp, 12 predicted proteins | sample RifGroA2_FD_183992 | JGI IMG/M metagenome (GOLD analysis project Ga0209211, IMG submission 183992) | Groundwater microbial communities from Rifle, Colorado, USA - Groundwater A2 (SPAdes) (version 2) | ecosystem: Environmental > Aquatic > Deep subsurface > Groundwater | place: Rifle, Colorado...
GGCGTGCCCATGTGCGGGGTCCCTCACCACGCGGCTTCCAATTATATCTGCCGGCTCCTGAACGCCGGCCATAAAGTGGCCATCTGCGAGCAGGTGGCCCCCTCGGGCGACGCTAAGAAAGCCAAGCTGTTCAAGCGCGAAGTGGTGCGCCTGATCACGCCCGGCACCGTCGTCGAGGACGAGCTCCTCACGCCCCGGGCCTCCAGGTACCTGGTAGGCCTGGACCTGGACATAGTGGGCTGGGGCCTGGCCTCTTTCGACGCCTCCACCGGGGATTTCCTGGCCACGCAGAACCTGAACGACCCGGACCTGTACCAGCTGCTCTCTTTTATCTCCAAGACCGGCCCCGCCGAGATCCTGGCCAATGTCAGGACCATGAAAGAGATCAAGAAGCGCGGCCTGGATTTCGGCCCCGTCACCCTCACCGAATATACCAGCCGCGAAGCGGCCCTGCCGGCCTGGGCCTCGCAGGCCGTCTGGCAGAACCATAAGCTGGCCATGAAGACCGCGCTGGAAGTCACCGCCTATGTGCGCCAGACCCAGCCCGGCCTCAAGGAAGTTTTCTCCCCCTTCTATTACGAGCCCTCCAACCGCCTCCAGCTGGACGAATCCGCCATCAAGACCCTGGAGCTGGTCTCCTCTCCCGACGGCGACGATTCCAAGACCCTCTGGGGAGTGCTGGACCTCTGCAAGACCTCGATGGGCTCGCGCCTGCTGCGCCGCTGGATCCTGGAGCCGCTCTGTGATATGCGCGAGATCCATTCCCGCCAGGCCTTCACCGCTTTCCTGGCCGAGAACCGCGAAGCCCGCGAGCAGCTGGGCGATATCCTGGCCCAGGTGCCGGATATCGAGCGCCTCCTCGGCCGCGTGATAAACCTGAGCGCCTCCCCGCGCGACCTCGCCGCCGTGCGCAAAGCGCTGGGCCAGCTGCCCAGGCTTAAGCTGCTTTTAAGTTCCGGCGGCTTTTTCGAATGCGCCCCGGAGCTGGCCTCCCGCTTGGACGGGGTCTCCTCCGCGCTGAACGCCCTGCGCACCGCCCTGGAAAAAGAGCTGGCCGAGAATCCACCCGCGCGGCTTTCAGACGGGGGCGTCATGCGCGAAGGCGCGAGTCCGGAGCTGGACGAGCTGCGCTCAGTGCGGCGCGACAGCCAGAAGCTGCTGACCGATATCGAGCTGGGCGAGAAAGAGAAGACCGGCATCTCGACGCTGAAAGTCGGCTATAACGGCGTTTTCGGCTATTTCATAGAGGTGTCCAAGGCCCAGGCCCCCAAGGTCCCGCATTATTTCGTGCGCAAGCAGACCCTGGTCAACGCCGAGCGCTATATCACCGAGGAGCTGAAGACCCTCGAGAACAAGATCCTGGGCGCCGAAGAGAAGATGTCGAAGCTGGAATCCCACCTGTTCGGCGAACTGCGCGAGAAAGTGCGCGCCTCGCTGGGGGAGATCAAGACCTTCGCCTCCGGCGCGGCCGAGCTGGACGTGTTCTACGCCCTGGCCGAAAGCGCCGTCCGCTACGAATTCTCCCGCCCCCGGATCAATTCCGGCGACCTCCTGAAAGTGGAGGAGGGCCGCCACCCCGCCGTAGAAAAATTCCTGCCGGCCGGTACCTTCGTCCCCAACGACCTGGAGATAGGCAGTTCATCGGCCCGCATCATCATCCTCACCGGCCCCAATATGAGCGGCAAGAGCGTCTACCTCCGCCAGGCGGCCGTGGCCGTCATCATGGCGCAGATGGGCTCTTTCGTCCCGGCGCGGGCCGCCGAGATCGGCATCACCGACCGCATCATGACGCGCATCGGCGCCCAGGACCGCATGGCCCGCGGCGAATCTACTTTCATGGTGGAGATGCGCGAGACCTCCGCCATTATGCGCCTGGCCACGCCCCGGAGCCTGATACTCCTGGACGAGGTAGGCCGCGGTACTTCCACCTTCGACGGCATCTCCATCGCCTGGGCCGTGGTGGAGCACCTGTATAAGCCGGAAGGCGGCCCCAAGGTCCTGTTCGCCACCCATTATTTCGAGCTGACCGAACTGGCGGAGAAATTCGACGGCATCAGGAACTGCAATATCGCCGTGAAAGAGTGGACCAACGCCCTGGGCAAGACCGAGGTGGTCTTCCTGCACAAGATCGGCCAGGGCCCCGCAGATAAATCCTACGGCATCCACGTGGCGCAGCTGGCCGGCCTCCCCGAGAGCGCCATAGCCCGCGCCCGGGAGATCCTGCATATCCTGGAGACCAAGGGGAATATCCAGGTGGCTTCCAATTTCGAGGACCAGACCCCCCTCCTGCCCATCTTCTCCAGCCACCCCGTGCTGGATGAAGTGAAAATGTGCGACACCGACAACCTCACCCCGCTGCAGGCTCTCGCTGTAATCGCCGACTGGAAGAAAAGACTGAAGTAAGGGAGATACCGTATGTATAAAAAGATAACGACGTTAGCTTTTGCTTTACTGTGCTGCGCGCAGGCCGTTCCTTCTTACGCGGCGGACGCCGCCGCGAATTTCAAGAAGATCTGCGTCGCCTGCCACGGCGCGGACAGGAAGGGAAAACCCGCCATGGCCAAACTGTACAAGGTCGCGCCCGCGGTTATGGACCTGACCGGCAAGGACGTGCTCGCGAAGAGCGACGCGGACCTGGCGGCCAGTATTTCCGAAGGCAAGGGGAAAATGCCCCCCAATAAAGGAAAGCTATCCGCCGAGGAAATAGCGGCGCTCGTCACCTATCTTAAAACCGCGGGAAGCAAAGCGGCCGACCCCAAACCCGCCGGCCAGCCCGCTCCGAAGACCGCAGTCAACGCGGATTATAAAGCCTGCGTTTCCTGCCACGGCAAAGACGGAAAAGGGAACGCGGGCATGGCCAAAATGTTCAAAGTGCCTCCCCCGGCGCTGGACCTGACCGGGGCCGGAGTACAGGAAAAGAAGGACGAGGACCTGGCAAAAATAATTCTCGATGGCAAAGGGAAAATGCCCGCCTATAAAGCCAAGCTGAACGAAGCGCAGCTGAAGGAACTGCTTAAATACCTTAGGACGCTCGCCCCTCAAAAATAAACTGCTGAGGAAAAGAGAAGCGGGCCGGGGCCGGTGCCCCGGCCCCTTTTTTTTGAGCCCAGGAAGAGTTATTTCAGAGAAAGAAAGCGTCCGCCGCGGCCAGCAGCGTGACTCCGAGGAGCGAGGCGTTGAGATACAGGAAGAGCCGCCGGAAGCGCGCGGCGCCGCAGGGTTTACGCAGGGCCAGGGCGAAGACCGGCGGCAGGGCGAAAGCGTTGAGGGCCAGCAGGACGGCCGGCCAGCCGTTCCCGATAAAACCGAAGACTTTCAGGAACAAGGTCAGGAAAGCGAAAGCGGCGGTCCAGGTGACGACCAGCCTTCGCAGCTGCGGCAGGGCCAGGCTGTCCAGGAAAGACGGGGCCGCCCGGCGCAGTTCGTCCCGGCTGTTGGCGAGCGCCAGCAGCCAGAGATGGGGGAGCTGCCAGACGCCGAAGAGCGCCATCAGGTAAAAGAGCCGCGGCGAGCCCGGCGCGCCGCCGGCCGCGAGCCAGCCGACCAGCGGGGGCAGCGTTCCGCACAGCACGCCGGGAATAAGCGCGGCCAGCGTCTTCTTTTTGAGAGGGGTGTATACCCCGTTATACAGCAGCACGGCCAGAAGCCCGGCGAGGGGAGCGAGCGGCGAGGCCGAGCAGGCGGCCAGCAGGGTCAGCCCCGCGCCCAGCAGCAGCGCCGCCTGCACCAGGGCCTGCCGGGGCCCGAGCCGGCCGGACGGCAGGGGCCTGCGCCGCGTGCGCTCCAGCCCCCTGTCGAAATCCCGGTCCTGGTAATTATTCAGCGTGCATGCGCCGCCAGAGAGCAGGAAGACGCCCGCGCCGGCGAGCAAAGCGGCCGGCGCGCTATCCGGGCGGCAGGCGGCGAAACCCAACAGCGCCGCCGCGGCGCTCAGGGCGCTGACCGGGAGTTTCATCAGGCCGGAGTAAAGGGCTCCCGTCATAGCCTTCCTACTCCTTGCTCAGCCATTCGAAAAATTCGCTTTCCGGCACGATGCGCAGTTCCGAGCGCATCTCCGCGTGTCCCGCGCCGCAGTACTGGGTGCACAGGATATTGTGTTTCCCGGGCTTGTCCGCGTAGAACCAGGTATAGGTTTTTATCTTCGGGAGCACGTCCATCTTGATCCTGAACGACGGGACGTAGAAGCCGTGGATCATATCCAGGGAGGTCAGGATCAGCTTCACGGGTCTGCCCTGCGGGACGAACAGCGTATCGGCGATCTTGCCGTTGGGATATTCGAAGGACCAGCCGAACTGCATCGCGGTCACCCTGACGTCGAGCGCGTCCCGCGGGACCCCGCGCAGCCCCAGGTAGGACTGCCAGCCGGTATAGAACATGGAAAGCGCGATCAGCGTCGGGACGAGGGTCCAGGCCAGCTCCAGCCATAAATTCCCGCGTATATCCGCTGCCACGGGATTTCTTTCCTGCCGGTAGCGGAAAAGAAAAAATATCATCGCGCCGGTTATCAGCAGCAGCAGGACCAGGCTGAAACCGATGATGTATAGAAAAGCGGCGTCCACTTGTTTGACCACGTTTTCCATTATATTTTCACCTGTACAGGGTATCCGCGAAAGTCAGACCTATGAAGACCGCGAGCGTCACTACCGTAGCCAGGAAGGACAGCGCGACGGCTTTCCCGGCCTGCCGCAGGTGCATGAAAAAGATCAGCACCAGCCCGGTCTTCACCGCGGCTATGGACAAAGCGGCCGCCACCCGCAAGGGCCCCGTGTAGAAATGCGCGAGCGCGATAGAGAGCCCGGTCAGGAAAAGCAGGGCCGCGAGCACTCCGAGGAGCGCCGTGATGGACAGGGCGGTTTTTTCAGCGGGTTTTTCCGTCATAAGATCAGGTAGAACAGCGGGAACAGGAAGATCCAGACAATGTCCACCAGGTGCCAGTACAGCCCGGTGTTTTCCAGCAGGTTCATCCTCTCGCCGGTGACGCGGCCCTTCAGGACCAGGACCCAGCAGGCGCTTAAGACCGCGCAGCCCAGGAACACGTGCAGAGCGTGGAGGCCGGTCAGCGTAAAATAAAGGCCGTAGAAGACGGTTTCCCCTTTCGGCCCTTTGAGCAGCGTGTCCGACCCCGGAAAAATATCATGCGCGAACTTATGGGACCATTCCAGGTATTTATTGAACAGGAAGACCAGCCCCAGCAGGACCGTGCTCCCCAGCAGGCCCAGGGCCGCCCTTTTAGCCCCCTTCCGCAGCGTTTCTATCGAAGCGGCCGCCGTGAAGCTGCTTAGCAGCAGCAGGCCGGTGTTCAGCGCGCCCTTCGCGAGCTCCAGCTCCCTTCCCGCCGCGGAGAACTCCCCGGGGTACCTGTTGTAATAGACCGCGTACAGCACGAAGAGCCCGCCGAAAAGCATGATCTCGGTGTACAGGAACAGCCACATCCCCAGGCGGGACCCCTCGTTGTCGGTATTCGCGTGCATTTAAATTTTCACCGCGGCCTTCGCTTTTCTCGCCAGAGCCGAGAAATCGTAAGGATAGGCGTCGACCTCCGGTTCCGTCGCGAAATTCTCGAGCGGGGGCGGGGAGGAAGTCCGCCATTCCAGCGTGGTGGCGCCCCAGGGGTCGTCTGCGGCCAGCCTCGGCCCGCGGAAGCTGCGCAGCAGGTTGAAAAAGAGCAGAGCCAGCCCCGACATCATGATGTAGGCCCCTATCCCTTCAAAGAAATTCAGCGGCCAGAACTCGGGGAGATAAGTGTAATAGCGCCGGGGCATGCCCTTCAGCCCCAGGATGAACATCGGGAAATAATGCATCACGAAACCCGCCGTGAGCAGGACCGCGCCGGCATACGCTTTTTTAAAATCGTACAGGCGCCCGAAGAGCTTCGGCCACCAGAAATGCAGGCCCGCCAGGAAGGCGAACCCCGTCCCGCCGAACATCACGAAATGGAAGTGCCCGACTATAAAATGCGTGTCGTGGATATGCACGTTGGGGCCAGCCGCCCCCTGCACCAGCCCGGTCAGGCCGCCCAGCGTGAACAGGAAGACGAAGCAGAGCGCGAAGAAGAAGGGCGGGGCCATGTAAATGGAGCCCCGGTACATGGTGGAGACCCAGTTGAAGACCTTGACCGCGCTCGGCACCGCCACCAGGAAGGTCAGGAAAGAGAAGACCAGCACCGCCATATCGCTTATCCCGCTGACGAACATGTGGTGCGCCCAGACCAGCGAGCCGAGGATGGCGATGCCCATGGTGGCGGCCACTATCGCCTTGTAGCCGAAAATAGATTTCCGGGAGAAGACCGGGAAGATCTCGGAGATGATCCCCATGGCGGGCAGGATCATGATATAGACCGCCGGGTGGGAATACATCCAGAACAAATGCTGGTACATCAGCGGGTCCCCCCCCTTGGCGGGGTCGAAGAGGCCCACGTTGAACAGGCGCTCCACTATGATCAGCAGCAGCGTCACGGCGATGATGGGCGTGGCCAGCAGCTGCACCCAGGCGGTGGCGTAGACCGACCAGGTGAAAAGCGGGAGCTGCAGCCAGCCCAGCCCTTTCGCGCGCAGGCGGTGCACGGTGGTGATGAAATTCAGGCCGGTCAGCATGGACGACAGGCCGAGCACGAATACCGCGAAGACCGACAGGGTGACCCCGGTCTGCGTGGCGACGCTGAAAGGGACGTAAAAGGTCCAGCCGGTGTCGGGCGCGCCTTTCGTGAAAAGGGCGACCATGGCCAGCAGGCCTCCCGCGACATAGAGGTACCAGGAAAGCAAATTCAGCCTGGGGAAGAACACGTCGTTCGCGCCTATCTGCAGCGGCACCAGGAAATTCCCGAGGATAGCGGGGATCGCCGGGATGACGAAGAGGAAGATCATGATGACGCCGTGCAGGGTGAAAGCCGCGTTGTAGGTCTGCGCGGAGAGCAAAAGGTGGTTCACCGACATCAGCTGCGTGCGCAGCAGCAGGCCGAGGCACGCCCCCAGGAAGAACCAGAAAAGGACGACCCACAGGTACATCAGCCCTATCCGTTTATGGTCGGTGGTGAGCAGCCAGGCCCGCGCCCCTTTCTGGCCGGGTGAGGAAGGGGTTTCGAAAAAGGAGAGCGTTCTGTCCATCAGTTTTCCCTTCCGGCGGCCGGCGGCTTTGCGCTTTTCTTTCTCAGCAGCAGGAACAGCCCGGCGCCCATCAGGACGAGGGTGCCCAGGACCAGGACCCGGGCGGCCCGGAAGGTGTAGGTCTTTTTCCCCTCGTCGTAGGCGAAGCAGTAAGACAGCACTTTCCTGATGGACAGGGAAGGGGTGCCCCTGGCGGCCTCGGTGAGCGCCATGCCCAGGTCGAATGACAGGAACTCGGGCCCGTAAATATAGCGGATGATAGTGCCGTCGCGGGCGAGCACCAGCAGCACGTTGGGATGGGAGAATTCGTGCTTCCCCGTCCTTTTAAAGCCGTAGCCGGCGGCGTCGGTGAACCGCCTTATCCCGGCCGCGCCGCCGGTCAGGAATTTCCAGTCGTTCTCGCCGAAGTCCGCGCCCAGCAGGCGGCGGTACCTGCCCTTCGCTTCCAGCGCCAGTTGCGGCCCCTCGGTCTCGTCGATGCCCAGCACTACGGCGCGGTAGTCGCGGCCCGGCTTCAGGCGGAGGCCGCTCATGGCGGCGGCGAGGTTCTCCAGCATCGTGGCGCAGACGTGCCTGCAGGAATAATACGCCGGCAGCACCAGCGTCGGCCTGTCGGCGTAATCGCCGAGGGTCAGTTTCGCGCCGTGCTCGTCCGTGAACGCGGCGTCCAAAGGGACCTTCGCGCCCGTCCTGTCCGTCAGCTCTATGGTTTTCAGCTCGCCCGGCTCCGGCGCTTTATGCGCCGGCGCCGTCCCCGGGTGTAAAAAGAGTGCGGCGCAAAAAGCAGCGAAAGAAAAAAACAGGTTTTTTGAGCGCATCTATTTTCCTCTATCGAGGCCGCATGAACCCGCATAGCCGCGGCCGCCGCGCGAAAAACCAGCGGTAAAGTGTTTTAATAACGCAGACACCTTCTGGGAAGCCGCCCCCAGCTCAAAACTACAAAATGCGCGGCGTTTCCGTCAATCTTTATTCCCCGCTGACGCGCTTTCAATTCGCAGGCGGCCGGCCGAAACCCCGGCTTTTTTATGAAAAGGTGCCGGGGGCCTTTTTTGTCTCCGGGAGACTTTTCCGCCGGTTCTTGCAGATCCCCGCAGCTAGAACCGGTAGTTTACGGAAAGCAGGTAAGTCATGAAGCTGGTGTCATCCAGCGTGTAGGTTACCTTCACATTGTCGTCCGTTATGGTTTTTTCGGCCTCCCCCACTGAAACGAACTGCAGCTGTGCGCCGACGCTCAGGCCCTTCGTTATGAAGTAGTCGTAGCCGGCCCTGGCGCCGATGCTTATGGAATCAAAACCGATATTATCGTTCTCTTTGCGCAGGACGCGCGAGACGAAGCCGAGCTGCGGGCCGGCGTACAGGCCCTTGAGCAGCCCGTCCAGGTGGAAATTCCCGAACAGCAGGAAAAAATGCTGGTCGAAGCCCAGCGTTACGGGCAGCAGGGTGCTTTCATACTTCACTTCGGCGCGGGTGTAGGAGAAGCCCAGGTCGAAGGTCTCTCCCAGCTTCCTCGCTATCTCAAGGCCGGCGGGGGCGCCCTCGTCAATTTTCGTGTATGGAATTTTCTCTTCGCTCAAAATCCCGTAGTTAACGCCAAGGCGCCACTTCGGAGCTTCCTCGGCGCCGGCCTGTGAAGCCAGGGCTAAAAGAGCGGCTAGCGCCAGGGCGGTATTTATTTTCATGTTCATTTGTGGTTTCTCCTTCGCTTTCTGCTATTGAAATCTGCGGATCTCCGACTTTATCCTGAGGATGATGTGGACGCAGGAGTAAAACGCCCCCGGCAGCGCCGCCGCGTAGGCCGAGCCAGCCGACGAGACCGCGTCCGTGTCGCCGTCTATGGCCAGCGCCATATCGAGCGGGGCCAGTAATATGTATTTCAGGAAGAAGATCAGCTGCACGGCATTCTCGAGAAGGGCCGCCGGCCGGGCATAGGCGAGCCTGAAGTAAAGGGCCGCGCCGAGCCCCCCTTCCACCGCGTAAAAGGCCAGGTTCCCTGCCAGCGACCCCCCGGTCAGCACCCCGGCCCTCAAATTCGGCCAGAAAAACTGCTCCACCACGAACCAGAGCGGTGCGGCATAGTAAAAATAATTCAGCCAGTTCTTTTCTTTGTCCATAGTACCCATTAAAAACACAGCCTTATGGCCCATACGCGGGCGCCGCTTTCTTATTATAATTAAAGGGTACAGGGAGGCTCAATGTTTAAAAATTTAATCTTTGCCGTTTTCTCCTTCTTCGCCCTCAGTGTCCCGTCCTTTTCCCAGGCTTTCAGCCTTAACTCCGCGGCCCTGCCTGAGCTGCCGGCCGTGAAAGCGCCGCTGCCTTACGGGCCGACGCCCGTCACCCCTCCCGGCGTGACGATAGCCACCTACTCTACCGACGAGACCGTCACTTTCGAAAGCCAGGCCAAGCCGGCCATGGACGCGCGCATAAACGCCCTTAAAGCCGCCGGCATAACCACCCTGGGCGGCCGCGTGGTGGAACTCGGGAACGACTACTCTTTCGTCATCGACTATCTCCCCACCGTAAAGAACGGCGCGGCCCTGCCCCCGGCCGTACTGGTGGAAACCTATAAGAACGGCGCTTCCTACTGGCTGGACAGCGAAGCCAAGGAGACCATGAACGCCTGCGCGGCCAATTTCCGCGCCGCCAAGCTGCCCGTGCTGGGCTCCTACCTTTACGATATCGGCAATGACAGCGCTTTCGCCGTGGATTATTTGGTGAAGAACCTGCTGCGGCCCACCCAGGAATACGAAGTAAAATTCGAGAACTATACCGGCGGCAAGTTCACTTTCGAAAGCGAGGCGGTGAAGAATATCCCCGCCTACCTCGCCCTGTTCAAACAGGCAGGCGTCCCGGCCATTCGCGGCAAGGCCGTCGCCCGCTCTGACGGTGACTACGCCGTGGCCGTGGAATATGTGATCAAGACCAATAAATACGGGGCGCGCCCCCAGTATTCCGTGTCCCGCTACGATTCGCGCGAGACCTTCACTTTCGACAAAGAGGCCCTGAAAGCCTCCAAGGCGGCCCTGCCCGCTTTCGCGAACGCCGGAGTTCCCCCTCTCTCGGCTGTGGTCAGGCCCGAAGGCCGCGACTATTCCTACAGCGTGGATTTCCTCGTGGGCAATATCTACCAGCAGGGCGGGGTCATCCCCTCCGCGGCTATAGAGACCTACCAGGCCGCCGAGACCTTCACCTTCGACAGCGAAGCTAAAAAAGCCCTGGCCGAGAAAGCCGCGGCCTTCAGCGCCGCCGGCTTGCCCGTAGTGGGCTCGGCCGTCACCGGCGAGCTCGGCAGCTTCACCTATATCATAGACTACGTGGCCAAAGCCGGCCAGCAGGGCCCGGTCTATCCCCAGCTCCCCCGCTGATCGTTAACCTTTACCTTTTGTTGTCCCGGGCGGAAAGCCCGGGACTTTGTTTATGGAAGAGAAAAATCCTTTCGACGGCATAAAGACCTACGACAACTACACCCACCTGTGGCAGCTGACGGCTTTTATCTTCTTTCTCCAGATATTAGCCGGGCTGCTGTCTTACCTGTTTGCCCGTATTTCCGGCTTCAAGCTCACGGGTTTGGAGATTTTCATTCTTCCGATGCTGATAAGCGTCTATGTCTGCCGGGTGGCGCTTGAAGGCCTGGGAGTTTCCTGGGCTGCGGCTATGAAGGATTGGGATGTTAAAGCGCGTAAAGACGTATTGAAGGCCCTTAAATATTTTGGCGGCTATATCCTGCTCATGGCTTCGATCGTGGCCTTGGTCATCGCTCTTTTTTCTCTCTTCGGGATAGATGAGAGCGTCCTGGAAAACGCTCCGGACATGTTCGATGAGCTCATGGCGGAATCCGCAGCCAGCGCCCCGCGTTACCTGCTGCTCCTGTTTATGTCGTGCGCGCTGACTCCGGTCATGGAAGAGCTCCTGTTTCGCCGCATAATGTTCACGACTATACGCAGGAAGAGCCGCTTCTGGCCGAGCGCCCTGATCTCCGGGCTGCTTTTTGCGCTCTTTCATGGTAAAACCGCGCTGATGGTATTCCCTGTGGGGCTTTACTTCTGCTGGGTTTACGAGAGGGAACAGCGGCTTCCGGTGAATATAATGCTTCACGGGCTGATAAATATGAGTGTAACTGTTTTCAAGACTTTAGCCTGAGCCGCGCGCCTCCAAATTGCTAAAATAATTTTATGCCGGAAATAAAAGTTCTTCCTGAAGACGTGGTTTCCAAGATCGCCGCGGGCGAGGTTATCGAGCGGCCGGCTTCCGTCCTTAAGGAGCTTATAGAGAATTCCCTGGACGCCGGCGCCTCCAGGATAGAGATAGAGATTAAAAAGGCCGGCCACGGCCTCATCCGCGTGCATGACGACGGACGCGGCATGGACCGCGAGGACCTGCGGCTGGCCCTGGGCCGCCACGCCACCAGCAAGCTCAATACTTTTGAGGATATTTATTCCCTCGCCACCTTCGGCTTCCGCGGCGAGGCCCTTTATTCCATTTTCGCCGTCTCACGGCTTAAGATCTCCTCCTTCCGCGCCGGGGCCGATTCCGGCTACGCCATAGAGGGCGAAGGCGGCCGGGTGATAGCCGAGCTGCCCGCCCAGCCCGTGAAGGGCACCACTATAGAAGCCGCCGACCTTTTCTTCAATACCCCCGCCCGAGCCAAGTTCATGAAGAGCGACGCCTCCGAGCGCGCCCAGCTCATCAAGACCGTGGAGGAAGCCGCCCTCGCCAATTTGGGAGTTTCCTTCAGGCTGGTGATAGACGGGGCCGAGATCCTTTCCCTGCCCACCCTCCCCGGCGGCCTTTGGGAGAACCTGAAGAACCGCGCCGCCTTTATCTTCGGCAAGAGCACCTACGGCGGCATGGCCCGCGTGGAAGGAAAGACCACCGGGATGGCGGTCTACGGCTTCTCCTCCCGCCCCGACGCCCTTTGCGCCACCCGGGTGAACCAGCATTTCTTCGTGAACCGCCGCCCGGTGGCCTCGGCCCTGCTGCGCCAGGCCCTTTACCGCGGCTACGGCCATATGCTCACCGGCCGCCACCCGGCCTGCGCTATCTTCGTGGAGCTGGACCCGGGTTCCTTCGACGCCAATATCCACCCGCAGAAGCGCGACGTGAAGTTCTCCGGAGAGAACGAGATCTTCAAGACCCTTTCCAACACTATTTACGAGGAGCTGCTTTCGAAGCAGACCGCCGCCGTGACGATGACGGCCCCGGCCGGGGAGCTGAAGTTCGGCTCGGCCGACGTCCCCGCCTACCGCGAAGCCGCCGCGCCGCCACCGGCGGCCGCCGAGACCGGCGGACTTTTCGACCAGCCCGCGCCCGCCGCGGCGCAGCCCCCCGTCCCCGCCGACTGGCGCGGCCATGAACTGAAATACCTGGGCCAGCTGGCCAAGAGCTACCTGCTTTTCGAATGCGAGGCAGGCCTGCTGGTGGTGGACCAGCATGCGGCGCAGGAGCGCGTGCTTTTCGAGAAATACCTGGAAGAGTTCTCCAAAGGCGCTATAAAAGTGCAGCCGCTGCTGGTGCCGCTGGAGACCGAGCTTTCCCGTTCGCAGATGGAGACGGTCCTGAAGTGGCGGGACTGGCTTAAGACCGCCGGTTTCGAAATAGACCAGCGCGGCCCCGCCGTGGCCCTGCTGCGCGCTACCCCGGCGCTGTTCTACTTCACCCAGCCGGCCTTTTCGGAATTTTTGGGTTATCTCTCGGAAGTGCTGGGCGAACCGGAAAAAGCCGCCGAGGATATGAAGCGGAACATCATCGCCACCATGGCCTGCAAGAAGTCCATCAAAGCGCATGATTTCGTGAAGCCGCAGGAGGCCGCCCGGCTGATGGATGACCTCAAAAAAACCAAGGACGGTTTCCACTGCCCCCACGGCCGCCCCACTTTGTTCCACCTGTCCGGCGCCGACATCGCCCACCGCTTCCAGCGCTCGGGCGCGCTCTAATTCAATTCGCTTCAGGAGAAAACCATGGAATGGCTTTTAAACCCGCAGATCTGGATAGCGCTGCTGACGCTGACGGTGCTCGAAATAGTCCTAGGCGTGGATAATATCATCTTCATCTCCATCCTGGCCGGCAAGCTGCCCGCGGCGGAGCGGGACAAGGCCAGGCGCGTCGGGCTGGCGCTGGCCATGCTGATGCGCATCGCCCTGCTGCTCTCCCTGACCTGGGTCATGAAGCTCACCTCCCCGCTTTTCTCCGCTTTCGGCCACGGCATAAGCGGCAGGGACCTGATCCTGCTCGTCGGCGGCATGTTCCTGATCGGGAAGAGCACCTTCGAGATCCACGAGAAACTGGAGGGGACGGAAGGGCATAGCTCTGCGAAGGCCGCGGCCACCTACCGCGGGGTGA
>Ga0209211_10009016_pt1 | contig 13440 bp, 9 predicted proteins | sample RifGroA2_FD_183992 | JGI IMG/M metagenome (GOLD analysis project Ga0209211, IMG submission 183992) | Groundwater microbial communities from Rifle, Colorado, USA - Groundwater A2 (SPAdes) (version 2) | ecosystem: Environmental > Aquatic > Deep subsurface > Groundwater | place: Rifle, Colorado...
TTTTGAAATACTTCAAGGAAAAATTTGACCTAAGAGATATCGAAAAGAATTTTATAAAAAGAGGCACCCGCTACCCCGAGAAGAACATTTATTAATCTTACCCTCGAGCTTGACGTGGTTAGATATTCCGTACTATATTATCGTCAGACTTAGCACAGAAAGGAGGTGAGAAACTCGTGAGACACTTTCGTTTCCCCGTGAAGAACAGGGATTTCAAGAAGTCCTCCGGGAGCAGAATCATCACGTGGTGCGTCGCGGTCGCTGTCACCCCCAAGGGTGTGGCCATACGGGACACCAAGGATCCGCGGAAGAAGACCCTCTTCTTTACCCGTGGCGAATGGAGAGCGTTCGTCAGGGGTGTGAAGAACTGCGAGTTCGAAGTCTGATCCCAGGGCTCAGGAATGGGGGTAGGCCGTGGCCTACCCCCATTTAAATTAAAAATCTATGAACAAAATTAAACAAGCAGTTATTTTCTCAAATGCAGATATCGGGTATTCAAAAACTCTTATAGAAAAATTTTCTGGTAGTTTAAATGTGGGCGATAAAGTTGGGATTTTAGCCCCCAACGGATCTGGTAAGACATGCCTTTTGGAGACAATATACGGCGATATCGAACTTTTGTCGGGATCTTTGAACACACATGGGTCTCTCTCCTTAATTTCTCAAGTACTTCAGATTCCTGAAGTTATGAAAAATATTACAATTGAACAGTTCTTGTCTCAAAAAGGACTTTCACTTCCACAGATCAATACTTTTTCAGAAAAAAATTTTCAGAAATCCTTTAAGAATCTGTCTTTTAGAGATATTTCAGGCGGAGAATTCACTATACTGCAAATTGCTACAGGTTTCCTAGTGAACCCGGATATTTTATTACTTGATGAACCAACAAATCATCTAGATTTTTCAGCGCGGAAAACATTACTGAAGCTCTTGAAAGATTTTAAAGGTTCAATTATTTTTGTCTCGCATGATATATGGTTTTTGGATAATTTGGCCAATAAATTATGGATTATAGAAAATAATTTAGTTAGAAATTTTCAGGGAACATATAGTGATTATAAAAAAGAAAATCAATTAAAAGTGAGCGGGGCAGAGAGGCAAAAAGAAAGTTTGAGGAAAAAAGCGCATAAGTTGCACAGGTCGATTAATCGTGAAAATATAAGGCAAGCTCGTTCTGTTAGAGAAGGGAAAAAACAAACCCGCGATAGAAGTATGTCCAGAGGCGAACGAGGATACTTTGCCGATAGGGCATCTGATGTCGCCGGTAAAAATACAAAGAAACTTCAAACTTTGCTAGAAGAAACACAAGAAAATCTTATACAAATGCGTGCTCCAAAGAGAAAAAGTTTGAGAGCTTCTCTCGTCACTGAATCTAAAAAGAAAAGTATTTATTCGCTGGATTCGTGTTCTTTATACATAAACAATTCATATTTAATTCAAGACATTACACTTGACCAGTCCCTGGGAGACAGATATGTGATTTTTGGAAAAAATGGTTCGGGAAAGTCCTCTTTTGCCAAAGCTCTCATGGGCCTAGAGCCTTATCGTTTTGAACCCAAGGCAAAAATAAACCATTCAGCAAAAATTGTATATTTTGATCAGCAATACAGCGCAATAAATCCAGAAAAAACAGTACTTGAAAATATGCAAATTTATTCAAATATGTTTACCGACGATATCCGAAAACATTTAAGTCGATATTTATTTTTTACTCAACAAGATGTTGACCAAAAAGCAAAACATTTGAGTGGTGGCATGTTGGCTCGTCTTGCTTGTGCCGTGATAACTATTTCTCCGATTGATCTTTTGATTCTTGATGAACCCACGAATAATCTTGATATCGAAACTATACAAGAATTAACTTTAGCCCTCTCTGAATATAAAGGTGCATTGCTAGTAATATCTCACGATATAGATTTTGTGAGAAAATTAGAACCCAATAAGCTTTTATTTATCAAGAACAATACCTTCAAAAGTCTTTCCGTTAATGATTTATCAGAAATTGAAGATATAGCTAACCTGCTGTAATTATTTTTTTGTCTTTATAGATTTAGTCCATTATAGTATAATGTTTCTGAATGAATAAACTTCAAATTTGGCTTTACATTTTTGGTGCTGTTTCTATCGCAGTGTTAGCTAACTCGATAAGTGTAATTTGGGCTACAGACAAGGGAGGCAAATTCTCAATGTGGCTTTTGTTGTTGGTAGTAATCTCCCCTTTTGTCTTTATAACTTTTGGATTGGCTGCTTCAAAACTGGGATTATCCATGGGTTCTGCAATTGTCGATTCATTATTAACAATCACTACTATTTTAGTTGGACTCTTTCTATTCAAAGAATGGGGGAATGTGTCTACATATCAATATATAGGAATGTTTCTCGCTGTTTCTGGAATAATTTTAATGCAGTTTCATAAAGTGAGCTAGTCGCCCACCATGAGAATACAGAAGCGGAATAACCCATATACCCCTCTTCGTTTTTCTGAAGTTGGGCTATCAGCCCAGTACCTTGCTGATATTATAGAAACCCGTTTAAAAGACCTGACTAATATTCTGTTGAAATATGAAAGTCATGAAGTAGTTCAAGATGAAGTGGCTCGAACTCTAGATCTCCTAAAACACCTGAAAGAAAATAAAAAATATTTTCGACTACGTGTCGGTGCGATTACCACGTTTTTACCTAGAAATCAGCCATTATATGCTTTCGCGTGTTTTGTTGTGGTGCCATCGTTAATGGCAAGTGAAGTACATTTCCGCATTCCTCATAGTATGAAAAATTTTTTTCCCGAAATACTTAAACTTCTAAAAATATCTAGATTATTTCCGAATATCATTGTTTCTTTCAGTGAGCGACTGGATTTTCTAAAGGCTCGCTCGGCGTTATTAATAGATCCTCAAACTGAAGAAAGCAAGCCCATTACTGATGTGGTTATTTTCACAGGTATACCAGCTCACGCCGCTCGGCTGCGTCTAGTATTCGATAGGCGCACGTTATTTATAGTGAATGGAGCGGGTCATAATCCTGTGGTGATTAGCAAAGACGCCAACTTATCTAAGGCAGTAGAGGCCGTTCTTACTTTACAGCTTTATAATCAAGGGCAAGATTGCGCGGCACCTAATGCTATTTTAGTTCATAAATCTGTTGCTATTGAGTTTCTACGTATGCTTCGCGAAAATATTCGCGATATTAAAGTTGGTCACTATACAGATAAATCATGCCGAGTTGGTCCCATCAGTGACCCGAATGATCTTGTAAGAATTCAAAATTTTCTTATCAATAATCGTGAATGGATTGATCCGTCTACCCCAGGAACTATCAGAACCCGGGATTCTATCGTTGAACCAACTATTATCTATAAACCAATTATCAAAGGGGGAAATTTTAGCGAAATATTTGCACCTATTATTTTTGTCCAAGAATATGCAAACGATAAAGAATTAAAACTGTATTTCGAAAATAAGGACTACGCACAAAATGCCATGTATATCACTCTTTATGGGACGAGCGCTTATATACAAAGTCTGATAAATCGACCTATTCTTGGAAAAAAAATCCTTGACCGGTCAACTTTTATTCACAACACCCACCTGCATGCACCTGGTGTGGAACGGGGGACTCTGCCGTATGGGGGATATGGTTATGGAGCTTCTAGTCTAAGTATTAATGGTAAAATTACTGCTTTGCCGACACTTCCTCAGCGTGATATTTATAAATGGATTGTCCAACCTTTATTAAATAAAAAGACTGTTAAATCTTATAATAAAAAAGCCCAAAAGTTCACAGAGATCCAAGAGAAAAACGTTGAAAGATTATTAAAGTTACAATCTCTGACTATAAATCCACGGCCTCAGATTGACAAAATCACGAATGATACCTACTTAGATTCACATTTAATCAACAAACATGGCTTACGTTATGTAAAAATAGACGAGAAAGATGTTTACCACCTTCTTAAAAAGCCAAATGTTGGGTATATAAACAGTCTGAATCGTGCAGACATCAAGCTAATTCATGACTTGAGAAAGTTGCTTAAACGTAAGTCTGTAATTTCAGCAGACAAATTTAGCTCTCTATTGTATTCCATACCAAAAGCATTAAATGAAACTAAGGTTGGTAACATCACTCGCCAACGCCTTTTTTTCCAACATGTCTATCAATTACTGTTTGGGCGCAAATCTGGTCCGCGGCTTGCACTATTTCTTATAGACGCGGAAAATAAAACAGTAGATAAGCTTTTAGATGTATAATAGTGCATATAATGAACAACGTTAAAAGTAGAAAAATAATAAATCCAACCTGGACTGCTGCAGTTGTTTTTATAGTATCTCTTACCATTGTCTTTTTTGCATCAAGAGTGCTCTATCAACGCACAGTAGATTTGTTAACTGAAAATCTGCGAGAACGTATTTCGACTGTATCCATTACAGCGGCCGCAAGTATCAACCCAAAAGACCTTGAGATGCTTCAAGTAGAGGGTGACTGGCAAACACCAGAATGGGGGCGAGTTGTAAATCAATTACATAAAGCCAAATATAGCAATAAGGATATTGTTTTTATGTATATTTTTAGAAGGAAGGATACTGACCAGACACAGATGGAATTTGTCGCTGATGCTGATTCCATTGACCCATACGCTAATACAGGCAGTGATCCGTCTCGGTATGTTGATGTGAATCGGGATGGAAAACTAGAGCCCGATGGTCCAGATAAACTCCAATGGCCGGGACAAGATTATCCTGAAGCCTCTGATATACCCGAAGCGTTCGCGGCCTATAATGGACCTTTGACAAGTGAGGATTTGTATACGGATGCTTATGGGACGGTCCTTACGGGTTATGCTCCAATTACAGATGAAGATGGGAATACAACGGCCATTCTAGCTACCGATATTAAAGCGGATGATTTTTTCACAATAACGAGACAAACCCTACAACCGTTCTTAATTTTTATCGCATTTCTCACCTCTATTATTTCAATCCTTATTGTATTCATCATCTACGCTTGGAAAAGATATACAGAATCGCTAGAAAAAATTAATATTCAGCTTGAGGTTGCCAACGAGGGGCAGACAAATTTGATACATATCATCAATCACCAGATCAAAAGTTATATGACCAAGGCGCGTTACATATACGACGCGCTTCTCAATGATTCGGATTATGGACCGATATCAGAGAAAGCTCGGCCGATGATCGAGAAGGGGTATACGGAAGTAACAGAGGGAGTGAACTTCGTTCAGGACTTCCTGGTTGCCTCGAATATTGAGAAAGGCACCTTCGCCTATGACATACAACCTCTGGATTTCAAAAAAATAGTGATTGAAGTTGGCGAGAAACAGAAAGAGATAGTAAAAGAAAAGGGTCTCTCTCTCGATCTTACAGTAGCGGATGGTGACTACAATATAAAGGGGGATGCAGGCCAACTTAGTCAAGCGGTGAAAAATTTAATCGACAACTCTATCAGATATACGCCCACTGGTGGGCTCAAGGTAACCCTCGAGAGGAAGGACGACAAGGTTCTTCTCACCATCCAAGACACTGGCGTAGGCATCTCGGATGAGCTTAAACCCAGACTCTTCACCAAAGGTGGTCGGGATAGCAATTCAATCAAAATCAACATCAACTCAACCGGCTACGGCCTCTCGTTCGTCAAGGGCGTCGTGGAGGCGCACCATGGCCGCGTCTGGGCCGACTCCGTCGGTCCTAACCAGGGCTCTACTTTCTATGTGGAGTTACCGGTTTCATAGATTTAAGATAAAGATAAACATGACATTCTAATATTCTCAAGAATGTTAGAATGTTATTTTAAACTAGTTTTTTACTTCTTATTATTTCATGCTAGAGTAACTTCATGAAGAAGTTTCTTCTCATTCTGTTTATTGTTCTCGTACCTTTCTCTGTTACCGCCGACACTATCATCACCGATACCTACATTGATGACCAGCAAACTTGGGATCTCTTGGGCAGTCCATATATCTTTCAAAATTCAGCAGGCGGTGACGTGGTCATTACAGAGACTGGGGTGTTGAATATCGAAGCAGGTGTAGTTATAAAAACTCAAAACGCCCGCAAGTTCGACGTACATGGCGTTCTTAACATTTTTGGAGAAGCGGGTAATGAGGTAACTATTACCAATTTCAACGATAGCGCTTTCAATCTCTCTGACCGCTGGGGCGGCATTGTCTTCTACCTCGGCTCTATTGGCAACATCAATTTTCTGAATGAAAGGTATACCGGCTTTGTGCAATTCCAACCGGGAGGCCCGGCAATATTTAATAGAGGTGGAACTGTGGAAATCAAAAATTCTTCGCTCTCAAACAACCTCTACGCTATCTTATTGCAGAATGGTACCACAACCATAGACAACACTCTGATAGACAACAACACGATTGGCATTGTTTTCGAAGGGGGCGATCTTAATTTGACAGATTCTAAAATCTCAAACACGCAAACAAGTTTCGCCTCTGACAGCGGAGCCAATAAGTTTTTTGCCAGAAACAATATATTCGAAAACAACGACCAGAATCCGTCTCTTGATCTTGCAACTGATTTCAATGTCGCCGAGTCCGCATTCATAGGCGGAGATCTGAATACATGGCGTATTTCTGGTTCGCCAATAGGGGAGAAAACGCTCGGTCCTATAGACAACAAGCCGATTGCGACCAATGGAATGATTGTGGAAGCCGGCAACAGACTTATTCTTGAAGCAGGTCTGATTTTAAAAGGAGGTTATCTGATCAATCGTGGAGGAAATATAAAAATAAATGGCACTTCGGAGAATCCTGTTATCTTTACTTCTCTCTACGATGACTCCGCGGGAGGTGATACCAATAATGATAGCAATGCCACGGGAGGTCCCCAACTTAGAACAGGCGGCATCCAAACTGAAGCAGGCGGAGCAACAAATATTTTCAACTTAGTTCTGCGCTACGCACAGGGAACTCAATTTATCGGCCCGTTTAACCCTGTCATTGGTGCCCTGCTCAATATGGGCGGTACTTTGAATGCGGACAATGTTTCTATCCAAGAAGGGGGCGTCTCAGCCATTCATCACTACGACGGTATTACTAATATAGAAAACAGTTCAATCGAGAGCGGAACCTACTTTAGCGGAATTATCTATGATTTTGGCGCTCTCGATATTCATCAATCATCTCTTCTGGGAAGTTTTAATTCGTACGCTCTCTTGAATAGGACCAACTCCGGTACTCCAGATGTGCGCAATAATTACTGGGGCACTCCGGAAGGACCTATTCACCCCACCAATCCCACCGGCGCCGCCGCGCCCATAGAGGGCAACGCGCTTTTCATCCCGTTTTTGACAGAACCACCGAGTGAAGAATCGGAGTGTTGTTCAAGTGTCGTATTTATTCCTGGATTGGAAGCAAGTCGTTTATATGTGACCGGGCTTATTAGTGAAAATAAGTTGTGGGAACCCAATCGTCGCGCAGATGTTGAGAAGTTATATCTCAACGAAGAAGGTCAAGGTATCACGGCAGGTATTTATACGAAAGATATTATAGATGAAGCATTCGGGTTCAATATTTACAAGAAATTTATGGAGTCAATGGATAATCTAGTTAACGAAGCTATTATCAGCGAGTGGCACGCTCTACCCTATGACTGGCGGCAGAGTCAGAGCGATCTCGCTCGATTAGATACAGTTGTTAGAAAAGGTGATGATTTCGATCTTGTAAACATGGTCGATGAGATTATTAATCTCTCCACCAGTTCAATGACGGGAAAAGTTACTATTATCGCCCATAGTAATGGTGGACTGATTGCTAAACTTCTGATAGACGAACTTGTCAGTCGTGGATATCAAAATATAGTTGATAAACTTATTTTGGTCGCTGTTCCTCAAATTGGAACACCCAAGGCTCTTGCTAGTTTGTTGCATGGCGATGGGCAATTGATACCAGCAAAGATTGGCTTGATTGTAGACAGGAGTACGGCGAGGCAATTAGGTGAGAATATGCCGAGTGTGTATGGACTTATTCCTTCAGAGAAATATTTTTCTGAGGTGCTTGATCCAGTAATCGAGTTTGTTAGCGATGTCTCCAGTATCTATGATTTCCAATCATTTTACGGAACTTCTATTGATTCGAGAAGTGAGCTAGAAGAATTCCTGCTTGGCGAATCAGGCGCGAGGTCAAAGCCTAGCGTCTCGGATACTGACTCACCTAATGTGTTAAATGACAGTTTACTTGAGAGAGCTTCTGGCATCCAGAATGTCCTTGATTCCTGGATAGCTCCGGCTAGTGTTGAGGTTATACAGATTGTCGGATGGGGATTAGATACCGTGCGAAGCATTTGGTATGATGATTGCGATATTATCTTCTGTCCAGACACATTAAGCAATCTGGATAGGAAACTTCTTCTTGTCCATGACGGAGATGGGACGGTTGTGTCTCCGAGCGCCTCGCTTATGCAGGGGGTGGGGACTTATTATGTGAATCTATATACTCACAATGAAGGACTTCGTCGAAATAGAGACCATGCGGATATTTTGGAAGTTGAACCTGTACAAATACTAGTCCAAGATATCATAGGGGACAATTTAACAGTCCTGCCTCAACACATCACCGATTTTAAGCCAACCCCTACAGAAGTAGAGAAACGTCTCCGATTTAGGATATACTCTCCTGTGTCTCTGGATCTGTATGATTTTGAAAGTAATCATACCGGTTTGATTGAAAAGACGAACCCAGACTCCGATTTCAAAACATTTGAAGCCAATGTTCCCAACAGCTATTATCTTGAGTTTGGAGAAGTTAAATATGCCGGTGCAGATAGTTTATCCCCGATAGAGGTTGTCTTAATTGGTCAGGATACCGGCACCTTCACACTGGAGATTGAAGAATTGTCTGGCGATGAAATAGGGAAAGTAGATGTCTTTGTCGAGGTGCCAGTCGTAGAGGGTTCCCGTGCGGTTGTGGAAATCGACGATGCTTCTAACCCCCTAGTTTTATCGTTAGATATAGATGGTGATGGTGTCTGGGATGCAGAGATAGGTTCTGGAGAAGGCATAAGTACGAAGGAAGCTGTCCAGATATTACGAGGTATAGTAAAGACACTCGGCATTCCATCTAAGAAAAAGGCCAAACTAGACAAAATCTTTGATAAAATAGACACAGCTCTTATCAAAGAAGGGAAGTGTGACGACAAGAAGAAGAAAGATGAGTGCGAACATAAGACGAAGCAGAAAATTAAACGCACCTTTTCTCATCTATCCGAATTGATAAAGAAAATGTCTGTTGGCAGAAAAGCTGTCTTGTCCAGAGAAGAGGCAGATGAAATACTTGAAATTATCAGACTGATTATTAATGGTCTAGAGATAAACCTTAAACATGGAATATAAAAAAAAGATAGATATTTCTTTGATCGCATTCTTTGTGATATCCACAGTATCTTTCTATATTTTGAATCCAGTAAAGAATGGTTTGTGTGGCGATACTGATATACGCTGCGGTACTTTATTGGGGGATATTGGTATGTCCACTTTTCTTTTTTCCGTGAGTTTACTCGTCGCATTATTGTTTTTGCGTTGGTCAAAAGAACCCTCATTTATCTCCTGGTCCCGTTTCGCCAAATACTATCTTCCTATAGCCGCACTTCTCATAATTTTCTCCCCCACAACAGACAGTAGTATCTTCGGTTTTGATAAAGAATTCATGTCATGGTTTCTATCCAGCCTTTTCCTCGTTATCAGCATAATCATAATATTCTATAAACATTTCCGTCAGCCCAAGTAGCCTTCCAATTTCTGTTACAAGCTCTCTATCTCCCTAAGGTAAACAAATTTCTACCTGTCGTCATTTTCTGTACAGATTCCCTAAAGACTTATTCTCACGAATGGTAGCTCCTGCAAGGTCTTGCCTTGCATTGACTGCTCCGTAAAGTATTTAAAATTAATCAATAAACATCTCGGTATCTTTATCGAGTCTTGATTCTCCTGCAAGGTCTTGCCTTGCATGAGTTTCCTGAAAATTGATCAATAAATATCTCGATATTTTTATCGAGTTTTGATTTCCTGAGTTTTGGTACATACATTATAATTACGCTGTCGCGGAGTTATAATGTATGTGCGTTTCCTCTGCATCCCGTACATTAAATATCAACGAATAGCCGGTATTTCTAAAAGCTTTTTTAATTGGTATGATATTGGATATGTCAGGGAATCCTTCAACTTCGTTCAGGACAAGGAAAATACTGTTGTCCGGAGTTAAACCTACCGGCAGACCACATATCGGTAACTATTTTGGCGCCATGAAGCAATTTGTGGACTTGCAGAATAGTTACGACTGCCTCTTTATGATCGCGGATTACCACGCGCTCAACTTCATTCAAAATAGGGAAGAGATGCACGATAATATCTTTGACCTCACTCTCGACTACTTGGCCATAGGGCTTGATCCCAAGACCTCAATTATCTTTAGACAATCCGACGTTTCAGCCCATACAGAGCTCGCTTGGATATTTGACACCATCACGACCATGCCTTATCTCATGCGCGCCCATGCATTCAAGGATGCGGAGGCGAAAGACAAGGAGATTAGCGTCGGCACTTTCAACTATCCGATGCTCATGGCGGCCGATATTCTGCTCTACGATACGGATGTGGTACCGGTGGGGCAGGACCAGAAACAGCATGTAGAATACGCGCGCGACACCGCGCAAAAGTTTAATCGTATATTCGGCGAGACTTTCAAATTGCCAGAACCTCTCATCCTAGAGCGAGTCTCGACAGTGTTAGGCACGGACGGGAGGAAAATGAGCAAGAGCTACGGCAATACTATCCCGCTTTTCGCTACGGACGAAGAGATAGAAAAAGCGGTTATGAGTATCGTGACGGACTCTTCAGGCGAAAGGCCGGAAAATGTCTATGCCATTCACGCGCTTGTTCGTAATAAAGAAGATTTGGATAATCTTTATACAGAAAAGAAGGGTCGGTATAAAGAACTTAAAGAAGCGCTGATAGAAGATCTGAAGAAATGTATCGGGCCGATGCGTGAGCGAAGACGGGCGCTTGAAAAAGATAAAAAAGCGGTGTTTGAGGTACTCGAAGCTGGGGGCAAGGTTGCTAGTGATCGAGCGGAAAAAAAGATGGAAGAAGTTAGAGAAAGAATCGGGCTCAAACTATCATGATACAAGGATTCGTACATGCTCTGCGGGTACAATCGAAGATTATCTTCGTGATTGTCAGGAATCTTAAAGGTTTGACACAGGTGGTGGTGACAGCAGACAATCCAGAATTTGAAACGGCAAAGAATCTTTCTCTAGAATCAGTTATCAGGGCAACGGGAGAGATGAAAGAAGAGAAGAATGCGCCAGGCGGTGTTGAAATGCATCCAGCGAAGATTGAAATACTCTCGCGCGCCGAACCTGAATTGCCAATACCGGTTGTAGTGAAGGGTGGGGAAGAAACAGATCTTCCCTTACGGCTAGATTACCGCTGGCTTGATTTGAGAAAGCCCGAGAAGACCAAGATATTTAAAGTCTGGACAGAGTTCGAGAAAGGCTGGCGCAAGTACTGGGATGAAAACAATTTCATCCAACTCTATCCGCCGGCCTTCATGTCCACGCCGTCCGAGGGCGGGGCGGAAGTTTTCGAAGTCAATTACTTCGATCGCAAGGCTTATCTCGCTCAGTCTCCCCAGTTCTACAAACAAATGGCTATGGCGGCGGGATTTGAAAAAGTTTTCATGGTCTCTCCGGTGTTTCGCGCCGAGCCGTCCTTCACCACTCGCCATCTCACCGAGTTCACCGGCTGGGACTTCGAAATCTCCTACATCGAGAACCATCAAGACGTTATGGATGCGGAAGAAGGGATGATTATCGCTGGATTCGAACAGTTAAAAAAGTCTTTCCCTGAACTTGATATTACTATCCCTAAACATTCTTTCCCTCGAATCTCAATGGTAGAAGTAAAGAAGATTCTTGCTAAAGAAGATATAGAAAGCCCAGAAGAACACGATCTTTCTCCCGAAGAAGAGCGCGCTATTTCAGAATATGTGCTTAAACAATACAATCACGAATTTGTCTTTATCACCGATTATCATAAATCTAAAAGTGCTTTCTATCATATGCGATTAGCAGATGACCCAGAGCGTAGTCGCAGAGCTGACCTTCTCTATCGAGGCATCGAGGTAACGACTCTTGCCCAGCGCGAGCACCGGCCGGAAATCCTGGAAAAACAAGCGAGGGAAAAGGGCATGGACTTAGGACCACTAAAAGATTATCTAAACTTCTTTCGCTATGGTTGTCCTCCACACGGTGGCGCAGGTATCGGTCCGGGACGCTTTATCATGAAAATCCTCGACCTCCCCAATGTCCGCGAAGCGACCTATCTTCCCCGCGACGTCAAACGTTTGAATCCATAATTTATTGAAAATAGGCCTTAAAAACGCTATAGTAAAGCAGTGGAAAAACAACTATATACCGTAAAAACAGCGGTTTTCGAAGGTCCTTTGGACCTTCTTCTTGACCTGGTGACCAAAAGGAAGCTTTTCGTCAACGACGTCTCGCTCTCTCAAGTCACAGACGACTTCATACACTATCTTGAAGAGCATGAGGAGTTTCCTATAGGCGAGTCAGCCGAATTCATAGTGGTCGCCTCGACTCTGATGCTCATCAAGTCCCGTTCGCTTTTGCCAATGATTAAGTTGACAGACGAGGAGGAAGAAAGCATCCACGATTTGGAGAACCGGCTTGCCACCTACCTGCGAGTGAAGGAGCTTGCGGCTGGGCTGAAAGGTCTCTTCAGTAAGCGCATCATCTTCGAGAAAATACCGTCGAAAAATCAGGTCGTTGTCTTCTCTCCAGACTCCAAGACAGACGTCGGCAATCTCTTGCTTGCGCTCAAGAAAGTCTTAGAATCTCTGCCGAGGCAGGAAGCGTTGCCCAAGGTAACCGTCAAGAAAGTGATTAGCCTCGAAGAAATGATAGAGAGGCTCGCGGAGAGGATTGCACAGACTAGCAAGGTTAATTTCAAAGATTTTTATGGGACCAAAGGCGCTCTGACCTACGAGAAAAAGGTCTCCATCATCATTGGCTTTCTGGCGATGCTAGAGCTTGTCAAACGGGGCGCTATCCGCGTGACGCAAGTTGGTCGGGGGGACATCGAGATGGAGGGAGAGGAGGTAGGTGTACCGATGTACACGTAATAATTTTCAATGCTCAATTTAGAAAACAAAATAGAAGCAATCCTTTTTTTCAAAAACGAGCCGGTCGCTCTCACGGAACTTTCTAGATTACTTAATGTTCCGCGAGAGAATTTACAATTTACAATTTCCAATTTACAAAAGGAGTACAATAACAGAGGCATTGTGTTGGTTACAGATGGTGATAAAGTTTCTTTTGGCACGCATCCGGATGCAGACCCGCTCATCGAAAATTTGCAGAAAGAGGAGTTGTCCCGTGAACTCGGTCGAGCCGGTCT
>Ga0209211_10009017_pt1 | contig 13440 bp, 11 predicted proteins | sample RifGroA2_FD_183992 | JGI IMG/M metagenome (GOLD analysis project Ga0209211, IMG submission 183992) | Groundwater microbial communities from Rifle, Colorado, USA - Groundwater A2 (SPAdes) (version 2) | ecosystem: Environmental > Aquatic > Deep subsurface > Groundwater | place: Rifle, Colorado...
GTGGTAAAATTACGCTGCCCGAAATGTGGTTGGGAGTCCCCTTCCAAGACTACATTTCAGTGTCCGGCCTGCGCCGCCGTCCTGGAGGCTGTCGTCGAGATCGGCCGTCTATCGAAGCCCCAGCTTACCGAGATTCGGCAGCGGACCGAGCAGACGGTCTGGCGCTGGTTTGAATTTTTCCCCGTTGAGGAGCGTTCGGCCATTGTTTCTTTAGGTGAAGGGTACACGCCTCTGCTCCAGCCCTCCAGCCTTGCGGCAAGACTGGGAATCTCCCGCCTTTATGTCAAGAACGATACGGTTCTCCCCACCGGCTCCTTGAAGGACCGGAGCAACACAGTCGGCATCTCCAAGGCCAAAGAGCTCGGCTACAAGACAGCGGCTGTTGTTTCGACTGGAAACGCCGCCGCCTCGGTCGCCGGCTACGCGGCGGCCGCCGGTCTTAAAAGCATCGTAATGGTGCCCGAGGGGACATCCCCCTCCAAGATAGTCCAGGCCGGCGCCTATGGCGCAACCGTCGTGGTGGTGAAAGGAGACTTTGAGGAAGCTGCCAGGCTTTACAAAGCCGCGCTTAAGGAATTCGGATGGTACGACTGCCTCTCGACCAATCCCTATCGGAATGAGGGAAAAAAATCCTATGCCTATGAGCTTTTCGACCAGTTGAGTGGACGGGTTCCGGACTGGATCATCCATCCCACGGCTGGCGGAACCGGAATCTATGCCATGTGGAAGGGCTACAACGAGCTTTTAACGCTGGGCTGGGTCGACCGTTTACCCAGGCTCATTGCCGCTCAAAGCGAAGCGGCCGCTCCTATCGTGGCCGCTGTGCACAGGGGTCTCTCTGATATCGAGCCGGTTGTTGCCAGGGATACGGTGGCCGAAAGCATCCAGGTCGGCTATCCCAAGTCCATGGGCGGGCGAGCCTTGGAAGCGATTCGAGCCTCTCACGGCACTGCCGTTGCCCTCGCCGACGACGAGATCCTTGAGGCCCAATCGCTCCTTGCCCGCCTGGGAGGAATCTTCGCTGAGCCCGCCGGCGCTGTTTCAGTGGCTGCCGCAAAGAAGTTGCAGGAGCAAGGAATCATCGCTCCTGGTGATCTAGTCGTCTGCACAATCACCGGCCACGGTCTCAAGCAGCCGGACGCCGTAAAGATCTCCGATGAGGAGCTGCGTCCGGTGCCGGCGAACCTGGGCGCTCTGCGAAAGCGCCTCGAACTCAAAGGAAAATAGCTGCTGAAGTTAAACACATCTACGATTAAGCGATACGGCTTGGTTGCCCTGGCGTTCCTCCATATCGCCGTGAGTCGAGGAATCTCCGGAAGCTTTGGAGTTTTTTATGTCGCCCTTATTGAGGCCTTCGGCTGGTCCCGGGCAGCGACGGCAAGCGCTATCTCTCTGCAGATTATCTCAGAAGGCATCTCATTTCCTTTCGCCGGTTCTCTTATCGATCGTCTGGGACCGCGTCGAACCCTGATTTTGGGCGGGTCCGTGCTGGCGCTTGGCCTGGCGCTTACCTCAACCGTGTCTTCCATCTGGGAGCTTTATCTATGGATGGGTGTGGTGACGGCTTTAGGGCTTGCGCTGATCGGAATGGTTCCCCATGTCGCTATCCTGTCACGGGAATTCTCCCAGTATCGGGGAACAGCGCTGGGTCTGGCCTGGATGGGAGGGGGACTTGGGATCATGCTTCTGGTCCCGCTTGCCCAGATTATGATTGGCAACTGGGGATGGTCTCTAGCTTACGTAGGGTTCGCGGTCGTCGCCGCCCTTTTGGTGATACCTCCGGTGCTGCTCCTTTTCACTCCGGGGTCAAAAATGTCGGGAGCGCCTGCCCCGCCGCAGACAGAAAATCCAACAGATTGGACGGTCAAGCAGGCCCTAAGAAGCTCCACTTTCTGGCTCCTCTTTGGTTCGCGCATCCTTGCCAGCGTCGGCAATCAGATCGTGCTGACGCACCAGATCGCGCACGCGGTGGATGTCGGCTACCCGAAGCTCTTTGCGGCGTCGATATTCGGGCTGATGGGCGTCGTCAGTATCTTTGGCCGTCTCCTCTTCGGATATCTCACCGACGTCATGAAGAACGAGACCGTCTTTGCCTGGGTGCAGGCAACATCGTTGATCGGCATAGCGGCCCTTTTGGTTCTGCATGATGATTCGTCTCCGGGGCTTCTCTATACCTATGCGCTCTTTTATGGCCTGGGACAGGGGTCGCGTGCCCTGGTACTTTCCGCTATTTCCGCTGATCTGTTTCTAGGCAAGAGTTTCGGCGCTATCTACGGCTATTTCACGCTGAGCGTTGGAATTGGAGGTGGATTCGGAGCCTGGATCGGTGGCTTTATTTTCGATGCCACCAAAAGCTACTTTGCCGCTTTCTTATTTTCCATGGCCTGCGCTGTTCTCGCCGCCATAGGCGTGTGGGCGAGCAAGAGAGGCGCCGCGAAAGGTGGATAGCTTTGTCGAAAAGTACGGAGAAATTCAGACTTTGAATCCGTGCTCTCGATACCACTTGGCTGCCCCGGGATGCAGAGGGACGTCCATCGGAGTTGCCTCGGTTTCTTCTCCTAACTGGCCAATTCCAGTGTATGAGTCTTCCCAGTAGATTTCCTTTTCGCGCGCATGAATGGCTTCACAGACCTTATAGGCATCCTCATCCGGCAATGATGCTCTCGTGTAGAGCGGCCAGGCGCTGTAATCCAAGCACATGTGGTCGGACTTAAGATGGGGATAACGGCCTGCAGGGATTACGACCCGCCGCCAGCCGATTGCCTCCAGTTTCTTCAGCACGGATTCCTCGAGCGGGATCGGCTCCATGCCAGCCGCGAGCGCCTCATCAAACCAGAGCACAAGCCCTTCATCGAAGATCGCGTCGATCGTTCCCGCATGCAGGGCGTCCAAGCGCCGCTGATCTCCGGGACCCCCGTTCAGTTGCAAACTGCCGCCCCAGGATTCGAGGTCGGCGAGCGTGAAGCCGTAAACAGCCAACGTCTGATCTACCAGTACGCGTGTCGAGTGGGTCTTATCTTCGCGGATGGAAAGCCGGAGCGGATAGCGCTTCTCTATGATCTCGGCGAGAGATTTGAGGCCGGTGCGCGGGTGCAACATATAGACGAAGCGGTCCCAGGAGGGGTAGTTGGCGATGACCCGCACGGGAAGCGGCTCAGGGAATAAACCGGTCCCTCGATAGGCCTGGGTGAGGAAACCGGAGGGATTGACCATCGCCATCTCCAGCTCGCCGCGGCATACGGCGTGAGCGAGATGGGGTGATCCCGTGGCCATTCTTAACCAAGGCCGAAAATTATCGCCCGAGCCGCTGCCGATAACGATGCACATGTCACGATTTCCGTAGTACGGCGTGTTGGGATCGCCCGCGATGTGCAGGCCGATCTCCCAGAGAAACTTGGTGCGCTGAAAATTAGCCCCTCGCGGCAGTGGCTCCATCATTTACCTCCTGTGGTGGTTAGCTGTAAGGGCAGGTTTAAAACCTGCCCCCTACGTCACGGCGCCGCGGTGCCGGGCTTTTGAGGGATTTTACCCACCAGCTCGGCCGTTATATCTCCGTAGAGGCTGTAAGGATTAGGAACGCTTTTGCGGTACTCTTCAGGGGGAACATTGCAATAGACCTCAAGCATGTTCCCGTCGGGATCATAGAAGTAGATGCTTTTGGTGATTCCGTGGAAGACCGCGTGGCGGATCTTCACGTTGTTCTCTTTGAAGATCCGGTAGGCTTCCTGAAGCTCGGCGAAAGAAGCGAGTTCATAGGCGACGTGCTCCATGCCCACCTGATCCGGATCGGGGAGGGGCGCGCCATCGTTTGCTTGACGGATCGCCAGCACGTGATGGTTGTCTTTTACGTCAGGGCTGAAGAAGAGCATCCCTTTGCCGTTATCCCCAACCAGGGGAAGACCCAGGACTTCGGTGAAAAAGCGTTTCGAGCGTTCGAGATCTTTTACCCGCAGCACCAGATGGCCGGTCCTTTTTATCTTGATGGCCATAGTCTAGCCCTCCTTATCTTCGCTTAAAATTCAGGTCAACATCCTATCCCTTAACACAGAGAATGCCCGGCTTCAATTTCGATTTTAGCGGAAAATTCTCAGCTCTTCATCAGAAAGTGCGGTTGCAAGTAGAAGCGGAGGGGACCTGCCCCTCAGCGGGAGCCGATGGGCCTCTGCTTCTCTGCCCCCATCTCTTAGCGTGATCTGTCTGTTCTCTCTGAGTCAATTCAGTTTCGGACGTCTCCCTTTCTTCGGGACAGGCCCCCTCCGCCTGGCAGTCTTGTAGGGTCTTCGAGGGGAGGAAGCCTGAAGGACTGAGGCACAGGGACGAAGAGATTGAAGGCAGGCCCAGACCGTTGGAGAGCCCACCTGATGGGGTTGGTGCGGTGGCCCTCAAGGCACAGGCCTATTGCCTCAGGCCGGAAGGCTTTCTTCCCGAGGTAAGACCACCTTTTACTTTTAACGGGAAACAAAAATTGTCTTGACAACCGAACGAGCGAAGTCGGAGAATCGCGTCCTGGGAAACAAGGAGGCTCGGATGACAAACTCCCGCACTGTGTATCCAATATTATTTGGCTGCCTTTTGGCTGCTCTCCCTTTTTGGGCTTCATGGGCCGATGCCGCCTCTCCGCTGCAAAAAGTCGTCATTACCTTTGCCGGCTTTAATGAGAGGAGCGGCTTTCTCTTCGTTGCCAAGGACCAGCACTTCTTCGAGGAGCAGGGATTGGACGCTCAGATCGTGCAGGTGCGCAGTGGAGCGATAGCCATTTCAGCTCTGGCCGCGGGCGATGCTCATTTCTACATTGCCTCCGCCACAGGCGCCACCCTCGGTGCTATGGTAGGGGGGTTGGATGTGGTCTTCATCGCCGGCATAGTGAATAAGCTTGACGGGGACTTCGTGGTCTCCTCTAAGATCACAAACCCATCGGATCTCAAGGGCAAGATTCTCGGCGTGCAGAGTATCGGCGGCGGGATCTGGATGTTTACGATGTTGGCCCTCGACAAATGGGGCTTGGTACCTGAGCGAGACAAAATACAGTTTAGAATTGTAGGAGATCAGTCTGTCATAGCCCAGTCTATTTTATCCGGGACAGTTGACGCAGCCTATTTGGGTTATACCTTCAGCAAGATGGTGCAACGCCAGGGATACCGGGTACTGGCCGATCTCGCCAAAGTCGACATCCCATATCAGGGAATCGGTGTCCTGGCCCGCAAGAGCTTTTTGGATCAATCCCAGGAAATCACAGAGAAGACCTTAAAAGCCTTCGTTAAAGCGATCGTCTATTTTCAGGAGCCGGCAAACAAAAAAGCGGCAATCGCGACTCTGGTCAAATGGCTGCGCTTGCAGCGTATGGAGGATGCCGAAGCGGGGTACGAGATGATCAAGGGTCTCTATGAGCGTCGCATCTTTCCCACCCGGGAAGGGCTGCTCAATGCCCAGCGCGTTCTCAGCAAAGTCGATCCGAACTTCTCGCGCCTTAAAATAGAGGATATGGCCGATGAACGCATAGCGCGGAAGCTGGAAAGAGAAGGGTTTTTTAAATAAGGGCTATTCTACCCCGCAGAGCGCTAGGGCGGTGAGGGCGTAAACCTTGGTTGCGGCGATAAGGTCTGAAATTTTCATGGCCCGGTTTTGCGCTCCGCTCATCGCCTCTCTCTGTCTCGGCGGACCGTAACAGACCGACGGGATGCCGACCTCGTTGAAGACATTCAGGTCGCGCCACATGCTGACCTCGGCGGATGGAGGGGCAGGCGGCTCTGTCCCGAAGACATAGCGGTGGGCCTCTTCGATTGCCGATATCAATAGCTCCGCATTCTTTGCTATGTAGCCGCGTGAGTATTGGAAGACGGAGACGTCGCAGTCAATATCCAAGGCGCGAACTAGCCGTTCGATTTCCTTCTTGATTGTCAGCGGCTTTTTTCCGGGGACCAGGCGCACGTCAATGTAGACATCACAATGGGGACTTGGGCGTGTGACTCCTCCTTCTCCTCGCACCTCGATCACCTGCGCTTTGGGGATGATCGTCCCGCCGGGAAACTCATGCCTTTCTCTCTGCTCGTACTGAATTGCCCATTCTTCAAGGGCCAGAAGGAGATGGGCCGTTTTTAAGAAGGCGTTGGGATGTTCTTTCAGAGAAGATCCCCGTTCGAGCCTCGGAGTGTAAATCTCTCTTCCCTTCACGCGTATTTTCAGCCACACAGCGCCGCATTCGGCCTTTACCACGCCGAATCCCGAGGTCTCGCCCACCAGGGCGTAATCCGCTGTCACACCACGATCAACCAGCCATTTCGTGCCGAAACCTTCACCGGGGTAGTTGATGCCCTGGAACTCATCTACTGAGGGACTCCCGGTCTCGAAGGCGACGCCGGTGATCGTTAAATCTCCCTTGAGGCGAAAGCCGGACCTTTTGATCGCCCTGGCGGCGATCATAAAGGCGCATAACTGCGCCTTGTCGTTGATGACCCCCTTGCCGAAGATGAGATCGCCGTCCACCCACGCCCCTTCGATTTTTCTCTGCGCCTCCGAGGCGTCGGGTGGCAGCTCCGGTCCGGTATCCATGTGGGCGTTGAAGATGAGGCTGGTCCCGTCGCCGCTGCCGGGGATCACGCCGACAGCGTTAACGCTCTCTTCGGTTATGAACTGGAGAAAGGCAACGATGCCGTTCTTGTTGAGCCAATCGATGACCGCTTCTCCGACTCTTCTCTCCCTGGCGTGGGGACTGGGAGTGTTCCCCAGCCTGAGACAGAGATCGACCAGCTCCGCGCGATCTTTTTCGATCAGTTCTAAAAGCTCGTCGTAACTTTTATCTTTTTTCATGGGCAATCCCTTTCTAGGACCCTACCTTACTTCGGACTCGCAGCCCGGTCAACGCGCCTCTTGCCTCTGGTTTCTCCTTGGACTATGTTCCTTTGGAAATCAGCCGGTTAAGAATCTCTATTTGGAAGGAGTCATCCATGAGTAAAGCAGCGAGAATGGCGGAGCGGCCCCGGCCCCAGTACGGGTCGGACGTAGTGGTCGATATGCTCAAGGCATTTGAGATCGAGTACATTGCCATCAATCCCGGAGCGACCTTTCGTGGTTTGCACGATTCTCTGGTCAACTACGGCGGCAATCACATGCCGGAGATTATTCTCTGTCCGCACGAAGAGATCACGGTGGCCTTGGCGCAGGGCTATGCCAGGGCGAAGGGGAGACCGATGGCGTCGGCGGTCCATAATATCGTCGGCCTGCAGCACGCCTCCATGGCCATCTACAACGCCTGGTGCGATCGCTTGCCGGTCATTGTCATGGGCGGGACCGGTCCCATGGATGCGGCGCAGCGCCGACCCTGGATCGACTGGGTTCACACGGCTCTGGTTCAGGGAAATCTCGTTCGGGACTTTGTCAAGTGGGATGATCAGCCCGGAAGCGTGGAGGCTGTGGCCGATTCCTTCATCCGTTCCTACCGTCTGGCCACGACCGATCCCATGGGGCCGGTCTATATTTGCTACGACAGCGAGGTGCAGGAAAAGAAGCTCGACGGCGAGATCCCCTTTCCTTCGCTGGACCGCTATCCGGCCCCTCTTCCCATGCAGGCGCCGGAGGAGGGTTTCGAAAAGACCATCCGCTGGCTGGTAGAGGCCAAGGCGCCGGTGATCATCGCCGACTGGGTAGGAAGAAGGGAAGCGGGGTTCAAGGCTCTGATCGAGCTTGCCGAGCTTCTCGCCATACCGGTCTTCGACCAGTTCGGCAGGTTCAACTTTCCCGTAGACCATCCGCTGAACCTGACTGGAATGCAGGACAAGGTCCTGGGCCAAACCGATCTCGTGCTCGCGCTCGATGTCCCGGATCTGGAAGGAGGAGTCACACAGAGAGCCCAGGAGAAGGGTCGCCGGCGGCCCATTCCTTTGCTTTCCTCCTCAGCCAAGATCATTAACGTCGGTCTGGACGATCTTCTGGTGCGCGCCTGGTCACACGACTTCAACAAGCTCCGCGAAACGGATCTTTCCATCCTCGCGGACACCTCGGTCTTTCTGCCTGAATTGGTCAGGCGCTTGAAGGGCGAGAAAGAGGCGCTGAAGAAGAAGGACGCCGAGATCGAGAAGCGTCGTGCGCAATGGGCGAAGCTCCATGCCGAGAGAGTAGAGGCCCAGGATAAACAGACCAAGACCAAGTGGGATGAGAAGCCGATCTCCACGAGCCGGCTGTACAGCGAGATGGCGGAGCTCCTTAAGAACGAGGACTGGGTACTTACGAACGGGACCTCGTCAGGCAGGGAGAACTTCTTTCTACCCGCCGGCAAGTTCAATCAGATCCTGGGAAAATATAAAGGCGGCGGTCTGGGCTACGGTCTCCCGGCCTCGCTGGGAGCCGCTCTGGCCCACAAGGGCTCGGGCAAACTCTGCGTCGATCTCCAGCCTGATGGAGATATGCTCTTCACTGCAAGCGGCCTTTGGACAGCGGCGCATCATAAGATCCCTCTCCTCATAATCGTCTGCAGCAACCACTCCTACTACAACGACGAGGAACACCAGGAGAGGATGGCCGTGCTGAGAGGGAGACCCGTGGAGAACAAAACCATCGGCATCCGGATCGAAGATCCGGTGGTGGACTTTACTTCTCTGGCGCGTTCTTATGGGGTCTGGGGCGCCGGGCCGGTGACGGAGCCCGGTGATCTCAAGAAGGTCCTGCGCGACGCGCTCAAGGTGGTTAAAGAGGGCAAGCCCGCTTTAGTGGACGTAGCCTGCCAGATGCGCTGAGATTGCAGACAGGTAGCGGTGCGCATTACCGTTGCGGGCGCACTGCCTTAATGACAACTTCGGAGCGGCATACGCGCGACCGAACCAGCGCCGCTATAACGAACAAAAGCGGCACGGCAACGGTGCAATAGAGCGCCCCGATAACGGGCCACCAGGCGGAATCGGGCGTTCCCGCCAGCGATGCGTAAGCCCACCCGAATATGGCGAGGCAACCCACGATACACAACGCGAACGAGGCGCGGTTGAAGCGACGAACGGCGATGGCATCCGCACCCACCGGGGAGAGCCGGACGAATAGCCATACAGAAATGGCAACCACCAGGGCAATAAGCGGGGAAACGACAAGCATTTGTCCCTAAGGAACTCCTGCGATCGGTATTTTAGGGGACACTATACCTCATTCAGTTGTGGAGTCTACGCTGCGTTCACCGATCACCGACAAAGAAGACGTTCGTGAGCCTTCGGCTGAGCTCAGTCGAACGCCTCAGTCGAACGAGGCCGAAGCGCCGAGTATCGAAGCCGCCCAACCGGTGACTTCACGGCAGTCCTGGCATCCTCTCAAGGCATTGCTTCATCTCCGGGCCTTTGAGGCACTTCGCCATCGCGAGTTCCGTTTGCTCTGGTCCGGGCAGGCATGCACGGGGATGGGGACGTGGATGGATCAGGTAACCCGCGGTTGGCTCATTTATGAGCTGACGAACTCACCGGTCCAGCTTGGCCTGGTGCGAGGGGTCCAGGCTATACCGATTCTCTTGTTATCTCCGCTGGCGGGTAGCATCGCCGACCGCTATCAGCGCAAGATGCAGGTGATGGTCGCCCAAGTGCTGGACGGGTTGATGTACGCCACGCTTGCCCTGCTCATCTTTACGGATCTGATTCAGTCATGGCATGTGTACGCGACCGCCATCGGGGCGGCCATAGTCCAGGCCTTTCAGCAGCCGGCACGGGCTGCGATGGTCGCCGATGCCGTGCCGCGCAGCCACCTGACCAACGCCATCGGCCTCAACGCGATCGTCTTTAACGTGGCCCGGACCATTGGCCCCGCCCTGGCAGGCTTGCTCATCGCCATGTTCGGCACTGGCGGCTCATATGCGGTCCAGGCGGCCTTTTACCTCCTGGCGACAGTCTCGACTGTGCCGCTTCGCCCCGCACAGCGCGCTTCTCGTAGCTCTCACGGTCACTCTGCTGAGGCGTCCTTCGGCCGCAGCATCATTGACGGGTGGAAGTTCAGCTGGAAGAACGAGGCCGTTCGCGCCGGTCTCCTCATCACGGCGTTTGCGTCGTTGTTCATCATACCCTTCATGACGCTTCTGCCGGTGTTTGCGCGAGACGTCTTTGGAGTAGGGGCCACCGGGCAGGGGTTGCTCCTCACCGCTATGGGTGTCGGTGCGCTGTGCAGCGCTATTCTTATCGCGTCCCTCGGCGACCGGTTACCGAGGGGCATCCTTATGCTGGGAGGTGTAACGTTGTACGGGCTCGCCGTCGTCGCCTTCTCGGCATCACCCTGGTTCAAGCTCTCCATGGCGCTGATGACGATCATAGGCCTCTCCCACGTGAGCTGCCACGCCCTTGTGCAGACCGTTATCCAAGCCTACTCTCCTTCCGAATTCCGCGGCCGGACGATGGCCGTCTTTCACATGAGCAGCGTCTTGATGACGCTAGGAAGCATGCTCATCGGGGTGCTGGCGTCGCTTTTGGGGGCCCGGTGGGCCGTGGCGTCGATGGGCGCAGCTGGCGCGCTGACCATGGTCGCGATCTATGTGGCGCTGCCGCGCGCCCGGCTCATCCGGTAGGGAGGGAAAAGGTTGTGCAAAGACCCCCGACCCTTTTTCTCCTCATGCATACATGCTCTACTTGGCCACGACTGTAAACCGCCATAGCGGAAGGCTTTTGCCCTTGTACTCTTGCGGAATGACAATACCGAGCGAGCCAGGTTCATTGCCGGGGCTTAGCTGGTGAACCTTCCCGGACTCGGCTGTAATATCGTTATAGTTTCGAGAGATGATTTCGCTTAGGAAACCGAGGATTTGGAAGCCCTGGTTCGGTACAGGCTCTCGGGGCTCCGCAACGGAATCGAAGTATATGAGCTGATCTCCCTCAAGCTTTGCTTTTGCATTCCCGACCTCCCAATCCGAGTTGAGCAAGAAGTAGAACGCGAGATTTTGTTCCAGAGGGTCTTCGATTCGGACCCCATCGCAATAGAGTTCAGCGCTGGGGATGTAAAAGGTGCACTCTCCGTCCGCATTGACAGTTCGTGGTTTAGATGGGTTGGTGATGATACGGAGCGAAAGTGGTGGCGTGGTACCTACTAGTACATCCCCTAACAAAGACATCTCGTTCTTCGTAACGGCGTCTAGAAACTTGATGGACGGGCGCTCCACAGGGGTGAGCTGGACTGGGCTTATCAGCGTCCACTTCCCCCAACGTGACCAGAAAATGGCTAGGTACAGATCTCGCCCGAAAATGGCGGCGTACTTTTCCAAAGCAGATAGATAGGAACGTTTCAGGAAAAACCTATAGTTCGGGTCAGCCTTGTGGCAGTTTTTTACCTCAACGAAGAGGTCTGTGCCTCCGTCGAGAACGAGACGAAAGTCCGGCGGCTGTACGTCTGGGTCAGCCGAGCAAACATCACCAGCGTCCTCGCGCTTAATGAGAATTGTTTTGCCGAGTCCGGCAGCCACGTGCTCAAACATACTTTCGATCCGGCGCCCATGGATGATTATCGGGTTGTTCTTACTGCTATTGAAGCCGTCGGAGACGCGGTCCAGAAAGCTCTGGTGGCTCGATGGATCATTGAGCTTAAGCCCGCGCTTTCGGGCCATGGCCTCGAACAAGTGGATTACCTCGAACCTTTCAGGGTCTCGATTGATGCGTCTCATCAGCAGTTACGATAGGGGCTAACACAGAGCTCAACCGGCGCTTCTAGCGATCGGTCTGAAGCGCGAAGTTAGAGCCAACGATCATTTCTCGGCAGGACGCTCTTGGGAGAGGTGCTCAGCTATCCAGATGGCCACCAGGTGCCGGGCGCGCACTTGTTTGTGTCGAGCCACACGCTTCAAGCGGTTCAGTGTCTGCTCATCAAGTGCGATCGTCAGTGCTTTCGGGGGTGGCCGCCGAACACGCACCCTCACAGGCGGGCCTTCGCTGAACAGCCGAGCAAAGTCTTCGTCGGAAAGCTCGTCCCATCCGACTGCTTCTTGTTTCAAGGCCCGCCGTTGGGCGGCGGTCAACTTTTGCGCCATTGTTGATACCTCCGTCGGGTATACCGCTCCATGTCCCGTACTGTCACAGCCCGCCAGACTCCCCTACGGGGATAAGGGGCAATTACAGCCACCAAGTAGCGACCCCCGCACGTCTGGCCGAAGACCGTCCATCGATTCTCTCGAATGCCACGACGCCGGGCGCGAACAATCCATGATGGATGGCAGTCCTCATAAACGATCTCTTCGACTTCTTCTGGCTCTACACCGTGCCGGGCAATGTGTTCGATATTGTCGTTGTCCCACTCCGGCTCCAGCTCCCAGAATCGCACAGGTTAAAGCTACCACAGAAGACAGCAAGTTTCGATAGCTCTAACGCAAAGCTAAGCCGACGGGCGTTCATACAGCCATCGTCGGAACGACAAAACCCGAAAGAATCCAGGAGAACGTTGCTATCCTGGAAGCAGGTCCGTTGCCAAAGGATCTATTCGAAAAAATCCGCTCCCGCTGGCACGAGGTCGCGAACAGCACTTGGGCGGGGGAAACGTAGCTTAAAAAGTAGAATCTCCCCCTTTTTTCCATCCGGCAAAGGAGAGAGCAAGAACAATAAGAAAGCCCATGCGCTTTAACGGTTAAGCTGAGCGGCGCGACCGCTCAAGCGATTGGTTAGCTGGTCAGAATCGCTAGGCAACTCGGAGTAGATGCGTGACAAAACGCTCTCCAAGAGGCGTCAGCTCGATCACCTGGTTGCCGTAGTCAGCAGTTCGGACCGGCGGTGCTGGCAGCAGATAGACCAGATTCAGCGAACTCAGCTCCGCCATAAGACCCATAAGTAGGGGCGGTTGAAAATGGGGAAACTTTTTGCTAAGGCTATCAAACTGCAATTCGCGCTCGCTCCGAAAGACTCGTTTCCTCTCTTGCGGATCACGATAAGTTGCCACGATGACATCCAGAACCTCTAGGGCTCCAATTGATAGAAGATCAAGACATCGAGCAAAATGGTCCAACTCCGTGTAGCTCAGCCTTTTGGGATCATCCTTCTTGAGCAAGATATTGACTATCAAATTCACTGCAGCTTGGATCTTCCTCTGCTGATGGCTGCGCTGAATCAAGAGGTAGCTTGACTTGAAGATCTCCGAAAACTCATCCTTGTTGACAACCTCAGTATCGATACGGTCTTGAAGAGCGACCAATTTCTCTCGCAAGGATCTTAATGCTTCCTCGATAGACCGCTGAGTCGCGGTGGGAATGTAATCAGCGACTAAGCTAGTGTGGTGTCTCAATAACGGCTTTACAATAATTAACCTTCTCCAAGATCTCCTCAACTTTCTTGGTCCATACAAAAGGTTTAGCGTTCTGATTGTTTAAGCGAATGAAATCTTGAATAGCGGCAACCAACTCTGGAACACTCTTGAAGACGCCTCGGCGGATCCTCTTGCGTGTGATTTCGCCGAACCATCGTTCCACAAGGTTCAGCCAAGAAGAACTGGTCGGGGTGAAATGCAAGTGGA
>Ga0209211_10009018_pt1 | contig 13437 bp, 14 predicted proteins | sample RifGroA2_FD_183992 | JGI IMG/M metagenome (GOLD analysis project Ga0209211, IMG submission 183992) | Groundwater microbial communities from Rifle, Colorado, USA - Groundwater A2 (SPAdes) (version 2) | ecosystem: Environmental > Aquatic > Deep subsurface > Groundwater | place: Rifle, Colorado...
ATTGACGGGACATTGCCTAAACCCAGCAGGGTGGAATGAGCAACCTTATTTAATTGCCGTTTAATTGCCGCGTCTATTTCTTTTTTGCGGTGGCCGTGGACATTCACCCAGAGGCTGGAGACTCCGTCTAAATACCATTTGCCTTGGCTATCCCTTAAATAACAACCCTTGGCCTCCTCAATAATTAACGGCTCATCCTTAAGCCAATCCCGCATCTGGGTAAAAGGATGCCAGAGGAAATCCTTATCCCGCTTAATCAACTGCCGGGTAAGAGGCTTTTCTGTTTTCAGCAAAGCCTTTAAATCTATATTCTTCCCGGCTGTTTTCGCCAGCCTCTCCAAGCCGTCTTTAGACTTAACATTTTTTAGCCGGGGGACTATTCCTAAAATAGGCGCGGCCAAGAATTCCTTAAAGGCATCGGGATTGGTTTTTTCCGCGGCGGTTTTTCCTTGATAATTATTGATGATTATACCTTTAACCTTAATCCCATAATCCAGAGCGTATCTTTGAGTAAGCAAAGTATGATTCAATGTCCCTAATCCCGCCCCGGCCACAATGAGCGCCGGGATATCCAGGTCCCGGATTAAGTCCGCGATCAGATAATCTTTCTTTACCGGAGCCAAGAGACCGCCGGCGCCTTCAACAATTAAAATCTCGTGCCTGCGGGATAATTCCTGATAGGCCTTAAAAACCTTATCCAACTCAATCTTTACCCTGGCCCGCTTAAAGGCAACATAAGGGGCAAGCGGCTCTTTTGTATAGTAAGGATTGACTAAATCCATCTCATCTTTTATCCCCAGCGCCCGGCAAATAAATTCCACGTCATCCCCAGAGCATTGGAAAGGCTTCATATACCCAATATCCAGCCCCTTTTTCTTTAAAGCCAGGCCAATAGCGCAGGCAATAATGGTTTTCCCAACTCCGGTATCTGTCGCGATTATAAAAATTGATTTTCCCATCTCTTTATTCATAAGAACTCTTTTTTTCGCTTTCTAACTACCAACTTCTAACCTCTAACTACCAACTATCTATTTTTTTACCTTTACGCTGATGACTTCAAAGGTGGCGTAGACCTGGCCGTTACCGCGGAAATTACTGCGGTAGAAATGGTCGGCCTTGGCCAGCCGGGCCGGAGTCAAAAAACCCTTATGCTGATTAATCCGGTTTACCCCGATATATTTCAGCCAGCTTAAGATATCGGTCAAATGATCAAAATTCCGGCTGCAATCCCTGACCTTAAACTCCGAGCAGGAAAACCCTGACCGCTCCAGCGCCTCTCGGATAAAATCCGCCTGGGGAAGAAAGGTCTTCTCTATCTCAAAACACTGGCGTAGTTCCCGCAAGGTCTTGGCCCCAAAGCAATTAAACATAAAACAGCCTCCGGGTTTAAGGATCCTATACGCCTCTTTAAAAGCCGCCTTTAGGTCCGGCACCCATTGATAAACGGCATTGGATAAGACCAAATCCAAGGCCTTATCCTTAAACGGCAAAAAGGCGGCATCCGCGGCCAGGACATCCTCAATCTTTGCTTTTGTCTTACGCGCCATTGCCAGGCTGATATCCAAACCCCAGAGCCGGCTTTGGGGCAGAAATCTCTTTAGCTCACCCAATAGCCATCCGGTTCCGCATCCAATATCCAGGACCTCATTCGCTGTATATCCTGCGCCGATTATCTCCTCAAGCAGTTCTTGAGCCAGCTTAGCCTGGATATCCGCGTATTTCTCATAATGCGCCGCGCTGCGGGAAAAATTATCTCTTATTTTTTGAGTGGAAATCATTTATTGCTATTCCAATTATCGTCATTCAGACTGTGTCATAATGTCATCCCTTCACTTTGTTCAGGGCAGGCTCTGAGCGTTAGCGAAGGATCTCGTCTTTTAAATTACCGAAGAGATTCTTCGGTCGCTCTGCTCCCTCAGAATGACAAAATGGTCATTTTAAGAGATTACTACACAGTCTAAATGACAATGTTATCCTACACTTTTAATAAAATCATCTATGGTAGAATTAAATTCCTCGGCCTTATCTATAAACGGTATATGTCCGCAGTCAAAAACTTTAAACTGGGAATCATTAATCCTTTTATACATATATTCCGAGGCTTCAGGTGGGCAGATTTTATCCTTAGATCCGGCAATAATCAGCGCCGGGAGCTTAATCTCACCAAAAAAATCCCGGTAATCACAATCCCTTAACATATACAATCCGTACGTCAAGCTCTGATAATTTAAATTCCTGACATTAAATTCGCCAAGCATATTCTTGGCTTCCTCAGTAAGCAGTCCACGGTAAAAATTATCCACTGTTTTCTTGGGATCGCGCTTACAATCCCGAATCATCTTATTCAGATGAGTTTGGGTAAAGCCTGCCCCCAGATATTCATCAGAGCAGAATTTGGGGGCAGAATTCACCGCCACCACAGCCTTTGGCTTCAAAAAAAGACTCTTCAGCGCCTCTAAGACTGCCAGCCACCCTAAAGACCAGCCGATCAGGACAAAATCCTTCTTGCCCTTAATTGAATCATTTACTATATTCGCGGCCCCGGCGATGTCTTTAGCCGGGCCGATATCCGGCAGGGTCACCTCATACTCTCCGGAAAAATATTCCCTCTGCCCCTGCCAGATCTCCGGAGTACCCGCCCAACCGTGAATAAAAACAAGATTTCTGATCATTTTTCCTAACTTCTAACCTCTGACTTCTTTCTGATCTTCCTAAACTTATCTATCACAAACTCCAAGTCACTTTTGGTATGTGTTGCCATAACCGTTACGCGCAGGCGGCATAAGCCTTCAGGCACCGTTGGTGGACGAATTCCCTGCGCAAAAACCCCTTCTTCAAAAAGCCTGCGGCTCAATTCCATAGTTAGCTTCGGTTCTTTGGCGAGGATGGGAATAATCGGGGTTTGGGATTCTAAGGTATTAAAACCTAAGGAGTTTAGGCCGGCTCTTAAAAAGTCAGCATTACTTAAAAGCCTGGCGCGTTGATTGCCGTCTCTCTCAATTATCCGGATAGCCTCTAAAGCGCTGGCGCAGAGAGCCGCGGGCAAAGCCGTACTAAAAATAAAGGAACGCGAACGGTTAACCAAATAGTCAATCAGCTCCCGGCTTGCGCAGACAAATCCGCCCAGGCCACCCAAAGCCTTGCTCAAAGTACCCATCTGGATTATCCGCTTATTAGCCTTAAGGCCAAAATGTTCCAAGGTTCCTCTGCCACTCTTACCCAAAACACCGGTGGCGTGGGCTTCATCAATCATCAACAGGCAATCGTATTTTTCGGCTAAGCGCAAAAGCTCCGGTAAGGGGGCAATATCCCCGTCCATACTAAAAACACTATCGCTGATGATGAGCTTGTTTTTATAGCCTGAATTTTTCTTCAACAACTCTTCCAGGGCATTTATATCCTTATGGGGATAGCGTGCCAACTGGGCCCGGCTCAAGATAATTCCGTCAATAATTGAGGCGTGATTCAAGCGGTCGCAAAAAACAATACTGTTTCTGTCTGCCAAGGCGGAAATTATCCCTAAATTGGCGCTATAGCCGCTGGGATAAACTAAACAGGCTTCCTGTCTTTTAAAATCAGCTAATTTTTCTTCTAAACGTTTATGCAGGATATTACTGCCGGAAACTAATCTTGAGGCCCCAGTTCCCACTCCAAATTTATTGATTGTCGAGATTGCCGCCGCTTTCAGCCGTTTATCATTAGCCAGGCCCAGATAATTATTGGAGCAAAAGTTTAAAACCTTTTTACCCTCAATCGTGATGTATCTATCGCAAGCCGAAGAAACAAAACGCATTTTGCGCCTTAAGCCTCTGGCTTCCAGCGCGGCCAATTCTTCTTTAAAATTTATCACCCGAAAATCTCCTTCTAAGCGCGATAAATCGCGCCGCTACTGTAGCACGGCCCAAGTCAATTCGTGGATAAACCTAAATCCTGAATCATCTTAAGGTCGTCCTGGGGAGAATTGCCTTTGGTGGTGAGGTAGTCGCCGATAATCATTGAGTCTGCCCCGGCCAAAAACATTAACGGCTGAAGACTCCTTAGGTTGGTCTCTCTGCCGCCGCAGATCTTTATTTCCTGGCGGGGAAAGATAAAGCGCAGAATAGCGGTAATCTTGAGGAATTCCAGGGGAGATAAGGGTTTTTTCCGGCCAAGCTTAGTGCCGGGAACAGGATTTAGGAAATTTACCGGTATACACTCCGGGTTAAACTTTTTCAAGGCAAAAGCCAACTCCAGTCTCTGGGCCCAGCTCTCCCCCATCCCGAATATCCCGCCGCAGCAAAGTTCTAAACCCGCCTGTTTGACATTTTCAATTGTCCTTATCCGGTCAGAATAGGTATGGGTAGTGCAGACTTCCGGATACAAGCTTCCGGCAGTCTCCAAGTTATGGTTATAGCGAAATAAGCCGGACTGTTTTAGGGATTTGGCCTCATCGAGGGTCAGCTCTCCCAGCGAGGCATCCACATTGAGCTTTAATTTAGAACGAATTTTAGCAATTACCCGGTAAATCTTTGAGAAATCATTTTTCTCCTGGATACGCCGGCCGCTGGTAACAATACAAAAATACCCCGCTCCGGTCTTTTGGGCCATCTCAGCCTTTTTAAATATCTCTTTTTCTTCCAATAAGGGATAGACCTTAATCTTGGTATTGCTCCAGCTGGATTGGGCGCAGAAGGCGCAATTTTCCGAACAAGCGCCGGAACGGGCATTGGCTATAGCACAAAGCTCCACCTTTTTCCCGCGGAATTTCTTGCGGATGGCGTAAGCGGAATTAAAAAGGGAATAAACATCCTCTTCTCTAACCTCTTTCAGCTCATTGATCTGCTCCAAGGTAATGCTTTTGCCGGATAAGACTTCATCGGTAATTTTATTTAAGGATATATTATTTAGGTTACTGGGTTTTTTGGTTTTTGGTTTCATTTTTTTCATACAACGGCGACATCTGGCGCAGTTTATCCACTATCGCCGGAAGAACCTCAATCAGATAATCAATATCGCTTTTCTTGGTCCAGCGGCCTAAAGAAAACCTTAATGAGCCATGAGCCAGATCATGCGGCCTGCCGATGGCCAGCAGGACATGGGAAGGCTCTAAAGAACTGGAGGTGCAGGCCGAGCCAGTGGAAGCGGCAACCCCTAACATATCCAGATTCAAAAGCATTGACTCGCCTTCAATATACTCAAAAGACATATTTATATTGTTAGGCAATCGCAATTTAGAATGACCGTTAAGATACACCCTCTCAATTTTAGCCGTTAAACCTTTAATCAGGGTATCGCGTAAATTGGATTGAAATTTGGCTTCCTCGTCTAATTTCTCTTTACATAATTCAATAGCCTTGGCCATGCCCACAATACCGCTGACATTAGAGGTTGAGGCCCGGCGGCCTTTTTCCTGGTCTCCACCATGCAAAAGACGGTTTATCCGGATGCCCTTACGGATATACAACGCCCCGACCCCTTTGGGCCCGTAAAACTTATGCGCCGAAAGGCTTAATAAATCCACATTCAACTCATTGACATTGACCGGGATGTGGCCTACGCTCTGCACCGCGTCGGTATGAAAGGTAATCCCTTTTTCTTTGGCAATTTTACCGATTTCCACTATGGGCTGGATGGTCCCAATTTCATTATTAGCCTGCATTATGGAAATCAAGACCGTTTTATCGGTAATTGCTTTTTTAACCTCAGCCGGATCAATTATGCCCTCTTTATCCACTTTTACATAAGTTGTAGCATAGCCTTTCTTCTCTAAAACTTTGCACGGCTCGCTCACCGCGTGATGTTCAATCACGCTGGTAATAATATGATTGCCTTTTTTCTCTTGCGCCGCGGCAATGCCAAAAATTGCAAAATTATTAGACTCGGTGCCACCAGAGGTAAAAACAATCTCTTCTGGTTTTGCCCCCAGAAAATCCGCTAAAACCTGACGGCTATCCTCCAAGCCTTTCTTGGCTTCCTGGCCGAAAGAATGTATGCTTGAGGGATTACCGAATTTCTCGCTAAAATACGGCCGCATCGCCTCAACTACCCGCGCGTCGCAAGGCGTGGTAGCCGCGTAATCTAAATATATCCGTTCCATTTTATATCTTACCTCCGGTTATTCCTATATTCATGCTCCCCGAACGATACCCTTCCAAATCCAACGTGATATAATTATAGCCTAACTTTTTTAGGTAACTGGCAACTGGTAACTGGCAACTGGTAACTTTTTTTATGTCTTTCTTATCCACCTCCAGGCGGGCCAAAAGGGTTTCATCGGCAAGCCGGTAATGCCTTAATCGCACCATCTTAAAGCCTAAAGAGCGGATGTAATTTTCCGCCTTTTCAATCCGGCTTAAATCTTCTAATCTTATTTCCTGGCCGTAGGCAAAACGCGAGGCCAGGCAAGACATCTGGGGCGCGTCCCAGGTCTTTAAACCCAATTCCTTAGAGGCAGCGCGAATTTCTTCTTTGCTAAGGTTCACCTCTGCCAATGGCGATTTTACTCCCAACTCATTCTTAGCCAGGCTTCCCGGACGGTAGTCTTTCAGGTCGTCGGCATTGGTGCCGTCCAGGACAAAACCCGCCTTCTCTTTTTTAGCTAATGACTGCAACCGGGAAAAGAGTTCGCTCTTACAATAGTAACAGCGGTTCTCAGGGTTGGCCTTGAAATTGGGGTCATCAACTTCCGAGGTATTAATAATTTTGTGGCTGACCCCTAACCCGTGGGCAATTTTCTGGGCGGTTTGCAGTTCTTTCCGGGTATAAGTAGGCGAAACCGCGGTTACCGCGGTGGTCTGGTCTTTACCTAAAGAATCAACACAGTATTTAAGCAAGAAACTGGAGTCCACCCCGCCGGAATAAGCAACAATTACCTTCCTATAGGATAAGAGTGTTTCTTTTAGTTTCTCAAGCTTTTTTCTCAGGAGTGCTTCCACAACCGCATCCACCGCCTTTATTCTTAATCAAGAAGGCCGCGATAATCAAAACCACGACTAACACCGCTATGACTGTAACCATATTTCACCTCCAGTTTAAAGCTGTATTTCGCCGCAACAGGGCATGTATCAAATTTCCCAAAAGCAAACCTAAAACCAGAAAATCATATTTGGGCAAAAAGGCAAAATACAAAATAACCAAGACGCTGACTATTATACCATAGATAATCTTGCTTCTTAAATAAACCGGGGAGGTCTTAGGTTCAATGAGCATAAAGAAAATAAAGAAATAATTCAGAAGCCCGGTATTAGCCCATGCTCCCTGACGCGTAATCAGGCTATACGCTAAGGATAACAAAAAAAGGCTTAAGGTGAAACTAAGAACTAAACTTAGCTTTCTAACCCTATAAGCCAGGAACAGGCCGAATAGAACCGCTAACCAGGGATTCGCGTATACTGTCCAGATGAGCGGCAGGCCTAAAAAAACGTTGGCAATAAAAAGCCCGAATCCGGCCGGATTAAAGATATGTCTTTCGGAAATTTTTAGTATATGTTTAGAAAGAATAGCCGCTAATGCCGCTATATAAGAAAAGCGGCCGGGAGCCAATATCCCGGAAATTATTAAGCCGGTTACCAGAGCGCTTAAGGGAAAAGAGAACTTGCGGTTGATTAAACACAGTATGATAAAATCTAAAATACAGCTTGAAACACAGATTGAAAATACATAACCTATATCCTTAGGCTGATAAAATTTTGCCGACACCAGAAGGATAATAATAAAGGCCACGGCATACCAGCGGTTGTCCGCTTTGAATAATTTGAACATTCCTATCTCATTCTTAACGCTATATCCGCTAAAGTCTTGACCGCAAATGACTTTAAAAACATAATCGCTAAAAAGGCAATCAGGGGCGAGAGGTCAATTCCCATTCTAAGGTTATGGGGAAGCATCCTCCTTATCGGCGAGAGCACCCATTCGGTAGCTTTCTCCAGAAACTGCACTACCGGATTATACGGGTCAGGGCTAACCCAGCTGATCAGAGCCCGGATGAGTATCAGCCAATAAAAAATAGTCAAGATAACCTCTAAAATATGGGCAATAGCCATCAAAAAATTAGAAAAAATAAACATACTTATATCCTTTCGGCCTTGGAATTAATATTTTTGATAATAGTATTCATCGGTAAAGCCAGCATATCCTCTAAGGACAAAGGCATAACTAATGACCAATTCTTAGGGCTGACGGTCCCGGGAAAATTAATCCGGAATTCCCAAAGGTCGCATTCATTCAGGCAGTCTATGGAAATCCAATCCTGGAGAAGCTGAATACTGAAAATAGAAGCGGTGTTGCTGGCCTTCTCCATAGCCATGCGGATAAGGTCGGAAAGACAGGCCTTCTCCATGGCTATACGAGCGGGCTCGGAAAGACAGGCCTTCTGTTTCGCCTGTGGCTTCAAATAATTCAAGAACTTGCCTTTTTCTCCGTGGGATTCTAAGTATAAATTGATAAACTCTCCAGCCTTATCCCGGGGTAATTTCAATTTCTCAAGCAGGACATCCGGGTTTTGGACGCTCTCTTTCCAACGCAGACGGTTATGCGTTGATTGCTTTAAATCAAAAAGTTCATTCTTTAACTCCTCAAAGTTCACTCCCCATTTTTTGCACTTTCTCTTAAAAAGCTGTTCATCAATAGTCCCGGCCTCAAACTGCCACCAGGCGCACAGCGAACTGCTGTCGTGAGTTGAAACTGTAGCCACCGAATTTATCCGGTAATCACCCGGAGCCTTAAAATTATAGGTCCGGCCCCAATCCTTAGACCAGCGCTGGACCTCTATGCCGGGGATGCCCAATTCATACAAAACCTTATTAGAACAAGGTGGTATTACCCCTAAGTCCTCGGCGCAAGGCAGCATAGTGGTATTTTCCACCATCACCGTAAGGATCTTACGGCCGTGTTCCTCCCATACGCTTTCATCAGCCGGATCAAAGGTGCCATTTAGGCCGCCGGTTTCCTGAGGCTCATCTAAAGGTATGGTCCAAACCCGGAATATTCCCACCACATGGTCTATCCGAAAAAAATCATAGAAATTCTGGGCGTATTTTAATTTTTCTTTCAGGTAATCGTAATCATTCTTCTCAATCACCGGCCAATTATAGACCGGCATCCCCCAGCGCTGGCCATGAGCAAAATACATATCCGGAGGCGCGCCGGAAGAAAGATTCAACTTAAAATAATCCTGCTTTGCCCAGACATCAGCGCTGTCCCGGGAAACCAAAAATGGCAAATCTCCCATTATGAAAACCTGCCGGCCTTGGGCATATTTCTTGATCACCCTAAACTGCTCGTATAACTGCCACTGCAGCCATTTGTGAAAACTTATCCTTTCTGAATTATCTTGCTCAAATAATTCAAGGGCCTTTTGATCCCGATATTTCAGCTTATCTTCCCAGGCCTCCCAAGCGGACTGATTATTTTTTTCCTTAATTACCTTAAATAAGGCATAATCTTCCAGCCAAAATTTATTCTCCTCTAAATAACGGTTGAAATCTTTAACGCCGCCGGAGTCAGTCAAATCCCGGTGATTCCCGAAGACTCCCCAGAGAAGCTCTAGTTTAGCCTGTTTTATTCCATAATCCACCCGCTCTCCCCCGGCCGGAAACTTCTCACTGAGCTTATCCAGCTTAGCCTTAAAAGCAGACATCTTAACTGCCTTTAGCCCCCGCAAAGACAGATACATCGGCTCCAGGGCAAAAGTGCTCTGGGCATCGTAAGGCCGAAAGTCAAAACCCACATCATTCATCGGAAGTAATTGGATAATACTCATCCCGCAAGCCTTACACCAATCAATCAGAAAGATTAAATCCGTCAATTCCCCTATTCCCGCGCTGTATTGCGAATAAAGGGAAAACAAAGGCGCGACTACCCCGGAGCGCCGCTGTAAACCAATCCTCTCCCACTGTTTTCTGGAAAAGCTGGATAAAAAATTCCGATAATCAATCATATTTATCTTTAAAGAAATTCCTTTAAGGCTAAACTCACTTTTCCCGGCTCAATTTCCTCATTTACCAGGGCCTTGTCTTTCGGCAGGCCGTAGGCCTCTTCAAAACTGGGCCGGCCGTTCTTATAGATTATTCCCAGGGGAATCCTATCTCCCCATTCCAGGGATTTTTCTAAGGCCTTAGTTTTATCAGAAGAGTCATACTCCGGCCCTAATTTATAAATCCGTTTTTTATACCAGGCAAAATTATTTTTTTTATTAAAGGTAACACACCATTGCAAGACATCAATAACGGCCAAACCCCGATGTTTTACCCCCTCCTGAATCATTAAAGAAAGATGCTCCTTATCCCCGGCAAAACCCCTGGCCACAAAACCCGCGCCCAAAGCTATGGACATAGTTAGAGGATGTATCGGCTCATCAATCACCCCTTGCGGCTGGACCTTGGTTACATAGCCTAAATCGCTGGTAGGAGAAGCCTGGCCCTTGGTCAAGGCGTAAACCTGATTATTATGCACTATCACGGTTATATTAATATTCCGGCGGATAGCGTGGATAAGATGATTGCCGCCTTCGCCATAAATATCCCCGTCGCCGGAAGTAACCAACACCGCCAATTTATTATTGGCCATCTTAATGCCGGTAGCCGCCGGAATGGCCCGGCCGTGCAGGCCGTTAAAAACATTGGCATAAAGATAATGGGGTAATTTCGCCGCCTGGCCTATACCGGAAACCAGGACTATTTTATGCGGCTCAAGATTAAGCTTAACCAGGGCGTCTTTAAGCGCCTCCAGAATCCCGAAATCTCCGCATCCCGGACACCAGGCCGTCTCAAATTTTCCAAAGCTGTTTAAATCAAGCATCATATTTAGTTTATAGTTTATGGTTTTAGCTATATTTGCTATAAACTATTTTTTAGCTTCTTATATTCCCGGACTATCTCTACCGCCGAAAAAGGCAGGCCGTTAAATTTATTTATCCTGTTCTGAATTACCTTTCCGGTTTCCCCGGCAATCAAATGGGCGAATTGCCCGCGGAAATTATTCTCCGCCACGCAAACGAATTCCGCCGTATCCAGAAAGTCAAAATATTCTTTAGGTAAAGGCCAGACCTGGTTAAAATGCGCTAAGCTCACCTTTTCTTTTTCCGAATTCAAGATATCCACCGCTTCTTTAAGCGCGCCATAGCTTGAACCCCAGCCAACGAGTATGTTTTTGGCCTCCGGCGGCCCGTATCTTATCGGCCCGGACATCTCTTTTAATAAACCGGCTGTCTTACGGTTTCTTTTCTTGACCATCTCCGGACGCGTCCAATCCACATCCTCGGTAATATGGCCCTCTTCATCGTGTTCATCGCTATCCGCCACCACCAGGCCGTAAGGATTTCCCGGCAAGGCCCGGGGAGAAATTCCCGAATCGGTAATTTGGTATCTTTTGTAGTTTTTTATATTCTTTAACTCCTCATCGCTTAAGATATGCCTTTCAATCTTTAGGCTTTCAACATCAAAACTATCCACGGTTACATAGGAATCGGCTAACAATTGGTCGCTTAAGATTATTACCGGTATCTGGTATTTATCCGCCAGATTAAAGGCCTTGGCCGTCAGATAAAAGGCGTCTTCTATGGTGAGGGGAGCCACTACCGCCCGGGGAGACTCGCCGCCTCCGGCATAAATTACATACTCCAAATCCTCCTGGGCGGTCCGGGTGGGTAAACCGGTAGCCGGGCCCGGCCTCTGGGCGTCAACTATCACTATCGGCGTTTCAGTCATTCCGGAAAGGCTGAGGCCCTCAACCATCAGGGCGAAGCCTCCTCCGCTGGTAGCGGTCATGGCCCGGACCCCGGCATAGGAAGCCCCCAAAGCCAGATTTATGGAAGCAATCTCATCCTCAGCTTGTTCTACTATTAGATTAAATTCTTTAGCCTTGGAGGCAAGATAAGTCATTATCCCGGTGGAAGGACTCATCGGATAAGCCGAGATAAACTTGCATCCGGCGGCCAAAGCCCCTAAAGCTATGGTCTCGCTTCCATTCATCAGCATCTTCGGAACACCGTTTGTTTTATTCAGGCGGGGAAACTTCTTACTTTCAATCTTAAGCCGCGCGAGATTATATCCGGCCTGGGCTGTCTGGATATTGGCTTGCACAACCTCTGGATTCTTATCTTGAAAACTTTCCCTGAGCAGGCCGAATAAAATATTTATATCATATTCCAAAATGCCTAGAACCGCCCCCAAAGCCACGGCATTACCCATCAACTTATTCCCCCCGTTTTCTTTAGCGGTCTTCTCAAAAGGGATATCTAAAATTAACCCTCTCTCTGGATTATAGGTAATCAGGGAAGAATCAAAGATGATAATCGAACTTTCATTAAGCTCTCGGGTATGATACACACTCTCATCATCCAGGGCAATCAGGATATCGGTGGCATCCGAATGAGCCAGGACCGGACTATCGGCTATCCGGATTTGAAACCAATTATGCCCGCCCCGGATTCTTGATTGTAAAACCTGATTGGCAAATACATGCCAGCCTCCCCGGGAAAACGCCTTAGCCAGAAGCTGGCCCATAGTTTGCAGGCCCTGGCCGGCCTCCCCGGCTATTTTTAGGGTAATATCCACGTTCATAAGCCCTATCTTATCACAAGAAATAATGCCAGGCAACGATATTTGAACAAAAGGGACGATTCTATTCTTTGAAAAATAGAACCGTCCCTTTTATTTCCTTTATGGCCTTCTTAACGACCGCTATCTTTGCGCTTAGAGAAACAATCCTTACAGTAAATCGGACGGCCTCCGCTGGGCTTGAAAGGAACTTCGCACTCTTTTTTGCAATCATCGCAAACCGCTTTGTGCATTTCCCGCGGCTGACGGTTAAATCCGCCACCGCCGCCACCACCACCTTGATATCCCATCTTACCTCCTTTTTGTAATACTCTCTCCTGCCAACTTCTCTAAAAACTCCGGCAAGAGCCTATAATTAAACTTCCGCTATATTAGCATAAACCCTTCGCGGAATCCAATCCTTTTATTTAATATCTTTAGCGCCGGTCAAATTTTAAGCTTCAATTCCACGCGTCTTAATTCTTGGTAGCTTGATAGATGCCATAAGAAGCCGCCGCGCTCGCCGCGATACCCAATAAGGCACAGCCTGAAGTAGATAATAATAATATCCCCAGAATGATAAACCTAAAGCTTTTTCTCATCATACATACTCCTTTTTAGTATCCCTTAATCCTCTTCGTATTTCTTTTTTAATTGTTCAACCACACCAGCGTCGGCTAAAGTGGTAACATTACCCAGGGCGCGTCCGCTGGCGATATCGCGCAGGAGGCGGCGCATAATCTTCCCTGAGCGGGTTTTAGGAAGGTCGGAGGCAAAAATAATTTTCTCCGGCATGGCGAATCGTCCAATCTTTTTGCCAATCCACTCTTTCAATTCCTCAGCTAATTTATCATCAGCCTGCCGGCTTTCTTTTAAACTGATAAAACCCACCAGGCACTGGCCCTTAATCTCATGGTCAATG
>Ga0209211_10009020_pt1 | contig 13436 bp, 16 predicted proteins | sample RifGroA2_FD_183992 | JGI IMG/M metagenome (GOLD analysis project Ga0209211, IMG submission 183992) | Groundwater microbial communities from Rifle, Colorado, USA - Groundwater A2 (SPAdes) (version 2) | ecosystem: Environmental > Aquatic > Deep subsurface > Groundwater | place: Rifle, Colorado...
GGACGGCTTGCTTCACGACCATATCAATGTGCTTTGCCATACGCCAGATATTTTCCCTCCTCACTGGGAAGTCTGTCTAGTATACGGGGTCCACTCCATTCCTGTCGCAGTTTCTAAATTAGAAACATCACCACCTGTTAAAGCAATGATGAGATCATCCCTTCGAATGACATATGGTGCCAGTTGATTATCTTCTTCAACCGAAACTGCATCATTTACAACCACTCTCCAATCTTTAATATTTCCAATTCGAATAACGGGAAGTTTGCCATTTGAAACAAAACTTCCTGATTGAAATGAAAAACCATGTTGTAAAGTAGCCACCTCCCCAAGCGTCGTTAGTTTCCAATTTTCACTATTCGTCATACCTAAGCTCTTTCAACGCATCACGCAACCAACCAAACTCTTCGGGAAATTTCTTCACATTTTTTTCATTCCACGCTTCAGTTGAGCATCACTCGTTCCCGATTCGAGCAAATCATAATACGCGGACATAAATTTGTGATCCTTATCAACAAATTCTTCGATGCGTTTTTTGCGTCTTGGGTTGGTAATCATATGGGTAACAAATTAGTTTTCCTGTTGTGAAGCATCTTCTTTAGCATGATCTCCCCGTATCTTCTTCACCTCCTTTTCAAAATCAGATTCGATTTTTTGTGTCTTATTGAACTCTTTATATTCCGAGAGTGCTTTTTGTTCTGCCTGCGACATCGAGATCGTACCCTTCCCGTCCAAAATACGATATTCGTTAAACGTCAAGAATTTGTTCACACTCTGTGCAAACTCTGCCATCGTAAACGCGTGGTTATTCTCGATGACATTCTCTACATAATCAAAGAATCCGGATACTGTTCTCTCGAGTCGCTTGATATCCGCTTCCTCAAGATAATTCTTTGCTGTTTTCACATCTGTCGCAAGCACGCGTCCTGTTGGACTATGTTTCCACGTCGTAAGACCCATGTTGGGTTTTGTCTTATCAGCCTTTGCGTAAATAATCTCCGCTGCCGTCTGCCCTGTGATCGCGAAATGAAATGTGTTTTGTACAGTCGCAAAAAAATCTTTTGTTACGTCAGCATGTGGATCATAATCGACACTACATTCCGCGAAGATATCCGTGATCTGCAAATAGATTCGACGTTCGCTTGCGCGGATTGATCGAACGCGTTCAAGAAGTTCTTTGAAATAATCTTTGCCGAAAACACGCTCACCTTGTTTGAGACGTTCGTCGTTCATTGCGAAGCCTTTGACGATATACTCTCGCAATACCCGTGTCGCCCAAATACGGAATTGCGTTGCACGGGCAGAGTTGACGCGATAGCCAACGGAAATAATAGCGTCGAGATTGTAAAAAGATATTTCTCGTTCAACATCCCGGTCACCCTCTTTTTGAACTATCCGGAAATTCCGGACAGTTGCTTGATCGCTCAATTCTCGCGATTTATAGATATTTTGAAGATGCTCATTGATTGTTCTCACATCGACCCCAAACAACTCCGCCATCATCTTTTGCGTAAGCCAAATCGTCTCGTCTTGCAAAAAAACCTCGAATTTCACATCTCCATCCTGGGACGTGTAAAGAATAAAATCTGGTTTTGGCGTTAATTCATTCATATATTCTATTGATCTTTGTAGTATTTTCAATCTTGCTAGTATCCATCTCTACTAGCAAGTTTAATGATACTAGTAGAGTAAACAGTTATGAAAACCCTTATTTTTAGACTAAAAAATGACTAGTTTTTAGATCTCAAACCCAACCTTCTTGAGCTGTTTCTTAATCTCCTCGTTCAACTCCTGCTCCTTCACCATTTGCTCCTTGAGCGTTGAGGTGAGCTCCATCATCTTCTCCTCAAACGACACGCCGTCATCCTGTGCGTCGGGAATGCCAACATAGCGTCCGGGTGTGAGGACGAAGCCGTGCTTTTTCATTTCCTCCATCGGCGCGGATTTGCAGAAGCCTTTAACGTCCTGATATTTGCCGTCTTTTTTACGCCATTCGTGATACGTACCAGCAACGTGTGTGACATCCTCATCGCCAAACATGCGGTGTGTGCGGTCTTCCATGCAACCAAGCTCGCTTGCGTCAATGAAGAGAATCTCGCCTGTTCGCTTGCGGTCACCGTTGCCCGTACGCTTACGAGAAATAAACCAAAGACATGCTGGGATCTGTACATTGTAAAAAAGCTGGGTTGGAAGAGCGACGATGCAGTCAACAAGGTCTGCTTCGATAAGCCTTTGACGAATATCACCTTCGCCAGACGTATTTGAAGAAAGCGAACCATTAGCGAGCACAAGCCCCATCACACCGTTTGGCGCGAGGTGATAGATCATGTGTTGCATCCAGCCGTAGTTGGCATTATTAGCAGGTGGCAAACCGTACTGCCAGCGCGGATCAGTGCGGAGAATATCTTGACCCCAGTCAGATTGATTGAACGGCGGATTCGCGAGAATAAAATCCGCTTTCAGGTCGGGATGAGCGTCTTTGAGGAATGAGCCTTCGTTATTCCATTTGATTTGCGAACCATCAATGCCACGAATAGCCAAGTTCATACGACATAACCGATACGTTGTCTGATTGCTTTCTTGTCCATACACAGAAATATCATCGAGTTTCCCTCGGTGTTCCTCTATAAATTTCTCGCTCATAATGAACATGCCACCGGAACCGCAGCATGGATCATAGACACGTCCTTGATACGGCTCGATCATCTCAACTAAAATTTTCACGATGGTGTATAGAACTGACCTGCTTTTTTGCCCTCGGCGTTTGCGAACTCTCCTAAAAAGTATTCGTACACGCGACCGAGAATATCTTTTGACTTCGCCGCTTCCGTACCGATCGCAATATCGCCTATGAGGTCGATGAGTTCGCCCAGCGCGGTTTTATCGAGGTTTGGTCGCGCGTAAACCTTTGGGAGAATGCCTTTGAGCGTAGGATTCTCTTTTTCGATTGCTTCCATTGCCAAGTCAAGGTCGGTTCCGATAGTTGGCTGTTTTGAGCGCGCGTGAAGATATGACCAACGAGCAATCTGCGGAACCCAAAAGACGTTTTCTGCACGGTACTCGTCTGGGTCTTCTGGATTTGCCCCGGCATACGGTCCTTCATTGGTGTCTCGACCAATTATGAGTGCAAGATGAAGATCCTCAAATGAATCTGAAATGTATTTCAAAAAGATAAGTCCCAGAACAATATGCTTGTACTCTGCGGCGTCGATGTTTTTACGGAGCTTGTCCGCTGCTTTGAATAGGCGTGATTCAAGTGGCTCTTCCTTCTTTTGTTTCTTCTCTTTTGCCATATACTTTTCTAACAAAACCCAACCTTCTTGGCTGGGATCAATGGGGACATTATACTCACATCACATCTAAGCGTCAAAAGAAAATCAAAGCATTTCGCCATGTTTTCCAACTACGACAGAGGTTTGAGAAGCTTTTTTATTTTCTCCACTAACGGACCGCGAGCTATGCCAGAAAAATCATGATCTCCTTCTATTTCCATGAGACGCGCTTTGGGATTTAATCCTTCAAACGACGTTTCTCCTAAAACGGTATCGTGAAGCGCTCTCACAATGATAAGCTCGGTTTTTTCAGCAAGATGATTGTAGGATTCTAGTGGAGGCGACTCTGTCATGCGCTCTCTCCAATATTCTGCGGGAACAAATGTTGTACTCCCATCCGTGCGAGGAAGTTGAGACATTCCATTGAGATCAATCACCGCCTTTGGATGTTTTCGATAACGTTCCAACGTTCGCTCGATCCCCAGCTCGATTGGCGGAGCAAGAAAGATTGTCTTTCGAATATGGGAAGGATTTGCTAAAGCGACGACATAACATCCTTGCGAATGACAAATAAGATTAATGACCGCCTCGGGATTCATGCGACGTTGCTCGTCAATCACTTCATGCAACCTCTTTGCTTGTTCCGAAAATGATCGTACGGTCAAGTTGCCGGTTTGTTCATCCACTTCATTGTAATCAAATAGGATTGATTTCACCTGAGCAAGCGCGCCAGTGATATCAGAAAATAACCCCCGATCATCTTTCCGAACTCCAAATCCATGAGAAAAAATAACAATGTGTTCTTTCATACTTGGAGTCAATAATCTAGCGTCTTATACTCAAAATTCTCGCTGATCTTCCAAACACCTTTCTCCCTGAAAGCTGGGATGTTCTGTCGGCGAGCAGCGTTTGTTATTGCCGATGCAGACTTGGCGTGGCTTTTCGTATATTCAGAAAGCCAGATGACTTTGTCACCTTTGAGGTACGTGATTCGTTTATGAAGTGATTCCATCAGACCGAGATAGACTACCTTTTCAAGAGTCTTGGTGTTTTTATCATCACGATAATCACCAAAGGATTTGTAATATTCTTTTTTCTCACGATCACGAATGATAATCATCGGAAAGCCAAAACGCTGAAGCTGGTAAGAGATCAGAACACGGCCAATGCGACCGTTGCCATCGCAAAACGGATGGGTAGTTTCAAAATCCAAATGGAACTTGGCGATCTTGTCCAAAAAGTAAGTGGACATATCACTCGTGTATTCGGTGAGAGTTGAGGCAATCAATTTCTCTACTTGTTCCGGAGCAGAAGCAACATGCGTACCGACTCGGACATATTCACCCGGGCCACGGAAGCGACCAGCGATCTTGTCATCAATGCCACCGATAAGCATCTGGTGCAGGAGCAAGATAAGCTCACGGTCTACTTCCGTCTCTTTTGATTTACCCCTAATGTAGCCGATAACTCGCGCGAGGTTTTTTGCTTCGTACACTTCTCGCAAAGAAACATCTCGAGACACTTCCATATCCAAAAGAATTTTCTCGGTCTCTTTGAGAGTAAGTGTGGAGTTTTCTATAGCGTTGGAGTTGTAGACACTCTCCGGCACTTCTGCCTCATCGATCATGACCAAAAGCGAGTCCTTGCCTTTGCGAAGGACATCATACTGGGCTTTAAGAGCCTGAATCCGATCTTTGATTGGTTTGGTTGTAGCCATAGATTTAAATAAAACTTATAGAGCTAGCATAGTATATTTACCTCTAAAAGTCAATCTTTAGTGAATAGAGACCATAAACTGCCTTGTATTCACGTAGTTTTAACCTCTCGCCATCCCCTCCTTCGTCTCCCTCGAATACTTCTTCACCTCCCCCTCCCTCTTTCTCGCCGCGCTCTCCGACAATCCTTCTTCCGACCAGACGAGTTTCACGGGACCTCGGCCACGCGTGTACTTCGCTCCCTTCCCTTCACTATGCACTTGCAATCTCGCAGGCAAATCAACCGTGATGCCGGTGTACAGCGTCCCATCCTTGCACCGCACCATATAGACGGTCCATGGTTTCATGCTGTTGATGTGCTCTTTATGAAAGGACATCTTTCACCACCCGCTCCAAATCCCCATCCACGACCACCGGTTTCATAGCGATGATTTCTGTTTTGTAATACGGCATATCGGGGATGGGATTGAGAAGATAGATCGGTTTTTTCAAGATGTAGGCAAAACCCATTTCGAGAAAACTGTTTCCGCCGATGTAGTTCGCGATCCCATGCTTGTCGTAGTTCAACACGAAGACCACATCGGACTTCTCGATGATTCCCCAGTGCTCACGGATCGCATCTTGTTCGTATTTTTGATAAAGCTTCAGCTTCTCCTTCTCTTCATCGGACAATCCCAAAAACAATTCGTTAAACGACGAGGGATGAGCTTCATGTCCGCGAGATCGAAACCACTCCTGAACTTCCTTTGCCCGCTCGGCGTATTGCATGGAATGACACAAAGCGATGTTCATAGATGCTCATCTTAACATGTCGCACACTCCTGCCGGATACAGCGGTGACGGAAGAGCGTCGAGCTCGTGCCATTCCAAACAATAGCCGTTCTCTTTGCAGTTCCTCTCTTTTTCCGGACTGCCGAGCTCGAGGTGGCCTCCAAGAATCTCCACACGGAAGAGATGGTGAATTTTTTCATTGCGCTCGTCGTAAATTTTGCCAAGGCTCTCTGTGATTTCCACATCAAACCCCGTTTCCTCCTTCGCCTCTCGCACAGCCGCTTCCTCATTCGTCTCCCCATCTTCCACCGTTCCGCCGGGCAACACAAAATAATCCCGGTCGGATTTCGTCCGATGCATGAGGAGAACGTGATGGTCCTTCACGATCACAACCGACGCGCGCATATCACTCTCCTTCTTTCACGACTTTCACGTCCCCATCCAAACTCGGGATCACTTCGATCCACGTCTTCCCCGCGTTCATGGCGATTTCTTCTCTTGTCTCGCGATCATAAAAGCGGAGACGTTGACGGCGGGACGGTTTCTTCCAAACGGCCTCGATCATTTCGCCGTCTTGAAAGACGAGTGCCTTCCCTTCTCCGATCGTCCGCACGCGGCGCCGACCGATCGAGTCGAGAATCTCCACATCCGTCTCCATGACCACAATGTTGTTTGCGTCAATCAAAGCTCCATCTTCCATCTCGTGAAGTTCCCCGCCCTGAAACCGACGGTAGACATTCTCCCCCGCGCGATATCTCCACTCGATGACATAAGGCTCGTCCGCAAAGTCGATCGTAACGGACGGCACGCTCGCAACAACCGTTCCGCCAAGAGCTCTCGCTTCGGCATCTTCTTTAAACGTCCATGAGTCCCACGCATTGTCCTCTGCTCCAAAGCGCGATTCAAACCGCTCGAGGGCATCTCCCAACAAGTCAAGCGACGTGTACACGTTGTGCGGAGCGGATCGCATCTCGTCCGCCCGCCAGAAAAACCACTCATTGGCAAATTCGTCGATGTCAATCGTATCGTCCGCTTGCAAAAGCGCAAGCGCGGCAGGCGATCCTCCCACATGAGCATACACGGCATCAAGCTCCGCATTCCAGTCGAGATAGTACGGCCGCGCGCTACGCACGGGACCGATCTTCTCCACCCCCTGCTCTTCCGAGAAGAAGGCAAGGAGGCGAGGAAGACGCGCTTCGACCGGAGCTTCCATCACAAGAAGCGCCTGATCGAGTCCGGACTGCGGCCGCGAATCAAGATGGTTCTCCACCATCACGCCGTACACTCTTGGGAGTTCCATCGCCTCGTTCAGCCATTCGCCCGAGAGTGGATGCCGCGCCACACGCTCCAATGTAACCGATTCTCGATCTCCGATCTCCGACTCCCCAAAAAATATGCCGCGAAACGCAAAAGCAAAAAGCGCCACCGCGAGGACCAGAAGCCCTAGGGTGACGCCCTTCGTTTGATTATTTAGTTTGATCGTCATTCTTCCCTCCCTCTTTCGCTTTCGTCCCCTCCTCTTCGGCGCCCTCTTCGCCTTCTTCAGGCTTCTTTTCTGTGCCCTCCACGACCGCCACGTCTTCCACCACCTCGCTTTCAAGCGCCGCCATTTCCTCTTCGGTGCGCGGAGCCGACACAGTGGCAACCACCAGGTTCAAATCATGTTCCTCACTTATGCGGATGCCGTCGGGAAGCGTAAGATCGCGCACGCGGATCATGTTGCCAAAAGCAGAAAGTGAACTGATATCAACGTCCACGTGAGATACGAGAGCCGTTGGCAGAGCACGCACCTTGATTTCATCTACGTTCTCCACCAGCGTCCCGCCAAGAGTCTTCACGGCCGGCGCTTCGCCAACCAGCGCAAGACGAATCACGGCTTCGACTTCCCGTGTCAGATCCACCGCAAGAAAATCCACATGCGTGATGAAGTCGGAGATCGGGTGCTGTTGAAAATCCTGGATCAAAACGGGAACCGTTTCTTCCCCGAGAGAGAGATCAACCAGACCAGAATTTCCGGTTTCACGGAATATCCTGATAAAAGACACGCGATCCACGGTCACGTTTTGTGGAGCGCGGCGGTTGCCATAAACGACTCCTGGAATCTGCGCCAAATCGCGCAGAGCTTTCGTGGCGCGTCCCGTTACGGTTCGCGGCTGTGCCTTCAGTGTGTGTGTTTCCATAGAAATCGCCTCTAGCGTGCCTGAAGCGGAAAAACCTGTCAAGGCAAAAGGCGCTCTGTCAACGGGAAATAGAAATGTCCCCCTTCCAGGGATTTAGAAATGTCCCCTTTTGTTAGTGTGGGAGATGCTACCCGCTTTGTTCCGAATCGTACGTCCCAAGTCGAACGCGTTTGCATGACCGCAAAGTCCGAGATAGGAGGAGGCGTTCTCTTTTGTCACGCGCACCAAAAGCCGTCGTGCCGTCGTCGTTCGGAGAATGTTAAGGCCATGAAATAGCCGCAAAACGCCGTGCTCAACGAGGAAATTAAAAAGAATAAGGAGCGAAAAGTATCAGAAATCAGCCATTTTGTCAAATCATCATCAAAAGGCGCTCCAAAAATGCCGTGTCACCAAAGGACTGGTGGGCGCACAGGACGTCGTCAATCGAAACGGATTTCTGGTTCATGACGCGCAGGACATCCTCCGCCGAAAGATCCGTCGCAATGCCGACCGCGCTCACCAGTTCCTTGTTCTTCAAAACCATAGCCAACAGCGCGTGCCCGCACGACCGCGTCCGAACATGCCACACGCACAAATTCCCCTCCGAACCGAGGATGTTCGCTTCAACGCCCTGACCCGTCTCCCTGCAAAGCGGACAATACGAAAGGAGCCGGAGCGTTTCTTTGGGAAGAGAAGATCTTTTCACATGGCTTCAGTTTACCATTCTGTCTCGTTCCTGGAAAACCGACAGACGGAGCGAAGCGCTTTCCACAATCCCGATCATGACAAGAAACAACACGAGAGAAGAACCGCCATAACTCACAAATGGCAAGGTGATTCCGGTTACCGGCATGAGCCCGAGATTCATTCCGACATTCACCGCAAACTGCAAAAAAACGGTCGTCCCGATTCCCAACACAAGAAAAACGGTAAAGCCGTCCGCCGCGCGCGAAGCCAACAGCCCCAGGCGCCAGAAGAGAACGGCAAAGGCGGCAAAGACGAGCGCGAGACCCACAAAGCCCAGCTCTTCGGCAATGACGGCCAATACGAAATCCGTATGCGCCTCCGGAAGAAACCGCAACTGGCTTTGCGAACCGAATCCCAATCCGCGGCCGAACCACTGGCCGGAACCCACGGCAATCACCGATTGAGCGACATTGTAGCCTTGACCCAACGGATCAGACGCGGGATCAAGAAAGGATGTCAACCGCGCCTTCTGATAATCCGCGAGGCCGAATTGCCAGCCCGCGGCGGCAAGGAAGATGGCGATGCCAAGAAGGATCAGAAGCTGACGTTTGGACACGCGTGCAAAGAGGAGGAGAACCCCCCAAGTGGCGATGAGCACAAATGCGGATCCCAAATCAGGCTGAAAAAGAACAAGCGCGGAGGGGAACAACGCGAGCCCTCCCGTCGCAAAAATTTCTCTCCACCTAAGAGATAACCCTTGTCGTCCGGAAAAGTACCGAGCCAAAACGAGAATCAGAGCGAGCTTCATAAACTCAACCGGCTGAAAACTGAACCCGCCAAGACGAAACCACCCAGTCGTTCCCCGAACCGTCTCACCAAAAAAAAGGACGGCGAGAAGGAGAAGAATTCCCAGCACATAGAGATGCGGGCTAAAGCTCAAGAGCACGCGGTAGTTGCTCCCAACAAGTCCGATAATGAGCACAAGACCGATCCCAAGAGCGATCGCCTGTTTCTTCAAGGAGATAAACTCCCCGAGTGACTGCGAAAGAGCGACGGAATAAATCGCCGCGAATCCGAACGCGACGAGGACAAGGACGGAAAGTCCCATCCACCAATCGAACTGTCGAAGAAAGTTAGATCTCATTGGCCAAAGTTGGCGCGAGTGTCGAGAGATCGCTCCGCGCGCGCGGGAAGATCATTTGACGCGTCAAAGAGATTCTGAAGCGGCACAACCTCGATCTCGCCGACTCCCGGAATGGATTCGAACCATGTGAGATTCACGCGGCGCGTTTCCCCGGCTTCGAGTTGCTCCAAAGACGTGGTTGAAACCCCGACAATGGCAGAGCCGCGCTTCAAGAGGACGGCAAGGGGGACACTCCAGTACCCAAAGGCACTCCGGTTTGTTACGGAAAACGTCGAGCGCCCGAGCGTCTCTCCGCCTCCCGAGATCCCAGAAAACTCCGCGTCCGCTACGACGAGGTTGAGACGTTCCGCCTTCCATGCGGAGAAATCGGGAATGGCGTGAGGATCAATACGGTGCCAGCGCAGAGAGAGGACGCGCAACTTCGCGTTCGCCGGACGCGCGCTCTCCACTCCGAGAGCAAGGATCGGCCTCGTTTCGTTTGGATACACAAGAGCCATTTCTGGTTCTGTGGATTCCTCCGCGCCGTAGGTAAACTGGTAGGCAACCTCCGCTCGCCAGTCTTTGTTGGGATTCGTCACGAACCCGACGAAGTCGTAGGCGCCGTCACCCGAAGCAAGAATGGTCGGCGCGCCGTCAATCGTGAGCGGCCTGGCCGAAAGCGCCTGGGAGTTGGCGTAGAGCGTATTGGGATTTTCTACGAGCATGGAACGCAGAAGCCCGCGTTCGGATTCGTAGCGGATTAAAAACGTATCGACAAACACCCACAGAGCGAAGGCAACCAAAAATAGATCAAGGGCAATCCACACCCCAAGGCCGATGCGCTTGAGACGTTCACGATGAGAAATCCACCATCGCGAACGCCGGTAAAACTTTTCCGTCGCTTTCACTTCGGGAACTTCGTAGGAGAGATCATCCATAGTGCACAGAGTATACCAGAACCGTCGAAATCTCTGTATCCGTATTGAACTTGACACGGACGACAATTCCTAGTATATTTCAAACACATTAAGACGAAGGGAATCCGAACGGTTAATTGCCTAAGGGGACCCTTCTTTGTTTTTGTTTACTCTACAGATTTTGCTTCTGATATCTGTACTTTCAAGATAATCATAAAACCGTGTCGGAAGTCTTCGATAGAGTGACGAGGCAAAACGCCTATTCGGAAAAAGAATCTTTTCAAACCGATTTTCTTCAATGAGAAAATCAACAAGAATCTTATAGTCGCCATCTCCGGAAACCAACAGGATTCGATCGAAATCTTCTCTCTTATAAAGCTTCCTCATGGCTGTAAAGACGATGTCCGTGTCAACGTTTCCTTTTTTTTCTCCCTGCATGGCAGGATTGTGCTGTTTAAACACAAGGATAAAGCCTGCCTCCTGGATCTTGCCATAAAGATCCTGCCGTTCTTCGTTCATGAACCCAAGAAAATAGTAAGCGCGCTCGACACTGTATTTTTCCTTCAAGTAGCGTCGAAACCGAAACAGATCCACTGTCCAAGGATCGTTTCCCGTCCTTGTGCCCATATAGAGGTTCTGTCCGTCAATGAAAGCAATGCTATTCCTGCCACTCATGTCACATGATGATACCAGATTCCCCTTCCAAAAACCCGTTCTCCGTGCTACTCTGTGGACATTCATTTTGACAAAACGTATGGCAAAAAAGGTTATAAGAGGCGCAAAGGAGACGAAGGTGTCCGACTACAGCGCAAAGGAAATCCAGGTTCTGGAAGGACTCGATCCGGTTCGGAAACGTCCTGGCATGTATATCGGCTCCACGGGACCGCAGGGACTCCACCACCTTATTTGGGAGGTCGTGGACAACTCGTTCGACGAGGCGATGGCCGGACATGCCAACACCATCATCGTAACGCTTCTCCCTGGCAACCGCGTTTCGGTTGAGGACAACGGCCGCGGCATTCCGGTGGACATCCACAAGCAATTCAAAGTCTCCGCGCTCGAACTCGTCATGACCAAACTCCACGCCGGAGGAAAATTCGGCGGAGGCGGATACAAAGTTTCCGGCGGACTGCACGGCGTGGGCGTTTCAGTTGTCAACGCGCTCTCGACGTATGTGAAAGCCGAGGTGAAGCGCGACGGCTACATCTGGAGCCAGGAATACAAGCTCGGCAAGCCGCAACATAAAGTGAAAAAAGGAGAGAAAGCCAAAGGCGCCGGAACAACCATCACGTTTGAACCAGACGCATCCATTTTTGAAACCGTCGTCTTCGATTGGAAAACCGTCATTGACCACTTGCGCCAGCAGAGCTACCTCACGAAAGGCATCAAGGTGATCATCGCGGATGAGCGTGAAGAGGCACGCCGTGTCCACGCATTCTATTTCGAAGGAGGCGTCGCCAGTTTTGTCCGACATCTCAACCACAAAAAAGCCGCCAAGCACGAAAACGTCTTCTACATCTTCAAACACGACGATGCATCCGACATCGACGTGGAGGTTGCTTTGCAGTACACGGAGGAATATCACGAATCCATGTACTGCTTCACGAACAACATTTATAACCCCGAAGGTGGGGCGCACTTGATTGGCTTTCGCGCAGCCTTGACGCGCGAACTCAACACCTACGCCCGCACAAAAGGCATCTTGAAGGAGAAAGACGATAACCTCTCCGGCGACGACGTGCGCGAAGGACTCACGGCCGTCATCAGCGTGAAACTCCGCGATCCGCAATTCGAAGGACAAACCAAAGGCAAGCTCGGCAATCCGGAAGCCCGCACGGCGGTCGAAGCCGTTTTTGCGGAAGCGTTGAAAATTTATCTTGAGGAACATCCCAAAGACGCTGAGGCTATCCTTTCAAAATGCCTCATCGCCGCAGAAGCCCGCCGCGCCGCACGCGCCGCGCGCGACACGGTCCTGCGCAAGGGCGCGCTCGAGGGCATGACGCTCCCGGGCAAGCTCGCCGATTGTTCCAACCGCGATCCGCACAAGTGCGAACTCTACATCGTCGAGGGAGACTCTGCCGGAGGAAGCGCCAAGCAGGGACGCGACCGCGACTTTCAGGCCATCCTTCCCCTGCGAGGGAAGATTTTGAACGTGGAGCGCGCACGCCTTGATAAAATCCTCCACAACAATGAAGTGAAAAATCTCGTCATTGCGCTTGGCACTAACATCGGCGAGATGTTCGACTTGGAAAAACTCCGCTATCACCGCGTCATCATCATGACGGATGCTGACGTGGACGGCGCACACATTTCCACTCTCCTTCTCACTCTGTTCTTCCGCCACTTCCCCGATCTGATTCACCACGGACACATCTATCTCGCCCAGCCTCCTCTCTATCGCATCGGGTTCGGCAAGGAGGTGCGCTATGCTTATACGGATGAGGGGAAGGAGAAGATTTTGGAGGAGTTCGGAAAGATGAAGACGGAGACCACGCAGAAGAAGCAGGTCATGACAGAGGCAAAAGACGAGATGCTCGAAGAAGAACCTCGCGCGGGAGAAGAGGAAATCGAGTCGGTTGTCATTGGCGGACGAAAAGTCGCCATCCAGCGCTACAAAGGTTTGGGAGAAATGAATCCGGATCAACTTTGGGAAACCACGATGGATCCGGCCGGACGCCTCTTGAAGCGCGTGACGATTGAAGACGCCTCCAAAGCCGACGCGCTGTTTGAAACCCTCATGGGCTCCGAAGTCGCCCCTCGCAAAAAATTTATCCAAACTCACGCCAAGCGGG
>Ga0209211_10009023_pt1 | contig 13431 bp, 14 predicted proteins | sample RifGroA2_FD_183992 | JGI IMG/M metagenome (GOLD analysis project Ga0209211, IMG submission 183992) | Groundwater microbial communities from Rifle, Colorado, USA - Groundwater A2 (SPAdes) (version 2) | ecosystem: Environmental > Aquatic > Deep subsurface > Groundwater | place: Rifle, Colorado...
AGCCGTCCATTGGGTTTTCTGCTGCCTTGTTTTTCGGGAAAGCAATCACTTCCCTTATGTCATGTATGCCCTGCATCAATGCAGCCAATCTGTCAAATCCAAGCCCAAACCCGGCGTGCCTTGGGGATCCATACTTGTAAGCCTCAAGCAAAAACCCGAACTTGTCCTTTGTTTCAGCCTCGGACATTCCTGTGACTTTGAAAGTCCTCATCTGAAGCTCAGGAATATTATTGCGGACAGAGCCTGAGAAAAGCTCAGAGCCGTTCATTACAAAGTCGTATTGGTAAGAAACAACCCTGCCGGGCTCTTTTTCAAGATACTCCCAGCATTCTTCTTTCGGCATGGTGAATGGATTATGTCCGAAGTCCCATTTCTGCTCGTCTTCATTCCATTCAAACATTGGGAAATCAGTTATAAAGCAGAAGCCAAAATCATCTTTTTTTATTAAATTCAACGAACTTGCCAGTTTCAGCCTGATTTTTGACAGCACATCATTCACCATCTTTTGGCTGTCAGCTGCAAAAAGGAGCAAATCCCCCATTTTTGCATTAGTTTTTTCAATCAAATTTTTTTGCGCATTTTCATTAAAAAACTTTGCAATGTTGCTTTCAAGCGCTTTGTTCTTCCCGACTTTCATCCACGCCAATCCTTGGGCGCCGTTCTGCTTTGCAAACTCTATCAGTTCATCAATCTGGTTCCTGCTCAGCTTTTCCCCGCAATTTTCCGCATTCAATACCTTTACAATGTTTCCTTTTTTAACAGCATCCAGAAAAACCTTGAATTCAGATTCTTTAACAATGTCAGTGACAGTGCAGCATTCCATACCAAACCTTATATCTGGCTTGTCTGTGCAGTATTTTTCCATTGCATCGTTATAAGCAATCCTCCTGAAGGGCGTTTTTATGTCTTTGTTAAGCAGCTTTCTAAACACATCTTTGATTAAGCCTTCTGTAAGATGGAATATGTCGTCAGCGTCAACAAAAGACATCTCCAAGTCAAGCTGTGTGTGCTCAGGCTGCCTGTCTGCCCTTAAGTCTTCATCTCGTAGGCATCTTGCTATTTGGTAGTACCTGTCAAATCCTGCAATCATCAGAATCTGCTTGTAAATTTGCGGGCTTTGAGGCAATGAATAAAACTTTCCGGGATGAAGCCTGCTCGGCACAAGGTAATCTCTAGCTCCTTCAGGAGTTGTCTTAATCAGCATTGGTGTCTCAATCTCAATAAAGCCATGCTGGTTCAGGTATTCCCTTATTGCAGTTGCAAGATTGTGCCTGAACATGAGCTGTTTTTGCATCTTTGGCTTTCTCAAGTCAAGGTATCTGTACTTCAAGCGCATTTCCTCGGAAGCCTCAATCCTATCATCAATCTCTATAGGCGGGGTTTCTGCCCTGTTTATGCCTAGAACTTTATCGACAAGAACCTCAACCTTTCCGGTTACAAGCATTTCATTTTCCATGCCTTTGGGCCTTTTCCTTACGTGCCCTTCAACTATAACCACATCTTCCCTTCTTAGCGTTTCAGCGGTTTTGTGGCTTTGAATGTCATGGCTTGGGTCAAAAACTATCTGGGTTATGCCATACCTGTCTCTTAAATCTATAAAAATCACCCCTCCATGATCCCTTCTTGCAGAGCACCATCCAGCCAGAGCTACCTTTTTGTTCACATCCCTGTCAGTCAATTCTCCGCAAGTATGGGTTCTTTTCATAGAAATTATGGATTTAAAGAAGGTATTTAAAATTATTGTCAATGCCTTCCCTTCATAGAAATATCATACATGACTTCTTCCAATTTCTTTAAGTTCCACTTTATTGAGTCTGATTTTTTTCTCAGCTCGCCATTCCTCAAATGAAGCTTTAAGAACTCGCCGTAAATGTCATGAACAAGCTCCTTGATTTTTTCCGCTTCGTCAAATTTCTTGTGGATTACATCATAGACTGCCTTTCTCACAAGCTCGCCTGTCAGGTCGCACAATCCTGACAAATAATCCTCTGCGGAAACTCCAAGGCTTGCTTTTGTGGGAATCTTCTTATTTTTTACAAATTCGTAGAAAGCAATGGCTTCAACATACTCCTGAAACGCAACGGAATTGATGCTTGTGTCAGCTGCAATATTGATTTTTTTTAATTTTCTAATCTTATTTTTAATGTCATTTATCGCGGAAGATGCTGTTTTCATGTCATTCCTCTGCGCAGCATAGATTATCTGCTTTGAGATGCTTATTATGTCCCTTGAAAGCTGGATTATTGACTCCCTTCTGCCGTCAATCCTGTGCATCTCCTGCCTTATTTTGCTGAATTCAGATTTGTTGAGCATACAATTCAAGGTTGTTATTGTGTTTATAAACATTTCCGTGAGCTGTTAAGTTAGAGGTGCATGGTTTCTATTATTTTCCATATCGTAAATAAGCACTGGACATCTGAATTTTAGCCCTTTACAGCGTCTATAAACCTTAAATTCTAACCTTTTAGAAGCTGATTTTACCGACGAGCCACTGGACATTCATAGAGTTGATGACTTTCGAGGGCTTAAAGCATTGTGGAGTGCACCGATATTACTTCAAGGTATAATTATACAACATAATTGGATTGAGGCACATACAACAACAGGAAAAATACCTTCTGAATTAGCTGGATTAAAGTTAGATGTTGGGGGTTAATAGATGGTTGGGGTTGATAAGATTAACTGCTACAAATATATGATATAAACTATATTTTCTATTACAATAAAATTTATATAGTTAAAGTTCCTTTTTGCGACAATGTCGCAAAAAGCGAATAGCTTATAAACAACTTGTTTTTTCCAATTAAAAGGTGTATAAAATGGCTAAAATAGAACAGATGAATGAACATGTGAAACCAGAAACAGTAGTTGAATTAATGAGAAAATCAAGATTTGATTCTATTAGAGATAAATTTGATTCTGTTGATGCCGAAGCTGATAAAAAAATAATAAATGCAACTCCATTGGATATATTAGCCGTAACTATAACTCTTGATAATCCAGTTAATGTTATAGATGCAGATATTATTACACCTGAAGAATTTTTAAAAGAAGCTTTTTCTAAAGAGTAATTGGTGCTAAATGTCTTCAAAAATACTGTTAATCCCAGTATTTGAAGTATTCGTACAGGTTGATAAATCTGTTGATAACAGAGGGATAAATCATAATAAACAACACCAATTATTTAAGGAATGCATGATTAGATATATTGATTATCATGAGAAATTAATATATATCAGCCCAGAGATGAAAAGGGAACTTATAGAAAGAAAACTTATACCAGAAATACCAAAAAGACTAAATTTATTTCAAATAATTGGTGTTCACCCGAAATCTGTTCTTGGAGATTATTTTACATCACTTATCAGATTGGCATCATTACAAGTGTTAGAAACTGACTATAAAGTTTATGTTATTTGTGATGACGACAAACTTAGAGAGAGCATAAATAAACAAGATAAACTTTTCACTTGCATAACTACAGAAACTGCGTTAGTTCTTTTGGACAATCTCAAGAAAAAAACCTAAAAATTTTTGAATACCCCTCTAACTTAACAGCTCACATTTCCGAAAGATTTAAATACATAATTCAGAGTTAAAAACCTATGACTAGTCACACTACTGCAGTCACGCCATTCAGGCAGGTTTTAGTGTTCTTTGACAGCATCGGCTTGTTTGATGTTGTGCTGCCTTTCCTGCTTGTGTTCACAATTGTTTTTGCAATACTTGAAAAGACAAAGGTGCTGGGTACAGAGGATATTGAAGGCAAAAAGTACACAAAGAAGAACCTGAATGCGATATCCGCTTTTGTCATGGCGTTTCTGGTTGTTGCATCTTCAGAGCTTGTTGAAATCATAACAACTGTATCGTCGCAGGCAGTTGTTGTGCTGTTCCTTTCAGTCCTGTTTTTGCTTTTGGTTGGCTCTTTTTACAAGGAAGGCGAGCCTGTGTTCCTTGAAGGCGGCTGGAAGATTGTTTTTATGATAATAGTCTTTATAGCAATAATCGGCATTTTCCTTGGCGCCATTAAGACAAGCGACGGAAGGACGTGGCTTGAAAGGCTTGGCGACTTCACGGGCACAGGCGGAGACGAGCTTGCAGGCTCATTAATCCTGCTGGCTTTGATAGTGCTTTTCATAGTTTATGCCACAAAAGACACTGCAAAAGAGGCAAAGCATTCATAAAATTTATATACTACTATAAAAATAAGTAAAATTTGGTTAAAGAGGTTAAAAAATGGCAGGTTCACAGGCATTAAAGCTCGAAGGTTTTCTCAGGACTTTGCAGGATTGGGGATTGATAGATGTTTTGCTGCCTTTTCTTTTAATATTCACAATTGTTTTTGCCATACTCCAAAAAACCAAGATTCTCGGGGAAGACAAGAAAAACCTTAGTGTTATTGTGGCTATTGTTGTGGGCTTGCTTGTTGTGGTGCCCCATGTCACAGGAAGGTTTCCTGCAAACTCAGACCCGGTTCTCATTATCAATGACGCGCTGCCGCAAGTTTCAATAGTGCTTGTTGCTGTCATATTCCTGCTTATCCTTATAGGTGTGTTTGGGCAGGATTACGTGTTTTTGGGCGTTACAATGCCTGGATGGATTACCCTAGTGTCATTCGTCATAATAGTGCTGATTTTCGGAGGCTCGGCAGGATGGTGGAGGGGCGATTTTGGAAACACCATGGAGGACTTTTTCGGCACAGAAGGAGTGGCTGTATTCATCATGATAGTCACTTTTGGCATCATAATCGCATGGATTACAAGCGAATCAAAGGAAAGGGAAGAGCGCACAGTGCTTAACCGGCTGGGCATGGATTTCAGCAAGCTTTTTGGCAAGAAATAAATCATTAACAAGATGGCAACATTTCTTGATGTGACAGGATTGCAGTACTTCTCATCTATTTTTGTCTTTCTGTTTGCATGGCTTGTGGTATTTGCAACACTAACCTGGAGCAGGGTTTTGGGCGACAACAAATTCATTCAGGCTCTTGTCGGCCTGCTGATTGGCATATTCGTGCTGATATCGCCTGTGGCAACAAGCATTGTTGCTGATGTCGCGCCTTTCCTTGCAGTTATCTTCATACTTATTGTTCTTGTAAACATTGCAATGCAAATGCTCGGAGGCAGCGTAGAGGCTTTTCCGGCAATGAGGGGCGTTTTTTTGGTGTTTATCATCCTGATAATAGTGGTGACTGCAGGCGTGAAAATAAGGGAAAGCATTGATGTGCCGTCAGAAACCCAAAAAGACCTGTCAAGCACAATAAACCTTATTTTTCACCCGACATTTCTCGGCACAGTGCTTATATTTGCGATAGCTGTTTTTACCATTGCCTTGCTGGCAAGCAGAAGCGCTTAACTTTTCTTTGCAGTTTCTTTATACCCCTTAGTCATCCTGTCCAGTTTATTGACGCTTTCTGTGAGGTTGGGCAATACTTTCTGGAACACCTTTTCCATTGCCTTTATCTCTGTGCCCACATCAACAATATTCTGATCATAACCGGAAATCTTGGCCATCATGCTTTTTGTCAGCAAGTCCATTCCCATGCGCAGGTCTATAATCTGCTGCTCAACCTTTGCAATCCTGTCCTCGGTTTTTTCTTTCCATTCAATGACTTTTCTTATGTCCTTCACAAGGTCGTTCCATTTTTCGTCAATAATTGCCTCTGCAACTTCCTGGATTCTTTCCTCATCTATGGAAGAGGGAGGCTGTATCTCCTTAGGCGCCTGAAAGCTTTGGAATGACGGCTGCTGCTGGTAACCCTGCTCATAGCCCTGCTGCCCATAGTCCTGCATTCCCATCTCGGGCTGCTCAACTGGCTCGGCTGCCTCAAAGCTTGTCAGTCCAGCCTGGTTTATTGCGTCGAAAATCTGGGAATTTGAATAGCCCTGGCTTTGCAAAGTCTGCACTATCTGGTTATTTGTATAGCCTTGCTGCTTCATCATCAGCACCTGCTCTATAGGAGATGACTGCTGAATAGGCTGCGCATCAGGAGAAGGCAGCGGAATATCCAAAGGCTCCCCTTTCCTTTTCTTTCCAAACTTTAAGAAAGCCATCTAAGCACCTCTTTTGCAGTTATAATTTTTATGAATATATTTAAAACTTTCTATTGCTGTTTTTTCCCGAGAACTTCGCTGATTATGGATTCAACCTCATTTTGCGTTACAAACTTGACAGGGTTCCAGAGGTTTATGTACTTTTCAAGCACCTTAACTTCTTCCTTTCTGGCAGTTGTCTGGAGCTCTTTTATGACAAGAAGCAGCTTTTCCCTTAACTCATGGATCTCCTTCCTTATCTCCATTATGTCAGAGGCAAGCGTCTTTATCTCCGCGGAGAAGTGCTTGTTCTTCGCTATCACGTTTTCTTCTGTAACCTGAAAAAACCTCCTTATATTCGTGAAGCCCTCCTCAAGCAGCCTCAGGCGCCTCCCCAAAGTGCTTATGTCGCTTGTCATGCCGCTGAAATCAGGCGCTTCTGGCTGCTGCCCATGCCCGAATTTCAGGATTCCTTCGCGCTTTTTAGGAGGCGGAGGCAAAGTTGGCTCTTGCATTGGCATTTTATTGAATTTCCGCATGCTAATTATTTAAACTTTGTTATTTGTAATAATCTTTCAAATCCTTTTCAATCTTGTAAACTTTCTTTGCATCATTGACAATGCCCAAATCAACCTCTTTGATTAAGATTCCCTCCCTATTGTGGTCCAGAATATCTGTTGAGCCGTAAAAAGGCAGAGCTATCTGGGTCCTTCCCAGCAAAATGTCATTTATCCCATTTGCATTGAATGCCCCGGCAGCATTTGCATAAACAAATACTGCATGGCTTTCAATTGCCCTTGCAGAAACAAGAGCATCGACTTCTTTTGGGGTTTTATATTTAAAATACTTGTTGCTGTAAATCCATTCATAAGATGATGATTTCGCGCTCCAGAAGCTCTGGCAGAATACAATTTCTGCACTTTTCAGCATAAGCTTTCTTGTTATTTCAGGGTATAATAAGTCTCGGCATATCTGGATTCCGATATTTCCTATTTTTGTTTTGAATACGGAAACATCATTTCCTGCTTTGAGGTATTTTGCCTCTGATTTCTGAACAAGATGGTTCTTTTTGTAATCTCCAACAATGCTGCCTTTGTTGTCGAATAAATAGCTGATATTGTAAAAATTATTGCTGATTTTTTCTATGATGCTGCCCATTATGGCGTACAATCCATACTTTTTGCATAATTCTGAAAACAATTTTTTTGATTGCACCGGGATTTTCGGATTATATCTTTCTTTATTCAAAGGACCTGTCAAAAATATCTCAGGAAAACAGATAATATCACAATTGCTTTTATTTGCTTTTTTGAAGAACTGCTCAACTCTGGAGATGTTTTTGCTGAAATCCGGAGATACTTCAAATTGCACTGCGCAGATTTTGGTGATGGGCATAAGGCATGAATATGCATTGTTGTATTTATTTTTAATGGATTTACGCAGACCAAACCATAACATTTAAATATCTATCATATTATAAACTAATATAAACTATACTTAATCATATAAAATATATATTATAACATAAAGGTTTTGTTGATGAAAAAGCCAATAAGCGCGACGATTGATGAGGAACTGATTAATTGGATTAAAAAAGAACTTCAGAATAGGGAAAGATACAGGAATAAGTCGCACCTCATAGAGATTGCGCTTGATACTTTAAGAAAAAAAGAGGCGAAAAAATAATGGCGCTTTTCGGGGAAATCAAAAAGCCATTCACCTATGACATTTTGAGGGAAGGCGAGGAAATAGTGCTTTTGATAGATTTGGAGCAATACCCCCATGCACCGTCTTTAGAGGACGATCCCGTGTGCATGTCAAGGACTGTAGACATCATTGCAGAGGCAGGGATAGTCACAAAAATTGTGTTCACGCAAAAAAGAAACTACGAGTACGACTACAGCCAAACCATTATGGTTCAGGAGATAGCAAAGCTTTATTCCCAGCTGACAAAAAGAAGGGATTTGGTCGGTTACGGCAATTTGCTGTCTGATCCCAACTGCATAAGATGGGCTGCCCAATGGTATGCAAGCATTCAAAACATAACAGCTGACTTGCTTAAAAGGGACCCGATAGGCGCTTATGTGGAGCTGAAAAGGACGGCAAGGGACGAGAGGATAAAAATCGACAAGTCAGTTGACCAGACATACATCAGCTCCGCTAAAAAATACATCTCAGTGCTGAATTACCTTATGTCCTTGATGGAAAAGACAAAGCTGATAGAGGCTGCAAAACAATATTTGTCAGGCTACAAGCTTGGCGAGCGTTCTGTTTACAGGCGCATATTCACTCCCGATATAAGGCCTGACTTCATGTTTACAAAGCTAATGTCCACTTACCCTGCTGACGGGGAAGAGATTGACAGCTATGAAATTGACAAAAATACAGAAGTGACAATCTTTAAATTGCCGGACAATGTGCAATACCTGTACCATTTAATGCCTCCTGAATTCAAGCTAAGCGAGGAGAAATACGAGATTTTAGACACGGCAAGAAAGATAATGTCGGAGCACAAGCCTACAAGGCAGGAGTTCATAGAGCCTGACAGGATGAGGCAGGTTTTCTACAACATAGGCAGTGATTTAATTGACGAGCTTGTAAACTACCGCAATTTAAAGATTACGTCAGCTGAAATAGACGAGATGACGAAAATACTCGTGAGGTACACAGTCGGCTTTGGGCTGATAGAGGTGCTTTTGCAGGACGAGAGAGTGCAGGACATTACGATAAACTCCCCCCTTGGCGAGACTCCAATGTTCATAGTACACCAAGACTATGCCGATTGCAGGACAAATATTGTGCCTACAACTCCGGAAGCAGACTCGTGGGCATCAAAGCTCAGGCTTATCTCAGGCAGGCCGCTGGATGAGGCTAACCCAATCCTGGACACGGAGCTGAGCATTCCAGGGGCTAATTCAAGGATAGCTGTTGTTGCCCCTCCTTTGAATCCAAGCGGCTTGGCTTTTGCTTTCAGAAGGCACAGAGACAAGCCATGGACTTTGCCCTTGTTCATGCAAAACAAGATGCTCAATCCGCTAGCAGCAGGCATCCTGAGCTTTTTGATTGACGGCTCAAGGTCTTTGCTTATCGCAGGTACAAGGAGTGCTGGAAAAACCAGCCTGCTCGGCGCGGTCTTGGTAGAGTTAATGAGAAAATACAGGGTAATAACAATAGAGGACACTTTGGAGCTGCCTACAAACTCCCTGAGAAAGCTTGGTTATAATATACAATCACTGAAAGTTGCTGCTGCGCTGTCAAAAGGAACAAGCGAAGTGCCTGCTGACGAGGGTATAAGAACAACTTTGCGTATGGGCGATTCTGCCTTGATTATCGGGGAAATAAGAAGCAAGGAAGCGCTTGCGTTGTACGAGGCAATGAGGGTTGGAGCATTGGCAAATGTGGTTGCAGGCACTATACATGGAGACTCCCCATACGGAGTTTTTGACAGGGTTGTCAATGACTTGCAGGTGCCAAGGACAAGCTTCAAGGCAACCGATGTCATAGTTGTTGTAAATCCCATAAGAAGCGCAGACGGCCTGCATCGCTGGAGAAGGGTAACTCAGATTACAGAAGTCAGAAAACACTGGGAGCAGGACCCATTGGTTGAGAAAGGCTTTGTTGATTTAATGAAGTACGACTCAAAAAAGGACGAACTAGAGCCTAGTGAAGAGCTGATTGACGGCGACTCTGAAATCCTGAAGGCAATAGCAGGCAATGTCAAGGAATGGGCTGGCAATTGGGATGCCGTATGGGATAACATCATGCTAAGGGCCAATACAAAGAAAACTTTGCTTGACTATGCAAACAAAACAAACAACTTGGCTTTGCTTGAAGCTGACTTTGTGATACAGTGCAACGACCAGTTCCACAAGATATCGGAGCAAATAAGAGAGGAGATTGGCACGCTCGATTCAAAAAGAATATTTTTTGAATGGAATGAATGGCTGAAGAGGCACGTCAAGAAGATGGATTTTCACAGCAAGATGTGAATAAAATTACATTGATAAAAATAATTCAATAACAAAATAAAAAATTCAAAAAAAAAATACGAGAGCTTCCTCTTGCTGTAAGCGAGAAGGAAGAAACCTGCTTGGTATTTTATTTCAACAATTTATAGGCGAGGCGGTAGTTGCGTGCGAGAACGCTAGCACGCTCGCGTTCAACCAGGCTGATTAGGGAAACATTAGCAAATTACTTACATTGCCTTTGCCGCCGAGCTGTAACATTTGTGCGAAGCACGGATTAGATAAATTAAAATTTAACACAAACACAAAAAAAAAGAGGTGAAATCGTAAATTATCTTCTGTAAAATATGCCAAGAGAGATAGACAAGCAGAAATTATTGGATTTGATGCAGATTTATAAGGCTCACATTGAGAAAGAGCTGGGCGCCAAGCTTGAAGAGCAGCCTTCACAGCCTGTTACAAAAGAGTACCGGGAATTCAAGGCGGAGTTTCTTCCAAAGCACATGACTTTGTACGAGAAGCTTTGCAACCTAAGCGAAAAGCTGCTTAAGATAAAGCCTGACGCAAAAAAAGCAGAGGCGCTGCAGGAGGCAATAAGCATAACGCATCTTGAAATCACTCCTGCAGGCGCTGTATCCTTTTCCTTTTTAATCCCTTTGGTGTCAGCATTGTTCGGCTCGTTACTGGCATTTTTGATTTTTGACTCGATGTTTTTTGTTTTCCTGTTTTTGGTTGGGGCAGCTATATCAATAAAGCCTCTCGGCAAAGTGCCTGAATTCCTGGCCAATAACTGGCGCCTTAAGTCAAGCAACCAGATGGTGCTTTGCATTTTCTATATTGTTACATACATGAGGCACACATCAAACCTTGAGAATGCAATAGAGTTTGGGAGCCAGCATCTTGCGCCGCCGCTCTCATTGGACCTTAAAAAGGTGCTTTGGGATGTTGAAACCGAGAAGTATTCTTCGGTAAAAGAGTCGCTTGATTTATACCTTGACACATGGAAGAAATGGAACATAGAATTCATTGAATCCTTCCACCTGATTGAGAGCTCTTTGTATGAGGGGGAGGAATCAAGAAGGCTAAATGCGCTTGACAAGGCATTGGAGGTCATTCTTGACGAAACTTATGAGAAAATGCTGCATTATGCGCATAACCTGCAGAACCCGATTACAATGCTGCATATGCTTGGAATTATCCTGCCCATTCTTGGCTTGGTAATCCTGCCTTTGGTTGTAAGCTTTATGGAAAATGTCAGGTGGTACCATCTTGCTGTCATTTACAATGTCATTCTGACGGTTGTTGTCTATTATCTGGGCAAAAATATTCTTTCAAGGAGGCCGACAGGCTATGGCGACACTGATATTGCAGAGGAGAATCCCGAGTTGAAAAAATACAGGAGCATACTGATAAAGATTGGAAAGCAGGAATTCCAGATGAGCCCGCTGGTTGTGAGCGCATTTATCGGAGTTGCTTTCTTTTTGATTGGATTAAGCCCATTGATATCCCATGCAATAGGCATTCCTGATTTCGGCTTTGGCGAAGAGGACCTGACAACGCCTTGCGGAAATAAATACTGCTTTTTGGAGTACAGGATAAGCACAGCAACCAATCAGGAAATAGGGCCTTACGGATTAGGCGCTTCAGTTGCAAGCCTGTTTATCCCGTTGAGTTTTGGAATTGCAATAGGCTTGTATTACAGGCTCAAGTCGAAGAATGTAATTAAGATAAGGAATAAAGCCAAGCAGCTTGAGCTAGAGTTTGCAAATGCTTTGTTCCAGCTCGGCAACAGGCTTGGGGACAACCTGCCTGTTGAAATTGCAGTCGGCAAAGTGGCTGATGTGATGGAAGGCACTGTTTCAGGAGATTTCTTCCAGCTTGTGAGCCTTAACATAAGAAGGCTGGGCATGAGCATTGAAAAAGCGATTTTTGACCCATTGCACGGCGCTCTTGTCTCATTCCCGAGCAATCTGATAGAAAGCTCGATGAAGGTCATGACGCAGGCAATCAAGAAAGGCCCTTTGATAGCTGCCCAGGCACTGACAAATGTTTCAAGGTACATCAAGGAAATACACAAGGTTAATGAAAGGCTGAAGGACCTGATGGCTGATGTTATTTCTTCAATGCAATCCCAGATAAAGTTTCTGACGCCTGCAATTGCAGGAGTTGTCATAGGAATAACCTCCATGATAACGGCTATTCTTGGAAAATTAAGCGGGCAGCTTAAGGAAGTGACATCCTCAGTGGGAGGAGAATCAGGTGCGCCCACAGGAATCCTCGGTTTGTTCGGAGATGGCATCCCAACTTATTACTTTCAGATGATAGTCGGCATTTATGTTGTCCAGATTACGTTCATATTAACCATAATTGCCAACGGAGTTGAAAACGGCTCTGATAAGCTAAATGAGAGATACCAGCTTGGAAACAACTTAATCAGAAGCACAATGCTTTACGTTTTCATATCAGGGGCCGTGATGCTGCTGTTCAATATAATTGCAGGAAGAATATTGGTGGCTACATTAAGTGCTTGAAAAGAAACATTTAAATAAGTGAGTATATTTAATTGTACTATGCCTAAATCAGAACTCATACAAATATCAAAAGACGAATACGAGAGTATGAAAGAGTCGCTTGAAATTTTGTCAAACAAGAAATTAATGAAAGGAATAAAGGAAGGTATAGAAGATATAAAAAATGGCAGATACATAGCTTTTGAAGATTTTAAGAAGAAGCATCACTTATCATAAACACTTTTTCTATGCTCAATATCTATAACAAAAACTATAAGCTTGTTTTCTTCAATTTCATAAATGATTCTGAAATCAGCAGTCCTATAAGACCATAATCCGGCAAGATTACCGGTTAGTGGTTTGCCATAAAATTTTGGATTTTGAGCCAAATTTTCAAGATGTCCCATAATAATTTCAAAATTCTTTTTGTCTTTCTTTTTCAGCTTTTCAAGCTTTTTCTCTGCCTTCTGTGATAAGACTAATCCATACATTAAGAAATTTAGTGTATTTGAAGTATATAAGCTTTTAGGGAGAAAATAACACTTTTCTCCTGTTGATTTAAAATATAAATGGGGCGTGAGGAACTTCCATAACTTTAAACGTTGTTTTGAATCCTCGACACCACGGTCTTCAGCCGTTTAAGCCAACATGAGTTGAGTGCTCTCCATAGCCGAAGACTAGCTTCCTTCACAGGCTGAGCTAACGCCCCATAAACTCAAAGAACAAGACAATAATTTAAATTACTTTCGGATTTATATCTCCTCGTCATCATTAACGTCTTCAATGTCCTCTTCCTTGACATTAATGTCGTCAGAATTTTCTTCCGTAGGAATGTTTGTCCTTATTTTGGCATCGTCGTTGCCAGAGCCAGCATCGGATTTGCCGACAACCTCGAGCTTTCCAAGCCTGCCTGTCGTCAGCTGC
>Ga0209211_10009025_pt1 | contig 13430 bp, 12 predicted proteins | sample RifGroA2_FD_183992 | JGI IMG/M metagenome (GOLD analysis project Ga0209211, IMG submission 183992) | Groundwater microbial communities from Rifle, Colorado, USA - Groundwater A2 (SPAdes) (version 2) | ecosystem: Environmental > Aquatic > Deep subsurface > Groundwater | place: Rifle, Colorado...
GGCGAATTATCTCCGGAGGGACCGATTCGCATCTTTTGCTCGTCGATACGTGGATGGGCGGGAAAGGAATTTCCGGAAGAGACGCGGAGAGGGCTTTGGAGAAAGAAGGGATTATCGTCAACAAAAACACAATTCCTGGAGATCCTAGAGGACCGCTGGATCCTTCCGGCATCCGCCTCGGCACCCCGGCGGTGACGACGCAAGGCATGAAAGAAAAAGATATGATTAAAATTGCGGAGCGAATTGATAAGATATTGCGCAAGAAATGATTGTAGACGGAAAAGCTATTGCGGAGAGAATAAAATCCTCGCTCGCCGAGGAGATCTCAAAGTCAAAGAAAAAAATTAGATTGGCGGTTTTGAAAGTAGGGAAGGATCCGGTGACGGCGAGATATCTCGAAGTGAAAAGAAAATTCGCGGAGGCGATTGGCGTGGACGTGCGGATTTATGAAGTGCCGACCGACATCTCGAATAATAAATTACGCGAGAAATTGTCCGAGATAGTTCATATTGAAGAAAATACAGGGGTCATTGTTCAGCTTCCTTTGCCGGAAAAAATAAATATGCAGTATATTTTAAACGCGATAATTCCGGGGAAAGATCCAGATATGCTTTCGTCCGGCGCTTGGGGAAAATTTTCAACTGGAAAATCAAAAATTTTGCCGCCGGTTGTCGGGGCTGTTAAAGTCATTTTTGACGAAAATAAAATAGAGCTGAAGGGGAAAAATGCGGTTGTTGTCGGCGCCGGGAGGCTTGTCGGCAAACCGGCCGCATCCTGGCTTATTGGCGAAGGAGCAACCGTTTCAGTTGTCGATGAAAATACTAAAAATCCAGAGGATTATATAAAAAAAGCGGATATAATAATTTCCGGGGTTGGGAAGCCGAAAACAATAGAGGCGGATATGGTTATGGATGGGGTAATCGCGATCGACTGTGGCACATCGGAATCTTCGGGCCAAGTTGCTGGAGACATTGATCTGGAAGTTGTAAAAAAAGCTTCGCTATTCGCTCCGGTTCCGGGCGGCGTCGGCCCGATCACGATTGCGATGCTTTTTAAAAATCTTATTGAGCTTTCGAAATGATTTATAATTATTTAATTTTATTTTTCGGGGAATATCTAGCATGGATTTTGGGCGCAGCTCTCATTTTTTTCGCGTTTTCGCAAAATAGAAAAAATTTCCGCGTTGCCATAGAGGCGCTTTTTGCCGGAATTCTTTCGCGCTTGGTTTTTACGGAGATTATAAGATATTTTTACGACAAGCCAAGGCCTTTTGAAGTTGACGAATCGGTTTCCTTAATTTTGCACGAAATCGGGAGATCATTTCCGTCTGGGCACGCGGCTTTCTTCTTCGCGGTTGCCGCGACGCTTTTTATTTATAACCGCAGATGGGGGATTGTTTTTTTTATCGCGGCGATCGCGATGGGGATCGCGCGCGTTTTAGCCAATATCCACTGGCCTATCGATATTTTAGGCGGTGCTGTCATTGGAATTTTATCCAGCGCCATCGTATGGAAAGTTATGCACAAACGCGGTTTGACGCGACGGGGCGAATCAATTTAGTCTAATAATGTTCCTCAAAAATTAATGCAGATTCTTGATTACGATCGTAGGTTGGGGAAGTAGGTGCGAATCCTACACAGTGCCGCTACGGTAATCCGCCAATAAGGCGGAAAGTCCGATGGCCAACCCTGCATGAATAACAAACATATCCTCGAGCAAGGTCCAAACTTTATCAGATTTATTTCGTGATATCCGCCTCGGGGCGGATTTTCGTTTATGGATGAAAAAATTAAAAATTATGTGATTACCTCCATCCTTTTATCGGCTCTAGTTTTATTGCCGCTATTTCCTGTTCGTGGGGATATTGATCAATCTATTCAGTATCTCAAGACTAAAACCCCGAATCCCTGGGTGACTATGGCGCTTTCTGCGGCGGGCGAAGATTCGGACGCAGATTACTTAAAAATATTTGTCGGAGCTAGCGCTTCCGATTACGAAGCAGCCATTTTAGCCTTGGTAGCGGCGGGCAAAGATCCGAAGTCCTTCCCAAACGAAAACTTTGTTCAGAAACTCAAAAGTTTTTATTCAGGCGGGCAGATCGGGGATCCATCTTTGCTGAACGACGATATTTTCGGTCTTCTCGCTTTGCTGGCCGCAGGGGAGCCGATTGGAGATGAAGTAGTAAGCAGCGCGAAGAATTTCGTTATTCAAAATCAAAACGCGGACGGCGGCTGGGCTTTCGCTATTTTGTCGGGGAGCGATACAAATATGACCGCGATGGCCATCATGGCCCTTCTTGAATCAGGCGTTTCTAAATCAAACGCAAATATATCAAAAGCGATCCAGTATCTTAAAGACGCGCAAAATTCCGACGGCGGCTTCCCCTACGATCCAAAAAGTCTTTTCGGGACTTCGTCCGACGCCTCTTCAGACGCGTGGGTGCTATCAGCGTTGAATAAACTTGGAGAGAATTTAAATGATTGGAAAAAAGATGAGAGGGGTCCCGCGGAGCATTTATCGGGCCTCGAAACATCTGCGGGATATTTCGAATACCAAAAAGGGAACGGGGAGGACGCTTTCAGTCCAATCACGACTTCCTACGCCCTAATCGCGCTTAGAGGTAAATATTATCCCGTTTCAAAAATTTCATCCTCGGCAAATCCTTCGGTCAATTTTAAAATCGAAGGTAAAACCAAAACATATTGCGAGGGCGAGGCGCAGGCTCCCGATGCCTTGGAATTGGTAAAAATTGCGGCTTCTGATTGCAGCTTTACTTATAACATCAAAGACACCTCTTTCGGGCCGTATTTGGAGCAGATCGGGGATGATAAGGCTTCCGGAACCGATGGCTGGCTTTACGCGGTGAATTTTATTTTGCCCAGCGTCGGCGCCGCCGATTACAAACTCAAGGCCGGGGACTATGTTTTATGGCATTACGGCGCATTTGACTGGCAGCCGCAAAGCACCTCAATAACTTTGAAAACCAAAGTCGGAGGCTCTTCGGGAAGCCCCGGAGATAATAATCCAAACCAGCCCGAGGACGAGATTTCTTTGACTGTGTCGATTCCGGGGGCCGGTGGAAGTTTGGATTTCGGGAATATCCTGCCGGGGGAGAGTAGAGCTAAATTTGTTAAAGTCACAAATTCCGGGGACGTTTCGCTTGTTATCGCGGGGATTGTCACAGGTAATGACATATTTAGAGGTTATCTTAAAATAAACGATTTGCCTTGGAGAGATTTTGGGACAAATCTTAGTGCGGGTGCGAGCGAGACCGAGAAGATTGGAATCCAAATTCCAAGTTCGTACACAAATCCCGGCGAGAAAGAAGGCCTTCTTATTTTTTGGGGAACACCGACACAATAATGAAATCCGCCGCGATTATTTTAGTCTCGCTATTTTTGATCGCGGCGAATGCCGAAGCCGTCAGCTTGTCGGTATCGCCGCCGGAGCTGAAAGCATCGGGATCTGTCCTTGAACCCGCATCCGCAAAATTCACTGTTAAAAATTCTTCAGACGGCGTCGCGCTTTTTGAAGTCTATCTTGATGATTTTGAAAGCGCCATAAAACTTTTTCCGGAAAGTTTTATTTTGGAAGCGGGAGAAAAAAAGGAAATTGAGGTAAAGGCCGATTTTGGAAAATCAGGAAAGTATCAAACGGATATTTCGGTTTTGGCGAAACCGGTTGCGAATTCCGCATTCAGAGCCGCGGGGGGATTGAAAATCCCTTTGATTGTTGAAATAAACGAAGGAAAAATTTCGCAACTGGGGTTGATCTTCGCTTCATTCGACCGCAATGCTTTGGTAGTTGCGGTTTTATTGCTTAGTTTTGTTATTTTGGGCTTTGTTTTGAAGTATGGCTTTACTAAATTCAAAAAAGCTAAAAACTAGTTTAGGGATCGGGGCAGGAGTTTTATTGCTGATCGGCGGGACGTATTTATATTACCGCGTTGATTCACCGCTGGAAAATTTCGGTTCCGCGACAGCTACGCTTATTTTCGATTTCGGCGACGGCCGCCGCGAGATTTTCGCCAATGAAAAATTTAAGCAGGGCGAAAATTTGTTCGATTTCACGAAAAACGAGCTTGCGCGAAAAAATATAACTTTTGAATATCAAGAATATCCGTCTTTAGGAAGTATGGTAACTAAAATCGGGGATAAAAAAAGTAGCGAAAAGGATGGGTATTGGCAATATTGGATAAACGGCGAATATGCATCCGTCGGAGCTTCGGATTATTTGCTTAAGCCAGGAGACAAAATCGAGTGGAAGTTTTCCAAGATGTAGAAAAGCCCGAGATTGAAAAATTGACAATCCATCAAAAAAACAATAAATTTTATACATGGAATTATAAATAAACGCCGCGGTGGCGGAATCGGGAGACGCACAGGACTCAAAATCCTGCGGGCGCAAGCTCATGAGGGTTCGACCCCCTCCCGCGGCACATTATTAAGTTTTTAATGAAAGTATGAGCTTTTTTAAATTCAACAAGGATGTAAAGACCGAAGACCTCAGGCTTTCGGACTATGATCAAATTTGGACTAAGTTTTGTTTCCTTGATGAAACAGGAAATTTAAATAATCCAACAGACCCATTTTTTACTGTTGGTATATTAAAATTGAGTCAACCCTACTACTTATTGAATAAACTTCAATATGAAAGGAATAAGAAAAATTTTTACGACGAGTTAAAATTTAATAAACTTTCAAAGAGGAATATTGATTTTGCAAAGTTCTCGGTTGGCGCACTTTTTGATGCTCGGAGCACTTATTTGTATTCCTATTCAATAGATAAAGATGGCGATTATTTTAAAAGAGAATTTTCTGGTGATCCGTGGCAGGCATACCAAAAAATTACCATTCGATTATTAAAAGACGTTGTTCTTGCACCCAAGGAAATACTAATCCTTTTAGCTGATCACGTCACCGTTCCTAAAAATATTCGCTTTGAAGTAAATGTGAAAAAAGAAGTAAATATGTCTCTTAAAAGATTAGCTCTTGCAGGAGTTTGCCGACTTGATTCGCGCTCGAACGATCTTCTGCAACTAGTCGATCTTATAATCGGCGCCATTAGCTACGACCTAAAACTTACGACCAAGGCAATCAAAGGAAATGATAAAAATAAATTAGATCTACTTAAATATTTAAAACAGAATTTAGGAACAAGTGGATTTATGAATGGTTTCCGGAATAGAAATTTTAATGTTTTTGTAGATAAAGATATGAAATTACGTTTACCAATAGAGACAAATGAAAAAGGGCCATCGTCCTAACGGTCGACGCCCTTTTTCGATACCATAGCCCCAGTGTATATCATAGGTTATCCACAGTCAACCACAGTGTAATTTTTAAAATAATATATAAACTATGCAACTAAAAATTATATCTTGGAATATTTGGATTGATGGATACTTCGACCAGACCGTTGATTTCCTAAAAACTTCAAGCGCAGATATTATCGGCCTGCAAGAAGTGCGAGCAGACGATCCCGGGCGAAATATAATTGGTTACCTTGAGGAATTGGGATATAAGCATGTGTTTGCGCCGGTTAAAAAGACATGGGGAGAAAAAGTATGGAATGATGGGCCGGCAATTTTCAGCAAATATAATATAATTAAATCTGAAAAATTTATACTTTCAAAAACAGATTGCCGAGCCGCAATTATGGCAGATATTCAAATTGGAGGTAAGATATTTCACGTTTTTAACACCCACCTCATTCATACCCATCAGCGGCCATCAAAAATACAGGACGAACAGGCCGCCGCTCTCATTAAGGCGCTTCCACTTGAGCGAGTTATTGTTATGGGAGATTTTAATGCAACCCCCGATAGCACAGCAATAAAAAGTTTGAAAAATACTCTTGTTGATTCCGACCCAACTTCTGCGCCGACATGGAGTTTATATCCCGAGGGATGTCTTGAATGTAATCCGCAAGATGTAAGTACCCGACTTGACTACATATTTACTAGCAAAGACATAAAAACAAACTCATTTAAAGCAGAGAACTCAAAAGGCTCTGATCATTTGCCTATTTCTGTTATTATTGAAATATAGTATACTCCTTTTATTATGACCGATTTTCCTGAACCAAAACGAAGCTCAAGCATATTCTTTTTGGAAATAGATAAAGTAAAGGCGAACCCCCTCCAGCCAAGAAAAGAATTCAACGAGGGCCGCCTTTCCGAATTAGCGGAATCCATCAGGCAGTATGGGATCTTGCAGCCCCTCGTTGTTGCAAGAAAGGAAATCCAAACGCCTTCAGGAGGCGCTACTACCGAATATGAGCTCATCGCGGGAGAGAGGCGCCTTCGCGCTGCCCGCTTGGCAGGATTGCGCGAAGTTCCCGCGCTGATCCGCGAAGAGCCCACAGAGAAAATCAAATTGGAGCTTGCTTTAGTTGAAAACGTCCAGAGGGAGGATCTAAATTCAATTGACCGCGCCGTAGCATTTGATCGCTTAAATAGTGAATTCAATCTTTCTCACCGCGATATCGCTTCCCGTATAGGCAAATCAAGAGAATACGTCGCGAATTCGATACGGCTTTTGGGTCTGCCGGATGAAATCCAAGGAGCGCTTCGTGAAGGTAAAATTACAGAGAGCCACGCGCGTTACTTGTTGACGATTCAAGATAAACCCGTGGAACAAAAAGCCCTCTTGGACGACATAGTTTTTAGAGGCCTTAATGTTAGGGAAACAGATCGCATTTTGAAGGAAATAATTTCTCGCGATAAAAAAAACATCAGCACTCCAGACCCTGGAACTAAAAACATGGAGGAAAAGCTTGCTCAAACATTCGGAGCTAGAGTTTATATATCGAAAAATCCCAATGGAGGGAGAATTTCTTTGGAATTCTTTTCTCCCGAAGAGCTTAATTCTTTTCTTGGGCGCTTTGCCGAGCCGGAGAGGCAAGGAGCAGAAAACAGCCCAGATAATTTTGAAACAATGGATGATGAGATGATCGCCCCGACACTTGTTTCGGCGCCGAGGCAGGACGAATTGGAAGAATTTACTATTTGAATGCGGGGGTAACTTTTTTCACCCCTTCTATTTTCTCCAAGCGCGACACAATATTATCAAGCTCTCTCTTATCTTTGGGCACGCACGTGACTCTTATTGGAACTTCTTCGCTTCCTGATCGGGCGGAGATTAGATTTTGTATATTTATTTTCCGCCTGGCAAAAACTGACGTAATATCTTTGATAAAACCTATTCTATTTTTCCCATAAATTCTTATTTCCACAAGCTTACTATCTGAAGACAAGAAAGATTTTTTCGGATACATTCGTAGAGCCTGGCGTATCTTATTTTTAGCCATAGCTGTCCTGACTAGAGTCAGCCATTCCGGAGAGGGCTTTTTATTTTTTTGAGTTATTATTTCTACCACGTTGCCGGATCTAAGTTCCCACGAAAACGACATCATTCTCCCATTTATTTTTGCTCCGGACGCATGATTTCCAATCTCGGAGTGTATGTGATAAGCAAAATCGAGGGGGGTTGATCCCTTGGGCAGGTCCACAACATCTCCTTTGGGCGTCAAAACAAATATCCTGTCTTTGAAAAAATCAATCTTTAGCGCTTCTAGAAATTCCTCGGAGGAGGCATTTTCTCCTCCAGCCGGCGGATTTAATTCCTTTTGCCATTTTTGCAGCTGCGAGATCCAATTAAATTTTTTGCCGATTGATTTGAATCCCTTTTTCGGTTTTCCAGCCTCGGAATAAGCCCAGTGCGCCGCAATGCCAGACTCCGCCTCGCGATGCATTTCAAGCGTCCTGATCTGGAATTCAACTATAACTCGAGGCTCCGTGAAAACGCTTGTATGGAGGCTTTGGTACCCGTTAGGTTTCGGAAGAGCTATATAATCTTTAAATTTTCCCGGAACAGGCTTCCATAATTTATGTACAACACCCAGCGCTCCGTAGCAGCTTTTAATATCAGGAACTATAATTCGCAAAGCAATCAGATCCGAAATCCTTGACCAATCTCCTTCGTAGCGCTCAAGTTTTCGCCAGGCGGAATATAAGTGTTTTTCCCTATAATTTATTTCAATCGGCTTAATTTCCGCCCTTTTTAACTCTATTTCAAGCTCCTGCAAGATCTTTTTTAGATATTTTTCGCGCTCTGGGGCGAATTTTTTGATTTCACCTGAGATATATTCATACTCCTTTGGGTAGAGATATTTCATTGATAAGTCTTCCAATTGCGCTTTTATGTTCCACATTCCCAGCCGATCGGCAATCGAAGCGTACAGGCTAAGCGTTTCTCTTGCGATTCTTTCCCTTTTTTCTTGCGGAAGCGAGGCGATAGTTTCCATATTATGGAGACGGTCCATCAATTTTATTATCACGACTCTTATGTCTTCAGCGACAGCTAAAAACATTTTTTTAACCGACTCGAGCGCGCGATCAGCGCCCGTGGAGTGAACCCTATCCACTTTAGTCACTCCATCAACAAGAAATGAAAGCTCATCCCCGAAGTTTTTCTTTATAGTTTTGAGAGTTTCAGGAGAGCGCTCCACGGCATCGTGAAGCAGCCCAGCGGCGATCGTATTTGCGTCCATTTTTAATTCAGCGAGCTTGAGCGAGACCGCGATGGGGTGGGTGATATAATCTTCTCCAGAAAGGCGCTTCTCGCCATCATGCACTTTTTTGGCAAGTTCCAGAACTTTTTTTAAAAATTCTTTGTCTTTTTCGACAACATGAAATTTGGATAATTTCTTTTCGTATTCTTCCCAATTCATTCTTTTTTCTCTATTTCTTTCCCTTCAAAAGCGCAGGATTTCGAAGAGCACTTTATGGAATTTTTAGCTTGCACGAGAGGGGATGAGCATTCCGGGCAGAGTTCTCCCGTAGGTTTAAGCCAAGACGCAAAATCGCATTTTGGCCACAGCGAGCATCCGTAGAACATTTTTCCGCGCTTGGTTGATCTCTCGACTATCTCTCCCTCGCGGCATTTCAAGCATTTCATATTCAATGAAACCGGCGGTAGGGGCTTCGCATTTTTGCATTCCGGAAATCCGGAGCAAGCCATGAAGCGGCCAAATCGTCCGCGCTTAATGACCATCGGTTTTCCGCATTTGTCGCACTTCTCGTCGGTCGTTTCCTGAAAATCGCGTTTCTCCACGCTCTCATACTTATCTGAAAGATGTTTAGAGAAAGGTTCGTAGAAATCCTTTATTACGTTTTTCCACTGGATCCCGCCCGCAGCGACCTCGTCGAGCTCCTCTTCCATTTTCGCAGTAAATTGTATATCGACGACTTCCGGAAAATTTTCAACCAGCATGTCGTTGACCAAGAAACCAACCTCGGTTGGCGCCAACCTTTTTTTATCATCCCGCTGGACATAGTTCCTGCTCTGGATAGTCGAGATAATCGGCGCGTATGTCGATGGCCTCCCGATTCCATTTTTTTCCAATATTTTAATGAGGCTTGCTTCTGTATACCTAGGCGGCGGTTCTGTAAAATGCTGAGTGGGGTTGAGTTTCTCGAGGTTTAACTTTTCCCCTTGGGATAGTTCTGGAAGCACTGCCTCCGAAAATTTAATCGGATAAATCTTAAGAAAACCATCGAATTTCATCGTCTGTCCATTAGCCCTGAATGTGTATTCGCCTGCCTTTATATCAATAGAAGTTGAATCAAAAACGGCTTGCGGCATCTGCGAAGCTACGAATCTTCGCCAGATTAATTCGTATAATTTCAATTGGCGCTTGTCGAGAAAGTTTTTTATTGAATCAGGCGAACGCGCGGGATCAGTCGGGCGTATTGCTTCGTGCGCTTCTTGGGCTCCTTTGGACTTAGTCTTAAATCGGCGCGGAGAAGCTAACGCGTAATTTTTACCTATCTCAGTCTCAAGATAAGCTTTTGCATCCGCCAAGGCGCTTTCGGCAACATTAAGTGAATCGGTTCTCATATATGTGATGAGTCCGGAAGCGCCCTTTTCTCCAAGCTCAACTCCTTCATAAAGCTGCTGAGCTAAAAGCATTGTTTGTTTTGCGCTAAAGCCGAGTCTCCTGAATGCTTCTTGCTGGAGGGTGGAAGTCGTAAATGGTGCGGATGGATTTTTTATCGTTTCTTTCTTTTCGATGGATGACGTTACCCATTCTTTACTTTCAAGGTCTTTAGCAATTTTTTCCGCGTCATTCCTATTTTTGATCGCGAATTTATCGAGCGCTTCCCCATCTTTTTTTATTAGGAAAGCTTCAAATTCAGGATTTAGAAGCTTAGCCTCCTCTTGGAGGCTAAGCTTCTTCAAAAAAGCGCCGATTGTCCAATATTCTTCCGGCTTGAACGCTTGGATTTCGCGCTCTCTCTCGACTATCAGCCGTACCGCGACAGATTGGACTCTCCCGGCCGAGAGTCCGCGGTACAATTTTTTCCAGAGAAACGGAGAAAGTTTATACCCGACAAGCCTATCTAAAATGCGCCGAGCCTGCTGGGCATCAACAAGCTTCAGGTCGATATCACGGGGGTTTTTCAGAGCCTCGTCTATCGCGCTTTTTGTTATTTCATGAAAAACTATCCTGTCAACTTTCAAATTTCTTAAGGATAAAGCTTCCGTAAGATGCCACGCTATCGCTTCTCCCTCGCGGTCTTCATCGGTAGCCAGTATTACTCCGTCCATTTTTTCGACTTCCTTTTTCAATACGTTAACTTTTTTTCTGGCTGCTGTCGGTATTACATATTTCGGCTCAAAACTTTCCTCATCTATTCCAAGGGCGGATTTCGGCAGATCTCTGACGTGTCCGTATGATGAAAGCACCTTAAAGCCCTTCGGCACGAAGCCGGAGATGGTTTTTGCTTTTGTCGGCGACTCTACTATTATCAGTTTCATTTTATATGACTCTAAAAATTTCTCCTCCGGAATCCTTTATGATCCCTTTTATTTCAAGAAGGGAGATTGCCGGAATTAATTCTGACGGAGAAAGTCCTAGTTTTCTCATCAGATCGTCTTTTAATATCGGTTCCGAAGCACCATCTAAAATCTTTTTTTCTAAATCTGATAAGTGCTCATAAGATTTGGGAACCGAATCGTCCGATTCTACGCCGAAAATGTTCAAAATGTCAATTGACGAGGTTATCGGGGCCGCGCCTTCTTTTATTAACTTGTTGGTTCCTTTAGCGTTTTCCAGGAATATTGAGCCCGGCAGAGCCATGACCTCGCGGTTGAAATCGAGGGCATAGCGCGCCGTTATGAGAGCGCCGGATTTTTCTCTTGCTTCCACTATCCAAACTGCTTTGGAAAGGCCCGCTATTATCCGATTTCTTTGGGGGAACGTGTTGATGTTTGCCTTCATTTCATATGGGTATTCGGATATGACCGCTCCTCCGTCTGAAACAATTTTATCCGCGAGCCTCAAGTTTTCTTTCGGGAAAAGAACTTTACTGGAGAGTCCCGAGCCAAGAACCGCGATTGTCTTCAGTTTATTTTTCAATGCGGCTTCGTGAGAGAAAGAATCTATGCCTTTTGCGAGCCCGGACACTATAACAAAATTTCGTCCGGCGAGCTCGCTTATTATGCTGATGCAAGCCTCTTTCCCGTATGTTGAATACCTTCTTGTTCCGACAACCCCCAGAAAATGCGAATCTTCTTCCGGCAGACTTCCTTTTACATAAAGAACCTCCGGCGGAGCCGGGGTTTCTTTGAGCATTTCTGGTAATTCGTCGCGGAGAAGCAGCATAATGCTCTCCTTTTCAAGATTTTTAAATTCTTTTTCCGGATCTTTTTCTTTCTTGATTTTCTCCAAGCTAAATAAAGCTTTTTTCTCAAGCTGGGGGATTTTCAAAAATTCCCTGACCTCTGCTTCCCATGCATTCTTATACGACCCGAAATGATGTCTTATTTTTGCCAGAGTTTTGGGACCGAATTCCGGGACATAATTTAGGACATTAGCGAAAATCTTGTCATTGGCGTGCATCCCCTTATATTATTTCAATAAGAAAATTACTGCAATTTGGCAGAGATGATCAGTCCTGTAATTCACTTGACGTATTGGGGGGGGTGATAAATTGAAAGCATGAGTAACGAAATACCAAAAAACGATGAGGAATTTTTAAGGCAGGAACAGACTGCCGAATCTCAAGAGTGGCGCGAGACGCAAGAGGTTTACGCTGATTTAGGAACTTATATCAAGATGAATAAGCAAACCGTTCTTTCTCAAGAGGATCCCGAAGTATTTGGTCCACATGCCCTCAAGAGTGATTTACTGGCACAGAAGGGCGAATATTTTGGTGTCCAGTTTAATATCTTTAACCTTCACGAAAGACAGGGATTTCCAGCAATGGGCGAGATATCCTATATAGATAAAGATGGGAATGTTGCAAAAGTTGACATTGATCTTTCGAAAATTTCGGCTTATAAAGATGTCGCGATATTTGGGTCCCAGAGTAGTGATAATGAAGAGAATCAGGAGATGCTTAATGAAAGAAGAATACCACAGCGAGTAGATGAAGATCTCGCGAAGCTGGGTTTTAGTCATATGAATAGTATGGATATAGAAATCCGAAAGAAAATAGATGCTGCGACTTCAGAAAAACGAGAAAGACTGGGGCGAGAAGCTAGAGAGCAAAAGAAAAAAGAATTTGATTTTTAGAACAGAAAAACCATCATTGACCTAAACTAAGTTTGGGGCAGAGTTTTTTAATAACACGGAGCGAAATCCGCGCCGGTACAGCCGCTGCAAAAGATGAGATACACAACCGTCCGACACTCGGTGTCGGATTTTTCTCGCTTCTTTGGCTTAGCGCCTATTTTCGTATTTTTTGACTTTTGACGGATCTTATAATAGAATCCCCCTATTATGGCGACTGTATCTGTACCAAAAAAATTAGAGCGCTTAGAGAGAGAAAATATAGAATTGCGACAAGCAGTAAGGGCAATTGTGACTGGCGAATTTGCCTTGCGTAACGGGAAGACAAGAACATTCAGGGATTATCTGAAAGCCCGTTATATCAGTAGAAATGGCAAGAGTAAATAGATCCCATTCAACTCCTCATTTCGAAAAGCAATTTGAGCGCCTGCCCAAAAATCTTCAAAAGATTGCAGAGAGAAAAATGCTACTGTTTGAAGCCAATCCTTTTCATCCAAGTCTATATACTCACAAATTGAAAGGTGCTCTTTTTGGGTTTTGGTCATTTTATATCAACGAAAGTTATCGGGTTCTTTTTCGCTTTCTTAGAAATAATGACGTCATCTATTATGATATTGATACCCATGATATTTACAAATAAGCTGAAATATATATAATAAGTATCTATGAAACTTCTCTCGAGGAATTTGATCATAGGCTTTTTAATACTCATGCTCCTTGCCGGGGCTTATTCGGTGTTTCTTGAGAGCTTCAAGGAAGTGCCGGCCCTTTCCCTTTCGGATTTAGTGAAAAAAATAAACGCTGGCGAGGTAAAAAGTATTTCAATCAATGGCGATGATCTCAATGTGACT
>Ga0209211_10009033_pt1 | contig 13423 bp, 9 predicted proteins | sample RifGroA2_FD_183992 | JGI IMG/M metagenome (GOLD analysis project Ga0209211, IMG submission 183992) | Groundwater microbial communities from Rifle, Colorado, USA - Groundwater A2 (SPAdes) (version 2) | ecosystem: Environmental > Aquatic > Deep subsurface > Groundwater | place: Rifle, Colorado...
GGGCACTGACATAGCAAGAACATTTTCCAGTTTTTTTACCTTGCGCCTTTTCAGCGCTGTTTTAATTCTTTTGCCCGCTCCCTTGATTGTTCATCTTTTTCCCTATTCGGATAATGTGAAAATCGGCGTTATCATTACAACTGTTTCTTATTTTGGCTTGTCTGTCATCCAAATGCTCACAATGTTTTTCCAATACAAAATGGCGATGACGAGAGTGGTGATAGCGGAGACTTTGGGCCGGATTATTCTTTTGATATCAGTTCTGGCCGGCATCAGTCTCAATGCCGGCCTGCACGGAATGCTGGCCGCCGTGACTATCGGCAGTTTGGTCAATGCCAGTACGGCTTTTTTCTTTATGACGCGCCAAATCGCTTTTCGCCTTAATTTTGATTTTACGCATTGGAAGTATATTTTAAAAGAGACTTGGCCCATCGGACTTTCCATATTTTTTAATCTCATATATTACAAAATGGACACGGTGATTCTATCTTTGAGCTGGCCGTCAAGCGTTGTCGGACTTTACGGAGCGCCTTATAAAGTACTGGAAGTGCTCATTACTTTTCCCGCGATGTTCGCCGGACTGATGACGCCGCATTTTGTAAAGACCTACGCGGAAGGAAATGCGGAAAGATTTGAAAAACTTCTTTCCCGCGCTCTGGAAGTAATGACGATGATCGCCGTACCGCTGGCCATCGGAACATTATTCTTAGGCAAAGATATAATGGTCTTGGTGGGAGGACAAGACTTTGCCGAATCGGGAAATATTTTAAAAATTTTAATGTTCGCGGCCGCGGCCATATTTATCGGCAATCTGTTCTCCAACACCGTAGTGGCAATCGGCAAGCAGAAAAAAATGCTCTGGGTGTACATTGCGGTCGCGATTATTTCTTTGGGACTTTATCTTTACTTTATTCCAAAATATTCGTATTGGGCCGCCAGCATTTTGACTGTTGTTTCGGAAACGATCGTGATGTGTTTGGGTATTTACATCGTGCTTTCAAATACCCGGGCGCGCATTAATTTAAAAGGGATTTTAAAAATCATAATTTCCGCCGGCGTTATGGGTTTATTTCTGCACCTTGCCAAACTTCCTCTCATCCTCGCCATCCCCGCCGGAGCAATCATCTACGGCTCAATGCTAATACTCACCAAAGCCATCACCGCGCAAACACTGAAGGAAATATTTTCAACTCAAAGAAAGGAGCCAGCTTAGAAGCAAAAGAGCCTTTGATTAAACGCCCAAAATCGCATATAATGGTAATATTAATATCGCCGCTTTGATAAAAAATTTCTTATTTATGAAAAAATCAAATTCAATAATTTTATTTAATCAAAAGCGGGTTCGCCGTATTTGGGATGAAGAAAAAGAGCTTTGGTATTTTTCAATCATTGATGTTGTTGAGATTCTAACCGATACTACTATTCCGAGACGGTATTGGAGCGATCTAAAAAATAAGTTAAAAAATGAGGGCAGTGAAGTGTACGAAAAAATCGTACAGTTGAAAACGACCGCCTCGGACGGAAAACAGCGAGAAACCGATTGTTTTTCAACGGAGGATTTACTCCGCGTAATTCAATCAATTCCTTCCCCTAAGGCAGAACCATTTAAACTATGGTTGGCAAAAGTCGGCTATGAAAGAATAGAAGAGATGGAAGACCCGGAGCTTGCTTTTGATAGAGCAATGAAAACATACTTGAGAAAGGGTTATTCAAAAGAATGGATAAACCAACGATTGAAAAGCATTGAGGTGCGCAAAGAATTAACCGATGAATGGCAAGAACGAGGCATGAAAGAGGGATTGGAATACGCAATATTGACGGACGGGATTACAAGAGCCTGGACCGACAAAAGCGTGAAAGATTACAAAAAATTCAAGGGATTGAAAAAAGAAAATTTGCGGGACAATATGACCAATTTGGAATTGGTTTTGAATATGCTGGCCGAAGCTTCAACCGCAGAAATATCCAAAAAGAAAAAACCGGAAGGACTAGAAAGCAATAAGCAGATTGCCAGAAAAGGCGGCATTGCCGCAAGGAAGGCAAGAATTGAAATAGAAAAGCAAACGGGCGAAAGCGTAATTGTTTCTAAAAATGCAAAAAGTTTAATGGCAAGAAAAAATAAATTATTGTTTGGTAAAAAACAAGAAATGTGAAAAAGATTTTTAATATAAAACTATCACAAAGGGATGGAAAATAAAAAAATTTTATAGATTTTAGAAGGTTTTACAATCTAGAATAATTTGATTTAAAGCAAATAGACCAGTATTTATGGCAGGCTGGAAAAAAGTAAAATAAGATTATTTCATCAAATCCGGATATTCAATCACCATCTGAGTAAATTTATCTGTCTGATAAATCTCATTTATTTCCACGCGGTGAATGATGTCCTTAAATTCGTTTTTTAGACTTCTGATAAGCTCGCGAAGTTCTCCGCGGCTTTCTATTTCAATATCCAACAGAAGCTCCCAACTTCCCATCCCTTTGACATAATTGATAATATTCTGATGCAGACAGCAAAATTCATACAAATCATTAACTCGTTTTTGATCAAACCGGACTATCTTAAAGCATACGCGATAAAGAAGCAGGCCGATATTTTGATAATTCAACGAATAAGTGATTTTAGTAATAACGCCATTCTTTACCAGCTTGCCGTAATGCTTATGAATAAGCCCGACCGATACTTTCAATGTCTTCGCCATCTTGGTGAATTCCATTCTCCCGTCCGCAAGAAGAAGCGAGATAATTTTTCTGTCAATTTCCGCCAGCTTTATTTTTTCTTTTGTGCCTCCGGAAATCGCTAATTTTTGGAATTCATTTTTCTTTCCGACAAGATATGCCCGGGGAAACTTAATAAATCCCAAGCCGACAAAAATATCAGACGAAGTAATATACGATCCGTATTTCGCGAATACGCTTTGCAAAATCTCATTGTGATGAAAAATATCCCGGCTGATTATGCCTATTAGCGCATCGGCATATCCATCTGAACGCATTACAATCGGGATGTATTTATTCGCGTTAAAATCGGCATACATTTCCGCCTCTTTTTCTTTGCTTAGCCCGCTGAATTTCAGCCAGTATCCCCAAAAGAAAGAATAATCCGCTTTATCGTAGTCAATAAACGCCCAAAAATGTTTAATAATTTCATTTCCTATTAATCGCTCATAACGATACTTCACAACCTGCGGAGTCGTGCTGATTGCTCTGGCTATTTTAGAAAATCCGGCTCGTCCGTCTTTATCCAGTTCAAAAAGTATTTTTTTATCTAATTCTGTAATATTCATTTTTTAAATTTTATCAATATAATATAATTTTAGCATATTATTTAAAAAAAATCAACAAATCTATTGAAATATTTTTTAGTATATAGTAGTATTATTATAAATAAGGCGAATTTAACAAATCACCGACAATATCATATAAGAGAGCAGTAATTAGTCTAGGACAAATCGATTAAAAATTTCAATATTGTGCTAAAAAATAATATATGCATACTAAATATATTAAATTTCAAATGCTGATATAATTTATGATTATGGATAAGTGGTTTCAATTTTCTAAAAGATCGCAAAGCCCATTTCCAAATTATCTTTCCATGGAAAGTACTACTTTGGAAATGAAGCGTGTGGCCGGATGTAATTATCAAAAAATAATGATAATACTTCAAAACAATGATTACTGGCTCTATTTTTTAGAAAATGATTTTCAAAAGGCGGCAAAAAAGATTTTAAAAAAAATAAAAAGGAATCCGACCTTTTTTCACGCTTTAATTACCTGGCAAAAAAAATGCAGCCCCTCATTTTTAAAAAACACCAAAAAAAATGCATCAGGTGATTTAAGACTGGTTAACAACAAAATGTTGATTAAATTCTACAAACAGTACGAGAAAGAATATAAAATAATTTATTCTCATTATTTCCCAATTTTATCGGTAGAAAAATATCTAACCGAATATCTAACCGAATATCTTTTAAAAGAATACAAAGACCAGAAAATAGCATCTGATTATTTTAATAAGCTGCTTACCGTGCCGTCCGCCATGGTTAACCTTAAAGAAAAAATCGAGGCCCTAAAATTGGCCGCAATTATCATCCAAAACAAAAAATGGCTAAAAATTTTTAAATCATTAAATACTGATCAATTACTTAGATTAGATTTAAAATTATACCGTTTGATTAAAAATCATGCAAAACGATGGTTCTGGTTAACGCGCGGTTATGACGGAGAAATTCTGACTTTTAACGATTTTATTAATCGGATTAAAAAACATATCGAAGATAGTCCTGTTAAAGCATTACAGGCTATACAAGAAAAAAATAATCAACTCAAAGAAGAGGTAAAAAAAATTAAGATAGACAAAAAATACAAGCCACTCTTTCAAGCCATGCGCGACGGAATGCATTTAAAAGAATTAAGAAAAAGCATTGTTTCGCAATCACTCCATTGGTTTGACCCAATTTTAAAAGAAATAGCGCGACGCGGAGGAATCAGTCATCATCAAGCTAAATTTTTAAGAGCCTCGGATGTTCGGGAAATGTTGCTTAAGGACAAGGATTTTACATACATTTTAAACGAGCGAATAAAACTATCGATGTATTTAATCACTAAGGAGGGCACTAAAATTATAGTCGGCAAACAAGCTGAAAATTATTTTAAAAAATTTTGCCAAACCCCTAATGAACTCAAGGAGATCAAGGGACTTGCGGCATCGCCTGGCGTAGCCCGCGGCAAAGCAAAAATAGTTTTAAGCCTTTCTGAAGCTAATAAAGTCAAAAAGGGAGATGTAGTTATTACTGTTAATGCAGAGCCTAGTTTTTCTACCGCCATTATTAAAGCGGCGGCCTTGATTGCAGATAGCGGGACGGGCATCACCTCACATCCTGCCACTTTAGCTAGAGAGGCCGGGATACCATGTGTTGTAGATGCCAAAATTGCCACAAAAATTTTAATAGACGGTGATTTAATAGAGGTTGATGGCTATAAGGGAATAATAAGAAAGATTTGCTGAATTATCTTTAACGCCTGCCAGATTATATACTATAAACGAAAATTACATAAAATTTATGAACGAAGCATTTAGATTTCGTCAAGAATTAAAAGAGAAAACAACCTTAGCTTCTCTTATGGACGCTTTTAGAGCGGAGGTTAAAGACAAACAATCAAACGAGCTTTTATCAAAGACACCGGATGAGATTTTCACACAAATGAAAAACGACAACGAAATTAGAGGTGAATATGTTAAATTAGAATTTTTAAAATTGAAAAAGGATGATTTAGCCGTAATAACAACCGACATTCATGGAGACGAGGATAAACAGCAAAAAGTTTTAAATTATATTAATACTAAAAAGGAAAAAATTAGCGGAGAAATCCACCTTATTGATATGGGAGATGTTGTCAGTGGCACTTCCGGATCAGAAGAAAATATAAATGCATTATTCAATTTATTGGAGGGTAGCCGTAATGGTGATTTTAAACTTCATTTATTACAAGGAAATGTGGAAAAAAATGTCCCTCCTGTGTCTGGATTATACGAAAAAATAAAAGAGACGGAAAATGATGTCCGCGCTTTTATCGCCATGACCGATCTATTCAAATCTCTTCCTAATTCTTTATTTTTGCAAGCAGAGAAAGATAATATTATGTTAGGCCATTCAACCTTGCCTTTAATCAATCAAAAAAAATTTGAAGAGAGCGGTTTGAAAATTTACAACAAAAATGCGGAAGAAATTGATAGATTGGGAATTAGAGAATCTTCGGCGACTTGGGCGACTTTTGACGGTGAACGAGAAAAAAGCGAATATGGCGGAAAAAAAATGTTTCAATTAGGTAAAAACACTTTTCAAAGCATACTGAAAACTTTAAACCTAAAAAGAATTTTAAGAGGTCATGACTCTGCCCTAATAAAAGACAAGGCTAAAAATACCGGGGTGCATCAACTCTTATTAGAGGATGGCGAAGTAGACACTTTTCATACCTCCAAAAAAGCCACCGAAGAATTTGGCATTTTTGCAGAAATCAGCGGAAAGGGTGATATAGAATTCAAAAAGGTTTAAATAATTAAAAAATAATCACCAAGTCATTATAATTATAGTCATAAATTATGGAAACTTCATTTGACAGATCACGCTCAGCGGAATCAAAAGAGGGGAAAAAAGAAAAAATATTAAAAGTCATTATTGGCCGTCATGGCCCAAAATTAACAGCCGAGGGCGAAAAAAATGATATAGCGGAATACTTCAATGAGCATGTGAAAGGAGGGTTCGAACAAATGGATATCTCTAAGACCGAGGAAGGGTTAGTTCATATTGGCACAAGCGAGGTCGATAGGGCTTCAAAAACGGCAAAAATTTATGCCAATGAATTAAATAACACTGAACATCGTTTTAAGGAAGAAGCGGTTAAAGACGGCCTAACCGTGCCATATCAACCGCTCAAAGATTTGGAGAGCAGAATATCAAAAGAAGTAAAGAGAGAGGATTACGATAATGACGCGGACTTTGCGTCCATGTTGGAATCAAAGAGGGGGGAAGCGAAAAAATATGCCGATGATTTAGATACAATAATGAAAATGCAAAGTGAAATTAAACCGCGGATAAAAAAAGAAATTGATGAACAATTTCCTAACCTCGATAAGATCACTAAAGAAGCTGAGTTGCGGAACAGAATAGATATGGAAGTTTTGGCGGCATTATTCAACGATGAAAAAATAAACAATGAAAAAGAAAAAAAATTTCATACTTCTTACAATGATATGGCGGACACTTTCGCTAAAAGATATGCGGATTTCGCAAAACATGCGGAATTATTACAAAAAATGAAAACCGAAGGAGGTAAACAGCCTTTAGAAGAGCCCTATATACAAATAGATGTATCGCATTCTTTCTCTATTATGTCATTTCTAAAAAAATTTTTAAATTTTGAAGATGGCAAAAAATCAGCAGATATGGAACCGGAAGAATTCTTTGAAAGAACCGGAGGAATTATAAGAGAATCAGGATCATTTAATATGAGTTATGAAAGAAATAGCGACGGGACTTTAATCATCGCTATTGATGGAGAATTTTCTCCCGACAGATCTTTTAAAGGCAAGCTTGATATGGAAATGTTAAAAAAATTAAATCAAAAGAAGTCATGATAATACAGTTATTTCCTCACAAAAGAGCGTAATTTATGAATAAAAATAATAAAATCAAGTGGTTCTGGTCTCACAGAAGAAACACCAGCCTTCATCACATGAGTTTCATTATGCATGGACTTTCTGGTAAAGGATGGCTCCCTGCCGTTAATTTTTACTTTGACAACCAGATAGTGATTGGGGTTCCAAAAAAAGGGGCGTATATTTTTTATGACAAAAATCAATTAAGCAGCATCGGCATGTATAAGAATATCTGGAAAAGTATTGATAATAACCCCGAATTTGTTAATGATTTTCAAAAAAGAACGGATGAATTATTCGGCGCAGTTTTTTTTAAGTGTTCATTGATTAACGAGTCTAATCTATCGCTTCTTTCAAATAAAGAGATTCATAATTTATACCGCTTTTTCATAAAAGCAGTAATGACGGCACCGATTATTTCTGTTCAACTTTGGGGCATTGAAGCATGCCTTGACGATGAATATATAATCATAAAATTCCTTAAAAAGCGCCTTAAAGAATTAAATAAATCAAAAGAAATGCAATTTTACAAGGAGATGCTCTCGGTTAATATTGGAGAGACGGTTGCATTCACTGAACAAAAAAACTTTTTTCAAGTGGCCTGCGCTTTGAAAAAATCTAATGCGATGAGTGCTTTTCGTAAAAAAAATATTAATAATACATGCAATGAATTGATTAGATACCCACTAGAGAATGAATTAATTAATAAGCATATTGATAAATATGCATGGATAAATACTGAATATGTGAGCAATAAATGGACTCAAAAACGATGGGTGGTATTATTCAGAGATGCGCTATTGAGTAAAAAAAGTCCAAAAGAAAAATTAGAGGAAATGTTTAAAAACTTCAATCATCTTAATAATGAGCGCGTAAAAGTTATTAAAGAATTAAATCCGCCGGGCAATGTCTTGCACGCGATTAATGCTTTATCCGAATTTATAGCGCAACGAGATTGGGCTAAAGGATATATGACAAAATTTCTCCTTAGCCACAGATTGCTTCTTAGGGAAATAAGCAATAGAATTGGTATTAAAATAGATGATTTGCTTAATTATTCTTATATGGAAATAGAAAGATACTTCAATACTGGAGAAATAATAAACAAAAAGGAAATTGAAAATAGAAAAAATAACGGTTTTGCTATTTTAATCAAAAATGGAAATTTTAGTTTAGTGAGCGGAAAAAATAAAATTAAACGAGTAATTAAAAAAAATGGTATTTCTGAGCCTTTTAAAGAAATGATTAATAGAAAGTATTTTAAGGGCTTAATCGCTTCACGCGGAAAAATTACCGGAAAGGCTCGCGTTTTGGAAGATGCTTCTCGTCTTTCTGAATTTAAAAAGGGAGAAATAATTGTTACATATATGACTACAATGGAATTTACACCTGTTTTTAGAGACGCTGCGGCCGTTGTTACAGATGAAGGAGGTATGTCATGCCATGCGGCAATTGTTAGCAGAGAATTTAAATTACCATGCATTGTTGGTACAAAAATAGCTACCAGGGTTATTCGAACAGGCGATAATATTGAGGTTAATGCTAACACAGGCATGGTTAGCATTATTACTAATTAAAAGCACATTCTAAATACTTAGGAAAATAAATGCGGTAGCATGATCGCAGTCCCTTAAAATCTAAGAAGAATTTATGAGGCGTCTAATCTATTTGTTAGCAAGCAGACTTATATAACCAAAAACAGTTCAAAAATATGTGGAATTATCTTAATCTCGCCGTTCTTATTCTTCTTGCCTCCGCCGCGGCGGCGGTGTTGGGGCCGTGGATATTTTTGGCGATTTTGGCCGCTGGGGTTTTTTGGTTTTTGGTGGAGATTCCTTTGATTGGAATCATTGCTTTGCTTTTGGGAATTATTGCCGGGCAAATTATTCGCCTGCCGATCGGCGGCGGCACGATTGTGGCGAGCGATTTGATTTTATTCGCCGTTATCTTTGCTTGGATTTTCAAAAAATTAATCAAACGCGAACCGTTTTTTATTTCCAATCCCATCAATCTTCCATTGATAATCCTGGATGTTATTATGGCGCTATCGCTTGTCTGGGCGCTGGTAATTCTTCCGCGCGGAGAAGCAGTGAGCGGCTCTTTGTATTTTTTCAGATTCTTGGCCTACCAAATGATTTTCTTTTTGGCGCAAACTTCAATTAAGAGTATTACGCGAGCCAAACAAATATTTTTTCTCGTTCTTGGCTCCGGCATAATTTTGAGTATTTTGGGATTTATTCAACTGATTATTTTCCCTGACTTTTCTTCAATGGTACCCGAAGGCTGGGATCCGCACATCGGTCGTCTCTTATCCACTTGGTTTGATCCGAATCTTCTGGGCGGACTATTTGCATTTTTGGCGCTTTTGATTATCACCCAAATGCTCTTTGAAAAAATAAAATTTTGGCACATCGCTTCCTTAAGTATTTTTATTACCGCTTTGCTTCTCACTTTCTCCCGCAGCTCTTTGGTGGCGTTTGTGTTCGGATTTTTTGTTATAATAATACTGACAATCAAACGCTCGTGGTGGATGCTGGGTCTGGGCATTGGTATTTTAATAATCGCTTTTTTGGCTTCGCCGCGCATTCAGGAAAGAGTGGGGGGGATTTTGACCATAGATGTAACGGCGCAAAAAAGAGTGGAGTCTTGGAACAATGTTTTAGTTTTGGCGCGCGACAATCCGCTTTTCGGCACGGGCTTCAATACTTTGCGCTATGTTCAATTTGAAGAAGGATTGATAACAAATCCGGAAGAGCATTCGGCCGGCGGCTCGGACAGTTCATTTCTGACAATTCTCGCCACCACCGGAATTTTCGGCCTTCTCGCTTTTCTCTGGTTATGGCTTTCAGCCCTTTTCGTTTCTTGGAAATTATTTAAGCGAGTGGAGTTTACCCCGCATGAAACCGAAGGTTTTCGTGCTGGGGCAGAAGAAAATTGCGTTAACCCGAGCGATTATTATTTTAATTCTGCTTTGGGTCTTGGAATAATCGGCGGCTTGGCTTCTTTATTTGTCCATTCGCAATTCGTGAACAGTCTTTTGTATCCGCATGTGCTTGTTGCTGTTTGGATGTTATTGGGGGTAGCGGCGTGGATACATAATAAACAAACTCAAATTATAGTTAAAAGTTAAAAGTGTAAAATTATTCACCCGCCAAAGTTTTGCTCCGCAAAATTTAGGCGGGCAAGATTCAAAATTTAAAGTTATTAAAAAAACTTCGAACTGATAAACTGCGACTTTGAACTTTGCATTTTTCCGCCCAAGGCGTGAACCCGAGGCTCATCAGCCTTGGGCTGAGATCCGCCTCTGGCGGAGAATTTTGAACTAAGTCATTATGACCCCGTCTGATCCAATATTGATCTACTTCTTCCACTCCCTACTTTTTTTCCTAGCTCTGCTTCGTCCACAATGGGCGATTTTGGCGTGCCTGGCGATTTTACCGACTTATTTATTAAAACTTTCTCTTTTCGGAATACCGACAACGGTTTTGGAATTGAGTATTTACGCAACTTTTATTGGATCGTTCTGTTCGCTTTTATTTTTCAAAAGCAAAAATCCGAAATCCGAAATCCGAAATCCGAAACAATATCAAATATTAAAGCATCAAAACTCAAAACTTTTTGATATTTGGGTTTTGAATTTGTTTCGTGCTTCGTCATTAGAATTTCGAATTTTATTAGGCGGATTATTTTGGCCCATCGCCGCTTGGCTGATTATCACCTTAGTCTCCGCTCTTTTTTCCGAAAACACTAAAATCGCTCTGGGCGGCTGGAAAGCTTGGGCGCTTGATCCGATTCTTGTTTTGATTTTAATTATCCGATTTTTCAAACCGGCCGATCATTGGAAAATCATCGCTTCTTTGAGTGTCTCCAGCGCTGTCTTGTCTTTTTACGGCTTGGCAGAATATTTTTTCCGGCCATGGCAGCTGGGCGACGGTCGGCTGGATTCGGTGTTTGATCCGGCCAATTACCACGCGATGTTCGTCGGACCGATTATCGTGCTGGCGATCGGTTTTATTTTATCTTCGCAAACTCCGCGGGCATGGAAGCACTATCTAGGCATTGCTTCCGCGATCAATCTAATCGCTCTTATTTTTACTTTTTCTTACGGAGGATATTTGGCCGTGCTCGGAGGATTGATTATTTTAGGATTTTCAACTTTAAATAAAATCTGGAAAAAAAGAATGATTTTAGGAGTGCTGATTATATTTATTGTTTTTCTCGCCCTCGCCGCTCCAACCAAAAAATTCCAAGACATTTTTGAATATAAAGAAAGGTCATCCGGCCACGCCCGTTTGGAAATTTGGCAAACCTCTTGGTTGATTTTCAAAGAGCATCCGATTTTGGGAGTAGGATTAAATAATTTTGAAACATTGTATCGGGAAACAATTCCGCGCGTCGCTTTTCCGCCTCTGGAATGGCTGGTTGCCCAACCGCACAATCTTTACCTCGCTCTCCTCGCTCAAACCGGCCTCTTGGGATTCCTCGCTTTTCTCTGGATTATTATTCAATTTTTAAAATCAACAAATCGCGATACACGAAACGCGAGTTACAAGTTACAAGTTACAAGTTTCGCGGCCATGTCCGCCATCCTCCTCCATGGCCTCGTGGACACTCCATATTTCAAAAATGATCTTTCTGTTATTTTTTGGCTCATAGTCGCTTTGACAATTATTCAAACCCGTCATATCGCTCTGAAAAATAATCAATAATCGCAGCCCGCCCTCTATTGACTTTCTTATCCGGATTATATAGTTTATTAATATGTTCCTTTAAATAATAAGTATTGGCAATAAAAATTTTAACTGAAAGGGGGCAATGCGCTAAAAGATGCATAATAAAAACCGGACACAAAATAAACCAAAAGGGGGTAAAAAATGGAAACAGTTGAAATTTACAGAAAATCAGCAATGATTGCGGAAAAGTTTAAAGAAAATGTGGAAAAAGAGCTGGGCTATTTGCAACAGGAAATGGAATCGCTTAAACAATGGCGCGAATATTACGAAAGCGCCGGACTCCAAGGACAGGCCATACTTTTTGCGCAAAAAGAAATGAATCTGCGAAGAAAACAACTGTTAATTAAAAGGGGTATTCCATACCCGATAATTACAGAAGAACAGTGGGAAGTACTTTGCAGCGTTTTTGACAGGCGTGTTCCGGCGGAAGAATTTTCATCGCAGTCAATGCCATCCGAGGTTGTAACAGCTTATTTAGAAGCGAAAGAGTATAAAGAAGCCGGCATATTCGATTCTATCGATGTCGCTTATTATGAGGATGATCTGATATTGATCGGAAAAACCAAATGCGTAATAGCCGGCGTAGAACGGCGATACCTTCTGGCGCGCTGGGGAGATGGGCTCAAACCATGGGAATGGTTTATAAACCATTGTAAATCGCGCGTTCCTTCTTTAAGCTCTGCCATAACCCTGGTCATAGCATCAATTATCTCGGCGGCGGCTTATCTCTTGCTGCCCGTTCTATTGCCCGAATACAAATCTTTTCAGTCGCTTGCTTTTTTTGCAAGTATTGTATGTTTTGGCTTTTTCGTTGGTTTATTTGCCGTAAGACGCAAAATCAAAAAATCTTATTCTTGCTTCATAAATACGCCTTCTCCGTTCGCAACATAAGAACTCCGCAACACAAAGCCAATGCCCTTCGCCCCATCAATTCTGGTGGGGCTTTTTTTCTTGCGCTTGAAAAAGACAAAAAAATCTGTTATAATACAGATATGCAAAATATAAATACCAATCAACAAGTAGAGACCGCGTCTCTTAAAAAATCACGAAAAAAAATCGCGGTTATTATCGTGCTTCTTTTATTGGCTTTTATCGGAATACTCGCCCTAGTGGCGATGATTCTTTTTCCTTTTGTCCGCATCTTGAGCGGCGCGGCGCAAACGACTATCTCTCCAAAAGCCGCCATCATTGAAGAGTCAATCAATGTCTCAAATAATCAGGAATACATCTCTCCCTCCATCGCTTTTGACGATTCTTTCGCTTCGACGGCCATTTCTTGGGATCAAAACAATGATAATGGCGATGCCGCGATGTTTTTGCGGTCTTCCAACGATGGAAAAGCTTGGAGTGATTGGTACGAAACGATTTTATTTTATAAAAACAATCAGACGCGCTACGGCGAAATATTGTTCTTCCCGGCCTCATCCCGATACATTCAAATCAAAGCGGCTGCGGACGAACACGACCCCAAAGACATAACCATTCAAAAAATAACCATTAATATTTTTCCGGAAACAAAAACTCCTTT
>Ga0209211_10009034_pt1 | contig 13420 bp, 9 predicted proteins | sample RifGroA2_FD_183992 | JGI IMG/M metagenome (GOLD analysis project Ga0209211, IMG submission 183992) | Groundwater microbial communities from Rifle, Colorado, USA - Groundwater A2 (SPAdes) (version 2) | ecosystem: Environmental > Aquatic > Deep subsurface > Groundwater | place: Rifle, Colorado...
TTTTTATATTAAAATCCTCAATTTATAATTTTTAATTCCTAATTCCTAATTTATTTTTTGGGGAGTTTCTATGGAAACAGTAAAAAAAGAACATCAGTTGACCATCTCTGTAAGTCCTCATATAAAAAGCGAGGAATCAACAAGCAGGATCATGTGGAGCGTCAGCGCGGCCCTGCTTCCGGCAGCTGTGATGGGGGCCTATTTCTTCGGACCAAGGGCAATATTTACGATTGCCTTATGCATCGTAGTTGCAGTGCTTTCGGAGTATGTATTCCAGAAGGCGCTTGACAGGAAGATTATGATAAGCGACGGCAGCTCTTTCCTGACAGGTCTTTTGCTCGGTATGAACCTGCCTGCTTCAGTACCTTTTTATATCCCTATTGTAGGCTCATTTGTCGCTGTAATTATTACAAAACAACTATTTGGTGGTCTCGGCTTCAATGTCTTTAATCCTGCGCTCATCGGAAGGGCCTTCCTTCTTATATCGTTTCCCAAGATTATGACTATATGGAGCGAACCTACAGCTGCATTTATACAGTTTGATGCAAAGACTACTGCTACACCCCTTGGTATCCTGAAGGAAGAAGGGGTTGCGAAGTTACTGGAAGTCTTTGGCGACAAAGTAAATCTCTATACGCAGCTCTTTGTAGGTCACAGGGCGGGTTCTATCGGGGAGACATCGGCCATTGCGCTGATTATCGGAGCGGCGTTCCTCTTTTACAGGGGATATATATCCTGGCACATTCCGCTCTCATTTCTTGGAACATCCGCACTTATTGCATGGATTTTTGGCACAAAAGGCGCGTTATTCGCAGGAGACCCCATTGTGCACCTTATGAGCGGCGGTATGCTGCTCGGCGCATTTTTCATGGCGACAGATTACGTAACATGCCCTTCAGTCAAAAGGGGACAGATACTCTTCGGCGTCGGCTGCGGGTTTCTTACAATGCTTATCAGGCTTAAGGGCGGTTTCCCGGAGGGTGTAATGTTTGCGATACTTATTATGAACTGTTTCTCTCCCATTATTGACCGCGGTTTTAAATCCAAGGTGTTTGGCGCTGTCAAACCAGCCACGGTAAAGGAGGGTCCGAAATGACAGGCAAAGATAGTCTCATCAAGATTACATTAAACCTCGTTATCGTATATCTGATAGGCGGATTTATCCTTGCGTTTGTATATGCGAATGCGTCTCCGAAGATATTCAAAAACAACGAAGAGGCTGAAAAAAAGGCATTGAAACAGCTTATGCCTGATGCAGATACTAATGAGAAATTGGGAGATTGGTCAATTCACGAGAAACATGCAAAGTATTTTATTTCTAAAAAGGGTGGGGACACTATCGGTTATATCATCCAGTCTTACGGTAAGGGATACTCAAGCTATATAAATACGTATATTGCGGTTGACAAGGACATGAGAGTACAGAAGATAAGTGTTCTTTCACACGCTGAGACCCCAGGATTGGGAGATGAGATTGAGACTGACTGGTTCAAGGACCAATTTAAAGGCAAGAGTGTCGAGCACCTCAAAGTTATAAAAGGTGAAACCAAAGATGACATACAGGCGATCTCAGGCGCTACAATATCAAGCCGTGCAGTTTCGGAGGACGCGGTAAAGAATGGTGTCGAATTTCTGATCAAGACTGTCAAGGAAGGAGGCAAAGATGTCAAGCAGCAGCACTAATCTTAAAGAGTTATTTCTAAACGGGATTGTTAAGGAAAATACAATATTCAAGCTTGCACTTAGCCTCTGCCCGTCAATTGCTGTTACGAACAACCTGAAAAACGGCATATTTATGGGCCTGGCAGTATTGTTTGTGCAGGTCATGGTCAACATGACGATTTCTCTGCTGAGAAAGGTCATTCATCCCAAGGTCAGACTACCGATCTTCATGCTGGTCATATCCGGATGGGTCACTGTGACGCAGCTGATGATGGCTGCCTTCGTTCCTGACGTATACAGCAAGGTGGGTCTCTATGTTGCTTTGATAGTTGCTTTTGCGTCTATTCTTGCAAGGGCAGAAATGTTTGCCAGCAAAAACAGCATTATTCCCTCGATGACAGATGGTCTCGGTATGGGTGTCGGCTTTCTGTTTGCGCTTTCGGTCATCAGTTTCTTCAGAGAGTTGGTCGGCAAGGCGACCCTTACCATCCCAACCGGGCTGACGACCACTTACGTAGCGACTTTCATGGATACTAAACCACTTTTGATCATGGTGCTGCCCGCAGGCGGATTCCTTGCGGTCGGCATACTGATGGCATTGTTTAACTGGATAGATGCCAGATACCTGAAAAAGAAATCCCACGCGTCGCATTAGAGGAGGAATATAAATGGGCAGCGAATTTACTAAAATATTTGAGCTTATAATATCGGCTTCATTAATAAATAATTTTGTTTTCACCCGTTTCCTCGGCCTCTGCATATTTTTCGGCGTCTCTAAAAAGATGGAGACGGCTGTGGGTATGAGCATCACATTCACTGCTGTCATGATGGTCAGCGCTGCCATCAGTTGGGTCATATTTAACATGGTATTAGTGCCTCTTGAGATCACTTATCTGGAGATTATTGTTTTCATCGGGATCATCGCAGGACTGGTACAGTTGTCTGATACCGTAATGAGAAAGGTCGCCCCCGGACTTTATTATAAATTGGGGATATATCTTGCTCTTATATCTACTAACTGCATAATTCTTGCCGTACCTTTGATCAATGCAGGTGAGAAATACAGTTTCATCCAGAGCATTGCGTTTGCACTTGGCTCAGGCCTCGGCTTTGCACTTGCACTTACCATAATGGCCAGCATACGTGAAAAACTCGAACTGGCCGATGTCCCGGTGCCTTTCAGGGGGCTGCCGATGGCCTTTGTAATAACCGGGCTTATAGCCCTTGCATTTACAGGTTTTTCAGGGTTAATTACGTTATAATAATAAAGATGCATTGTCATCATGAAATTAAGGAGTAAAGATCATGTTTAAAGCTTCAGTAATGAAAAAGACATACCTGATAACTATATTGTTAGTGCTCTTTTATGCAAGTGCCCTTTATGCCGGTGTTGGTGGAGGGGTCGAGGGAAAGGAGAAGGTTGACATAGTTCCCCTGATCAAGTGGACACTTGTATTCCTTGCAGGCCTTGGCACTGTTTTTGGCATAAGCATTGCCTTTGCAGCAAAGAGGTTTGCAGTCCAGGTTGATCCGAGGGTGGAGCAGGTTTTGGATTGTCTTGCGCATGCTCATTGCGGTGCATGTGGATATGCCGGTTGCGAACAGTATGCTGAGGCTGTTGTAAAGAACCCTGATGTCTCTCCAAATCTCTGTATTCCTGCAGGCGCAAAGGGCGCAGAGGCAGTTGCATTGATTACAGGAAAGAAGGCAGAAGTAACGGAGCCGATTTTTTCCAGGATAATGTGCCAGGGCGGCTCGAGTAAGTCTGCAAAGAGGTTTAAATATGAGGGCGTTCAGGACTGCAGGGCAGCTGTGCTTGCGGGTGGTGGTGATAAATCCTGTATTTATGGTTGTCTTGGTTACGGAACATGCTCGTTTGGAGCAATTACTATGAGCGAGGATAACCTGCCTGTTGTTGATATCGTGAAATGCACCGGCTGCAGGAAATGTGAAACAGCATGTCCAAAGAAGGTCATCGAGGTTTTGCCGTCATCAAAGGCAGTGCTTGTTTCGTGCCATTCAAAGGACAAGGGCGGCGATACGAGAAAAAATTGCCAGGTGGGCTGTATAGCCTGCGGTAAATGCGTGAAGGTCTGTCCTTTTGATGCACCCAAGATAGGTAATAATCTTTCAAAGATTGATATCGACAGATGCAGGGTGTGCGGTCTGTGTGCAGGGGTATGCCCCACAAAAGCTATCATTGACTTTATTCCGCAAAGGCCGAAGGCCTTTGTTACCGACAAATGCATTGGATGCCAGATATGTTCAAAGGTCTGCCCTGTAAATGCGCCTTCAGGAGAGCCTAAAAAGAAGCATGCTGTAGACACGAACAAATGTATCGGCTGCGGCATCTGTACTGCAAAGTGTCCTGTTCAGGCGATTGACGGGACTTTTAATGCTGCTGAAGTGTTCCGGCTTGCCGCTGCCAAAAAGCAAAAGGTCGCATAGTGCCGGGTTACAACACCGGAAAGGTCTTGACATTTCTGTCAGGACAAGATGAATATACCTAATATGAATAATTTCAGGGGGTTATTCAGAATTCTATTTCTTTCTATTGCTATTGTCCTGATAGCGTCTTTTTCTTTTGCCTCTGTTGCTGTTGAAAAAATATTGCCTGCGGTCCCTGAAATTTTACCTGATAAAAAGAACATTGAAAAAGACATGGTTGCGTCTATCGCAGCAGACACAGAAATATCCCAGGAAAAAGATGCAGCAAACTCAAAAAAGCCGGTTGAGGCGTTTGAATCTGCAGCAGACCATCCTAAGAGTGACGTAGTCAGGGATGAAGCGAAAGTATCCTCCGGTGACAGCAGCCTCAATAAAGAGACGGTTTCCCCTCTAGGCGAATCTTACTCATCAAATAAAACAGCGATAAAGGCAATTGATAAAAACATTGTTCTTTTCAGGGACAGGCTTAAGGAGAGGTTTTCCATATGGCTGGAAAGGTCTGCGCGATATCTGGATATAATGAAGGACATCCTGCGTGAAAAAGAACTTCCTGAAGAGCTTGTTTTTCTGCCGATTGTAGAGAGCGGTTTTAATCTTAATGCGTATTCTTCTGCAAGGGCTGTGGGCCCTTGGCAGTTTATGTCAGCTACTGCCAGGAGGTATGGATTGGTTATAGACTGGTGGAAGGATGAAAGAAAAGACCCTGTAAAGTCTACCCAGGCAGCGGCGGATTATCTTAAGGATTTATACAAGATGTTTGGCTCCTGGAACCTTGCCCTCGCTGCGTATAATGCGGGTGAAGGCAGGATAGCCAAGGCCCTTAAAAGGAGTGATTCGGATGATTACTGGTCACTTCTGCATACGAAACAGATAAGGAATGAGACAAAGGAATATGTACCGAGATATATTGCAGCTACAATGATAGCTAATACGCCTGAGGATTACGGGTTTTACAATCTTGCTTATCATGAACCTCTGGAGTTTGACGAAGTACTGCTGAATTCTCCTTTGGACATAGATGTGATTGCAGTTTGCGCGGATACTACTGTTAAGGAGATCAGGGACTTGAACCCGGAGTTGAGGAGATGGAGTACACCTCCGGGCCTTTCGCATTATGTCATCAGGATACCAAAAGGGACAAAGAAGATCTTTAATGAAAATCTTGCGGAAATACCCGAGGATGAACAATTCAGTATTGAGACATATAAAGCCAAAAAAGGGGACAATCTTAAGAAGATAGCCAAAAAGGTGGGAGTCCCTGTTAATGCCATACTTGCCATGAATTCCATGAGCGGCATCGAAAAAATCGATGCCGGTGAGAAGATCAAGATCCCGCCAAAGGACAAGTACCAGCCGGATATTGATGATAAGGCCACGGCACGCAAGGCAGCATACAAGAAAAAAGCCGGTAAGAAGAAGTCATCCAAGAAAAGCAGGAAAGGCCATGCTAAAAAGTCTAAAGGCAAAAAGGCATAGGACCCGATTTAGCTTTTCTCCTGAGGGACCGCAGATTTTATTTTTCTCCAAGCTTTATTTTTGCTTCGTTCAACAAGGCTGATTTTGGAAATTTGCTGACCAGTTCCTTATATTTGTTCCTGGCCTCCTCTGTTTTTCCCATTGATTCAAGTATCTTGCCGCTTTCCATAAGGGCCATGTCATGAAGTGCCCCGTCTTTAATGCTTGAGAGGCTGTTCAGGGAATTCAGAGCGTTGTTCATATCGCCTTTTTGGGCATATGCCATTGCCATTTTGTAATAAGAAAGGGGGATGTTCTGTGGTTCCGGGAATTGATTGTTGAATTCCTTTAGCGTCTTGATGGTTTCATCATACTTCCCGAGTTCATAGTAACAGTTGGCTATGTATAAAAGCACGGCGGGTCTCTTTTTTGCCGCATATGACTTTTTGAATTTTTCAAGGGCCTTCTGGTACCTTTCAGGGACCGGGATTGCCTGTGCCTGCGGCTCCCCGTGATAAATCCTGTAGCCTTCATATTCCAGGTCCAAGGCAGTGGATGTATTTACTTTGCTGTAAATGACGAAGCCGGTAATGGCTGCAATGATAATAATAAAGGCGCTTATTGAATAAACCAGTGAGCGCTGGTTATGCTTCAGCCTTTCCCTTATATCTGTAACAGTCTCCTGGATATTCTCATTTGTGTGTGCCTTTTTTTCAACGCGCTTTTTTATTGGTTTGGGCATCTGATCATCTCCTTATTGCTTTCTCTACAAGTTTTTTTGAATTATTTAATATATTGTCTATTTCGGTGCTTTCAATGCCTGCCGATAAAAGCACGCGTATTGCGAACTCTCTGGTTATGAGGTCTGAAGGGGAATGGGCGTCGGTGTTGATAGTCAAAGGTATCCCAAGGGCCAGCGCCTGTTTTGCAACATGGCCATTGGAAAGGTTGTGTCCTTTCCTGGCAGTGATTTCGAGCGTTATGCCCTTTTCCTTTGCAAATATAAGGTCTTCAGGCGTAATTAAACCCGGATGGGCGATTATGTCCGCACCACCCTCGATCGCGGCCCTGTTCGTGCCTTCTGCGACCGGCTCTACAATGGTTTCACCGTGGACAACTACAATTTTTGCTCCAAGCTGACGGGCTTCTTTTATAATGTCAGGTATCAAGGCCGGTGGAACGTGTGTAATTTCAGCGCCGGGTATTATTGCCAAAGGAGTATGGGCTTTCAGTGCATCTGCAGCCTTGACGATTCTCGGTATTATGAGGTCAATGTTCGACTGATCTATATGGTCGGTAATGGCAATAGCCTTGTATCCCATGCTGACAGCCCTTCTAATCAGTTCCGCAGGGACCAGCTCTCCATCGCTGAATATAGTATGAGTATGAAGGTCAATCATAATAACTTTTAAGAATACAGGAAAAATAAATGAAAAGTAAACCCTGCTTTTGCCCTGAGTGTTTAATCCAGAGGAATAAATGGATTTCCGGTCATTTTCATCAGGGCAATAACTTGGGAACAAGTTTTATTAATATAGTATATTAATAAATAAAATAATATAAAATAGCTAAAATATAACAAGTAGTTAGGCGTCTTGTCCGTAGAATCTACGGACAGACAAAATAAAATTGTTCTGCTATAGTAATGAACTTTTTAAAAAAGGCTGGAACGACAATATCTTACATTTCACTGAGGTTTATTTATGATTGCCTTGGCAGTTAAAAAAAGAAAAGGGGACAGGCTACTTTTTGAGATGGTGAGTGAGAGATGCCGAGGATAGAAAGAGGATTAGGTGACAATATTGTTTACCATGTCATTAATCGTGGGAATGGAAGACGGGAAGTCTTTCATAAAGAGAAGGATTATGAAGCATTCTTGAAATTGATGAAAGAGGCGAAGGAAAGATATCCAGTCAAGCTCTACGGATATTGTCTGATGCCGAACCATTTTCATATGGCGGTAAAACCGGAAAAAGGTGAAGATTTGAGCAGATGGATGCAATGGCTTATGACAAGCCACGTGCGGAGATATCATCGACATCATGAGAGCAGCGGCCATGTGTGGCAGGGGCGGTATAAGAGTTTTATGATTCAGGAGGATAGCCATTTATTGATGGTGCTGAGATATATAGAGGGAAATCCGGTGCGAGCGAAATTAGTGCAGTCGGCGGCGGAGTGGAGATGGTCGTCACACAATGAAACGTTAGGGACAAGGGAAAGAGTTCTTCTCGATATGTCGCCGATAGAATTGCCGGAAGAATGGCGCCTATTTGTAAATGAACAATTTGGGGAGACCGAGATTGATCGTCTTCGTACAAGCGTTAATCGACAGGCACCATTTGGCGAAGCGACATGGCAGATGCAAGTGTGCAAGACTTTCGGTTTGGACTCAACCTTGAGACAGCGGGGAAGACCGAAGAAGGTGGCACAAGTATGAGAAAAAGTAGCCTGTCCCCTTTTATTTTTCTTGACAAGCTGCGAGAAACAAATTAACATCAACTTTGCATTTTAAAAAAGTCAAACTGTTTTGGCGCTTCTATATTCGGCAGACTGTTTTTTTTGGGGGGAAAGGTAAGTGAGGGTTTTCTGTAAATCATCAGGTCAATTTTGGCGTTTTCTGACAGTATTATTGTTGTCTCTGTCTCCGGCCATGCTTGAAGCGTCGGAGATCAGTCTTGAGAAAGGACTCCAGAATAACCTTGAGCAGAGCAGCGCAATTGTTGAGAAGGCAAAAGCGAAGCTGGATGCAGGCAGTCCGATTATTGATGAAATAGCCCAACTGAAGAAAACAGCGGAAAACATAAAGGCGTCTCACCTTTTGATCCAGGAGAAATTCAAACTCAAAGAAGACGCAATCAAAACCCTCGGCGCAAAAGCGATAGAAAGACATCAGGTAATGTCTGAGGGGTATAAAAAAGCCCTTGCGGAATATCTGAATCTCATAGAAAGCCTTACAAAAGAAAGCTCTCAGCAGTCAGCTCTCAGCAATCAGCAACAGATCATAGAAAATCTCAAAACACTTCTCGACAAAATCCTCCACAAGAAGAAAAGACCTATAATAGGCAGTCTCCCATACAGGAACATTAATTATCCTTCCAAAGAACCTGATCAGAGTGCGTCCATCAAGCCGGCATACAAAGGCGGCAATAAAGTCGTATCGCCTGATGACACAAAGAGCACGGAAGAAGCTCCCATATCTCAGGAGATAGCGGCCCTTGCCCAGACATTAAACTGGAACCCGGTACTTATTTATGAATATGTAAAGAACAACATAGAGACCGAATGGTACTGGGGCTGCATGAAAGGGTCCGAAGAGACCTTGCGGCAGAAAAGCGGCAACGACTGCGACCATGCCACATTGCTTACCGCCTTGCTCCGTGCATCAGGGTTCCCTGCAAGATATGTCAGGGGTACAATGGAATTCTTTGCCGGAGGCAGAGACGGCAACCCGATGGAAAGAGCAAAGAACCTTACAGGGATAGAGGACCCCATAAAGATAGCTGAATTCTTTCAGAAGTCCGGGATACCCTTCAAGCCTTTAATCCATGGCGGCAGGATAGCGAACTTCCAGTTTGAGCATGTTTGGGTAGAGACACAAGTCCCCTATGGCAACTACCGTGGAGTGATCATAGATGATAGCGACAAGAGATGGCTCGGCCTTGATACAAGCATCAAAGCAAAGGATTACCAGTATAACAGCCCGATAGACATTTACGAGCAATCAGCCCTCAGCCCTCAGCTGCCAGGTATTAGGGATGAATACCTCGGTACAATGCAGACGCAGACTCCATTGGAATATCTGGAAGAAAAGATCACTGCAAACGGCAATCAGCCTTCGGAAATCATGAGGACAAGAACATTGTCTTCGGAGATAATGAATATCCTGCCTGCAAGTATGCAGATGGACCAGAAAAGAATAACCCATGAATACACCGCAATTCCCGAGGAACTCAAACACAAAGTTAATATTACTGCAACAGATGCAAGCAGCAACAACGAACTATTCAGCATGACTCTCGACACTCTCAAACTCATCAACCGAAAGATAGCAATGACCTATGAGCCTGAGACAGTAGAAGACCAGGAGATCATAGACTCCTATGGCGGATTAGATAACACACCTGCCTATCTCATCCGGTTGAGACCTGTCTTGAAAGTGGATGATGAAAGGATAATCGTCGGCAAAGACGGCCTGCCGATGGGTGCGGAGTATAATCTTTCAATTGAGCTTATCTCGCCGAATGGGACTGAGAAAGTCAACAGTGCTCAAGTAATAGGGAATCTGTCGGTAATAGGGATTGGGGCGGGGAAAGTAACTCCCTCTAACTCCCCCTTACCTCAAGAGGGAGAGGGAGACAAAGATGCAGAACAACTCCTATATGAAGAAGCGCTTAACTATATTGATAGATGGAACCAGGCGGAAGACGAACTTGCGTCCCTTTTGCATCTGACAATCACGAGGCCAATACCGACAGTGGTCACAGTTGGAGGAGTCATAGACGTTATTTATGTGTTGGACACTCCTCATGGGTTTGAGTGGAAAGGAGTTTATGTAGATGCTGCGCTACGCTCAATAGGAGTAACCCCCGCTGTCTCCCCCTTGCCTCAAGAGGGAGAAGGTGAAAGACAGAAGACCTTTATGCAATTATCTGCATTGCAGGGATCTGTGCTTGAGAACAGGATATTTGAGGATGATTTCGGGGTGGATTCGATCTCGACTGTAAAACTCTTTGAACTTGCGAACAGCAACCAGATACCCATTATCACGATAGATAAAACGAACATCTCAACTATTCTGCCTACGCTGCTCTTTGACGACAACATCAAAGCTGACATAACCAACGCTGTCAACCAGAATTTTGCAGTCAACATTCCTCAATCAGAAATCACCTATCAGGACTGGACGGGTATTGGGTACATCAAAGAAAACCCTGAAACCGGGGAGGCAGGATATATGCTCAGCGGCATGATAGCGGGAGGGATGACGGCATTAAACAAGGTCAAATGGATAAATACGGATATAGCAAACGAACTGAGCAATCCATATTCCGCAAACGCAAATAACGACCCTGAATCGGCAGTAAAAGTCGTCAGGTTGGCCAAATATAAAACAGACTATGAAGAAGGCATAGTTGGCACTACACTGCCAAATCCTTTTGAAGTAATGGTACAGGACAGAGCAGGCAAAGCAGTCCAGAACGTCTCAGTGACCTTCAAAGTGATAGCTGGCGGCGGCAAAGTACAAGGATTGGATGAATCAACCCCTGCGCCGGAAATCACCGTTAAGACAGGCTCCGATGGGATAGCAAAGGTAAACCATATATTAGGACAAAAGACCTCTGATTCCCCGTATTATGTTTATGGAAGCCCCAATGCAGTGCTCATAGGCCAGAACCTTGTATCAGTAAACGCAACGACAAAGAGCAGGGGCAAGATATATACAGATAAACCCTTTGAAGCATACGGACTGCCTGGAGCGACCGCAAAGATTGACATACCGACAGGGTACAACTTTGCCGGCTATCCTAATATGTTATCTGGAGCAGTACAAGCCAAAGTTGTGGACCAATACGACAATCCAATCTCAAATAAAAAGGTAATATTTACAGTACAGCCGCAGGAATATCTCGGCATATTGCCAACCGGCACGACACAGAACGCAAAAGTCTTCAAAGAATTGACGGACTGTCCATGGGTGCCGACCCTTGACTGTCCGAATGCAGTTGATACACTGAATATAGTCACCGACAGTTTGGGCACACTTGCCTACGTAATATTAGGCAATACCGAGAGCACAAAATTTACAATCAAAGCGATAGCAAACAAAGACATCTTTGAGGGCACAACCAGAAAGGAAACACAGGAGACAATTGAAGCAGACATTATTCTTGGCACAACGACCCTCAAAAATGATGACAAAATGATAAAGCCGTTTACAACAGTGGCAGAGAAATATACAACTGACGGAAACGGCCACAAAATAGACGCGGGAGCGCCTGGGACTCAATTTAATGAACCGCTTACAGCAGCGATGGATTTGATAGAAGAAGACTATGACCGGGTCGGCACTCCTGGGAATTACTATTTAAAAGGAAAAGGGACATTCAAAGTATCCCCTGTAACTAATGGCACAATGACATTTGGAGTATTTGCGGGGGACGGCAGCATTAGCCAATCATCTCAAACTGGCAGTGAAAACGGACAGTACTCCACCATACTGACACTTGGGAAAACGCCTGCTTTGAATAAAGTAAATGCCGTCGGGCTTGTAAAAGTTCAGGTGCCTGAAGTCAATCCGGCAACTGGAGTGATAACAACGAAAGAATGGAATGCGGCTTCCCAGACAACATTTGAGGTATGGGGAGTTACGGCAACGATAGAAACGAATCAGTTAATCCTCATAAACAAAGATGGCTACCCGACAGCAGACACAACGATCAGATACACAATACTACCCGTTGGCTATAAACCTCAGGACATGTACCTTGAGTTCTACGAAAAAGACAAAAACGGTTCCGAAGTAGGGATGGGAATCATACAGGCAGACAGCAGCGGAAACCTTATCCTCAGCCAGGGCGGGGCCAAATTCGATTTACAGAACACCTACACAGGCGAACTCATACTTAACGGGAATAGTCTGATAGAGATTAAGAGTGAGAAAAAAGCTGTTGATATAGCATATGTTTATATCGAACAGGACGACCCTGAATTCCCCAATAGCAATCTCAGGTGGAATGACTACTATCCGGCATTGGGGGACAAAACCATAACTATAAGGGCTATCGAAAGCGGGAATATCCAGTCAAGTAACAGAATCCGATACGAGGTGATTTCTCCAACGCCTGCTGAAATAAATCAGTTGCAGACGCCGGCAACAATAACATTGACGCCACAGGAAGCAACCTTCATAAACGGGAAAGCAGAATTTACCCTTTCAGGCAGAGACCTTGCGCCGCGAATTAATAACGACCTCACAACCGGAATAGACAAAATATCCCTGAAATTTACGTATACGACCTTATCAGGCGCTTCGGTTGATCTGTTTGCTAACTACAACATTAAGAACAACTATAACACAACATTAGGCGAAGTCCTGAGTGGAGAGGCCGTATTTGTACACGATGAGAATACCGCTGACAACCATGCGGGTAAAACTGAGGCTGGTGTGACGGGTGACAATGATAAAAAGTTAGATTTTGTTCAGGAGCTTTTGAACCAGGTAGTGCCGAGAAAACGTAACATATACAATCCCGCTGATCCCGGCGTAAGCTATACCTATACGCTCACAGAAGAAGATGGTAACTATAATTCTTATACCTATAACGGCCTGATTGACTTCAAATTCAACTTCAACCTGAACGTTAACACTGTGGTTGGCCCTTATACTCAAGGCCCTGACGGCATTGGGCTGTATAGCTCCAATAAGGCAGAGGACGATACCAGTATTACCTTCCGAAGACTCATGAAGGACTATGGGAAAAAACAGGTGGGCGATAAGTGGTTGATAGATGGAGCAAACAATGACAAATGGCTGCATAAGATCATAGACAAGGAGACGCTTGTTGGAAATGTGCAGCGAATTCCTGCACCAGCGGAGAATTTGACATCTGATAATGACGACAGTTTGATAAACCAAACAAACGGCAATACAAGGAACGATACGGGATTGTATGAATTGTATAAGAATACGGTTGTAAGGTTTGTGAATGGGATGATAGAACAAGCAGAGCACTTTGCAGGGGAAAGAGGAACACCCGGGGTTGATGCGCCAACTCTGAACTGGTATGCCAGAACTGGAGAAGGTCCGACTGGATGCTGGCCGGGCACAACTTGTTCAGGCGTGCATGGATCGGGA
>Ga0209211_10009035_pt1 | contig 13419 bp, 12 predicted proteins | sample RifGroA2_FD_183992 | JGI IMG/M metagenome (GOLD analysis project Ga0209211, IMG submission 183992) | Groundwater microbial communities from Rifle, Colorado, USA - Groundwater A2 (SPAdes) (version 2) | ecosystem: Environmental > Aquatic > Deep subsurface > Groundwater | place: Rifle, Colorado...
GCTTGAGGAGTTCGGGGGGCTTAACAATCTTCGGGTTTCCGACTTGATCGGACAGGAAGGCATTGAAGCCAAACATCTCATCTGGTACACATATCCGACCGATGAAGAATTGCGGCGCGCCGGCGCCACCGGGCTGTTTTTGGGCTATTACCTGCCTTGGGACGGCCACAATAACGCTTTTGTCGCGCAGGCCTTTGGTTTTGAAACATACCCCAAAACGCTTGAGGGCTCCATCGTCAATTACGAAAATCTGGACAATATGCAGATGCGCGTTCACGATTACTTTAAGTTTCTCAAATTCGGTTACGACCGGGCTACCGACTGGGCCTGCCTGCACATTCGGCGCGGCCGTTTGACGCGGAAAGAAGCACTTGCTCTGGTAGAGCGGCGCGGCGGAAAATTTCCCTTATCGTACCTGGGATGTCCGCTTGAAGAGATTTTGCGCGATATCGGCATGACCTTGGAAGAGTTTATCCGCATTTGCGACCGCTTTACGAATAAAAAACTGTTTCTTTGCGACGCTGAGGGCAATCTTGTTAAGGACCAAGACGGCAATTTAACGAAGATTAATTATGACAATAGCGCCTAAGGTTGTTGTCATTGACTACGGCGCTGGCAATCTCGGTTCCGTAAAGCGCGCTTTTGAAGAGTGCGGGGCGGCGGCCGTTATTACGGGTCATCCTGAAGAATTGCGACAGGCCACGCACTTGGTGTTGCCCGGCGTGGGCGCTTTTAACGCCGGAATGAGCAATTTGCGCAGAAGCGGCTTGGATGCGGCAATTAAAGAGCTCGTCCTTCAAAAGAGAGTCCAGTTTCTGGGCATTTGTCTGGGCATGCAGCTTTTGGCCGCGAAGGGTTGGGAGGGGGGAGAAACCGACGGCTTGGATCTCATAGGCGGCGAGGTTAAACTTCTGGAGGCGGGCACCGGCGAGCGCTTGCCGCATATGGGTTGGAACGAAGTTGAATACGAAAAGAGCGCGCCGCTCTTTTTTAATATTCCCAGCGGCACCGATTTTTATTTCGTGCACAGTTATCATTTCGTCTGCCGGAACAAGTCCGAAAGCATCGCGACCACCCCGTATGGCGGCGGGTTCACTTCGGCGGTGCAAAAAGAAAATATATGCGGCACTCAATTTCATCCCGAAAAAAGCCAAAAACCCGGCTTGCAATTGATTAAAAATTTTTTGAAGAGCTAACACATGCTCAAGGTCCGCGTTATCCCCACAATGCTTTTTAAAAATCTCGGTCTGGTTAAGGGCGTTGGGTTTGACAGCTGGCGCCGCACGGGCAGCGCGATGCAGGCCATGAAAGTGTATAATTTGCGCGAGGTGGATGAAATTGTTTTTGTGGACATTGCCGCGACCACCGAAGGCCTCGCGCCGGATTTGGCTACGGTGGACGAGCTGGCCGATGAGTGCTTTGTGCCTTTGGCGGCCGGCGGAGGCGTGCGCACTATTGAGGACGCTCGGCGGCTTTTGCAGGCGGGCGCGGATAAAGTCGTGGTCGGCACGGCCGCGGTGGAGTGCCCCGGCCTTATCGCTCAAATCGCCGAACGCTTCGGAACGCAGTGCGCCGTGGTCGCGATTGATGTCAAAAAGTTGCCCGGCGGCGGGTACGAAGTTTATACCCGTTCGGGCAAACAGCCGACCGGCCTTTCGCCTCTGGCCTTGGCCCGGCAAGTGGAACGCGCGGGAGCGGGGGAGGTCATACTTACTTCTATAGACCGCGACGGAACCATGCAGGGCTATGACCTCGCGCTTATTTCCCAAATAGCCAAAGCGGTGTCCATACCGGTGATTGCTTCCGGTGGGGCCGGAAATTATGAGCACATGGCCGAGGCCGTGCTGGTCGGCGGAGCATCCGCGGTGGCCGCGGCAAGCATTTTTCATTTTACCGAGCAGACGCCGCTTGAGGCAAAAAAATACCTCAAAGGAAAAGGCATTGCGGTGAGATTGTAAATGATACGTCCTTGCGTTCTACGCAGTTATAGGGTATGTTAAACAAGCAAAAGCGAAACTAAGTTTTATGGAACCATCTTTTCTCAAAGATAAAGTGGTTTTGGTCACCGGCGGGACGGGTTCTTTCGGCCGTTATTTTGTTGACTCCGCGCTCAAAAGCGGACTGAAAAAGCTGATTGTCTTCAGCCGCGACGAGTATAAGCAGTTTGAGATGAAAAAAGATATTTCAGACCGGCGTGTAAGATTTTTTCTCGGCGACGTCCGGGACCTGTCCCGGCTTCAAAGAGCTTTTGCCGAAGTTGATGTCGTGGTGCATGCCGCGGCTTTAAAGCAGGTGCCGGCTTTGGAGTATAACCCTTCGGAAGCCGTTAAGACCAATTTGCTTGGAACCCAAAATGTCATTGATGCCGCTTTGGATAACAAAGTTGAAAAAGTGCTGTTGATTTCAACCGATAAGGCCGTGAACCCGGTGAGTTTGTACGGGGCGACCAAACTCTGCGCCGAAAAGCTTTTTATTGCCGCCAATGCCTATCGCGGTTTTGCATCACACCCTTTCCTTTCGGTCGTCCGCTACGGCAACGTTATTGGCTCGCGCGGAAGCTTGGTGGAGGGCCTTTTGCGGCAGAAGGAAGGCGAAATTACGCTGACGCACGCGGATATGACCCGTTTTTGGATGAAGCTGGGTGATGCCGCCTCGCTCGTTATGGCGGCGCTTGGCATTATGAAAGGAGGAGAGATTTTTGTGCCGAAAGTCCCCAGTATGAAGGTTCAAGATTTAATTTTGGCTCTGGCGCCTGGCTTTACGATAAAAACAATCGGAATCCGCGCCGGAGAAAAAATTCACGAAGCCCTGCTTACTGAAGATGAAACGCGCCGCACTCGCGATCTTGGAGAAATCTTTGCCGTAGAGCCGGCCAAGGAGCATGACTGGTGGAAGGGGGAGCATCTTAAGGATTATCCCTTTCTGCCTCATGATTTTGTTTATACCTCGGACTTGAATAAACACTGGCTTAAGCCGGAGGATATTCAAAATTTTGTAAAAAGCGTCTGATGATTCCCTACGGGCACCAGCAGCTTGACGGGGCGGACGTCAAAGCCGTCCTCAAGGTTTTAAAATCTGACTGGCTTACAACGGGTCCCAAAATCTCTGAGTTTGAAAAAGCGCTCTCCGAATATTGCGGCGCCGGATATGCCGTGGTGTTTTCAAGCGGCACGGCGGCTTTGCACGCGGCTTATTTCGCGGCCGGATTAAAAAAGGGAGATGAATTTATAACTTCGCCCTTGACTTTTGCGGCCACGGCCAACGCCGGGCTTTATTTGAGAGCGAAACCGGTTTTTGCGGACATTGAATGGGAAACGGGGAATATCAGCCCGAAAGAAGTTGAGAGAAAAATAACGCGCCGAACCAAAGCCATCGTGGCCGTGGACTATGCCGGGCTTCCGGCTAAGCTCTCCGAGCTTGGGAAAATTGCAAAGCGGCATAAACTCTTTTTGATTGAAGACGCGGCTCACGCGCTGGGGGCTTCGTATCGCGGCAGAAAAATAGGCGGCATTTCGGATTTGACGGCTTTCAGTTTTCATCCGGTAAAGTCCATAACCACGGGCGAAGGCGGGGCGGTTTTGACAAATCGGCGCGATTTTTACGAAAAAATGCTCGCTTTCAGGCACCACGGCATCGCTTCCGACGCCCGAATGCGTTTTTTGGGATTTAACTATCGTCTCTCCGATATTCACTCCGCTTTAGGGATAAGCCAGCTTAAAAAATTAGGCAGCTTCATAAAAAAGCGGCGAGAAATTGCGAGGCGGTATCGGGAAGCGTTTAAAGATATTCCCGATTTGATTCTTCACCGCGAAACTCCGGGCGCGAAATCCAGCTGGCACCTGTATCCCATCCGGCTTTCCGGAAAATTGGCCGGCAGAAGACAAGAAATTTTTGAAAAACTCCGCGCCTCCGGCATTGGAGTTCAGGTGCATTACCTTCCGGTCTATCGGCATCCTTATTATGAAAAGCTCGGGTATAAAAAAGGCCTTTGCCCCCAGGCCGAAAAATTTTCCGAATCCGAAATTTCCCTCCCGATTTTCCCGTCTCTGACTTTTAAAGAACAGGCGTTTGTTGTCAAAATCTTGATAAACCATGTTGCCCGGATGGCATAACTTTCTTTTTCCGCTCGACCGCCGCATGGCCGCGCTTTATTTTGCTTTGGGGCTTTTTCAGTTCGCGGAAGGGCTCTTGAGTATTTTTATCCCGATTTATTTCTACCGTTCCGGTTTTACGGTATCAAAAATCCTGATTTTCTACACCCTCATCTCGGCTTATTTCGTTGCGCTTGTTTTTATTATTCTGCCGCTTTTAAAAAAACTTTCAAACAAAGCCATGATGCTTTGGAGCATTTTACCGCTTATCGGCTACTATCTTGGCCTTGGCTTTGTTTTAGAATTTCCGTTTCTCTTCGCGATTTTGCCGTTTCTTCTTGCTCTGTATATGCTTTTGTTTAATGTGGGCTATCATCTCGATTTTTCAGATGCGGTGCGAGATGGTTACGTCGGCAGAGAAGTCGGTCTCAGCTACGTGGCGGTCGCGGTGGCGGGATTTTTGTCGCCTCTGACGGGAGGGGTTTTAATCGGGGTATTTGGATTTCAGGTAACTTTTGTCGTCGGTTCTTTGATTTTATTTTTGGCCATAATCCCGCTTTTCTTTTTTCCTTCAAGAACGCTCGCGCCGGATTTACAATTAAAATCTCTCATCACTTATCTAAAAAATAGGAGTCTTTTCCCCTTCAATCTGTCCGGAGCCGGCTATGCGATGGAAGAAATGGTGGTCAGAATCTCCTGGCCGCTTTTTCTCTTTTTGCTAATCAATGATTTTGAGAAATTCGGCGCGGTGATTTCGCTTGGGGTTTTGGCGGGGGCGGCGGTGAATTACCTCTCCGGCTTGTTTTCCGACGCCGGACGGCGCCGGAAAATTTTATCGCTGGCTTCTTGGGCCTCCGCGCTGTTGTGGCTTTCGCGGATTTTTCTCCGGAATGCCGGCGGTGCCGCTTTGAACCATCTGGGACGCGGTTTCGCCAACTCGGCGCTTTTGGTCTCCTGGTCAAGCCAGTATTATAAAATCGCGCGGGCTTTGCCCGACCCCGGCGCCTTTATTCTTTCGCGCGAGCTTTTATATCATTTGGCGCGCGTTCCGTTTTTGCTGATACTGGCGTGGTTGGCCGCCGTCTTGAGCTTGGGAATGTTTTTTAAAGTGAGTTTTTTCCTGGCCGCCCTCTCGGCGCTTTTATTCCTGGCCGCGAACCGTTTTCGCACGGAAAATTTTAAACTTGTTTAAACTTGACATATTCTGTTGGATTGTTTAAGATAGCGTTCAAAGTTCCGAATAAAAATTTAGGGAGGTGTTTATGGACGCAAAGTATCTTAGTGCGCAGAGTTTAAGCTACGGACAGCAGCAGGGGGAGCTTGAAGTGTCGTTGACTGGAGGAATTCTGGAGATTCCGCTGGGGTTTCAGCCCCTCGGGATAAGCAGTCGTCCGGCAGATAATAGTACCGATATGATTGCAATCGCGGCTTACTTTGAGCCGGCGATTTGCCTGGCCGAGGTCAAGGTTGAGAGTGACAAGTTGCGTTTCCGAACCTCATGGATTAGGAGTGTACGGAACGGCTGTGAGGATGTAAGAATGTTTCCGAGGATCCTGGAATACGCCAATGCAAACCGGGCCGGGACCGTGAATTTTGCCATTGACGGCAGTCTCTGGGTGAGCCGGAATGCCGAGCGCGTTTTCTTCGTGATGGAGCCGCCAAAGGAACAAGGCGGCCTATGGAATCTCGTTGAAAAGATATCTTTGCCCGAAAACGGCGAGATGTCCGTGGTTCATTCCGCACTTTTAGTCCCTGACACTCTTCACACCATTGAGTCGAACGCCGCGCTTGATCAGTGGAAAATGTTCCTGTACTCCCTGAAAGGGCGCAAGGTGTTAAGTTCCCCAAAGTTGGTGGCGAGTTTGCCTCCTTGGACATACGGTATTGTTTTCAAAGGGAAAGGGGAGGGTACTTATACTGTCACTGATTTCCGGAGCGAGCGTCCGCATGGTGTGTACCGCGGTGGTTACATTGCCGTGCCTGGTGTCGCGGGGAACGGTATCTGTTTCTTGAGCGACGGAAGCGCCCTTGTGACCCGATACGGCCAGGGACATCCCGGCTGTTTCAACGGCGTCCCTGGAGCTCTTATCTACATCCCGGCCTCGCTTTTCTGATGTTCTTTGTGCTCGCGCCTTTTGCGCAAATCAAAGGTCCTGCTCGGATTTCCGACAGGGCCTTTGTTATTTTTTTTAAATATGCTAAAAAAGACCTATCATGACCGCGGCGATTATACAGGCCCGGATGGGTTCCACCCGCCTGCCGGGAAAAATAATGAAAGAGCTTGCCGGAAAACCCATGCTTTGGCATGTGGTGGAGCGCGCGAGACAAGCCGAGAAGCTTGACAAGGTTATAGTCGCCACTACGGTTGGTCCGGAGGACGACGTAGCGGAGGAGTTTTGCAGGAAGAATGATTTTTTGTGCTTTCGCGGGCCGGACGAAGACGTGCTCGCGCGTTATTATCTGGCCGCCAAGGAATATAAAGTTTCAACGATTGCGCGCATAACTGCGGACTGCCCTTTGATTGCTCCGGAGATTATTGATGAGTGTGTTCAAAACTTCGCCGCTGGCCGCTGTGATTACATCAGCAACATAAATCCCGGGGAGCGGACCTTCCCCCGCGGTTTGGACGTTGAAGTGTTTTCTTTTGATGCGCTGGAAAAAGCTTTTCGCGAAGCCGTCGAGCCGTACGAGCGCGAACACGTCACGCCGTATATTTGGCAGAATAAGAAGAACGAATTTAAAATAGGTTCCATGATTACCGCGACGCCTTCTTATGCCCGCCCCCAATACCGCCTGACGGTTGATTTTCCGGAGGATTTTGAGCTTATGGAAAAAATCTACGGAGAGTTTTATAAACCCGGCAAAATTATTGACATCCCGGACGTTCTTCGGTTTTTAGACGCGCGCCCCGAAATTGTCACGGTCAACGCGCATTGTGAGGAAAAACAGGTTAAAATATGAAGGCCTCAATTATAATTCCTGCTTATAATGCCGAAGCTTATATAGAGCGCGCCCTTGAAAGCGCCCTGTCGCAGGATTTTCCGAAGAAGGACTACGAAGTTCTGGTGATTGACGACGGTTCCACGGACCGGACTCCGGAAATTCTGAAAAGTTTTGGAGACAAAATCCGCGTTATCCGCCAGGAGAACAGGGGTTTTGCGGGCGCTACGAACCGCGGTTATAAGGAAGCTTTGGGGGAGCTGGTGGTGAAGCTGGACAGCGACGATGTTTTCTCGCCGAATCTTCTTTCGGAAGAAGCGCCTCTTTTTGAGCGCGACGAGGCGCTTGATTTCGTTTATTCCGATTACTGGGAGGAAGAGGGCGGAGAGAGAAAACTGGTCAACACCGAGAATATTTTTAACTCGGTTGCCATCGGCACCATGTATAGGAAATCGCGGCTTGCCCAGGCAGGCTGGTGGCGGGAGGACGCGAAGTTCCCGGAGTGCGAGCTGTTATTGAGGACTTGGGGAAAGTGGAAAGGGTTAAGAGTCCCCAAGCCGCTTTTTACTTACATTCGCCGGCCGGGAAGCGCTTCTAAAAATACAAATTATCACGAGGACGCCCTGTCCCAGCTTCGCGCGCTCCATCCGGATAAACACGAGCTTATCCGGCTTATCCGGAGTTATTAAGCGAACCGCGATGAAAGCGCTTTTATTGGGAAGCGAAAGCCCGGAGACGGAAAACCTTAGAACTTTTTTGCTTGAAAACGGGGAGGAGACGGTTTTAGAAACAGAAAAAATATCTCCGGAGGAGCTTAAACGAATTTCTCCGGACATTATCGTGAGCTATAATTATCACTTCATTCTAAAGCCGGAGATATTTAATTTTCCGCCGAAAGGAGCAATAAACCTGCATATTGCGTATTTGCCTTTCAACCGGGGCACCGACCCGAGTTTCTGGAGCCAGGTGGAGGACACTCCCAAGGGCGTTTCTATCCATTATATTGACGAGGGCGTTGATACCGGAGACATTATTGCCGAAGAGGAAGTCGCTCTGTCCGGGGAAGATACGCTCGCGACCTCTTATCAAAAACTCCATAAGAAAATTCAAGAACTTTTCAAAAATGTATGGCCGGAGATAAAATCGGGCCGCGCCTCCAGAACAAAACAAGCGCCCGGCGGAACTTTTCATTTAAGAAAAGACCGCGCCACTTTTGAATATTTGTTAAAATCCAAAGGATGGGATACGCTGCTTTCGGAACTGGCCGGACTGAAACTGGACCATAATAAAATTCACGGACGATGATTAAATCTTTTAAAATAGGAAGCAGATTGGTGGGTCAGGGAGAGCCGTGTTTTATCGTTGCTGAAATCTCTGCCAATCACCGCCAGCAATATGAGGAGGCGGTTGCTCTCGTTGAGGCGGCGCGAGAAGCGGGCGCGGATGCGGTAAAGTTCCAGACCTATACTCCCGACACTTTAACCATTGATTCCGATAAAAAATGGTTTTTCCTTGGCGGCGAGGATACGCCCTCGGACTGGAAACGTTCCAATCTTTATGAACTTTATAAAAGCGCGTATACGCCTTGGGAGTGGCACAAGCCCTTAAAGGAACTTGCCGAAAAGCTCGGACTGATTTTTTTCTCAACGCCTTTTGACGAAACCGCCGTGGACTTTCTTGAAAAAATGGAGGTGCCCTGCTACAAAGTTGCTTCTTATGAGGCGACCCATCTTCCGCTTCTGAAAAAAATTGCAGAAACCGGAAAGCCGGTCATAATGTCTGTGGGATTCGCGTCGCTGGAGGAAATTGAAGAGGCGGTCAAAACCTTGAGGGAGAACGGAGCCAAAGAAATTGCGGTTTTGCATTGCGTAACGGCCTATTCCGACAATCCTCGTCCGGAAGACATGCATCTCGCGAATATTGAGGATTTGGCCCGGCGTTTCGGGGTAGTTTCGGGCTTTTCCGACAACAATGCCGGAATTGAAGCCCCGGTCGCGGCGGTTATTGCCGGAGCATCCATCATAGAGAAGCATTTTATCTTGTCGCGGGAGAAAGGCGGGCCGGACGCGCGCTTTTCCATTGAGCCGGAAGAGTTCAAAAAAATGGCCGGGTTGATAAGAAGAGGTGAGAATATTTATTCCAAAGAAGAATTTGAGGCGGCGAAGGGAAAAGTTTTTTACGGCCCGGTGAGCCCCGCGGAGGAGAATTTTCGAAACCTCCGGCGCTCTATTTTTGCGGTCAAGGACATTAAAAAAGGGGAGGAATTCAGCAAAGAAAATATCCGCGTCATCCGGCCAGCTTTCGGGCTTGAACCGAAATTTTATGAGGAAGTTTTGGGAAAAAGAGCCGTTTCGGACATTGAAAGGGGGACGCCGTTTTCGCGTGACATGGCTGCTCTCTGATATAATGCGGGGATTGGCGCTTGATAGAAAATTTTGGTTTCTCCTCATTCTCCTCTTTGGAGCGGGAATTCTTTTTCGTGTTGGGGCGGTTTATTTTAACCTCCCTTTTCTACATGGCAGATGGCTTTACGGAAACGCCGCCCAGTCCTTGGCCGAAAGAGGGGATTTCAAAATAGCGACTTATGACGCGAGCGAAATTCCACACATTTATTCGGTAAGGGAGAAAGGCGGGGAGTTTCTGGAACATAATCCTTTGTGGTCGATTCTCGGAGCGGGAATTGTACTTGTTTCTCCCCTGAACGGATTTGAAGCGACGCAAGCTCTTTCTTTTCTTGCGGGAATTGCGGTTTTAATTTTGATTTATCGCGCCGGTCTGGAGCTTGGCGGGCAAGGCGTGGCGCTTCTTTCACTCGGTTTAGCCGTTTTTTCTTATCTTTTGATTGATTTTTCAGGGAACGGCTCTTTTTATATTTTTCAGTCGGCCTTGTATCTTTTGTTTCTTCTGGTTTGGTGGCGCGAGAAAAGTAAAAAAGATACTTTGCTTTTGGGAGTTATCGCCGGTCTTGCCCTGCTTTTGAGTCATCAAACCGTGGCGCTTATTTTTGCTTATGCGGCTCATCTTATTTTTGTGAAGAGGCCCGGCTTTAAGTTAATTTTTGCCTCTCTTGTTTTATTTCTTCTCCCCGCCGTCCTGATTTATCTTCCTTGGGGACTTAGGAATTATTTTTTCATCGGCAATTTTTTCCCGCCCGCGGACATGTATTACGTTTGGGATAAGCTGGGATTCGCGCGCCGGATAAACGGCGATATAATCACCTACGCGCCAACGCTCGCGACTTATTTCGAGCTCGCGAAAAAAGTTTTTACGAACTGGCTGCCGTATAACCTTTATTTCATAAACCGGCAGCTTTTTTTCCTGGCGCCGCTTGTTTATATCTTCGCGCTTTTTCTCGCGTCCGAAGTTTTGTTCGCGAGATGGTTTAGAAAACTTGCCTGGGAGAGCTTTGATAAACTTTTGCCGCTTTTCTTGATTTTCGGCTTTCATATTTTGATTTCAGCCGCCTGGCCCGTCACAAAATTCAGATATTTTGTTCCCATGCTGCCCTTGGTGTTTTTGGCCGGAAGTTACTGGATTACGGATTTTATTTCAAACCGGCGCTTGAAACTCTTGGCCGCCGGGAGTTCTTTCGCGCTTTTGATTTTGCTTTCAATTTTTACTTATTTTTCAACTCCTTCGCGCACTTATTTTTACGGCGGCACGGTTACGACGGATAATTTCGGCAGCAAGGGGGAGTTGGAGTATATCCGGAATTACGAATCCTCGGGCCGCGACCCGGCGTTATAATTATGTTGCGCAGACTTGTATATTTTTTGATTATAGCCGCGATGCTTTTTACCCTGATTAACGGCGTTCTGATGCGTTGGGTTTTGGAGTTTTATGTCTAATAAGTTCAATAAGCGATGAGCGGGACCGGCGAAGGGGTTTTGGGACGGGCTATCTCGGGCGGCAGGTGGGCTGTCTTTGGGCTTGGGGTTCAAAAAGCCGTCGGCTTTATCTCTTTTTTTATTTTGGCGCGTCTCTTGGCGCCGGAGGATTACGGAGTGATTACCGTCGTCTTGATGCTGGTCGGAGTATTGGAAACTCTCTCCAGTCCGGGATTTGAACGGGCGCTCACCCAGCGGAAAGGAGAAATTGGAATTTATCTTGACGTTTTTTGGACTTTTAATTTTTTTCGGGCGCTTGGCACCGCCGGCGTTATTTTTCTTTTGGCTCCTTGGGCGGCAAGTTTTTTTGAAATCAGGGATTCTTCGGCTTTGTTGGTTCTGCGCCTTTCCGGTTTTTTGGTGCTCATCAGCGCTTTGGGAAATCTGGGGAGCTTATTTTTTTTCAAAGAGCTCGAGTTTAAAAATCTCTTTTGGCGCGACCTCGCGGGACAAATCGCCTTTTCCGCCGCCGCGATTTCCTGGGCGTTTTTTCATCCATCGGTATTCGCCCTGTTTTTCGGCTACGCGGCGCGAAATGCCGCGGCGGTTTTTATCCAGTATTTTCTGCATCCCCATCGTCCGCGCTTTTCCTTTTACTTTTCGCGTCTCCGGGATTTGGCGAGTTTCGGTTTCTGGGCCATGGGGCAGAATGTTTTGAATCAGGCCAACTCCATCGTGGAAACCGCGGTTATCGGCCGGTTTTTGGGGGTAAGAGACCTCGGCTTTTATTCCCGCGCCAATAACTTGGCGGCTCTCCCTTCTTCGGCTATTTTTTCCGTCATTTATAAAGTCGGTTTTCCGGCTTACGCCAAAATTCAGGAAAGCCGCGAGAAAATTACGGAAGGATTTTTGAAAAGCTGGGAACTGGCGCTCCTGACCCTCCTGCCGTTTGCGGCTTTGATTTTTTTTGAGGCCGGAGAACTTGTCCGGATTTTATTGGGGGAAAAATGGCTTGGGATGGTCGGTGCCATGAAAATCCTGGCGCTGGCCGTGACTTTTGAGGGGTTTTTGCATCTGGTCTGGCCTGTTTCGGAAGGAGTGGGGCGCCCGGACGTCCGTTTTAAGTTCGGGGCTTTGCAAATCATCATGGCTCTGCCGCTCCTTATTTTCCTTTCGCTCCACTACGGGCTTTTGGGCGCGGCTTGGGCGATGCTTATAGCTTTTCTCGCGACGGCGCTTCCCGCCGGGTTCTGGGTATTTTCCTATCTTAAACTGGGCGTCCGGAGGGTTTTAAAGCCCGCAGGAGCCGTTATGGGGGCTACGGCCGCCTCGGCCCTCGCCGGCGCGGTTTTGAAGTTCTGGCTCGCGCCCCTTTCTCTCCCGACTTTAATCCTATGGCTCTTTCTGATAGGATTAGCGTATCTTCTCGCCCTCAAGTTTTTTTCTCGTTTTTGGGGCGGCGGACCATATGAAACTTTGCGGCTGATTTTTAAATTTTGATGACCGGCGACATTTTCAAAAAGACGGCCCTCTGGGTGATTAAAATAGGCCTGTTTATCGTGCCCTTTATCCCGCTTTATGTTTCGCGGGTTCTTTTTTTCCCGTATATCACCGGCAAGGCCTTTTTGTTCCGGACTATTGTTGAAATTATTTTCGCCGCCTGGGTTTTTCTGGCGGTGTTCTGGCCGGAATATCGCCCGAAAAGGAGCGCTTTAACCATGGCCATGGGATTTTTCGTCCTGGCGGTGGTTCTGGCCTCTATTTTTGCCGTAAATCCTTCCCGCGCTCTCTGGTCCAACTTTGAGCGGATGGAGGGTCTTTTGGCCTATTTGCACCTGGCGGCTTATTTCCTTGTGCTGGCGCATGTTCTCAAACAGCGGGAATGGTTTTGGTTTTTAAGCGTGTTCGTGCTGACTGGCTTCGTGGAAAATTTTTACGCGCTTTTCCAGCGCTTGGGATACCTCGCTTCGCCCCAGGGCGGTTTCCGGGTGGACGGGACGATAGGCAACCCCACTTATCTTGCCGCCTATCTGACTTTCGTTTTTTTCTTTGCGCTTTTTCTGTGGCAGAACGCGCGAAATTTTCCGCTGAAATTTTATTACGGCGCAGCCGCGCTTTTTTCGCTTGCCATAATTTACTTTACGGCGACCCGCGGCGCGGCTTTGGGTCTTTTGGGAGCGGGCATTTTGGCTTTGGTTCTGTATTTTATTTTTGAAAAAAGGGGGCCGCCGCTTCGCGCGTTTTCTTACAAGAAAGCCGCCGCCCTCTTTCTGCTGGCCTTAATTTTGCTTCCGGTCTCAATTTGGTATTTCAGAGATTCAAGTTTTGTGGCCAAAAACCCGGTTTTGTCGCGTTTCGCTTCCATCTCATTTTCAGAGCGCACCGTCGCCTCGCGGTTTTTAATCTGGAAACTCGCTTTTAACGGATTCAAGGAACGTCCGCTGTTGGGCTGGGGGCCGGAAAATTTCAATCTCGTCTTCGCGAAACACTACGAGCCGGGCCTTTACGAACAGGAGCCGTGGTTTGACCGTTCCCATAACATTGTTTTTGACTGGCTGATC
>Ga0209211_10009036_pt1 | contig 13418 bp, 13 predicted proteins | sample RifGroA2_FD_183992 | JGI IMG/M metagenome (GOLD analysis project Ga0209211, IMG submission 183992) | Groundwater microbial communities from Rifle, Colorado, USA - Groundwater A2 (SPAdes) (version 2) | ecosystem: Environmental > Aquatic > Deep subsurface > Groundwater | place: Rifle, Colorado...
TAACATGTTTGATATGAATACATTATTATCTATCGGTTCGGAAGATGACGCATTTGCAATATTAAATAAGTTGTTCATCGTTTCAGCTACGAATTTATATACGGCTAAAATTTCAGATTTCATACCTTTAATCTCTCAAGATCTGCCTCAACCTTATTTTGTCAATTCTATCATACTGTCCTCACTCCCCCACGACCATTGTTCGCACCTTTTAAACTCGCAGATCTTCCGGTCGCCCATTATGCTTTTCTCTTTTCAATCAATCATTTTCTATATTTTAAAACCCTTTTAATAACTCTCACAATTGAGTGACATTGGCAAAGCGCGAATCGTCCATTTTATGGATATTCAACACAACTCCAATGGTAGCGACTCGCGCTGTTTTTAAAAAAAGATTCTGGTTTTTTCGATTAGTCCCCGGCAATATTTCAAACTCACTTTTGATTTGGGACTTAAAGTGGCACTATAGGGGTTTTTTTGATAAAATAGTTCGATTAATGACTTAAAGGCTAGCCATGAAAGAGATCCCAGCAATCTATCATCCCTCCACGTATCTACACCGACCAGAATACGAAATATTTAATGGCGAAAAGAAACCGCATCAGGATAACCCTGAACGGGTAGGAACGATTATCCAGGCTCTGCAGCAGGCCAAATTTGCAGATATTCAAATTTCTAAAGTCGATGAAATTTACCCGACTGTAACTCGAGTGCACGATCAGGATTATTTGAATTATTTAGAAGCCACTACAATTTACGCAGCCGAAGTGGCCAACCGCAAAGGTATACCTGACTTTGCTATTTATCCTTCGATTCATCCCTATGCTGCTTACGCCCAAGCCAACAATTCCATATCCAGGCGAGGGTTATATACATTTGATATGTATACCCCGATTATGACATCAACTTATGAAGTGGCGTTTCATTCAGCAGGGGTAGCTATCGACGGGGCAATATTACTAAGAGCCGGAGAACCTTTAGTTTATTGCCTAAACCGGCCGTCTGGACACCATGCCCTACGGGCAATGGCCGGAGGAATGTGTTATCTCAACAACGCGGCCATAGCCGCAGAATATCTGTTTGCTCGGGGATCAGACAAAATCGCTATCTTAGATATCGATTTTCATCACGGCAACGGCACTCAGGATATATTTTATGAAAACCCGAATGTGTTCGTAGTCAATATCCATGGTGATCCTAAACACACTTATCCTCATTTTACCGGCTATGCTGATGAAGTCGGAAACGGGGCGGGATATGGTACAAATCGAAATTTCCCTTTACCCCCGCAAACCGATAATCATCACTATGACGAAATAGTCGGAAAAGCACTGACTTTAATCAAAAATTTTCAATCCGCTTATTTGCTTGTTTCGGCAGGATTTGATACACACGAAAAAGATCCAACTGGCACTTTTAAGTTAACCACTACCTACTATAAACAACTGGGTGAAGGCATTAAAAGACTTGATTTGTCGGTACTGGTAATCCAGGAAGGCGGTTATAATACCGCCAGTTTGGGACTGAATGTGGTATCGTTTCTGAGTGGTCTTTTAAGAACCTAAAGTTTGCCAAAAATCAAAATGTATTGGTAAGCGTTGTTCAAGACTGTTAATCTAATAACACATGAAAGTCAATTTGCGACTAATTACACTTGAAAAAAAAGGACTTCTAAGAAAGATGCTCAAAGTCTATGAGCAAGAATTAACTGGGGAAGCCAATCCTGGAGAATATAAGTATTTAGATTTGTACTGGGAAAAAGAAAATCGTAAACCATATTTTATTACGGTAAATAAAATAGTTTCAGGTTTTGCCCTGGTAAATAGGCACACCCTAATCCAAAAAGAAGGTTATAATCTTGCCGAGTTTTATATCCAGAAAGAATTTAGAAATCAAGGAGTTGGCAAAGAAGCGGCTTACAAACTATTTGATATGTTTCCGGGAAAATGGGAAACAAGACAAATGAGTAGCAACTCTAAGGCTCAGGCGTTCTGGAATAAAGTTATCGCCGCATATACCAATAATCATTTTGAAGAGGTCTGGTTTGATGACAGCAATTGGCGCGGGGCAGTCCAAACATTTGATACCCGAATCGCCTGACGATATTTCTCAACATCAAGGTGATAGCCAAACTGGTCTATCAGTTGAAAGTATTTGATTTTTTGTGAATCTACACAGATTTTTTGATCATAGTATTTGTAGAAAACATCAGTCCACTCTTTTCCAAAATTCCGGGCAATGCTCACTTCCATTGCCGAAAAGTCTTTATATGGATCTCCGGGCCCACAGTCACCCACATCGATAAAACCATAACTGTTTTTTGTAATAATGATGTTGGGTAAACAATAGTCGCCATGCACAATTACATCTTTCGAAAATTTGTCTTTCACCTGCAGTAAATATACATAAACTTCTTCCGGAGTTTTACCATTGTTTGCGGTCTGAAACTTACTTCTTTTTATTAAGTTGAGATTAATAATAGCTTGAATATGGGTTAAATCTTGAACAAGAGTTCTCAAATTTTTACTTCCCTGAAAATTTATGGAATGAAACTGTTGCATAGCTTTAGCTACTAGGTAAAGAATTTCCTGTTTACTTAAATCAGTGACCCGTTGCGCTGGCAGCCCGTCAATTACCGATAACAGCAGATAGACTTGCCCGCTGCTTTCATCTTTAAAATAATTTAAAACTTTAGGCACAGTGATGTGTTTATGTTCAAGCCATTGTAAGGCGGTATTTTCCCGAACTAAAGATTCGGCAGCAATTCCACGCCCCGACTTTAAGTAAATCATTGAGCTCGTGCTATTTTTAAACTGAAAATTTCGGCCACCGAGCCTGCTCGTTCTTTGGTCTACAAGGGTATATCCTTGTAGATCCTTTTTTATTTTAGCGGATATATTCATCGTTTGTTTCAAGACTAAAACAGCCTCCCGGGAATATTAATTGACTTTTCGACCATAGCAAATAATCTGTCTTTTTCTTTATTCCAGAAAACATGCCCGTAGGGCCTAATTTCAGCATTAAAGCCGGAATAATAATAATCAATTTGCTGAAAAAGTGATCCTTCGAAATCAAATTGGCGCAGCAATTTTTCCGTCAGTATCCAATTCACTCCCTCATATATCAATGCGCTCATGGTTCCTCGAGGTGTGCTCTTTGTTTGCCAGGAATGCATCAAGTAGGCATTATCTGAGTCAAAAGAAATGAATATCCCGCCACATAAATTCTTATTTTTTAATGCCGAAAAAATAATTGCCTGATGGTTATTAAGCAGATTAACCGCGTTTTCTTTTCTGGCTTGCCGTTCTTCTTCGACGCCCTTGATCGCCGCCTCAAAATTGAATTGATCTTGATCAAAGCCGGACACAATCCGAACAAGTTTTTGAGCATTTTTAATATGGTTTCTTAGCCGACTTGGCATCTTTTGATATTCAAGCGGGTTTTTTAAAAGATGGGTGTGTCTCCATTCCACAAATGCGCCCAGACCTTGGACTGGAGCCAAATCCGTAAAATCAGGATCGAACGGCAAGTTAATCTCGGCGCAATTTTCTATCAGGTGTTTCAATAACCCATACACTACTTCTCTGCGTTTTAAATTATCCTGTTCCAGTAAAAACGGTGACGCATAGGGAAAGTGTCGAAATCGGCGTCGGGCAATTTTCCGTTCCATCGGCACAACCCAAACTCCCACTGGGTAATTGCCCCTGTAAGCAACTAAACACTTTTTGTCCTGGTAACATGTTATTAATTTGGGTGACAGCCATAAGGGAAGCTTTTTCTCCCAGTTTGTAGTTAGGGATTGATATTCGCTCTGACTGATTTCGCGTATGCTTATATTCATAAATTAAACTAAATAATGTATTTCAATCCCAGTAGAGCTTTTATCTCCAGAACAATATTTTTTAAGTTATCTTCAGACAAGGTAGGCGAAATTGAAAGCGAAATTAATCTTTGAGAAATGTCTTCGGCTCTTTCACAATTTGCAGATCCTAAATATTCCGGGGTTAATTTATTTACCCTAAAGACATCATATTTATAATATGGTCTGTCCCACAAACGTCTAAACTCTATTTTTCTTTGCTTGGCGTGAGCTATTAACCCGGTTGCAATTTTGGCAGAAGAAGTCAAAAACATAATGTTCATCCCGGTTTCCCCTTCGATATCCCCGCTATTCACTATCGACTTTATGTTACTGCTGTCAATGTGGCTAAGAATATAGCTTCTATTCTTCTTCTGCCGGACTAATAGTCGGGAGACTTTTTTTAGCTGGACTCGCAAAATGGCGGCCTGAAGATTATTGATTCGCAGGTTATCGCCGATCATGGCTTCAGTTGAATCCCAGGACATCAGTTCTCTGACCATACCATGATCAGAATAGATTTTTGCCCTGCGGTAATAATTTTCATTATTAGTCACAATCAATCCACCTTCCCCGGATGAAATCTGTTTATACTGCTGAAAGCTATAGACCCCAATGTCACCAAAAACACCAGCGGGCGTGTCGTGGTATTTAGATGCAAACGCCTGGCAGGCATCCTCAATTACCGGAATATTATGCTGGCGAGCAACCTTAAGTATTGGTTCAATATTAAATGCCCGCCCCTGAAGATGAACCGGAATAATTGCCGTGCAGCCCTTGTTTGTTTCCTGTTCCAGAATAGATAAATTCATGCAATTATTCATATCGAAATCAATCGGTATGGGAATCGCTCCCAGATTTACTACCGAGGCGGCGGTAGCAATAAATGTATAGGCACTGATTAATACCCGGTCATGAGGTTTAACTCCAATAGCGTAAAGGGCTGTTTTTAGAGCGCTGGTGCCGCTATTTAACCCCAGGGCATATTTCACTCTTAAATATTTTTTGATCTCATTTTCGAACCGGTCGACCTTCGACAATTTTCTGCCGGCATAGCGAAAAATCTTTGCATCAAAAAGCACATGCAATACCGCATCCAGTTCCTGGTGATCATAAAGTAATCCCCCAAATTCATTTGGGTTTATCTTTTCAATTTTTTTAGTTCTTTTGCCCATAATTTAATATTTTTAAGAGTATTTTTATTGGTATATAGATTAATTTGATAGTCAACCTCAATCTGGTTATTTACGGCCAGACAATTATATCTTAGGGCCAGAGGAATCACACTCAGTTTTATTTTGTGGGGCAATTCATACCCAATATGATGTTTGTCGGCAGCATCAAGCAACCGGCAATAAATTGCTTGAGATTTAACGAAAATTGGGAAGCGGTGCCAGTTGGCCTTATCACCTTTAGCCAAGTTCCAAACTTTAACTTCGGGAAAACGTAACTCCTCCATAAAAATATCGGCGATACGGCGTGAAGCCCGAACGTTATCGTTGCCTTTAGTTATCAGCTGCAAAACATTAATAACCATCGTTTTCGGCAACACATAGGGCAAAATTGCCTCGGGATTATGTCGAGAAGTTTTGTCATTAAAATCTAAATATTTTTTGAATGAGTCATCATTTGCAAATATTGCTCCGCCAATCCCGAAATTCATGGGTTTAGTTTTACCAAATGAAGTGATGACGTAATCACTGTGGGCTCCGACCGGAAATCCGGAATATTCCAACCCCCACGCTTGTGAAGCATCTTCGATGATGGGTATCTTATTTCCCAAAGTTTGCCTAAATGAATCCACTGCTACGGGTAAGCCCATATTATGAACAAGAAGGATGGCTTTTATCTTATATTTTCTGACTACGGCCCGTATATCCTCAACCGTTAATGTTAAGCCGTTTTTAGGGTTAATAATGATAGGAGTAGCTTGCAGCCTGACGATGCTTAACAAGATTCGATAGCAAACGTTGTCTGGCACAATCACGTAATCGCCACTTCCTACCCCCAGGGCAACCAAGGCCGTTTCCAATGCCAGTGTGCCGGAGTACACTAACTCACCATAATTCTTATGGAAGTAGTGAGCAAAGCTATCGCCTTTCGACTCCCGACTCTGCAATGTCTTCATCATTAATAAATTTGGAATTATTAGAATAAAAAAATGTCATCATCCAATATGTTCGGATTTTCACCCAGATTGGCATTTATAGGTTCACAACCCGTGCATACGTCTGGTCCATTTTGATGCAAGTACCCAATCAAGGGAACCAGCGATCCATCATTAAGCCCGCTTAATCCGATATCGGTTTGAAAATTAACGTCTCTTAATCTCCAGGGTACACAGTTGCAGGCTGCCAACCGATCGGTTTGAGGGATATAGAACCTTACCCGATGAACTAAGTTACAAACCGGTCTCGGGGTAAAGGGAATCCCGGTGGTAAAATACCTTACCGTCTCATCATCAGTTCGACCTGCCCACTCCTTAGAATAGCCCAGTAACCTTGGTTTGGCAACATCTCTAACCATTCCCTGAAACCCGTTGTACTTCTCTAACAAACCATTTCGATCCTGACCCTTCCACAAATTTTCTGACCCCTTCAAGGGAATTAGCGACCATTGGTCTATATCCAAACTGGTAAGAAGTTGCAGTATTTGTTCAAGATCTCCAATATTATACGGGCTGACTACAGTGTTCACTCGCACGATAGTACCTGCATCCGCCGCCTTAATATCGACGATTCCCCGAGTGGCATTGGCAAATAAGCCTGGTAGTCTTCTTAACTTATCGTGTACTTCGGGAGTACTCCCGTCTAGGCTGACAATTACCTGGTCCAGTCCCGCCTCGACTAGACCGGGGGCCCGGCGCGGCAAAAGGTAACCATTGGTAATAATTGATGTTTTCAGACCTTGATTGTGCAGGTAGGCAACAAATGAAGTTATATTCCGATCCAGCAAGGGCTCACCGCCGGTAAATCTGATCAGTTGAATCCCTGACTTTTTAGCCTCTGTTGCAATACTTTCAAGCTGGTCGGGATTTAAAAAGGGCTGATTCTTCATGTTGGCGTAATCGCACATAAAGCAGCCGGCATTACAATTTTCGGTGGTGCGCACAAACATGGTAACCGGTGTTTCGCGTTCTATGGCGCTCATAAGGATTATATTTTAGCAAACCTAGCCATAATTAAACAGTTTTTTGATACTTTGATTACGACGATAGTTATTATTTATCCTGGCATCATAAGCGATCCGTTCGTTAGAAATACGAGCCACTGCCTGAGGACTTTCAGACAAAAAGATATCGGTTCTTTCCAGCCTACCCGTTTCGATCAGGGCTTTTAAGTTATCCGGGCTTCCATATAAATCTATATACTTATAGGAAGCATTTTTGCCTGACTTGAAGAGGTCTACGGTTAAAAGATAGAATCCCGGCGAATAGCGTTTATAGTTATCATCATAAGACCATTTAAGAATAAATAAGACCTTGTTTATTTCCGCGTCGATTCTAAAGGCCACCGGATTGTCGTTTTTATCAAATGCAAAAGTAACTTTGGCCAGGCCGGACTTTATAATCCGGCTGTAATAATCAATCTGATTATCCCTGGAGAGCATGTCTTGTTTATAAATTCTTTTCCAGGAATTCAACTCAATTTTGGAAAGATTTTCTTTGACATCAACACCGGTAAATGATTTCGTAAACAGTTGTCTTCCAAATAGCTTTTTTTGTCGATCGGCCCTACTTCCGAACCGGCTTATTACGCGTTGCCAAATGATGTCTGGGTCAAAAGATCCAGTGACGACGGGATTTGGCAACCGATCATAAATCTTAAAAGACGGATTATTTACAAAGGGGGCTAAAACCGATACAGACTTATAAACGAGCGGGAAATATAATGTTTCTGCGTCAAGCTTGGATTTTGCTGATTGTAAAAATCTATCAACATCGGCCTGTTGGATATCTTTTTTCGTAAGCAATGGAAAACCATTGAAGATACATTGCCAAATATGCAAAGACTTTCTCTCAAAAGCCGTGACAATTGAATTATCGGCATCAATAACCACAAAAATATTTTTATTTTGATATTGGATTAAACTGGCTTCGATACTGAAGGGGCTATGAAAATGAATTTGCCCATTTGCCCTGAACAATGATTCGACAAACGGACGATATTTCTTAAATTGATTTAAGGTATGTAGCAAAATCATATCCTAAAAATTGGCATTCGATTAAATTAAACCCCATTTATCTTTTAACACAAGGAATATATCTTCTGCTCCGGACGAACCGATAGCAGTTAGTGCTTCCGGTTTCTGAATTTGCCGGTTTGGGGTAATAAGCTTCAAAAAGTTTGTTCGCAACGACTCCATTACCTGTTTATCCGCCAATAATTTTTTGGCGGTGTCCTCAAAATATTCCAAAGCTTGTTTCTCTGAGTACTGGTAAAGGGATTTGGGTAAATTAGCATATTTCTCCCATCCTAAAGCTGGGTATCCCGGGTTTTCCGTTATGACCTTATTAATTAACGCAATCTGACTCAGGTTAATCGGTAAATAAAAGGCAGTTGGGACATTTAGATTTACCGCTTCCACCGAAGCCGTTTGCCCGCCGTTTGAGACAAATAATTCAGACCTAGCCATCCTTTTTAGAAAATCCGTATGGTTGGATATTCTTATCCTGTGATTTAATCCCGGATACTTTCGCAAATACTTTTGCGACTCCGAATCCGTAGAGATACTAATTGGCAATGATTTCGATATGGCAGACCCGAGTAAATTAGCCGTTAGATCTAAATAAGCGCGAGGTAATGGGGTCAAGGGATTTTTACATCCACCGATGTAAAAAGTAATTCCTTTGCGTTTAGTGATAATATTTTTTTCTAGGGCTTCGGTTATGCCATTAATTATTACAATTTTATCTTTATAATTTATCGGGATTTTAGCGCGTATCCTCGGATAATTAATCCAGAAGATTATATCGGCCAAAAAATGATCTGCGGGGATGTTAGTCCAAAACCAGGCCAGTCCGTCCAAAAAAGCCGAAGGGATATTGCCGCGCTTGGCAGCCTTAACTGCGAATTTGTTTTGAGAACTAATCACATATTTATCTCCGCTCACCGAATTCAAAACCGCCACGATTTCTTCCTCACATCGATCGTCAACTTCAATTGTTTGCAATTTACTACCTGTAATTCCGAGCATATGCTGGCTACCGCAAATGCAAACGTTAGTATTTGCCGTATGCTCTTGGAAATATTGGGCAATACTTAAAGCCTTTCCGCTAGGTCCATACCCAAACGGATTCGAAAATATAAATACCGTCTTCATAAATTTAGATTAGATTTTTTCCGGAATGGTAATGTGCTTTTTGTCTTTATTAACCAAAACCAAATTTATCAATTTATCTAAGTCAATTAGCCGGGCATTCCCCCTGCTTTTCCCCATTACGTTGCCGTCAGATCCGTAAATTGAAGAGGCATATAACGTCAACGGGGACTTAGTTTTAAAGCCGTATCTTTTGAATAAGTTCTGTCTGACCACAAAATCACCTTCTTCAAAATGATCCGAACCGGTGATACATAAATCAATTTTATAAACAGATATTCTGGGCAAGGCTAAGGGCTTATGATACAGCCAATAATTGAAGTCTCTGTATTTACCATTACTTTTTTTGCCACAGTTCTTGCAACTATGAAAGACCTGATTCTTTTTGGCGATTACTTTACTTACACCTCTGGCAGCATGGCAGTGCGGGCATACCGCTGACGAATAAATTACCGGAGCAGAAAGTATTTTCTTATTCGTGTATTGTTTTAAGGTTTGGGTAATAATTTCTGGATGGTTAATAGTTTTGAATATACAACTTTTCATTTCCTTAAATTGTTTCATTTGTGAATTCATAACCGGAATTACCTTGACCTTCGGATAGTAATGTTTTACCAACGATATATTATTGACAATAACTTTTTTCCAAAAATCGACCACCAGTCTATTTTCATCAACTGGATCATGCATGTATTGCCAAGTTGTAAATTTTGGCATGATATTAAAGGGATATAGTTTTGGATTTGGACCATCGAGCGAATCTTGCTCCCAGTCGTTGAGAAAAACATAAAAGTTAAATTGCGCGATCTTGCTCAATTTTTCCAATTCTCTGCAAAGCAAAAAGGGGTAGACAATCATTGTCGTGGCATTGCCGGCATGAAACCCGTAAGGTCTGATTCCCAAATAGATGTTTTCATTACCCTTAAGTTTTCTGGCTAATTCCTTTATACCCTGATAATAGAAGTAGGGCTTCATAGTTAGTCGGCAAACATTCGGTTGATCATGGCGCAGGCTTCTTCGAGGGTTGTAAATCTGGCATGGGAATGATAATTTAGGAAATAATCCTTGTCATGACCGTTGCCAAACAGAATAACCGGAATATTATTTTCATAGGCGATTAACACCTCCATGGCCGTCCCGATCATACTGGAATTTGCAAAGGTATCATTCACCAGTAATAGACCGCAATGCCTGATATCATATTTATCTCGAATCACAGCACTTTTAGGATCGGAGAAGGTTTCTTTTTCTTCACGACCTCGATAGGCATGCTTGGTTAAAAAGTGTTTGGAAAGTAACTTTCGGGCTTTTTCCCGCCAGGCAAGCCCTTCCTGCCTCGGGATGCCTTTCATCGGCCCGCTTAAAAATATTGTTTTTCTGGGATTTGCCATTTTAGTTTCCGCTTAAACTCGATATAAATAAACTAATTTTTTTCCTGGTCGCTGCCGCGTAGATCGTCTTAATTCTCTCATCTGCCATGTCTAAAAGTCTTTTGCCTCCCTTGGTATAAATAAAATAGTTGAGCGGGTTAGCGATAATTTTATCTTTCCGGATTTTTTGATACTCCGCTTCCGGCAAAGGCATCAAAAAACCGTGGAAGAAGTTATGGAAGAATGTTTGCCTATCTTTATTAACACAGTCAAAATAACGAGTAATTGTTATCGGAAATTTAGACCCATTAGTAATAATAGTATGCAAATAGGCAAGTATCTCCGCCGGAGTTCTATCGGTTTTACCGCCAAATTTATGAAATTTATGATTAGGTAAAATACTTAAAAGCCCCGAGATATTAACAGCATCGTCACAGGAAATGAAGGCATCCGTAAGGAATTTTTGATAGTGCAACGCTTTAATTTGGCAATTTTCCGGTGCCGACCGGCCATTCTCTATAGGAGCGGGAATATCTCCGGCCACTTGTTTAATTTCCACCTCAACACCGGCTGTTTTAGCGACAAACTTTACCAGTCTTTCAACGCTTTTATATTTTGCTTTGTTTTCGGTAGCCAAAATAATCCTTACCATAAAGCTATTTCAGTGTGTTAACCGTTCCCGAAGGCATTAGCAAAACTTTATCGGGATCCACTTGATCGACGAATGACGGATCATGAGAGACCAAAACTAAAGTTCCCGGAAAGTTTTTTAAAGCCGCTGATACCCGAGTTTGGACATCTTCCGACATAAAATTACCCGTCGGTTCGTCAATTAATAGCAGATTCGGTTTTTGCATCATGGTCCCGGCCAATTTCAGCCTTTGCCGCTCACCGTGGCTTAAGGTGCTTACATCTTGGGTATTAATCGAATTACCGTCAAATCCGAAGAAATTCAGTACGGCCATAACTCTACCCCTATTAACTTCATTCCCCAGAGTTCTGGCCACGTCAAGCAATATTCCCGCTTTGGGTAAACGGCTGGTGTCGGGGTTAAAATAACCGGTATCTACCGAAACTCCTATTTTAATTTTTCCGGAATCTGGTGGAAAATCATCTGTTTCTGTTGCTTGGGAGTGAATCATCCGCATTAAAGTGCTTTTACCCGATCCATTCGCCCCTTTCAACCACCATTTTTCGCCTCTGCGAATTTGAATTGGCCCGGTACTTCTTAAATCTACGGCAGTGAAATCACCATATTTTTTTACCACCTGATTTAAGGCAATCACATCGGTTCCGCTTTGTCTTTCGGGAGAAAAAGTGACGTCCGGTACCCGTTCTTCTCTATAAACTTGTTGGGCACCCGGCATTTGCTGAAGTTGTTCTGTAAGTTTATCCATCCGGCTGCCCAGGGCCCGGCCGACTTGAGCCATATCTGAGCTGCGGCGATATGCCTGGATTCTTCGAAAAGCTTTGTCTGTTGTCTGAAGTTGTTGCAGTTTTTCCCTAACAATTCTGGCCTCACCTTGTTCTGACTCTATTAGAGCATCTCGTTTATCCTCAAATTCCGTGATTCCGCCGGCATAAACAAAAACCCGCCCGGAATCAGTCAGCCCGACTGTGGTATGGGTGGTCTGATCGGCAAATTCCCGATTATTTGAAGCCATCACCACCGCGGCGGTAGCCATGTTTTTTAGAAAATCGCTCAGCCAAGACACCGATTCCACGTCCAAATGGCTGGTCGGTTCATCCAGAATCGCCAAATCCGGCTTAGTAAATAAGGCTCTAGCCAAGAGTAATCTTTTGAGCTGGCCGCTACTAACCTCGCTTAACCTGGTTTGCAAGTTGATATGACCCGTGGCTCTTTCGTCGACTTTTAAATCGGTAAGCAATTTACTCATTTCAGCTTCAGCGTTATAGCCGTTTAACTGTTCGTATCGGTCAATAACAGTTTGGTAATCACCAAGCACGGTTTTAAATGAATCCGGGTCTTTTCCCATTTTTTCCTCAAACTCGTGCATTCTATTTTCTAGATCAGGCAACCCTCTGGCTTGAGCTAACATATCTTTAACAGTCATGTTAAGATTTAAATCTTCAACATCCTCCATATCCTGGGGAGAATAGCCGACCCGGGTTTGGGGAAGGTGATAAACCTTGCCTTCCATCGGAGATTCAAGGGCAGCGATATTTTTCAAAAGCAATGTTTTTCCGGATCCGCTTTTACCCGCTACCGTGACCACCTCGCCTTTTCTAATATTAATGTTTAAACCGGTAAACAAGGAACCACGATAAGTAAAAGCTCCCAAGTTTTCGGTTCTGACTATTGGTTCACCAAAAGTTCTTGCGGAACCGGATTTTCTAGAATCCTTATCTTTTTCCACTGACATAGAGTGTATTTTACTACATGTCTACGACGAGATACATATTCGAATATGCGCTGTCCAGGACATCCTATACACTTCCTGATTGACTGGCATTCTTCGGACATAATCTGCTGATCTTAATCTCCAAATTAACCCCCCAGACATCAGAGAAATTGGCTACTCTCGTTTTTGGTTTGCAAACCAAAATTGCTCATTTGGAAACAGAAAATCAAGTCCTTAGGGAAAAAAACCATCAAAAACATCCGGATCGCCAAACTATAAGAAAATTCTCTACGGCGCGACTTCTTTCCAATCCATCACCGCGTCGGTGAAGGCTTGGGGGGCGTTGAGAATCAGGAAGGGATTCCAGACGAAAGCTACTCCGGGAGACGAGTTGCCGATTCCTAGATCCCTTTGGCTGCTGACCTTGCCGGCGCCGTTTAATTCAGCGTCCCCGGCCACCGATCCGTAGATCACCAATTGCTTGTCTGTTTGAGATCCATTTGTCCC
>Ga0209211_10009038_pt1 | contig 13417 bp, 18 predicted proteins | sample RifGroA2_FD_183992 | JGI IMG/M metagenome (GOLD analysis project Ga0209211, IMG submission 183992) | Groundwater microbial communities from Rifle, Colorado, USA - Groundwater A2 (SPAdes) (version 2) | ecosystem: Environmental > Aquatic > Deep subsurface > Groundwater | place: Rifle, Colorado...
GTTCGTTGTCATGCAATTTGGAGTGGGTGCTCTCCGGGGGTCTAACGAGGGTGTAGACAAAGTCCCCGCCAACTAAAATCGGGGGTACCTAAATGGTCTCTCGACCCGAGATCGTTACTTATAAGTCAAATGTGGCGGTCGTTTTTCTTGTAAATTTGTCACTTGGACTTTTCCTACAGGCTCAACGCAAAGCTCAGCCTGTGCTTTTAGCGATCGGTCTGAAGCGAAAGTTAGCCGGTTGGTGGGGTTACTTTGCGCGGCGTGAGGCATCTAAGGCCATGAAGGCGAACGCCAACGCAACAACGAGCAAAACGATTGTGGCCAGAATTTCCATGACTACATGTCCTCCAGTCCATCAATGAGCCGCTCGATGCGGCAGTGAACAGCGAAGCCAGCCGCTGTGATAACCACGACTGCCACAAGCGCGCCCAAAACCTGGTGGGCGGGCGCTGAACCTGCACTTGAGACTACCCAACCGACCAAGCTGATGTCAGTAACGACCATTACGCCGAGCCAGAACTTGAGATACGCTATCTGCTCCTTCGCCTTGTCTACCTTGGACATGAGGTAAGATTAGCACTTTACCGGCGGATCCACCATAGGGACACTCTCCGACGGCTAACCAGATATCAGCCCGCGCGGTATAGCACGATACTGGCCCGCTGATTATCGCTTGTGTCTCATTTCACAGTCGGTCCGCAGGGCTGGAAACACCTCGGCCACCTTTGTTCAAAACGTGGGTATAGACCATTGTGGTACTTACATCATTGTGCCCCAAGAGCTCCTGCACCGTCCTGATATCATATCCAGCCTCCAGGAGATGAGTGGCAAAGGAATGCCTAAACGTGTGCGGATCGCCTGGCGGACTTTGTCAAGCAACCTGGGTTTTGGTGCGCTTGAAAGAGAAGAAATGGTTGGGGCAACTTCCATCTTCCGTTCCGCCCTACCTATCGGCTGATTTTTTAGACGAAAGTCACGGCACTTTGCTTCAATAAAATTGTGAAGTTGGTGCCCGAATTGGAAGTTCGAGGGCAAGGGAAATCTATGAGGCAGAAGGTCTTTGCCGAGCGGCGCGGCGGGGGATGAGCCAGGCGGTGAGACCGGAGAGCACGGCGCTTCCGGCCACGGCGAAGGGCACCGGCACGAGGGCGGCGACGCTGCCTAAACAGACAGCGCCTAGAGAGCCGAAGCCGCGGTCCAGGAAGAAGAGGCTCATCGCCCGGCCCAAAAGATGCGGCGGGCATTCTTCCTGGATGATCGCCCGGGCCAGGACCCGGTAGCTCATTTGCATCGAGCCCACGACTGCGAGAAGTAGAATAGACCAAACCATGGAGCGGGAGATAGCAAAGAGAAAGATGGAGGCCGCATAGATGAGACTGGCCCCGAAGAGCAGGCGTCTCATCCGTCTCAACTTAGTGTAGGTGGAGAGCAGGAAGCTGATGGCCACCGCGCCCACCCCGGGCGCGGAAACCAGGAAGCCGTAGCCCGTGGCGCCAACGTGCAACACTTCCTGGGCAAAATAGGGGAGGAATTGGGAGTAGGAGATGCCGAAGAAGCCGTTCGAGTAGGTCGTCAAAACGGTGGCCAGGACCCGACGATTCTGGCGCAGATAAGAAACACCCTCTCCGATGTCCTTTAACCACTCTCCTCCGACTCCGGGCATGGAAGAAGCGGGCAGCCTCATGCGGTAGAGCGTGCCTAACATCCAGAGGGTGGTCAGAGATTGGATCAGCAGGCAATGGCCGGCGCCAATCAGGTAAGCAGGATCCCGCCGATGGAAGGACCGATGATTTTCGTCAGGTTGTGGGTAGCCGAGTGCAGCGCCAGGGCGCTGACGACGGCTTCCTGAGGGACCAGGGAGACGACCAGCGCCTGCTGGGCCGCCGTGCTCACGGAGCTGACGATGGCCATGAAGATGACGAGAACCACGATGTGCCAGAACTGGATCGCGCCGGAAAAGACCAGCAAGGCGAAAACCAGAGTTTGCAGGAGGTTCAGCGCCTTGCTCCAGACGAGCAGCTTCAGCCGATCCATCCGGTCGGCGATCACGCCGCCGATCGGCCCGAACACAAAGCGCGGGGCGAACTCAAAAAAGCCGATGAGCCCCAGATAAAAGGCGGATTGGGTCAGCTCCCATACCAGCCAATTCTGGACCACGAAATGGATGTACTCGCCGGTCTCGCTTGGAAGGTAGCCGATGGCGAAGAGACGAAACTCGCGATAACGAAGCGCCGGGGGAAGCTTCATGTCAATCGCATAACCTTTCCATCTCCCTCCGGGCTTTTTTTCGGCGTTGAGCTGTTTATGAGCCGCCTAGGCCAGATGTCGGCGCAGAACTCTCCCGCCAAGCCAAAACATCGCGCCGTCGAACACGAGCAGCACGATGGCCATCCGGACGAGGAGGGGTAAATCCCAGCCGGAGAGGATCAAGGAGCGCATCGCATCGATCATGTAAGTCATGGGATTCACCCAGGCGATCAGCCGCATCCAAAGAGGCAGGGAATCCAGGGGGACAAAAGCGGAAGAAAGAAAAGTAGCCGGCAGGGCGGATATGCCGATGATGGCGAAGAAGTCACCGTGGTTCTTCAAAACAAAGGCAAGGATCAAAGAGATGACCGTCACTCCGAAACCGAGAAGCAAACCGATCACGAGGAGAGCCAAAACACCGCCGAGTCCGGCAGCGATGCGGACGCCAAAAATAAATCCCAAACCCAATAGGATCACACACTGGAGCGTCGTATTGATATTGACCGCAAGAAAACGGCCGACCAGAATAGAGGCGCGCGAGATCGGCGTGCTCATTAAGCGCAAAAGAGAACCGTTCTCCTTGTCGAAGAGCAGGGGAATGCCTCCGGCCATGCTGTTTCCGAAGGCGGTAAGGGCCAGGATCCCGGGCAAGAGATAGGTGCGATAGTCTCCCCCAACCGACCCTTGGGCCAGCCCCTGAAAGGCCCCGCCCATAAAGATCAGAAGGATAACGGGATTGAGCAGGTTAAAGGCTATGTTGAAAGGCTCCCGCCGAAGATGGATCATCCAGCGCACCAGCTGCGCCTTGGTCTCTTGCGCGAACTCAAGCATCTTTTTCCTTCTCCTCGGCGAGCGGGCGACCCGTGAAGTGGAGAAAAACCTCATCCAATCCCGGACGGCTGTAGGTGATGGTGCGTATGGGAATGGACAGCGAAGCGGTTCGCTCAAGGATCTGGGGCAGGGCGATTTCATTGCTCTCGACATCGATCTTGAGCCGCGCGCCGTCCTTCGTGGTTGCCTGAACGATCGCTAACTGAGAAACCGCCTTCTCGAGGGTCGCTAATTTTTCCCTCTCATGCTCGTTGAAGCCGGCGATCTCGACAGAGATCACATCTTTTTTAAGTTGGCTTCGCAATGCCGCGGGAGCGCCGGCGACGGCGATCTTGCCGTGATCGATAATCGCCACCTCGTCGCAGAGACGTTCCGCTTCATCCATATAGTTGGTGCAGAGAAAAACAGTGGTCCCCTGCTCTTTGAGTCTTAAGACATAATTCCATACGTCCCGGCGCACGTGCACATCCAAGCCGAGAGAAGGTTCGTCGAGAAGAATCAAAGGCGGCCGGTGAATCAAGCCGCAGGCCAGATCGAGTTTTTTCTTCGTTCCTCCGGAAAGATACCTTGCCCGGCGATCTTCCTGTCCTGCCAAACCGACCAGGCCCAGCGCCTCCCGGATTCTGGGTTCTCTCACCGCGGCGGAAAGGTGGTAGAGGTCTGCATAATAGCGCAAGTGCTCTTCAACCGTGAGATAGGGGTCTACGGTGAGCTCCTGGGGGACATAGCCGATAAGGCTGCGCACGCGATCCGGGTCCTTTAAAATGTCGGTTCCAGCGACCTCGACCTTGCCTGCATCCGGGCGCACCAGAGTGGTCAGAATCTTGACTGCGGTGGTCTTACCCGCGCCGTTGGGTCCGAGAAGGCCGAAGATCGTTCCTCTCTCGACCTCCAGAGAGATGTCGTCAAGAGCAGTGATCGGGCCGTATTGCTTTCTCAAGTTTTCGATGCGGACGACGGTGTCAGACATGTCTGTCGAAATATATTACGCGGCTGCGCGGAAGTCCAACGGATCGGCGGGGAGAAGAAAACTCTTGTCAAGCAAGGCGATTTCGATTAAAAAGAAGGGTTATGAAGAAGAATCTCGTCATCGATGTCCATCATCATTGGATGCCGGAAGAGCACTATCGCCGGCCCGAGCTTTACGTGCGCCAGGAGGAAGAAGTCATTCATGAGCCTGACCGTTTTCGCATCCGGCGCGCCGGGGTCCAGCTCTTCTCTCCGCCAAGGATGACCGCCCGCATCGAGGAGCAAATCAAGGCGATGGACCGGGCTGGAGTAGACCAGGCGGCCCTGCACGTCGGGGTGTGGCTGGACTGGGTCGATCTCAAGGGGGCGCGTCTCATTAACGACCGGATGGCGGAGATCACCCGGCAATATCCCGACCGCCTGATCCCGCTGGCCCATGTCCCTCCGCTTGAGAGCGATGGACAGAGGGAGTTGAGACGAGCTGTTCTGGAACTAGGCTGCAAAGGGGTCGGCATCAATACCCATAGCGGCGGGATTCTCCTCGACAACGAGCGCATGTACCCGTTCTACAAAACCGTTTCCGATCTCGATATCCCGATTCTGGTCCACCCGGCCTCCGAACTCCCCATGTCCCATCCTCACGGCATGGAGCAGTTCAACCTCACGCGCAATCTGGGCCGCGCCTTTGACACCACGATCAACATTGCGCGCCTGATGCTTAGCGGCACGCTGGATCGTTTTCCCAACCTCCGCTTCGTCTTCTCGCACTTGGGTGGGGCTTTTTTCGCCTTGAAAAACCGCCTCAACCCGGGCTTTTGGGACAAGCGCCCGAAGGGTTTTTTTGACAAGTATAAGAAAAATATTTTTATCGACACTGCCCCTCCCTTTTGGAGCCCGGAAGAGATCCGTTTCGCGGTTCATATGATGGGAGAGGGCCAAGTGCTTATGGGGAGCGATTTTCCCACCATTGGATTACTCAAGGACGCGGTCAAGATCATCCAGAAGGCAAAGGCCACTAATCAGGTGAAGAGAAAGCTTTTGGGAGAAAACGCCCGCAAGCTTTTCCGGTAAAGTTGGAGGCGAGCGATGAAGGTGTGCAGACAGCTTTCTGTTTTTTTGGAAAACAAGCCGGGAACACTGGCTCGGGTCAGCGACGCGCTGGCGGCCCGCGGGATCAACATTGTCGCTTTCTCCATTTCGGATGCAGTGGACCACGGGGTGCTTCGCATGGTGGTGAGTAACCCTATTCAGGCGGCTCACCTTCTGGGAGATGGCGGGATGATGGTGGTGGAGTCGGATGTCCTGGCCCTGGACCTGCCCAACAAGCCTGGGGCCTTGGCCCGTCTGGCCGAGAAACTCTCCAAGGCGCGGGTCAATATCGAATACGCTTACGGCACCACCGGCGGGACTAGAGAAAAAGCCCAGGTGATCTTCAAGGTGGACCACGTCGCGCGCGCGCGCAAAGCGCTGGGAAGAAAATAAAGTTGGCTCCAGCCAAAGCCCCTCAGGAGGAAAAGGAAAACTGGTGGGAGGTGTGCCCCATCTGCGGCTCCAAGCTCATCAACCAGAGGTGCCGCTTCGTTTGCTCCAACCCTCAATGCCGCTATTTTCAGAGCTGTAGTGAGTTCGATGCTTGATCCGTTCGGTTCTTTTCCCCTAGGCATAAAAATCAAATTTTAGTATATAGTTGAGCGTGTAATGGCTGGAGCCTGTTTCTATGTCTAGAACCGCTGGCATCATCATCATCGGCAACGAGGTCCTCTCCGGAAAGACCCAAGACACCAACTCTCATTTCCTCTGCCAGGAGCTGCGGGCCTTAGGGGTAGAAGTGCAGCGAATATCCGTGATTCCGGATGAGATCGAGTTAATCGGCAACGAGGCGGCCTCCTTTGCGCGGCAATTCGATTTTGTCTTTACCACCGGTGGGGTTGGTCCAACGCACGACGATGTTACCATGGCGGGCATCGCCCGCGGATTCGGGCTCAGGGTGATCCACCACCCGGAGCTGGAGCGGCGTCTGCGGGAGCGCCACGGAAACAATATCAATGAGGCGAGGCTGCGAATGGCCGAGGTGCCCGAGGGAGCCGAGCTTCTGGGAGAGGGGACCCTGTACGCGCCCGTGGCCAAATTGCGTAACATCTACATCTTCCCGGGTATTCCCAAGATCCTTCACGAGCGCTTCCAGGTCATCAAGGAGGGCTTCCGTGACGCCCCCTTTTACCTCAAGGTCGTGTACGTCAAGGAAGGTGAAGGTGTGATTGCTTCGATTCTTAACAATCTCCTCGCAGGCTTTCCCGAACTCCTCCTTGGTTCCTATCCTGTGCTCGATAATTCGGACTACAAGGTCAAGGTAACCCTGGAATCGAAAGATATGCGCTATCTTGAGCAGGCCTTTCAAAAACTGCTCACCACACTCCCCGAGGGGGCCATCCACCGTATCGAGGGAAACTGAGCCAGTGGCGCAAGAACAATCCTGGGGGACGCTGCCGCCGTATCGCAGATCCCCGCTTCCCCCTTTTCCCGGGATGATCGCCGCCTTAGGGCCGGGCGTGATCTTTATGGCCTTGGCGCAAGGCAGCGGGGAGCTCATCTGGTGGCCTTATATCATCGCCAAGTACGGGCTCACTTTTCTTTTTCTGTTGCTGCCGGCCTGCCTGTTGCAATTCCCTGTTACCTACGAAATCGGCCGTTACACATTGCTGACGGGCGAGAGCATCTTCCAGGGTTTCATCCGCCTGAACCGGATTTTGGCTGTCCTGCTTTGGGTCCTGATGACGCTTTCCTTTCTCTGGTTCGGCGCCTTTGCCGCTGCCGGCGGCACCTCGTTGGCAGCTCTAACGAATCTACCCTCAGGCTGGAGTCCGAGAGGCCAGACGCTTTTCTGGGCCTATCTCTCCATGTTTTTCTTTCTCTCCGCCATCCTCCTCAGCAAAGTCATCTACCGGCTGGTAGAAGGTTTCATGTGGGGCGTTGCGCTTCTCACGCTGGTTGGTCTCCTTTGGGCCAGCGCCCATCCGGATGTCTTAAAAATGATCCCATCGTTCCTCAAGGGCTTATTTATCCCAGAATTGCCCATGCCCAGGGCCTGGGACCCGGCGGATGCCACAAAGCTTCTTACCGCCATCACCTTTGCCGGGTTAGGAGGTTTTTGGACTCTCTTCTATTCTTACTGGATTCGGGACAAGGGGATCGGGATGGCCCACACCATGGGCAGAATCACCGGACCCATCACCGGCAAGCCGGAGGTGATTCCCGCCTCGGGCTCGGTGCCTGCGGAAGATGGGGGGCTCGCACACATCGCCCGATGGAGACGCTTTCTGTTTTGGGATGTCAGCATAGGGATAGGGGGCAACATCCTGACTACTCTGATGACCTGCCTCTTGGCCTATGCGCTCCTGTTCCCGAAAGGGCTGCTTCCCGACCATTATGAGCTTGCCGTGGTGCAGAGCCGTTTTTTCGAGGTGAGCTGGGGTTGGGTCGGGAGAATTCTTTTTCTGGTGGTGGCTGCGGCCTTTCTTTCCGACACCTGGTTGGCGACGGTTGACGCGGTGAGCCGAATCCACATAGACTGCCTCTACGGTTTTTTCCCCAGGTCCCGCGCCATTCCCGTGCGCTCGTGGTATCTCTTTTTTCTTCTCCTGCTAACCGTGGTGACCTCGATTACTGTCCTTTTGGATGAGCCTGGGCCGCTGATTCTTCTCTCCGCGGTCATCGGTTTTATCGGCACGGTCCTCTTTTCCGTTGCCCTGATTTTCCTCAACCACGTTTACCTGCCGCGCCATTTACCCGCCTCCGCCCGCCCGGGCCGGGTGAATCTTTTTTTTCTATGTGTCTCGTGTCTAAGCTATGCTATTCTGGCTGTTGTATACTTTCTCACGATTGCGAAGATCCTCTAAGCGAATGACGTTGGGAAGATTCCTCAGACAACAAACAGCCCGCTCTTGTCAGGCCGCGCCGGTATTTATTTTTTTGCTTTTATTCGTGACTCCTGTCTGGGGCGCCGGTGTTTCCAAAGTCAGCTTTCCCACCGTCGATGACCATCGTGATGCCCTATATTGTCGGCCGGAGGGCGCCGGGCCTTTCCCTGCTGTAATCTTCAATCACGGGAGCATCGTGGATGGCTTAGGCTGGCCGGGAGCGACCAAAAGAGGTTACCAGCTCGACGCAATCTGTCAGACTCTAGCCGAGGACGGTTTCTTGGCGTTTGCTCCGATCCGAGAGAAGGTTCCCCGGGGGAGAGGCTGGCAGAGCTACGATGAACGTTACCAGGAGGTGGTCGCGCGCGCGATTGATTACGTCAAAACGCTTCAAGACGTGGATTCCTCCCGGATCGGGCTCATGGGATTCTCGATGGGTGGTCTCATATCCCTGAAGGTGGCCGTCGAGGGGAAGGATCTGAGGGCCGTTCTCCTGCTTGCTCCAGCGTGGGGGCGCGGGCTCCTTGGCGATGAAGTACAGAAGGTGCCCTCGCTGAACGCGCCCGTCTTGCTTCTGGTCGAGGCGGGTGATGAGCCTCAGATCTTAAAAGGTGTGGCGATGTTGGAGAAGGCCCTTCAGGCAAACAAGAAGGAGGTTCGCGTCATCCGTTACAATCGCGGCGGCGGGCACGAGCTTTTCTACAAAGTGGATTACTACTGGCCGGATGTCAGGGACTTCCTGCGCGAGAAGCTGGGTGGGGCGCCTAAGTGAGATTAAAAAAGGCCCTGTTGAAAACCGATCTCCCAGCCGAGGAATAAACCGAAGACGACGCTCGCCGCTCCCGCCAGGAGGCGTATCCAGCCGTTCGCAAGGGAAAAGCGCTGCGCGGTGAGAACGAAGGGGAGGCCGATCATGCTGCTTAAAAGCAACATCCCTCCCACTGAGCCGAAACCGAAGATCAAGATATAAGCTAACCCCGCAAGAACCGAAGGGATCGTCGTTAAAACCAGCAGCATGAGGGCCGCGCTCCCCGCCAGCCCGTGAACCATCCCGACAAGAAAAGGTTTGCGCATGGAGGTAAAGGGATGGGGATGGCTGTGGTCTTCTTCTCTGCTCCCGTGGAGATGAAAGTGGGCGTGCGTTTGGGGATTATGGGCATGGGCGTGCAGATGGAGCTTCTCGACTCGGAAGGAGCGCCACAAAATACTCCCGCCAAGGATAACCAGCATTACCGCGACCAAAAATTCCAAACTCAAAGCGAGACGAGGCGGGATCGTCAGGCGCAATCCGATGACGAACAGGCCGACAACAAAGAGCGTAGTGGTATGTCCCAGGCCCCAGAATGCCCCGATTAAAGAGGCCCATTTAAGGCTGTGGTGCTCGCTGACGATCGTAGAGACAGCGATCACGTGATCCGCATCCAAGGCATGTTTAATACCGAGGATCAAACCGAGAACAAAAGCGGCGTAAAGGGATCCTTCCATAATCAATCTAATAAGACCATATTTCAGGTCGGTCAAAAAGGTCCCAGATGCAAGGCGCGTGAAGAGCCGCGAGCGGAGGCGTACTTTGGGGAGTACGTCGGAGCGAGCGGGTCAAGCGCAACGCCGCAGGTGGGCCTTTTTCAGCGACCTGGGAGGGGTTGGCCGCTCTGGGTGCCGATCCAAACCTCCCCGCCCTCAAAGAGCTCCTTCTTCCAGATCGGGACGCTTTTTTTGATCTCCTCAATGGCGAAGCGGCAGGCCTCGAAGGCGTCGGCGCGGTGCGCCGCGGAGACGGCAATGATGACGCTGGACTCAGTGATCCGGACGGGACCGATCCTGTGGACGATCGCCATGCGCCGGATGTCCCAGCGCTTTTTAGCCTCCTCGCCGAGACGGGCGAGTTCTTTTTCCGCCATCTCCGGGTAGGCCTCATAATCGAGCGCGATGACCTTGCGCCCTTCGTTGTTGTTTCTTGTGGTGCCGATGAAGGTTACAATGGCTCCGGCCTCTGGGTCGGTAACGAAATCGACCAGCCCCTGAAGATCAATCGCTTCTCGGGTGACCCGAAACATCATGAACCTCCGCTTACGGGAGGAACGAAGACCACTTCGTCTCGTTCCTTGAGCACATAATCGGCCTTAACATAAACCTGATTGACGGCGTAGAGGAGGCGCATATCCACCGGGGCCAGTTTGGAATAATCCCGCTGGAGAGCCTCCCAGAGCTCTGCCACCGTGCTGCCCTTTCTGATCTCCTTTGTGATCTCCCCGGTCCCGGCGCGCTCTCTCAGAATAGCGAAGAATTTAACTTTGACTTTCATCTTCCCTGAAGCTGAGAGACCATATGGCCCAACTCGGGCAAAACCAGCCGCCGCATTGCCAGATCGACAGCTCCCTTGGAGCCGGGAAGCGAGATCAGCACTTTTCCCTTTGCCGAGCCGGCCACCGCCCGGCTCATAATCGCCGCGGAGCCGATGTCCTGGTAGCTTAACAGGCGAAATATCTCGCCGAAGCCGTCCAGCCGCTTCTCTAAGAAACGGCTCACCACCTCGTAAGTCCCGTCGCGCGGAGAGATGCCGGTGCCGCCGTTGACGATGACCGCATCGACGTCCTTTTTGTCGAGCGCCTCCTGGAGCAGGGCCTCGATTTGAACGGGTTCATCCTTGACGATGCGGTAACCGGCGAGTCGCTGTCCCTTCTCGGCGAGCAATTCCTTGATCAATTGACCGCTCTGATCGGTCGTCTCGTCGCGAGTATCACTTACCGTGACAACAAAACAACCCGCGCTTTTCTTGCTTTTTTCTTTGTGTTCCGCGACCGACACTTGGGGCCAACCTTTCAGTACTACAAAAAATCAATATAACAGCCGCATTCGTCGATTTCAAACCAGGAAAAGACTGGTTCGGGAAAGCTATTGCGGAGTGATCGGCAGAAAAATATGATAGCTGCGATATGTTCTCAGGCAAAGAGCCCTTTTCGCTTTACGTTCACATCCCGTACTGTATCAGCAAGTGTCCCTATTGCGATTTCAACTCGCATGTCGTCCCGAAGATTCCCGAGATGGAGTACACCGGGGCCCTGCTGAAAGAGATGGAGTTCCATGCCCGGACTGAAGCTTGGAGGGGGAGAAGTTTAAAGAGCGTTTTCTTTGGCGGCGGGACCCCCTCGACCTTCAGTCCGGCAAGTATCGGGAAAATCCTGGAAAAGTCCGACTCCCTGTTTTCATTTGCGAAAGATATTGAAATTACGTTGGAAGCTAATCCGGGAACCGTGGATAGCGCACACTTTTCCGGCTACCGCTCGTGCGGAGTTAATCGAATCAGCATCGGAGCCCAATCCTTTCAGTCCCATGTGCTGGAATTCCTCGGCCGGGTCCATTCCGCGGGCGAGACCCGGCAGGCTTTACGGGTGGTTCAACAGGCAGGCTTCGAGAACTTCAGTATGGATCTTATCTATGCATGCCCGAATCAGTCTCTGTCGGATCTGAGAAGAGATCTGGATGAGGCCCTTAGCTTTCACCTTCCCCATCTCTCCGCCTATAACTTGACGATAGAGGAGGGGACCCCATTTCACATACAGCATCAGGCTGGAATTATTCGATCGTTGCCCGAGGAGATCGAAATCTCGATGGCGGAGTTGGTCGAGGAGGCTCTTGCAAAGGCCGGGCTGGAACGTTACGAGATCTCCAACTACGCGAGGGCTGGTTTTCACTCGCGCCACAATGTCAACTATTGGCAGGGAGGAGATTACTTGGGCATCGGGGCCGGCGCGCATTCATACAAGCGCATTCAGAATAGCGGCGCTTTGGGTTGCAGGTGGCAAAACGAAAAGATCCCGGGCCGTTACCTGGAGAGGATCGGCCGAGAGGAAAGGGCCGTGGTGGAAGAGGAAAAAATCGATGCCGGCAGGGCGGCGGGTGAGTTTATGTTCCTTGGTCTCAGAATGATACGAGGAATCTCTCTAGCCGAATTTTCTTGCCGCTTCGGAAAAAAACCGCGCGATTTTTATCCGCAGATCGGCGCTTGGATAAAAGAGGGGCTGATGGAAGAAAAAGCCGGATGGCTCCGTCTCACCCCCCGCGGCCTTCTGGTTGCCAACTCGATCTTTGTCAACTTCGTCTAAGATTGCCCAGGAATCTTCAGCTATTATTTTTCCCGCAACTTTTTGAAGAAACCCTCCCTTTCGAGTTCGGCGACAAAGCGCATATCGAGAAAATCCTCCGGCTTCGCCTGTCTCGCCTTAAGATCCTTTTCTCCCAATTCAGCGAGGATCATCTCGAGGCCTTCTGGGCGATCCAAAAGCCGCTCTGTGTCCCAGCCGTGGCAGACCAGTTGAGCCTAACCTTCATCTGTGCCCAAGAGGGCGGGGAAAGAGCCGCAAGATTAAGGAGGATTAGCAAAAGGGATGCGTAGACCTTCACGGCTTTTGTCCTCTCAGCTAAGAGCTCGCCTATTGACTCTTTGTTTGAGATACGCGTCAAGCGGATCTGCATGCGGATGGGAAGGACTTTTACTTTAATGTGTGTCGAAGACTGCTGGTACTCAGCCTGCTTGGATTTAACGCAAAGCTCAGCCGCCGCTGTTAAGCGATCGGTCTGAAGCGAAAAGTTAGGCTGGGTTCGTCTGTATGATCGCCGGTAGCTTGTTAAGGGTGAGCTTCTTGAGGTCAACCTTTCGGCTGGCATTATCGATGTCGATGCCCACCAAATTACCTTCGGCATCGTAATCGAGGACTATACCCTCCGTGATCTCTCGGCTTTCGACGCTGGGCCGCTCAGAAAGGTCGATATAAAGCGAGTCTGTGTCGGCATAATAATTGAGCTTCATGGCTTGAACCCTCTGTCTGGAAAAGCGTTGTGAATCGTAATCTTGTCCTCCAACGTGATAACTCTCAGAACTCGTCCCTCAAACTCCTCGATTTTGCCCCAAAACCGATACCTGTTTCCTTCTTGAGGTTCGCTTCTCAGAGGTTCCTCCAAAACCCGAATGCACCATTCCTTCTTCAAGTAGGGACGCTTGCGCAAAACCTCCTTCTCGAAATATTCCGTGAACCTGTATTGTGGCACCTACCAGAGGATAACCCGTTTCCCTTCAGATGACCAGCCTAACGAGGCTGTAAAAAAAGTTCCAACTACTAAAAAAGTGTCCAAATTGGGGGTACCTATGATGCCTCGATCCGAGATCGTCGCTTAAAAGCAAATACGGAGGTCGTTTTTTTCGTAAATGTTTCGATCTACCTTTTCCGAGGACATCGGGACATCGGGGTCAGGCCTGATGATGGACTTATTTTCTTCCCAGCCATCGAGCTACTCTAGCTTCAGCCTGCCTATCTCGATCTTTCTAATACATAGCATAAAGACGACTCATCAGCGAAGGGTCCCGATGAAGCCGGCTACCCAACTCCTTGGAGCTTATCCTACTCCACTCCCTTGCCAGATAAACCAACATTGCCCGCGCCCGCACCCACCGC
>Ga0209211_10009039_pt1 | contig 13414 bp, 20 predicted proteins | sample RifGroA2_FD_183992 | JGI IMG/M metagenome (GOLD analysis project Ga0209211, IMG submission 183992) | Groundwater microbial communities from Rifle, Colorado, USA - Groundwater A2 (SPAdes) (version 2) | ecosystem: Environmental > Aquatic > Deep subsurface > Groundwater | place: Rifle, Colorado...
TCGACGTTTATACGCGCCTGTTTACCGGAACAGGCTATTTAATCTCAAAGACTTCCAGTTTTGCTGAAGCCGCGCGGCTCATAAATTCCAAGAACTACGACCTGCTGATAACGGACCTGATGCTCGGTGACGGGCTGGGCACGGACCTGATAAAGATCTTCGAGAGAAAACAGGCCGGCGCCAAAAGCCTGCTTGTGTCCGGCTCGGTCGCTATACTCCCCCCGGAGCAGGTCCCGGACGTATATTTTGAAAAACCTTTTAAAGCGGAAGTTTTCTTAGCCGCCGTAACCAAAGCTCTGGCGCAGGTGCGGGCCGTTAAAATTTCACAAAAAGCAGTGGCATTATAAAAATACTGCTGGTTGAAGACAATGAAATGACGCGGCATGTCATAAAGTCCCTGCTGCAGAAGCTCGGGCATGAAATCGTGGGCGAAGCCGAAGACGGAAAGAAAGCGCTCCGGTATTTTACCAGGCTAAAACCTGACGTGGTTTTCCTTGACCTTCTCCTGCCCGGAAGATCCGGCCTGGAAGTGCTGGCGGACCTCCGGCGCGTAGACCCACAGTCGCGGGTCGTGGTCATAACAGCCGTTGACCAGGCAGAAATAGACCGCCAGCTTTCCGGCAAAGGCATTCACGCCATCCTGCGCAAGCCTTTTTCCTTCGGGGATTTTAAAACACTCATGGCAAGCCTAACCTGACGCGCCAACCGGCGCCGGGCCCCCAGGTTTATACCCCCGACACAGACCGTCACCGGCTCTTTAAATATCCATATATCCACATATACGGATATCCGTATTCCTTGACTTTCCCCTGTTTTATGATACAATTGACTTAGAATGTAAGATATTTGTGTATGCCTAACAACCAGCATAGTTATAAAGAAACCTTTGAACGCCTATACACAATTGCTGAGGGGCAGGGCGGTTATTTCACACCCAAGCAGGCGGCGGCGGCGGGTTTCAGCCGTAAGAACCATAGCTATCATGTACAGATGGGCAATTGGATCAGGGAGCGCCGCGGCATCTATCGCCTGGCCAAGTTCCCCCCCGCGGAGCGGCCGGACCTCATGTTCTGGTGGCTCTGGTCGCGCAATCACAATGACGTACCGCAAGGCGTCTATTCGCACGAAACAGCCCTGAGTATTTATGATCTTTCGGATATTAATCCGGCCAGGCTGCACATGACCGTACCGCGCTCTTTCCGGCGAAGGGGCGCACCGGCGAAACTGCCGGTCCTTCATCGTGCCGCCGTGCACAAAGATGATATTGGTAAAAGATTCGGCGTCAAAGTAACCCGGCCGCTTAAAACTATCGCCGATCTTCTAACCACCCGCACAGTCCAACTGGACCATATGCAGCAGGCGGTGAAGCAGGCGTTCCAGCGCGGGCTCATTACCCCCGCGGAGCTGGCGCGCAACCGGCGGGTTCCCCCCGCTATCAAAAAAGAGATCGAGCAGCTCAGGGGAGACCAATAATGGATAAGAAGACGTATGCCAGCCCCACAGCGTTCCGCCGTGCCTTAGAAGACCGCCTAAAACAAAAAGCAAGAAATGAAGGTTTGGACTTCCAGCGTCTTATGCGGGAGGTATCTTTTGACCGCCTGTTGGCCCGTCTGTTCGCCCGGAAAGACGCGGCCTGGATACTTAAAGGCGGCTATGCCCTGGAATTACGGATGAAAGAAGCCCGCGCAACCAAGGATATCGACCTGGCCCTACGGCATTCCCTGGGCGCGCAAGAAGACGTGCCTCTTAAAGCGGCTATCCTTAAAGCGCTCTCGGTGTCCGCGGCCCGTGATCTGGGCGATTTCTTTTCGTTTAATATCGGCGAAGCAATGCTGGACCTGGATGCGGCGCCCTACGGCGGCGCCCGCTTCCCTGTCGAAGCCCTCCTGGACGACCGGACATTTGTGCGCTTTCACCTCGATGTCGGCGCCGGCGATGTAGTTCTTGGACCATTTGATATTACCCACGCTCATGACTGGCTCGAATTCGCCGGCATACCCGGCGCGGAGTTCCCCACTATTTCGCGAGAGCAGCACTTCGCGGAAAAGCTTCATTCTTACACCCTGCCGCGCGAGATGCCGAACTCCCGCGCCAGGGACCTTATTGATATGCTTCTGCTCATCGGCTCCGGCAAAATGGATCGCGCCAAGGTCCGGCTGGCGCTGGACGCTACTTTTAAACGCCGCAAGACTCACCCTCTGCCGGCATCCCTCACCCGGCCGCCCGCCGCATGGGCGGCACCCTTCATGGCGTTGGCCGTCACGTGCAGCCTGCCCGGTGATCTGTCGGCGGCGTATGAAGTCTTAAGCTCCTTCTATTCCAGGCTGCCGGCATAGATATCTATATACCCGTATATACAGATATCCGCCCTTGCCAAACACTCAAAGAAGCTGTCCTGGGGACCAGGCGCTGCTTATTACGCGGCATTCAGCGCACTGAACAATTTGTATTTAGGGCGAATGATCTTTATCTTACCAGCACATTTTCACAACAGTTAAGCCGGGCGCCTCTCTTAAGCATCTGTATATTTGGATATACAGATATCCCCCCCGCCCGCTGGCGCCCTGTTCGCCTTCGACCCATAAAAACGAACTTTCCCCTTTTACGTCTATTCCCTCTCCGTCGGTGCGCCATTTACACACTGCGCCCTTAGTTCGCTTTATTTGTAAAATACGAACTATGTACCAATACAAGCGCGAACCTCTCACCAACGAAAACGCAGACCGCCTTGCCAACGCCTGCCGCTCCGGGATCGAGAAAGTGGTTATCTCAACGCTGCTCGATACCGGCCTGCGCGTCTCGGAGCTCGCCGGCCTGACTAAAGAAAACATGCTCTGGCAGGACCGCCGGCTCCTGGTCTACGGCAAAGGCGGGCCGTTCGGCAAGAAAACAAAACGGCGCATCGTCCCGCTTACCGAGAGAGCCTTTACCCTCCTGTCCAATTACTTTTCTCTTAACGACACCTTTGGCTACACCGCCCGCGGCATCCAGAAGATAGTCCGGCGGGTCTCCAACCGCGCCGGCATCACCCAGTAGGTTTCCCCCCATGTCCTGCGCCACACCTTCGCGGCCGCCTGCGTCAAGAAAGGCTTAAGCACCCGCTACCTCCAAATGTTTTTGGGCCACGACCATCTTTCGACCACGGAAATTTACTTAAACGTCTCCCCGGAAGACGCCTGCGCGGAGTTTAAGAAACGCTTTTAAATACCCGCGGCAACTCCACGTATTTGACTGTTTCACCATATATGATAAACTAGTCATATGATTAAAAGATTCCTGAATGAACGGTGCTTCGGCCCGGAATTCGGCCGGCAGATGCGTTTTGTCACCGGCCCAAGGCAATGCGGCAAAACAACTATCGCCCGGGGACACCTTAAACTTACCCATTGCGCGGATTCCTATTTCAACTGGGATAAGCGGGAAGTCCGCTCCCTGTTCAGGCAGGATAATTATTTCTACAGAAAAGCCACCGCCGGCAAACCGTTTTCCTGGGTCTGCTTTGATGAGATCCACAAAATGCCCAAGTGGAAGAACGTCCTGAAGGATTTCTTCGACTCCGACGAGAAGAAATATAGATTTATAATAACGGGCAGCGCTCGCATGGACCTTCTGCGCAAAGCCGGCGACAGCCTGGCGGGCAGATATTTCACTTTCCGTCTTTTCCCTTTATCCCTGGCGGAATTAGCGGGCGGCGGCGCTGCCCGCTCTTTCCCGGAAAAGGATCCCGCGCAGTTTTTAGAAAAGAAGCTGTCTTCTTCCCCCAAATCCGCCGGCACAATGTCGCAATTGCTGGAGCTCAGCGGTTTCCCCGAACCGTTCCTGTCGGGCTCGACCGCATTTTCAAATAAGTGGCGCTCCGGCTATCTCGACCTTCTGGTCAGGGAAGATCTGCGCGATCTGACGCATATCGCCGAGCTTGAAAATGTTTCCGCGCTTATGGGCCTGCTCCCCTCAAAGATTTCTTCCCCCCTCTCCCTGAATTCCCTGCGGGAAGATCTGGAAGTCAGCTATAACGCGGTAAAGAGTTATTTAAAAGCCCTGGAACTCGGTTACGTGGTCTTTTCCCTCCCGCCGTATTCAAAGCGTGTGGCCCGCTCGGTTAAAAAAGAGCGTAAATTTTATTTTTATGACTGGACGCGCCCGGCAACCGAAGCCAGCCGCTTTGAAAATTACGCGGCTGTTGAACTTAAAATACTTGTTTCCTTGTGGGAAGATTTCGGCCTTGGCCATTTCGAACTTTACTATGTCCGCACCCGTGAAGGCTTTGAAACTGATTTTCTGATAACCCGTGATAACCTGCCCTATATTCTTTTTGAAGCGAAACTGTCCGATTCCGCATTGCCGCCGCATAATAAAAAACATGCCATGCTGCTCGGCAATGTTCCGCTTGTTCTTTTAACAAAGCAGGAGGGCGTAGCCTCTGCCGGAGAAGACGACTATCACATTTCAGCCAGCCGTTTTTTTGCCTGACCTCCATGGCCAGGCAACTTCTTGACAACAGCCGCGGATATCCGGTATATTTAGATATCCGCATATCTAGATATACAGTGTTATTTTAAGGGGGCCACTTGATAATCGCGATCTCAAACCACAAAGGCGGCGTAGGCAAAACCACCACCGCCCTGAATCTTGCAGCTTCCCTGGCCACTCTCAGAAAAAGCGTTCTCCTGGTCGACCTCGACCCGCAGGCCAGCCTTACTATCTCGACCGGGCTCAACCCCGACTCCTTCCAGGAGAACATCTACACCTGCCTGGTCAACGACAAACCGCTCTCGCTGGTCGTCCAGTCAACGTCCATAGATAAAGTTTCAATAATTCCGTCCAACATCGATCTCTCGGCTTTTGAAGTCGAGCTGCAAACAACCTTGTCCAGGGAATTCAAGCTAAAACACGCGCTCCAGAAATTGCCGCATTACGATTTCATTATTATCGACTGTCCGCCCGCGCTCGGCAACCTGACCATCAACGCCCTGACCGCCTCGGACCTGGTCCTGGTTCCCGTTCAGGCCGAGTACCTGGCGCTCCGGGCCCTGCAGAAACATAACGACCTGGTCGACCTGGTCAAGAAAAACACCAACCCGAAGATCCACTGCAAATACCTTATCACCATGTTCAGCAAAGGCACGCTTCACGCCAACGAGGTTTTAACCGAGGCGCACAACCTTTACAAGAACATCTTTAAAACCGTTATCCCGCGGACCATAAAATTCCCGGACGCGGTTACAGCCGGCAAAGCCCTTATCCAGCTCATGCCGGCTGCGTCAGGCGCGGAAGCGTATAAAGCGGTAGCCAAGGAGCTAATATGAAAAGAGTCTCACTAATCGGCAAAGGCAAGGCAGAAGCGGCGCCAGCTCCGGGCGGGGGGGTAAACACATTCTTCGCGCATAAGCCGGCCGCAGCCGCGCCCGCGCGTAAAAAGAAACTGCTTTTTACCCTGCCGGCCGAAACCGCAGAAAAGCTTACGGATATTTACCTTGAGCTCCAGATGAAGCGCCGCATGCTGGATAAAAGCGAAATCGTCACCCTGGCCTTAAACACCTTGTTCGAGGACTTCAAGAACAAGAAAGAAAACAGCGTCCTTTATAAGCACACCGCGCGCTAGATATACGGATATACAGTATTCCGTATATCCAAGGCGACAGTAAAAGGGCCACCTCCGATTTAAAGGCCCGGCTTCAAACTTGTAACAGCCAGCGCCTCTAAACCAAGCCGGGAGGGGGGAAGCCCAGCTTATAGCGCTCAAAACGCCTCCTGGGGCCGCTGAGAGGCCGCCAAGCGCTGTATTAAACAGCTTTAGCTGTGAGTATTTACGTTAAAAGCCATGGGATTTGAGTCTGAAACAAAATAAGGCAACCCTATTATGAAAGAGAAAACGCAACATCACGAATTTTTTAAGCAGTTTAAAACCAAGGACGAGTTAATAGATTATGTCGCAGTCCATACCCCGGAAGCGGAAAAACGCCCCTATGGAGCCCCCGGCATGTGCTGCGGCTGGTGCGCCCGCCCCATAACCGCCGGCATAGAGATCGGGAAGAACACCTATTCCGCCCTTTGCCCTAAATGCTTCGAACTCGGCACGGCCTGGAATAAAGAGAAAGGGGTAAAGTATTGATCCTGAGTGGGGAAAAAGTTATCAACAATCCCAAAAGAGCCATGGGCCGCGGGTTGCATTTTAGGCAAAAGCTATGGGCTGCGGGTTGCATTTTTAAGAAAAGCTATGGGCTGCGGGTTGCACAGCCCCCTATGAAAACCGGGGCTCTAGAATAAACGGTTTTTAGAATATAACGATTAGAATCGTTGCGAACGACTTTTCAGACCAAGCAGGAAACCATGGGAAACTACATTATTGAGGACATCATCCGGTTTACCGGAGACGCTAAAAGCCGTGCGTTCTGGGAAAAAGCTGTCCGGATCTTGGGCGAGCATGTTGTAGCCGAAGAATTCGGCGAACTGAAATACCAGGTACATACCAAGAATATCCGCGAACCCCAAAAATACCTCACCTCCCTGCTTAAAAAGCGGATAAAAGCCCGGGAAACGGAAAAAGTTAAACAACCCCAAAACCCCGCTCCTGAGAAACTAAAAACCTATTTTGAGGAAAACCAGATGTCGCTGTTCTCCAGCCTGGCGCTGCCCCATCCCGCCGGCCAGGCCGAGAAGAAAGAAATGGAGATCCCGTACGGCAAGGAAACCATCCCCTGGGCTACCTTCATGAGCTCCAATTTCTTCACGCTGTCCACTAATAAAGCCAAATCGGATACGGTCCAGGCCAAATTCCGGAGCATGGATGGTGCGGTAACGGTTATCCCCATGCTCCGGGGCAGGATAAAACCAAAAGGCGAAGAACTGGGGATACCGACCGTGGAGCATGGCCGCATCCTCGCCGCAATAGAAAACATCTGGGCGCGCCAGGGAAGCGCGTATCATTCCTACGCCGATGCGCCCTCCGTCTGTTACTGCTATGTTTCGATCCGGGAATTAGCCAAGCTCCTCGGGTATACCAGTTTCGGCGGTCGGGACCTGGTGCAGCTAACCAATAAAGTCTGGAATCTAAAACACATGGGGTATTACCTGGACCTGGCCTCCCTGGGTTTTAAGAACAGCATGAACCGCGGTTTCTCGCTCCTGCACAGCGTCGAACTCGCCGAAGGGATAAAACACGGGCAGATGGAAACCGTGCTGAAAGTGGAATTTTCAACCCCGCTCAGCGCCCAGCTCATCAACCGGAAGGTGGTCAGCCGGCCCAAGGAAATAGTTCACATCCAGAGCGAGCTCTGGTTCCTTTTAAGGCTGTACTTGGAGCCGCGGCTTATATCGCTGGATGACGGCGCCGTTTACTCCCAGTCGCTGTCCGGCATAATTGAAGAACTGGCTTTGCCGTCCGCCGGCTGGCATAAACGCCGGGACGCGCGCCGGCACGTATTTCAGAAAGCCTTAAAATCAATCAAGAACAAAACAACAACCGATGGCCGCGAAATCACAGTGACTATAGAAAAAGGCCTTACGGATTGGCTCTTAACAGCCCGGCTGGAACCCGCAGCCTTGCCGGGAAAAGTCAGTTAAAAAAGGGGGGGAAGTGCAAAAAAAGAAGAAAGCCGTATATAACCCCGAGGTAGAGCTCGCGAAGGGCGCCACGCTCGACGCCGCCTCATTCGACAAAACCCAGAAGATCAAAGTCACCGCCGCCAAAGTGACCGTCGGCGGCATCGCCGGCCGCGCGGAGATCTCCGGCATCGCCACTGGCAGGCAGGATGGCAGCATAAACGGCTGCCTGGGGATCTGGCTTTCGATCTTCCGCTATATGCGCCCTGACGGCACAACCGACCACGTCGCCGGCTGGAACATCATGCTCCCGCTCAAGGCCGGCCAGACCGCTGCGGCCTCCGCAAAAGCATTCGTCGAAATAATCAACGCCGGCCCCAGGCCCTACCGCGCGGCCGCCACCGGCGGCCAGGACGCCGCGGCTATAAAAATAATCTTTACCTTGAAATAAAACCCGGCAGCCATGGCCGGGCGGGCTTTCATGGAAATCCGGGTTATTTAGCCAGCGTCCGGTTCTGCCGCAGGATATATTTCATGGCCTGATATAATGCTCTTTGCTCGCGGAGCGTGTAGCCTTTAAGCAGACTTACCACTTTACGCTCCATAACCTGCGGTTCGCGGTACAACTCTTTGTTCCCGTCTTTCTTCAGGAAATCCACAACTTCCATGCCGAAGATCCGGCTTAAACGTTCCAGCGTGTCAAAACTGGCGGCCTTAAGGCCCCGCTCTACCTGGCCCACAAAAGACGAGTTCATGTCTATCTTCTCGGCCAGTTCTTCCTGCGTCCAGCCGCGCTTCAGGCGTTCCTGGCGTACTATTTTACCTATAGTTGAGCGATAATCACTGATGTTCATAGTTTAAAATTGTATAACCTCTGCCCTCTGCGGTCTACGCGCCAATTGGCACTCAACCCAAACATGCCAACAGCATTGACATATAAAACACCACTTTGTATATTATCCCCAGGGGGAAGAAATCCGCATAACAGACTAAGATTGAGGGCCGGGTTGTTTTGCCCCCTAACCCAAACCCCAGGAGCCCAGTGCTCCGGAACAGCCCGGCCCCCTGTTTTGTTTCCCGGTAGCCGCAAAATCCCCGGGAAATCTCAAGAGGCGTTATGGCACAAACAATACTTATCATCGAAGATGACACGTCCTGGCACAACCTGCTCAGGCGGATATTATGCGGAGCGGGTTACAATGTTCATATTGCCGCCACCTGCGCCGACGGCGTCAGACTGGCGGAGATCGTCAAGCCGGACTGCATATTATCGGATTTTCACCTGCCCGACGGCGACGCCGTTTGTATCTGCTCAGCCATAAAAGCGAATAAAGACCTTAAAGATATCCCCATAATAATATTCAGTTCGGATCCGGGCGTGGAAATCATCGCTTATGAACAATGCCGGGCTAACACTTTCATTGTGAAAGGGCCGGTGGGCTTGTACGAGCTGCCCGGCACGATAGAGAAAACACTGCGCCCCACCTTTTCAGTGCAATCGGACGGTTAATCTGTTAGAATGGGGGAAGGGTAGGGAATGCCTTGTGCGTTCACCGGTAGTCATTGAATAACCTCCATCCCGAGCTTCCCGTGAAAAAATCGCGGGGAACATGCCTGCGCCAGCTTACGCACGCCCAACAACCAACCGTAACCAGTCAGCAGCCAAAGCCGTTTAATGAAGGGCAACAATGACCTCATCCGGCCACATAAGAAAAGAGAACACGGACCCGGTTCCGGATCATAAGTCTTTGCCCGAGGCGTATGGCACCACCGAAGCGGTTCTTCTTCCCAGGGATCCCAACTGGATGTTCATCTATTGGGAGATTACCGACAATTCCAAAGCCGCGGTCTGTAAAAAATACGGGCAGGACATTTTCGAGACATCCAAACAGGTTATCCGTGTTTACGACATCTCCGGCGCCGACGCCATAGACCCGGCCGGCCAGAAGTTCTTTGATATCCCGGTCAGGGTGGACGCCAAAAGCTGGTATATAAATGTCAAAGAAAGCGGCAGGATTTACCGTTGCGAGGTGGGCTTAGTAACGCCCGCCGGCGGCTTTATCTCGCTGGTGCGCACCAACACGGTCAAACTGCCGTCGGGCCATGTTTCCGGCGTTACGGATGAAAAATGGATGGCCGTCACCGCGGACTTCGATAAGCTGCTCCAGCTCTCCGGGGTGGAATATATCGGCAAGGGCTCCGGCGAAGTGGCTAAATCGCTTGCCCAGCGCTGGGAAATGCTGCGCTCTGTGTTCTCGCGCGCCTCTTCCTGGGGCGTCGGCTCCATGTCCTCGCAGTCCCTGCAGCAACCGGAACAAAAGAAATTCTGGCTGGTCGCCGACTGCGAACTGATACTTTACGGTGCCACCGAGCCGGACGCCTTCGTCACCGTGTCCGGGCGCAAGGTGCACCTGAACCCGGACGGCACTTTCTCCATGCGCTTCGCCTTTCCGGACGGCGGCATGGACCTTTCCGTTAAAGCCGTCTCAAAAGACGAAACCGACTCAAGAGAGATAGAAATAAAAGTCACCAGGGCGACAACCACCGATGGCAAATAACGAAAAAGACCGCCCCGGCTTCGGGAACCCAGAAGAAAAACTAATACTCATTGTTGAAGATGATGAATCAGTATGGGACCTGCTTTATTATATCGTACGCAGAGAGGGCTTTAAAACCGAAAAAGCGTCCGACGGAAAAGAAGCCCTCGATAAGGCCCGGATGCTGCACCCGCAGCTGATACTGCTCGACCTGATGCTGCCGAAGTTCGGCGGCTGGGAAATCCTGCGTGAACTTCAGGAAGGCGACACCTTAAATATCCCCATAGTGGTAGTGTCCAGCCGCAACCTCGACCGCTCCACTTCGGAAATGCTGAAGCAGGAACCGAATGTTAAGGATTTTCTGGAAAAGCCTGTGAAGTCCCAGGTCCTGGCCGCGCTCCTGCACACGCTTCTTAAAACCCGCCCGTCCGTTAAAGAGGGAAAACAGGAACCCTGAACATGTCCCGTTATATAGTGTCCATTAAATTCATTAATAAATCCAGTGTGCTTGCGCAACTGGCAATTTTCGATGCCATCAAAAAACTGGGGACTTTCAGTATTCAGGATCAGAAGGACCATGTTTATATTCTTCTTTTTAGATCTGAATTTACTACGGATGGGCTGGAAGAACGATTAAAAGAAATAGCAGGCCCGGCCGGATCGTTTAATTATACGGTTTGCAGATTCGACGAAATAGCAGAGGACGGAAAGCTTAAAACCAGCGGACACTAAGGGGGCACAAAATATGGGAATAGCTAAAATGGTGTGGTCAATGAATAAAAAGAAAACAGCGGCGCCGAAGCTCGGGGACACGGTGAAGCCCAGCGTGGTCTGCGCTGTATTGGATCATCCGCAACAGGGAGAAAAGATCACCACGCCGCGCTACACGTTCCGCATAGGAACGCTCGGCGATATCGCGCGGGTGGAGATCTCCATCAATGAGGGTCCCTGGCAAGCCTGCCGGAATTCCGTTGGCTACTGGTGGTACGACTGGGCGGACTACGCGGCCGGCCGCTACCAGGTCGCGGTCCGGACACAAACAAAAGACGGCCAGCTATTTACTTCCGAGCCGTGTAAATTCCAGGTGTTTCTGGCGACAGATGGAAAACAGCCCAAAACAGTGAAAGCAAAACCATAACTAAAACCACGAAGATACAAAACAAGATCAGGGTTTTCCTGGTAGACGACCATCCGATTGTGCGTGACGGCGTGCGTACCTATCTGACCCTCCATTCGATCGCGGTGGTAGGTGAGGCTTCTAATACCGCGGAAGCCATCCGTAAGGTTATTAAGCTGACGCCCGATGTTATAGTATTGGACGTAAATCTGCCTTTCATGGACGGCGGAGAACTGGCCCGCCGCCTGCGCAGGCTGGTCCCCAAGGCCAAACTTATTGCCTTCAGTATGCATTCCAGCGAGGAATACGTGGTAAGGATGGCCCGGTGCGGCGTGCAGGGGTACGTGATAAAAGACCAGCCAACTTCGGAACTGCTCGTTGCTATCCGGCGAGTATTCCGGGGCGGCCGGTATTTTCCCGCTGGTATGTCCGCCGCGCTTTTATCCACCGCGCCAAAAGGTCCCCCTGAAAAATAGAGCCCGGCCCGGCAGTATATCCTGTTGTGGCTAGTCCATAGTAAGGGATAGAATATCAGGCATGGAACAAAACGAATTATTAGAAGGCCTTTTAAACGAGGAGTTCTCTGACATTTCCATCTACACCGGCGAAGCCAGGCTCTTCGCGGAGAAATTAGTCGGCGGCCACAGGATAGCCGAAACCTTCTCCGCCTTTGCCCGCGAAGAGACGGAACACGCCCACGCCTTAATGAAGATCACCGGCAAAACCGAAGGGATCGAACCAAGAAAAATAGAGGTCGGTCCGTCCCTGCGGAAATCCCTGGAACTGCACGTGAGAAGAGAAACCCTGGGGATCACCATTTACAAAAAACTGCTGGGCACGCTCACGGAGCCTGATCATAAACTGGTGGTCAAAGGGATAATCGCCCAGGAGCTGGAGCATCTCCGCGCCGCCAACGACTATCTCCTGGCAATACGGGCGGCGAACGAATAAATTTCTGCTTAATTTAGAACTGTAGCGCGCCCGGGTTATCGGCAAGGTTGTTTAAAGAGGAGAGAATGCAAAAAAAGAAGAATGCCGTATATAATCCAGAGCTCGAGCTCGCCAAAGGCGCCACCCTAGACGCCGCGGCATACGACAAAACCCAGAAAATTAAAGTTACCGCCGCCAAAGTAACAGTCGGCGGCATCCCCGGCCGCGCGGAGATCTCCGGCATTGCCACCGGTCACATACCAGAAGCCGGGCTGGAAGGAACTTGCGACCTATGGCTTTCCATATTCCGCTATATGCGCCCTGACGGTACAATAGACCATGTCGCGGGCTGGAATATCGCAACTTTGCTAAAGCCCGGCCAGACCGCGGCCGCCACCGCAAAAATCTTCGCGGATTATATCAATGCCGGCACTAGGCCGTACCGGGCAACCGCCACCGGCGGCAAGTTGAAAATAGTCTTCACGATAAAATAGGTCAGTCGGGGGAGTATGGGAAATAGATACGCATTAATGCTGTTCGTTCTGCTGTCGGCCGGGCTGTCCCAGGCGCGCGCTGCAGAAACTAAGCCCGTTTATCAATGGGTATCCGCTAACGAGTATTATTTTCTCCTGCCCACCGGGCAGGATTTGTATTTACCAAGGAACGGCGACACCCTGAGCGTAAACCCCTGGGGCTTTGGTTTCCGGGCGGTAGGGCATGAAACGTTCGCCAAGACCGGCGGCCTGCAGTTCCAGAGCATCAAGGTAGACAACCCGAGCACAGGCCGAAACACTTTCTATCTTTGGGAACTTCTGGCTGGCATGGAATACATAGCCCCGAAAGTCCAGGGAAAGCCTTTGCGATTTAAAGTCTCCGCCGTAGCCGACCTGGGCTTGTCAGACACCACCTTCTTTGTCGCCCCAATTATTTCTGCAGGGCTGCTTTACGCAACCGAAGAATATTCCGCTACTCCGACGGGATTTACTTTTGATATTTATTACAGGCTTAGCGATATAGATCTAGATGAAGTGGGCGGCGGCGCCGGGACGCTTAAACCAGCTCTGGGCTTCAAGGTTGGCTACATCTTCGAGGGCTTCTGGACGACCAAAGAGAAGAAGGCCGACTGAAACGGGCGATTAGGCAGCGCCGCGGCAAAAATCTAATGGATAAGTACGTTTAAAGCCCCAAACCACCCACCAATAATCCGGCACAACTTAACCATCCCCAATGACCCCCAAAACAACCCATGAAACCGCACATTCTCCCATACCAGCCCCATAAGACTGTA
>Ga0209211_10009049_pt1 | contig 13398 bp, 13 predicted proteins | sample RifGroA2_FD_183992 | JGI IMG/M metagenome (GOLD analysis project Ga0209211, IMG submission 183992) | Groundwater microbial communities from Rifle, Colorado, USA - Groundwater A2 (SPAdes) (version 2) | ecosystem: Environmental > Aquatic > Deep subsurface > Groundwater | place: Rifle, Colorado...
CTAATTTAAGTCTCAAATATCTCTTGATAATCTTCACCCCCGTCTTTATTCTTTCATTTTTATTAAGAAGAGAAATCATTCTTTTTATTTTAGGCCGGGGGTTTCTGCCGGCTGTCCCGACATTTAGTTTATTGCTTTTAGGCATGTATATTCTCATGCTGTTTAATCCCTATAGCTACATTCTCTATGCCGCTAATAAACATAAACTGATGATAAAAGTAAATCTTGTCGGTTTGCTTTTAACCGTAATTTTAAGTTTTTATTTTATGTCTCAATCGCCCGGATTAAATCTGGGGGCCAGCGGTGCTGCCTTAGTGAGCTTAAGTTTATGGTTGATTACCGGGGTCTGGAATCTTGCCTTAGTTAAAAAACAGCTCAATATCACCCCCTCAAAAAAAGTGTTTCATTTTTTAATTCCGGCGACCTCATTGGTTTTATTAACTAATTCAATTTTTATCTACTTCCATGCCGGTCTTCTGATAAAATTAAGCGGGAGTGTTTTAACCGTTTTAATTTATCTGCTATATTTGTTTGTCTTTAAACTGTTTAAACTTACGGATATAGAATACTTTGTTAAATTACTATGGACCAAGCCCTCAAAGTTTTAAAAAATAACCGGGTCGCTCTTTATATCATCGCTTATGAGGCGGAAAATTATATTGATCAAGTTCTAAAAAGAATCCCCAAAAATATCGTTAACAAATTTGCCCAAATATATTTAATTGATGATTCATCTAAAGACAAAACCATTGAGGCGGCCATTGCTTCGGCTAAATCCTTGAATCTTAATAATTTCAAAGTGATGAAAACACCCTTTAATCAGGGGTATGGCGGTAATCAAAAAATCGGTTATCACTACGCCATTAAACAAGGCTTTGACTATGTCATTATGCTTCACGGTGACGGCCAATATCCTCCGGAATTCTTACCGAACATAATTGAATGCTTTGCCGATTCGCAAGTGGCCGCTGTTTTTGGCTCAAGAATGATGAATCGTTATCAGGCTCTGAAAGGAGGTATGCCCTTGTATAAATGGATCGGTAATCAAGTTCTTACTTTGATTGAGAATAAAATCATGCAATCGAATTTATCTGAATTTCATTCAGGGTACAGGGCCTATTCTGTCAAAGCTTTAAAATTAATCCCATTTTTAGCCAATAGCGATGTTTTTCACTTTGATACTGATATTATTATTCAATTTTTAGCCAATAATTTTAAAATAAAAGAGATCCCGATCCCGATCCACTATGGGGACGAAATTTGCCGCGTCAATGGTTTAAAATACGCCAAAGATTGTTTGATTTCCAACGTCCAGTTCCGGCTTCATAAAATGGGAGTTTGGTATCAGCCGAACTTTGATCTTCAACTACCGAGAGCCAGGGTTTATAGTTTTAAGACAAGTTCTAACTCACTTCATTATTATATTATTAATCATCTACCTTGGAAGAAAATTGACGTCGCGGTTGATCTTGGAGCCAACGACGGTATTTTAGCCTCTAAAATTACCGCAAAAGTTAAAAAAATTACAATAGTCGATATCCAGAAACCCCGGGGAAAGAAAAATATCAAAAGTCTCCGGCTTGATTTAAATCAAGATTTCGATAAAAGTCTGGGGTATAAATCATTTAATAAAGTTATTGCTTTAGACATTATCGAACATTTAAATAATCCTGAGACAGCCATTAAAAAAATTAACAATATATTAAAGTCCGGTGGCACCTTATACGCTTCTACCGCCAATATTGGCTATTTTATTATGAGAATTACTCACCTGATCGGCTGGTTCAATTATGGCAAAAGAGGCATTTTAGACATGACCCATCAGCGGCTTTTTACCGTCAATTCATTTAAAAAACTATTACAGGATAACGGGTTTATCCTTAAGAAAATTGTTGGTTTTGGTCCTCCCGTTGCCGACCAAATCAGCCGTCGGGGTATCTGGAAATTAATTGATGAAATTTCCGGCTTACTCGCCAAACAATATCCGTCGCTTTTTAGTTTTAATTTTCTAATCATTGCTGAAAAAAAGACAGCCTTTGAAGATATTTATCAACAAACAGTTTTCAATGCCTTCTATAAATTTTAATAAATATCAAACTCGGACCCATGATTATCATTGGCAACAGATTGCCAAAAATCTTTTTACCTTTAATGCCTATGTTCAAGCCCGCTATCAGCAAATAGTTGATCAGATTCCCAAAAGCAATAATCTAAAAATTTTAGACATCGGCTGTGGCGATGGAGTACTTTTATATTTAATTAGTCAAAAAAATAAAAGCCTTCTTACTGGTATTGATCTTGATCAAGATAGTCTTAAGATAGCCACAACCAAAGTAAAGGCTAAATTTATTAAAGCCTCAGCTTATAATCTTCCAGTTAAGTCAAGCTCATATGATTATGTTTTAGCTAGCGAAATCATTGAACATCTTGATCAACCAAAGAAAATGTTAATCGAAATAAAGAGAGTTTTAAAGCCTAAAGGTATAGCCATTATTACTACTCCAGTGAAAATATTTCCAAAACCTGAAGATTCGTTGCATGTTCAGGAATTTACCGTTAAAAATCTTAATCAAATATTATGTCAGTATTTTTCTCAGATTAAGATTATAGCTTCTCACCCCTTTTTGCTTAAAAAAATTTACACTTTCACTTTATTTAAATTTGGCCGATATTATTTTGAGCCTTTTAAGTGGTTAATTAATCTTTGGGTATTACTTACTAGCCTTAATCCTTTTAAGCTGTCTTTTTTTAAAAATTCAAACCAATTAGTTATTTGTTCTCAACCGCTATGATAGGGAAAAATGTTTTAATTCAACTGATTTTAACTGCAGCTAGTTCTTTAATTGGGTTTATTAGTTTATCCATATCTGCTAGGCTTTTTGGCCCGTTTATCTTAGGTCATCTGTCCTATGTATTAGGTATCACTGGTTTGACTTTCGCCTTTTCTGATTTAGGCTTGTCCAGGGCCCAGGTACATTTTACCGCTGCCTTTCATTCAGCTCAAAAAACCCTGGGAACTTTCTTAAGTCTTAAGTTTATTCTTTTGTTCGCTACAGCCGGTGTTGCTTTAATTATTGCTTTGATCAACCCCGCCCAATTTAAAGGTATTTTCATAATCATTCTTCTTTATGAGTTATTATCCAGATTGGCCGAGAGCGTCTTTATTACTTATGAGGGCTTGCAGTTGTCTTGGCCGCAAAATTTAGCTAAGTTTCTCGCTAAGTTATTCAGGCTTTTAGCAATATTGCTAATCGGTTTTAAGCTGACCAGCGTTTTAGGTTTTAGCCTTATTTATTTAGTAGAAGCCTTGGTTTTAATATTATTGTCTGTTTGGTTAATGCGTCGGTTTTTCCCTTTAAATTTTTCTAAAACCCTGACCAATCAATATTTAAAATACAGCTTGCCATTTTTTATTATTGTGCCTATATCTTATCTGCAAGCCAATTTATTAATTGTTCTGCTTAAACATTTTCATTCAGCTAATGAGGTTGGTTTTTATTCCACGGCCTTAAATTTATCTGCTTATCTTAAAGTTCTTTTCGGCACGATTATGGTTTTTTTCTTTCCAAAATTATCTTCGTTATTCCAAAAAAATGATTTAAACGGCATTAAAAACTATCTTAATTTATCCCTTAAGTATTTACTGATGATTTTTACCCCCATGTTTATGTTTAGTTTTTTACTAAGAAAAGAGATAATTCTATTCGTTTTGGGTCAAGATTTTATTCCGGCTATACCGGTTTTTAGCTGGATGCTTTTAGCCACTTATATTCTCTTGCTGGCAAATCCTTACGATTATACTTTGTATGCCACCAAAAAACATGCCTCTTTGGTTAAGGTTAATTTAATCAGTCTAATTATAAGTTTGTTATTAAGTGTCTATTTAATGTTTTATCTTCATTTGGGCGCGGCTGGTGCGGCCGTAGTTAATCTTATTATTTGGAGCTTTAGCGGTTTTTACAGCTTATGGCTTATCAAGAAAAACCTCGGTTTTTCTTTATATTCACACACGCTCCATTTTATCTTGCCAGCCGGAATCTTGATCTTGATTAACAACACCATTTTTGATTTTTATGCCACTCCTCTTGTGTTAAAAATAGTCTTAAGTTCAACCGGCATATTAATTTATTTGTTTTATCTTTATATATCTCAACTAATTAAGCTTAAGGACATTAAATATTTTATTAATTTATTGAAATCAAAATGAAACCAAACTTGCTTATCGTTAGTCAAGATATTACTAAAATTCAAACCTTTTCAGGTAAATTGGGCAAGCTTTATTCACTATTGTATAGCCTTTTTTTAAGTTTTAAAATTTATCTTATTGTCAGTCTATGCAGGTTTAAATATAAGATAACTTTGTTATCTACCAAAGAATATAAGTTATTTCTTAAAAAGAATTTAATTTACCATCAGGCTTTAGACAGAGAACAGTCGATTAAGTTTAAACCATTAGCTTGGCAACTGGTTGAAGAAATTAACCAGCAAATTCATCGGATTAATCCTCAATTTACCCAATCACACGCCATTGCTTTATTAAAAATTTGGGAAAATAAGATTTCTGGGCAATTAATGTACGATTACCTTTTTTATTATGAATTATTAACAAGAATCATTAACAAAAAATCATTTGATTCAGTGATGGTATTAGGCCGGAGTCGTCAAGAGAACATGGCTATTTTTATTGCCCAACAAAGATTTCTTCATACCCTAAAAATCATTTATCCGAATTTCGACCAGATTAACAATTATCTGATTCAGTTTTTTAGAGAAAGAGAGATGAATAAGAAAATCGCCAATTTTATTAAATTGGCAGCTTATAAGCATATACGGACAGCAAAAAACACAGTATTGATCAGTTTAGATTTTTTTCGCTATCTTAAAACTTTTGCTCCTATTTACTTGGCATTAAAAAAAACTAATTTTGCTCCTGTTTTTGTTTCCGATATTCAGAATGTACAAACATATTTAAATAATTTTAATCTTAGAAATACCCACTTAAGCTTTATAGCCAGTTTTAGTTCTAAAAAATACCTTGATCATATTGAACACTGGTTCAAAACCACTAATACTATTAGCAGGCAGCTTGAAAAGTCAATTAATTTATTGCCAAATCAGGAAAAGAAGCTGCTTATAAAACAATATTTTAATGAACTTAAACCTATCATTAGCCATGGATTAATATTGAGTAAGCTTTATCTCCATACAGCCGACCGATTAATTAATAAATTGAAACCTAAGGCCGTTTTAGTAGCAGGTGACATCCGTTTAATTGAGACTTCTTTGTCTCTTACAGCAAGAAAGCATCATATTAAATCTTTCACAGTCTCACCCCGGACAATGATATTTGATGAGGAAACTTACAAGTATGATCTTACGGATAAATATTTAGTTACTGGTAAATTTATGGCAGATAAATTAATTAAGATTGGAGTGAAGCCAACAGCCATTGATATTATCGGAGATCCAAGATATGACCACTTTATTAACTTAAAGAAAAATTTTGACAAATCATTAATTTATCAAAAATTAAATATTAATGATTTAACAAAAAAAATTATCCTTTTAATTTCTTTTCGGTCAAATCCGCAATTAACAGTTGAAGAAAAAAAAGATTTTTTTCTTTTTGCCGGTCAAGCTGCTCAAAAAATCCCCGGGGCAGTTTTAATTGCTAAGCCTCACCCGACTGAAAAGAGATATCATCTGCTTGAACAGCTTAACCAATGGGGGATAAACAATATCATTGTTTCTGATAATCAGACAATAGAACTAGATGAAATTTTACTGGCGAGTTCAGTGGTGGCTTTAACTTGGTCTATGACAGGCTTAGAAGCTATGATGTTAAATCGGCCTGTAATAGTGATTAATCCCCATGCCAAAGATTATAATAAGTTTATTCCTTATTTAAAAGCAAAGGCGGCAATTGAGGCCAATTCGGTTAATAAATTAACCGCTCTTTTTAAGATATATATTCAGTCCGATCATCCTCAAACATTAAAACTATTAAAAACAGCCAAGCAGTTTTCAAAAAACTACATTACATCTCCTAATGGAAAAGTCAGCCAAAAGATTGCCCGGCTAGTTATCAAAACTACTTAGGTTTGATTGCCTCTATCCCAAATCCTAATGTGTGACTTTTCAACACCTTATTTTTAAGTGTTTTTTTGCTTTTATCTAATTTAATTGCTAATTGAGTGAACAATCCAGCCATTAGTGTGGGTAATAGACTAGTTATTATTTGATTTTTCTGACATTCCTTGGCATAAGTTTTTAGCATATTAGTCAATACGCTAAAGAAATACCCATGGTTTTCAATCTTGATTTTTTTAAACCCAAGTTTTATTAAATTTGTCTTCCAGTAAAAATCTGTATAACGGGCATAATCAACCGGATCTGGATGAATCCTATATAAAAAAGGCACGCTCATTAATAACATTCCTCCGGGCTTTAATACTCTTAAAATCTCTTTTAATACTTGTGTCGGGCTTAGAACGTGTTCTAAAAGTTGAGAACAAATCACTACATCAAAATAATTTTTCTTTACTGGCATTTTAGCAGCATCGCCTAAAAAATCAGGATGGGTTTGAGGATCTATATTAAGATAAAAGACTTTTCCGGCATATTCGCTTGTATCAAACTGACCTTTTTTATTCTTTTTTTCTCCGCCTACATCCAAGATTAAATCATTTTTTTTAAATCTTTGCGCTTTACTTGCGAAAAATTTGTCTACATGATATCTGAGCACAGAATAATACATTTTGAATGGGAATAGAGAAATTGTTTTCATGTTATTTTTTTAACAGCCAATACTGATATGAATCACTTTTAAATATTTTTTTCCAAATAAAATCAACCCAACTTAAAGCCCTTTTTTTATTATTTTGAGGGAAAAAATTTCTAATTTTAATAGAGACAATATTTAAATCATCAAATATTTTTTTTAGTTGATTAGCATTTACCATTTGCAAGCCTTTAAAAAAACTAGGATCTCTTTTGTTTAATATTAAAATTAGTTGATTAATTATTTTCGGTAGAAATAAGGGCAATATCATCTTATAATGACCTTCCCACGGGTATCGATAATCCGGGCAAGCAATAAATGCATAAGCGCCCCTTTTAACAACTCTGACCATTTCTTGAATTGATTGTTTTACATTTTGGACATGTTCTAATACGGTAAAGCAGTAAACAAAGTCAAAAAAGTTGCTTTTAAAAGGAAGGTTTTCTGCCACTGCTAGCAAGATTTTTTCCCTCTTTATTTTATTAGCTGTTTTAATTTTTAATATTTCAAAAGCTTTTTCGTTAGGTTCAATTGCAAATGCATCACACTTTCTTTCAAGAAAACGCATCAATTCAGTGCCAGTACCAGCGCCAACAATCAATATTTTCTTCCCATCTTTTAGCTGAATATTAATTAAATTCTCGATTTGTTTAATGTACTTTAATGAATTATATTGTGAAGATAATTTTTCTTCATTAAGTCGACTAGTCACCCTTTTTTGATAATCTTTCAACCCCAACTGATTTTTATACAAATCAGTATAATACTGATTTAGTAGCTTAGTTAACTGATTCATGTTTTTGCAGTCAACCCGCCATCGATAACCAAATTGGCCCCGGTGACGTAACTGGACAGATCCGAAGCCAAATATAATAGCGCTCCGGAAACCTCGTTTTTATTGGCCATCCGGCCAAGCATAGTCTTAGCCGAGTATTTTTTCACAAAATTTTCCGCTTGGTTGTCAAAGATGCCGCCTGGCGTGACACAGTTAACCCTGATTCTGGGCGCATAAAGAGATGCAAAATACTTAGTCAAAGCAATCACACCGGCCTTTGAAGCAGCATAAGCCGGATGAAGACCCATTGGTTTGCCGGCATATTCGGCTGATTCATAAATTGAAAAGTCCGGCCCGACTAAACCGTAAACAGAACTGACGTTAATGATCGATCCTCCGCCGGCCGGCGGATTCATTGCCGCACCAATAATCTGACAGCATAAATAAGTGCCGGTTAAATTAACTTTTATAATCTGGTTCCAGTCGCCGGAAGATTTGCCGGTAGCGCCGGCATTATTAATTAAAATATCAATTTTGCCATACTGGCCGATGATGGTCTGCATGGCTTTTTTAATTGATTCTTGGCTGGTTACATCTAAAATGATTTCCGTATCTTTAATGTCCGTTGCCACTACTTCAGCCCCGGCTTGTTTTAACAGTTTAACATGTTCCGGACCTTGAATGCCCCCGGCGCCGGTAATTAACACTACTTTATTTTCTAAATTAAAAGTCGGTTTTGACATATTTCTCCTTTAATAAAAATTCGGCAAATTTAAAGTCGAGTTCGGTGTTGATATGCACCGAACGTTCGACCGGCATCACTACCGCCTTAGTTTTTTCGGTAAAAATCTTCCCGGCTTCAATTATTGCTTTTTTTATCACATAAACCCCGGCATTTAATTGAAAAACTTCGGGGGCGTCCTGCCTTCTGATGATTGGTTGGTCTGTTTTAATAAGCGGAAATTGCCAATAATCGTTGTGGCCGACTGTGCCCATAATAAAATAAGGATTATGCTCGGTTTCGGTCACGGTTACTACCGAGTCAGTTGCTGGTTCATTGATTTTTTCCAAACAAGTTTCGATATCTTTTACCAAACGAAATGGGGAAGTTGGGTCAAGCAGCACGACTATGTCAGCGGTTTTGACAGATAAGGCATGTTGTAATACATTGATCATCGGTGTTTCGTCTTGGGCCAGTTCAGTCGGCCGGTTAATCACTTCTGCTCCGTAAAATTTAGCCAGTTGAGCATATTTGTCCGAGTCAGTGGAAACGACCACCTGGTCAATTTGTTTACAGGCTAAGCCGGCTTTAATTGACCAGGCCATCAGCGGTCGCCCGCCCAAAGGCCGGATATTTTTATCTTTAACTGATTTTGACCCGCTCCGCGCGGGAATGACGGCGAGAATCATACCTAATTATAGCTTTTCGCTTGACAAAAACTAAATTTTATTTGTATAATTTACTTAATCATGAGGGAGAAAACGAACCTTAGACTATGTGTCTATGAGCGACGCCTCCCACTTTTATTTGGTTTAAATTCTAGTTTATCTTTTTCAAAGATAAGGTAAGTCTTGAAGTTTTGGAATTTTTTTAATAAACTCGACTCCGATTTCATATTAGGGATTATTAAACGCATTAATTTATTTTTTTGCTCTAAATATTCTAGCAGACAATGATAGTCGCCATCGCCAGCCACGACGATTGCTTGATCATATTTGGGAAACTCTATTGCCGCACAGTGGAGTACCAATTCCGCATCAACATTTCCTTTAAATTTCCCCTGATTATCCTTGGTAGTTGGCTTAAAAATTAAAATATAGCCGCAGCGGCGTAAAAATGCGTATAGTTTTTGATTCTGCTTGATATAGCCTATAAATAAAAAGGTCTTGCTGACTTTAAATTTATTCTTTAAATAAATCTGAAACTTTTTAAAATCCAATTTCCAGCCTTGGTAAATAAGCTTCTTGTTTTTATAAAGATTTTTACTCGTGCCCAAATTCAGATTTTGGCTGTCAATAAAAGCGTAAACTATTGGCCTTTTTTGTTTCATATTCGATTTATTTTAGCAGCTTCGATCACCTTTAGAACCTTGATTCCATCAGTGATAGTTATTAAGGGCGTTTCTTTGCCGCTGATAACATTAATAAAATGTTTCATTTCTTCAACGTACATTTCGTTATTGGGTTGAAAATCCCAGCGGAGAAGTTGATTGCTGGTTTTAATTTCGCAAAACCTGGCCGGTTGGCGGCTGGCATAGGAAAGGTGGATTTCTGCTTTAACTCCGGAAATAAATTCTAAATTCAGGTCGGCAATGGCTTCTGTTTCGATCTCCAGTTCCGGCACCATTTGCAGTTTAGCCCTGACTGTTTTCAGCGGGCCAAAAAACCACAAGGCATAATCAATTTCGTGGGAAAGATCTAAAAGTACACCTCCACCCAAAGCTTTTTTAGCCGAGTAGCTTTGCCGGTAGTCTTTTTCCGGATGCCAATCCGGCAGCCAGCTTTGACAAACTATTTTTACTGATTTAACGTCCTTTAAAGGAATTGATTTTTTAAATTTTTTTAAACTTTCGTCAAATCTCAAACAATAACCAACCAATATTTTGCCTTTTAGTTGATCAAGATTATCTAAATTATATGATAAAGGTTTTTCGATAAAAACCGGCAAATCAAATTTAATTAATTGAAGCGCTGTTTCTAAATGTTTACTTGTGAGATTACAGATTAAAACGCCGTCGGCTTTTTCGTACGAATCAATGATCTGATGGCCCAATTTTTCTAAGTTTTGTTTATGTCTTTTTCCGATAGAGCCTAAACCGACAATAACAAATTTCACTGGATTTTAATGCGGCTAAGCAATTTTTTTATTTCCGGTTTGGACATTAAGGTTTTTGGCATTACCCCTTCTGCCGGTACCGGCTTTCCGCCTAATTGTTTAAAGTAATCAAAACTGTTTTTAACGACATTTTCACTGACATTCGGATAATCAATCGCCGTCGGCAGGACATACATGTCTTTTAACTCCAAAACCTGCTGGGCTTCGGTCCGGGTCACGATTTTTTCATAAAGTTTTTCGCCCGGCCGCTTGCCGATGAATTTTATTTCTGTTTTCGCCCGGCCGGATTTTTCCAGCAAAACTTCAGCCAGGTCAGTGATTTTTAATGCCGGCATTTTCAGGATAAAAATTTCTCCGCCTTGGGCCATGCTTGCGGCTTTAAAAATTAAACCGACTGCCTGCTCTATGGTCATAAAATACCTGACCATGTTTTTATCAGTTATTGTCAAGGGCTCGCTTTTTTTTATTTGATCAAGCCAAATTGGCAGTACCGACCCGGAAGAGTTTAAAACATTGCCGAATCGAACAGAGGTAAATATGGTTTGGGAACTGCCTTTAAAATAATTAGCGCCGACCGTTAATCTTTCTGCTAACAACTTACTGGCTCCCATGGTACTGGTGGGATTAGCGGCTTTGTCAGTGGAAATATTCACGAAAATGTCAATATTGTTAGCTAAAGCCGCCTCCAGCATATTTTGCGTGCCCAAAACATTGGTCTTCACCGACTCAAACGGGCTATACTCATTTAAAGCCACATGTTTTAAGGCGGCGGCATGAAACACGACATCCACGTTCTTCATTGCCCAGGTAACCCGCTCTTTATCCCGCACGTCTCCCAATAAAAATCTTATTTTTTTGTTATCTGCATACTGCCTCATCGCTTCAAATAATCCGGCTTCATTGTTATCTAAAACTCTGACTTGTTTAGGTGAATAATCTTCAAGTAGTTTTTTAACCAAAACCGAACCAATCGAGCCGCAACCGCCGGAAACTAAAATCGTTTGCCCATCGATTTTATTTGTCATAATTTATTTTATAATTTTTGCTAATTTATTACAAACAAAATCAATCGTAGATTCGGGAATATCTGAATAAAACGGCAAAGCCAGGGTTCTTTTTGATTCAGCTTCGCAAATCGGGAAATCTCCCGGTTTAAAGCCATAGGTTTTCATATACGGCTGTAAATGGATTGCCGGCAGATAGGCTTTAGCCGGAATACCTTTATTGCTTAGTTCAATAATCACTTGATCGCGGTTGATTTGTTTGTCCAGCTTAATTACATAAACAAACCAGCTTCTCTGGTGATTTTTATCATCGGTTTTAAGTAAATTAACTCCGGGTATTTTTGACAATCTTTCTTTATACCATTGGGCTGCCTGAAGCCTTAAAGCCAGCAACTGATCTAATCTTTTTAACTGGCTTCTGCCCAAAGCCGCGGCCATTTCGGTTATCCGATAGTTGTAACCTAAGTATTCATGTTTTAACCATTGCATATCTTTTCCCCGTCCCTGATTGGCCAGGCCTTTGGTTAACTCATAGATTTTTTTATCATTTGTGGTTAATAAGCCGCCTTCGCCGGTGGTCATCTGTTTATTAGGGTAAAAAGCAAAAACTGTCGGGTGTCCCAGACTTCCCAATTTTTTCCCCTGGTATTTTGCTCCCAAAGCTTCGGCCGCATCTTCAATAATTTTTAAATTATGTTTTTTGGCAATTTGGATAATTTGCTTCCATTCTGCCGGGTAGCCGAAAACATCGACCGCCAAGATAGCTTTAGTCTTTTTAGTAATTGCTTTTTCAATTTTATTAACATCGATATTTAAAGTTTTTGAATCAATGTCCACAAATTTAGGGACGGCTTTTTCATATAAAAAGCAGTTAGTGGAAGCGACAAAGGAAAATGGGGTAGTAATCACTTCATCGCCGGCCTGCACTTGGCCGGCAATGACCGCTAAATGTAAAGCCGTGGTGCCGCTGGAGGTGGCGACCGCGTACTTAACTCCCAGCCACCTGGCCATTTCCAGTTCAAACTTAACTGTTTCTTCGCCTAAGCTTAAATTTCCGGACTTGACTACTCTGGCTACTGCCTGGACATCATCATTGGTTATTGAAGGCGGCCCTAAAAGAATTTTTCTCATTTACTTATTTCCTTTACCGGCACTCCGGCCATCACCGCGTTGTCTTTAACATCTTCTTTAACTAAACTGTGAGCGCCGATTAAGGCGTTTTTACCAATTGTCACTCCGGGCAAGATCACTGTATGGCTGCCGATTTTCGCGCCCTGTTTAATAATAACCTTCCCTTGGGTATTGTCGATCGTATTATGGGAATAAATGCTGCAGTGACTGCCAATTTGTGCTTCGGCCTCAATTATCACTCCAAACCTGGCGTTAATATAGGTAAACGCGCCAATATCGGTATTTTCGCCTAAATTCAGATTTTCATGATTTTGACACATCCACTGCCATTTAGTCATGCCCTTTTTGTCAAAGCTTGGTTTTTGCCAGTTATTAAATCGATTCATATTGATTTTAAGAATTTTATCACCCTTTGGCTGGTTTTCCCATCTCCGTAAGGGTTTTTAACATTTTTTAACCGCCAGCTTAAAGTTTTGCTGAGAGCTTTGATGATTTGTTTCCGATTGTAATCAAGGCGCCTCAATTAGTCCGGCCGAACTGTTCCCGATTAAAACCCGGGCATTGACAAGCAATGTTAAAAATTTAAGCCGGGCAATATTTGGATAAGTGGCGATTAGTTGGGGAAATTGTTGCTTGAATTTTTCTATTTCGGCAATCAAGCTCCGGCCGCCGGCATCGGCATTAGGGTATATTACTTTTACGGGCAGCTTAAATTCCACCACTGCTTCCAGAGTTTGCTGGATTTGCCAAGCGGTATCTTCTTTGTTTTCATCCGGGTGCTGGAGAATTACCAGGCAATCTTTTTTTGAAGCCCCAGGTAGGTCTTTAATCTGGTCCAATCCCGGTGCGCCGACGACTTTAATCCGGTGTT
>Ga0209211_10009050_pt1 | contig 13393 bp, 6 predicted proteins | sample RifGroA2_FD_183992 | JGI IMG/M metagenome (GOLD analysis project Ga0209211, IMG submission 183992) | Groundwater microbial communities from Rifle, Colorado, USA - Groundwater A2 (SPAdes) (version 2) | ecosystem: Environmental > Aquatic > Deep subsurface > Groundwater | place: Rifle, Colorado...
GGGAGGCCAATCTACGGCACAGGCTCTGGTAAAAACCAGTCCTCAGGGCGGAACGGCCTTCCCGGTGAAACGTAAAACTTTACTTAACCTCCTATACAGCATTTCATTGGATTCGATCATACAAGGGTGGGCACGTCTTTTGTGCCCACGCGGCCATCTATCCATCGCACTATTTCAGTCATATCGCCTGCACCGGAGTAATCTCGCACGCAACCGCGTCGTACCGTTGCGTCTCCTGTTTGTTGCGACGTGATGTGCAAAGTCCCACCGACTTCGTAGTCCGGATTGATCTCCGCCAACCGTTTGAGAAGCCGCGAAAGCCATGTAGTCGTCAACGTCCTTTACATCGTGACAGATGCCCGTTAACGCGGGTTTTAAGTAATCGGTAACACGGGCTTCGATGTCTCACTCCCAATCCGCATTCTTGAAGTTTAGAGTCCGTGCGTTCTCCGTCACTGCGCGCTTGGTTTGGTCGGAAGCGCCGGATGGGAAGTTGACCTGGATTTCCACGGTTACTTTAACTTCCGCGTTGGGATCAGCCGCGAGCACGGCGATGATTTCATCCGCCACTTCGACCATGCGCATCTTTGCAGTCGAAGCATTGATGGCGATGTTGCCGTGGAAGGCGCGGGGCTTCGGCGATTGAGTCGGCACGGGCGGGTTGGAATCGGGAGGCGTTGGCCCCTGCGGCACAGTTCCAAATGGCACAGTTCCGTGTGGTGTCGTGCCGGGATGAATCTGTTCAGGCGGCGTTGCTCCGGGTGGGGTGACGGGTTGATGCACGGCCTCATACGCTTTGGCGGCATCGGGTTCAATCATCAGCAGCGTGTCGTCCAGTTGCACGTTCGCATCGCCGAATTTGAAGCCGTCGAACTTGCCCTCATGCTGCCCATAAGCTGTTCCGAAAAAATCCCGGCTGCCCGCGCCTTTGACAATGGCCTGTTCCAGCACACTGCGGCTTTTCAGTCGCGGCAGGTAGAGGTAGCGCAGCGTGTCATCCCAAAACGCCATCGCGCCGAAGGCTGGCTTGTCGGCCTTCCAGTAAAGTTTCTTCAACTCATCGCGCAGATGAATCGGTGACCAGGTGGTAATCACCAGCACGTTGTCGATGCACACGCGCTCGATCTCAGGCCCCAGAGCCGCCCCGCCGGTATTGAGTTGGAAAACCTCCACCGTTGGCTTTGCCGCCGTCGGATTATCCTGCGCCGGGCAGAGCAACCACTTGTAGCACTCCCGCGCGACACGCGGCAGCACATCCTCCGCCCCGCGCAACTCATTCCTGGCCTGTTGCGCTTGAAGATTGTCGAGCACCAGACGCATTGCACCCACATCTTCCACGATGGAGTTCCAGGCCAGCGCCGCGCTGATGCAATCGCGCAGCCGCGTAAGCGCGCCATAGTCTGGCGCGAGAAAAATCAGCCGGTTGCCGCGATAGCGGGGCGTGGCTCCGTGGTTCCTGACATGGTCGAGCACGCCATCGAATGCCAAGCGTGATTCTTCACGGGAATAAAACTGTTCAGGCGGCAGTACAATCAGGCGCAGGGCGCTATCGTCCGGCACGTCACTGTGCGGGGTGAAGATATGCGCGCCATCGAAGAAGGTGGCGCTGCCGGTGAGCTTTTTGAGAACCTCGGCCATGCGGCCACGCACTTCATTTTTGTCTTCAAACCGCTTCTTGCGCTCCTCCATCTCGCGCCGCAGATTGGCTCGTGTGTCGAACCAATAGCGTGTCGCCTCCTGCGCCTTGTCACCGGACGAATTCAGGTAGTGCAGTTGATCCGCCAGCCGGTTCAGCGCATCGGAGTAGAGTGAGGACGTTTGCCCAGGCTGGAGACAGCCCAGCAGCACGCGCGCGCGGTCGAGGCCACGAATACCGGGCCGTGTGGTTACGGAGGAAGGCGCACTGCCGAGGAACACGGTTCGCGCCACGCGGCGGGCGGCCTGCACCGAGCCAAAGCGTGTCTCTCTTGTCTCCAGAACCGTCGTCTCTGCGCGCTCACCATCAATGTCCCTGTCCACCACCGGGTCCCAACCCGGCCCGAGATAGTTGACCAGTTCGTTGCGAGCATTGCCATCGTAGAGGGGAATGCTGCCGGGAAGAATCATCAGGTCATTGTTGTTGTCCTGCCACAGCCGGAAGATGACCTTGGCCATGAGTCTCAGCACGCCGCGTGTGCGCTGGAATCCCTCGATGGTTGTCCACTCTTCGTAGAGCTGGGTGAACACTTCCGGGTGGATGGGATAACTCTGCACCATCCGGTCGAAGTAACGGGATTCCTGGGTTTCCTGCGGCATCTTGGCGCCCTCGGCCACGTAGGCATCCGCAAAGGCACGGCACACCACATCACGCGCCTTGGCATCGCGAATCGACTCGAACAGGCGCCGCCGCACAATCTCGAATGCCTCCTCGGGCGCCACCGTTTTCCAAAGCGCCTGCACCCGGTTAAACACCGACTCCAGCGCCTGCAATGCCGCCACGCCTCGTGGCCCACCGGCCTGGCTGTTGGATTCCGGCAGCGAAGCCAGCACCACCGCATTCGGCACCAGTTTGGCGGCCTCGGTCAGCGATTGAATAAAGGAAAGATTACTATCGTAAGTGCCCCCGCTCAGTGGCTGGCTCTCCACGAACTGGCGGATATACACGACCAGCTCGTCCAGCAGCACCACGCACGGCGCGAACTGGGCCAGCAACGTGCAAAGCACATCCTTCCCCGGCGAGGTTCCGTTGGCATCGGCTTCTTGTACCAAGGCAAAACCTTCCGTTCCACCAAGCTGCCAGGCCATCTCGCCCCAAAGCGTGCGCACCGCCTGCTCGTCGTGCTTCCACGGTTGGCCAGGAGCGTGGGCTGTGCCGTCCAGCACCGCGACTTTTGCCTGCGGTACATCCAGCACCCCCGCATGATCGAGCAGCGCCGGAATGCCAGACAGGTCTCCCAGTGCACAATGGCGAGTGGCCAAGTGATAAACGGCCAGCATCGTGTGCGTTTTGCCACCGCCGAAGGAAGTTTGCAGCTGGATGACTGGTTCACCCCCTTTGCTATTGAGCCGCTGCGACACTTGGGTGAGCAGCTTGCCCATACCCTCGGTGATGAAAGTGCGCTCGTAAAATGATTTTGCGTCGCCGTATTCCGGGGTCGCGCGGCCAGTGCGCACGGCGGTCAGGTCGGCAGCAAACTCGGATTGCTGAAACGTGCCATTCAGCACGTCCGGGTGGGGCACGATGATTTCTCGCCAGGGTTTCAGGCTCATTGTTCTTCTCCTTCAGGTTCGGTTTCATGCGGCAGCAGACCGTGTGTCGCACGCTCTCTCGCCAAAGCAACAGCACGGTGTAACTCGCGCTGCAATACCACCATATCGGGAATATGCGCCAGATATTCCGCCACGCGAATATTGGCCGCGCCCAAATCCATCAGCTCTACCTGTTCGGCGTTTGCGCTGGCGCACAAGATCAGGCCAATCGGCGATTCCTCGCCGGGTGCGCGGTCGTATTGATCCAGCCAGCGCAGGTACAGCTCCATCTGCCCTTTGTGTGCCGGGGCAAAGCGTTCCAGCTTCAGCTCTACCGCCACCAAGCGCCGCATGTGCCGGTGATAGAACAACAGATCAAGGTAAAAATCATCTGAGCCGACGCTAATGCGTTTTTGCCGCGCCACGAAGGTGAAGCCCGCGCCCAGCTCCAACAAAAAACGCTCCATCTCGCGCAGGATGGCCGACTCCAGATCGCGCTCGCTATAGCCATCGGGCAAGCCGAGAAAATCGAGCATGTAGGGGTCGCGAAACACCATATCCGGCGTCATCTGGCCACCGCTGCGCAAGTGGCTGATCTCGGCCTGAATCACCGCCTCGGGTTGCTTTGAAATCGCGGTACGCAGATAAAGCTGGCTGCCAATACGCTCGCGCAAGGTGCGCACGCTCCAGCGTTCCACGCGACACAGCTCGGCGTAATACTCGCGTTCCAGCGGCTGTTTGAGCGGCAGGATTTCGATGAAGTGGCTCCAGCTCAATTGTCGTACCAGCGATACGACAATCTGCTCATCGGGGAAAACCTCGACAAACTTGATCATGCGTGCCAGATTGCGGGCACTAAAACCTTTGCCGTAATCCGGCTCCAATTTTGCCGACAGTGTCGGCAAAATCTCCTCGCCGTAGCTGGCGCGCTGACCCGCCAAAACGTCCAGGTAGATACGCTGCCCCACCTGCCAATACAACAGCGTCAACGTGCTGTTGGCCGTTTGCGCTACCTGCTGGCGCGCCTGCTCGATCAAGCCGCGCAGATCGGAGAGCAATGCCATGTCGGTCTTAGCTACCGGGCTCATATTAAAAATCCAGCCTTGCTTGCAGCTCACCCGGTGCGGCCACGCTGCTGGCGGCTGCTTCGATGCCGGTCCAACTGGTGATGAGTTCGTTGTAGGCGCGGGCGTCTTCGGCTTGGCCGAGGCGTTCGCAGAGCGTGTAGAGGCGGTAGGCGAGCTGGCGCACGGCTTCGGCTTTGCCGCCGAGGGCGGCGAGCAGCGCGCCCGATGCCGATTCGCCGCCTTGTTTCAGAGTGCGGATGAGGTGGTGCAGCGCTTCCCAGACGGGCATGCGGGTGTCGGTGCGCGGGTCCCAGTCGGTGGGATATTCGGCCCACTTGAGCAGGCGAACCTTGCCGCCGCCGCTTTGAATGACACCGGCCTCCTTTATGCCTTCCACACTGGTGCCTTTCCCGCGCGCCAGCGTGTCCGCCGTGCCGAAAATGCCTTCGTTCCAGCCGTGTTGCTCGAACCAGTGCAGACAGAACTGCGTGTCGGCGTCGAAATCGTCCTCGGCGAGAAAACGGTTGATGAGCTGGAGTGCGGTGCGCACGCTCATCGGCGAGCCGTCGGCCTCCAGCACGGCGGCGTATTTTGAGAAGACGGCCATGCCCGGTCCGATGATGGCTTGCGAGAGGTCAACCGGGGCGACGGGGGAACGGTCGTCGCCAGAGCCCTTTGTCATCTCGTCGAGCGCATCCGGCAGCACGCCATTCAACTCGCGCAGAAACTCGCGGCGGGAAATGGAGGGGGCATTATCCATGCGTTTACGGCAAACGAGGACGATGCTGGAGGCGAGCGAATTGGTGCCTATGCCAACCATTCTAAACTCCTGTTCGCTGCGCAGTGGCCATGTGCCTACGATAACAAATCCAGCCCGCAAAACGGCGGTGAGAAAGCTTTCCCAACCAGATGAGAAAGTTCCGTCGCTCTCACTTGTCTCTGATTGCTTGAAAGCGTAGTAGATGGTTACTGGCCCCTCTGGATGCGCCTTCTCTGCCAGGTTGTGAATGACCTTGGTCATTCCATCCAAGAAAAAAGCATCGGCCTTTTCTTTGCTGGCATGGCGATAAGGTGTGGCAATCAATTCCTCTGCTTTAGGAACCGCCATTGTGGCGAATGTGGATGGGAAAACGCTACGCAACGACCTACGCAGCCACATGTAAAAGAAGTCCGACAAGTCAGCGTAGCTGATGTTGTCGTAGTAGGGTGGATCGGTGGAAATGAACTTTAACTGCGACACACTCTGTGTTTGCGCGTCTGCTTGAGTTGCAAAGCCATCCGCTGCTGGCGATAGTTTTTCGATGCAATCTGCAATGTAATCTGCCGCCGGAGCGAAACCGCCCACAGTGTCCGCAAGTATGGCAGCTTCGGGAAAATCCCACGTCATCGGGATCGCTTGTTTTGAGAAAAGGTTCATCACCTTCTCATTACCTGGGACCCAACGCGTGACCGAATTCGAGAAATCCGCGCACCGATCGACCACAAAAGCCAAGTAGACACTAACGGCATCAGCGTAAGCAGTAGCACCCCTGCCTCCTACGTCGAATCCCTTGTCATCGTCTTGCATGCCAGCAGCAACCGCAGCGCTATGAATAGCGCCCCGCACTTCCCCCACAAGATCGCTAAACGTCGTCAATGCAACTAACTGCCTTGAAGTGAAATAGTCGCCAAATACCTTGAACCCGTAGATTCTTCCTTGGGCATTTGAGGCAAAGGTGCCACGGCAAGGCGCGTCTGGCTTCCATGTGGGCTTCGCCTTTCGTGAGATAAATTCCATCTCCTCCGTCGGTGGCAGATAAATTCGCCCCCCGGAAGCCTTCGCAACGATTGCCATGAGGCGTGCACCCATGCGCCCTGCGTTGGCTTCGTCATCTATGTATTCGTAACCCATCGGTGCGCCTGACAGGATGCAGCCAAACGATCCCCGCGCCAACTTGGTTCCATTTTTTGCTTCTACGGGGGGCGTTCCGAGTTTCACAGAAAATCGGTATTTGTCACCCTCAACGATAGGATGCACATACGCTGGTCTGCCGTTTTTATTTGCAAGGATGAAAGTCGAGACAAGAGGCACGTCCACATGTGAGAAGGCGGGGTTAAGACTCTTTACCGTGCGCGCCCAGAGCCATGCGATGACTATGAGCTTCTGCCCAACCAAAGGCTTGAGGTCGGGCCGTTCCTGCGCCATCTCCTCTGTAATTTCCACCGGCGGATACAGGTGGCCGATGCGCTTCTGAGCTTCAGACCGCATCCATGCACCGTATCGGCGTACGTCCTCCGCAAGCCCGGTAGCACCCGGCCAGGATCGCGTGAGTGCAAGTTTCTTGCCCTTCTTGGTCTCCATCTCCGGCCCGACAGGGGCGCGCCCGGCAAACTTAGGCGGGATTTCGATCATCGCCTTGTTGATGAGTACCGCCACTGGGTTTAGGTCAGTGGCGTAAGATTCCAAGCCGAGACGTTGCGCCTCCAGTGGAATGGCACCGCCGCCCGCAAAGGGATCGTGGAATGCGGGGAGTTTTTCGGGATTGAATAGCACATTGGCCTGTGGGTGATCCTTGTTCAGCGCGCACACCTCGCGCCACGAACGACGAATCTCGGCGCGGGCGCGCTCCAGCACTTCCTCATTGGTGGTGTTCTCCCATTTCACAAGGTCTTCGATGATTTTGAACAGGCGCTTCCGCTCCACGGCAGCATCTTTCTTGTTCATCCCGTATTTGAAACCTCTGCCAATGTTGGTGCCGGGATCGTTGACAAGCTGCGCAAAGAGAACAGCACGGGCTGCCGCCAACGGGCGGCGTGCCCACCAAAGATGAATGCCGCGAGGATGCGCGCCAATGCCTGGCATCTTCTCGTAAGCGCACGCCGCGTTGATCGCATCCAGCGGCAGCGCGACTTCGATGAGCTTGCGGGGGGATTTGATGGGATAGTCTGACATGCGCTAAATTCCTTTGGCGCGTTCGAGCAACGCCTTGAGGTCGTAATTGACCGAAGACACACCCCAGCCCGGCTCTTCCTTGAAGGGATGCGGCACGTAGTGGGGGCCGTCGATGGTGTCGTCTTCGCCGACGAGCACGATGGCGAGATGGTATTTGATGCCCTGATTCCAGCTCTCGAAGATTTCGTTCTTGGTCACCGTGACCGTGGTCGCGCCTTTGACGCGGCCTTTAACTTCGATGTGGCGGGACTCGGGCAATCTGCCATCCACGGCAGGCGCGTAGGAGGTAATGTCCCAGCCGCATTTCTGGGCGGAGACATCCACCACGCGGCAGCCACGCCCTTCTTCGGCGAGGCGCACGGCATTCATGGCGAGTTGTTCGATGCGCGAGCGGGCTTCGGGGTCGGCGGAAAAGGGTGCGCCACCGGGTGCGGGTTCACCGCGCAAGGTGCGCAGCAATCCAGCCGGAATGACCAGCGCACCGCTGAGCACGACGGGTGTAGCAGAGGTGACATGGCGCATGGACTGGAGTTCTTTCTTGCGACTCTCCAGCCGCGCTTCAAGGTCGCTGAGGGTGCGGCGGACGTTTTCGAGGTTGAGCCGCACGTCTTTACCGGCGGCCTTGTCGTCGGTCAGCTTGATGAAGCGGTCGGACTGGTAATCAATTTCCTTGGTCAGGCGTTCGTGGACAGCGGCGAGCGTCTTGTCCACATGGGCGATGCGGCGTCCGGCGATTTCGCTGAAGTGTTCCGGGACAAGCGTGGAAGCCGCGAGCGCGAGGGCGCGATGTTCCAGCCCGGCGGTTAGCCAGGGCGCGGCAAGCGTTGCGGCCAGTAGCGGGCGGTCGGCAACCGCGAGCGGTTCGAGGTCGAGGTGTGGCGCCCAACCGGCAAAGGTGGCGCTGCCATCGGGCAGCACGCGAACAAATTGCAGGCGCTTGGAAATGACCTGGCCATCGCCGGATTTCACTTCGTGGGTGAGGAGGAAGAGCAACGAAAGCTGGTCGCCGTCGTCAGACGGGTCCACGAGGATGGTGCCCTGGCGCAGCAGATTGGCGTGCTGCTTCAGCAACACATCGCTGAGGGCGAGCATGAGCGGATGGCCGGGATGAATCATGCTGGCGAAGGCGAGGCCGGGGCGGTCGGTCGGGCGCACGGCGGCCTTGGTGAAGCAGACGCGCTCGTAGCGGCGCAGGACGGGCGCGAGGTCGCGCCGATTGCGCCCGGTGATGAGCCGGTCGCGTTCGCGCAACTCGGCAGGAACATGGGTGATCTCGAAGCGGTCAGATTCGCGGGGATAAATGGAGCCGCCCAGCGACTCGAAGCCTTTCATGAAAAAGGAGCGGACAAAGTAGGGTTGGAGGCGGCGAGCTTCGGCCTTTTCCATTTCTTCTTTCACCGCAAACAGGCGCTCCGGGCTGAGACTTTCCTGAGCCAGCGCGTTGCGTTCGAGAAGGTCTTTGATGTGGGAACTGTCGAAGGCAGCGTCGATGCTCTTGAGGCGTTCGGCGTGGCGCTCGGGCTGGTCGTTGTAGCAGATGGCATCCAGCAGGAGATCCTTGAGGCTTCTTTCCTCAAACACTTCACCAAGGATGTCGAAGACGCGACCTTTGAAGGCTTCGTTGATCGTTTCCAGCTTGGTGAGCAGGCGGTGATACACCTCGCCCTCGCGGGTTTCCTTGGCGACGAGATTCCATAGATGGCAAACCTGCTGTTGGCCGATACGGTGGATACGCCCAAAGCGTTGTTCGAGACGGTTGGGGTTCCACGGCAGATCGTAGTTCACCATCAGGTTGGCGTTTTGCAGGTTGATGCCTTCACCGGCGGCATCGGTGGCGACGAGGACGCGGATTTCTGGATCGGAGCGAAACAGCGCCTGCGCCTTGCGGCGGTCATCGCGGTGGACGCCACCGTGAATCACGACGATGGCGTCATGGCTGCCAAGCACACCGGCGATCTTTTCTTGCAGGTAATTCAGCGTGTCGCGGTGTTCGCTGAAGATGATGATCTTGCGCATCCGACCGCCCGCATCGTGCATCTGGGGTTCGTTCTGGAGGATGCGCGAGAGTTCGTCCCACTTGCGATCCTTGCCGGAAGCGACAAGGGCATTGGCCTGCTGTTCGAGGGATTGCAGGATGATGATTTCAGCATCCAGTTCGGCGATGCTGCGCGAAGCGGTGGCCTGATCGACCAGCGTTTCTTCCAGGTTCTCCTGCTCCTCGGCGTTGAGGTCATCATCGTCTTCAGGAACCTCGGCCAAGGTCTCGGCGAGAATTTGCTGGCCGCGTATGCCCATCCGCTCTTCGCGCAGGCGACGTTCGAGCCGTTCGCGGCGGCGCTTGAGCGACTGGAAAATAGCCTCGGGGCTGGACGCAAGTCGGCGCTGGAGTGCCGTGAGCGCAAAACCAACCGAGCCTTTGCGCTTGCCGTCGAGCTGGTCAGCCTTGCCCATTTCGGTTTTCACATACTCCGTGACGGCTTCGTAGAGCGCGGATTCGAGGTCGGAAAGTATGTAGTTTGCCGTGTAGGCGCGGCGCTCCGGGAACAGGTGGCTGCCATCGAAGCGAAGCATTTCCTCCTTCACCATGCGGCGCATGAGGTCGGAACAATCCACCTTGTGTACGCCATCACGAAACTTTCCGTAGAAACGGTCGGAGTCGAGCAACGAGAGGAACAACTGGAAGTCCTCCTCCTTGCCGTTGTGAGGCGTAGCCGTCATCAGCAGAAGATGGCGCGTCTGCGCCCCAAGTTTTTCGGCCAGCTTGAAGCGGCCCGTCTTCTCCAGCTTGTTACCGAAGAAGTGGGCGGCGAGCTTATGCGCCTCGTCGAACACGACGAGGTCCCAGCCAGCTGCGCAGAGCTTCTCTTGCAGTTCTTCGTTGCGCGCCATCTGGTCGAGGCGAACGATGAGGTGGTCGATGTCTTCAAAAGGATTGCCGCTCGGGGTGGCTGCTTCCAGGTCTTTGGTAAAGACGCGGAATTCCAGGCCGAATTTCTCGAACATTTCCTCGCGCCACTGATCGACCAGGCTGCCGGGGGCAACGATGACAATGCGCCGCGCGTCGGCGCGCATGATGAGTTCGCGGATGTAAAGCCCCGCCATGATGGTCTTGCCCGCGCCGGGGTCGTCCGCGAGAACAAACCGCAACGGCTGACGCGGCAGCATGGATTCGTAAACAGCGGTGATCTGATGCGGGAGCGGCTCCACATTCGAGGTGTGAACCGCCATCATCGGGTCGAACAGAAAGGCGAGATCAATGCGCTTGGCCTCGACGGTGAGCTTGAATGCTTCGCCATCGCCATCGAAAGACCAGGGGCGCTCGGTGGTGGCGATGGCGATGTTGGGTTCATCGCCCCGATTGAGCAGACGTTCCTTGAGCGCACCGTCCGGCGTTTTATAAAGGACTTGCACCGCGCCGTCGGCAATCGGCACAACGGCAATGACACTCCCGATGCCGGTGGGATCAAGACCGGTGAGCGCAAGGCCGGGTGTGATGGATTCAAGGGTAATCATAAAGCCTCTTTTTTGCCCGGCTCGATACGAAAAATCAGCGTGGCGGGGTTGGCTGTAGCCATTATTTTCCTGCGGTGAAAATTATTCCACCGACATATGGCTTCGTTAATTTCCAACAGTCAGCCGCTTTGAAAACGCAGCCGTATGCGCAGGTTGGCACGCTCAGAGGTCAGAATTTCCTCTACATAGTTCTCGGCATAGGCGGGTAGTCGGGTGACAGCCGCCTCAATTTCTGCAAAGTAACGCTCCAGAAAGTTATGCAGCAACACGCAACTGGCTTTCCAATTGTTGGTGCAGCGCAACATAATGCTGATAAGCGTTCGCCCACTCGACTGACGCGACCTCATCGCCGACCAAGCCCTTTTGATAGCGGTCGAAAAACGTCTCTGAATCCATGCCGCGCTGGCTCTCGTAACCGGCAGCCACGGCTTAGCCAGGCATGCGAACGATGCGAAATTCAGCGGGATTAACCTCTGAAATGAGCTTGGCCCGAGATACCGCTTTTGCAGCCGACAAGTGACTGGCCACCTTGCTGAATGCGGCTTGGCGAGCAGATTTGCTGTGGGAGGGTTGTGCCGCTATTACTTTTGCAAGATGCGCGCGCACCTTGGCGGGCTTCGCTTCATCTACAACGTTATTGGCAAGTGCTTTTTTCATGCGAGCATACTAGCACGTTAAAACTTAAGCGTTCAATACCGCTGGTTTGTCGAGGCTCTTGAATTCCTTGTACTCGGCTGGCGTCATGCCGAAAGTGGCGCGACTGATTTCAGCAGTGAGGGTGTGCATGTCGTTCGTCAATTCGTCTCAGGCGGCGATCCCGATCATGCCGTGTGAGCGATCTCGGCGTGCAATTTGATGCCCAGCGCGGACATGACCTTGAGAATCGTCGCAAAACTCGGATTGCCTTCGCCGGATAATGCCTTGTAAAGGCTTTCGCGCCCCAAGCCGGTTTCCTTGGCGAGTTGTGTCATGCCTTTGGCGCGGGCAATCGTGCCGAGTGCCTTGGCGATAAATGCCGCGTCATCCCCGGCTTCTTCGAGACAGGCTTCCAGATAGAGTGCTATGTCTTCGTCTGTTTTGAGGTGTTCGGCGCTGTCCCATTTGCGCAGTTTGATCGTTCCCATTTTGATCTCCTAAATTTTGCCGCGCAATTTCCAGCGCGGTTTTAATCTCTTCGGGTTTAATTCCCCGCCGCTTGCGGCGTAGCGGCTTCGTAGGTTGGTGCTGAGGCCGAAGGCCGAAGCCCAACGCATGCTGTCGGATGATGTTGGGCTTCACTGCGTTCAGCGCCAACCTACCAGCAAATACCCCGTGGCTTGCCACGGGGTGCTTTATTTGAATTCATGCTTTGCAGTGTATTATTTGGGATACATGCTGTCAATTATTATGGTCAATTCATCCGCAAGGGGTAGGCCGTGGTTGTAAAGCTGCTGCTACGCACCGTCGCGGATGGCGATGCCGCGGACGCGCTTTTCGATCCATTCGTCGCTGCGCCCTTTGGCCTTACAAAGTTTGTGGGCACGCCTTACACACATGAGGATAGCGATAATCATAGGCCATGGATTGCGGGATCAGCGCCAGCGCAATGGTGATGCCAGCAACCAGATATGCCCTTAACCGTCTCACCACGCAACGGCCACCAGGAAAGAAATGGCAGAAAGCGGGCAATGGGCTTTTCATGATGTTCTCGCATCGCCGTTAGGCAGTTTGTCGTGGCATTCCGCAAAAATGCGCGCCTTGCAGACCCGGCAGATTTCCGGGTCGAGGGTGGCATAGACCGGCTTGATCCAGTTCGACATTGCAGGGAAGAATCCGCCCGCGCCGATGTCGTCCAGTTTGTCGGCTTTGCGCAGGAACTTGTATATTGAGTCCTTGCAACGGTAGAAATACAGCCCGCCGCCCATCTTGCGCCGTCGCCGCGCTTCCTGTGCCAGCATCTCGGCACCCGCCACATCGACGAAACTGATGCCTCGGGCGACGATCAGCACGGACTTTTGTAATGGATTGATTTCGTCGATTTTCATCAAGTTATTTTGCACATGATCCACGGCGCCGAAAAATATCGCGCCATTGATCCGCACCATGCTTAATTGCGGACATTGGGGATGATCTTCAGCACCTACAAAATGATAAGCGCCCTCCTCTTTTGCCGGCACCACCGGAACCATCCCCGGACGCGAGACACGGTACAGATAAATGACCAGTGAAAGCAGGATGCCGAAGAAGATGCCCTTTTCCAGATCGATCAGCGTGCCAATCAGTGTGACAAACAGCGTGATCGTTTCGGTACGACTGGTGCGCACAATGGCGGCGATGTGGTGGAAGTCGATCAACCCCCAGGCGACGAGAAACAAAATTCCCGCCATCGCGGCAGTCGGCAGATAGGATGCCAGCGGCGCGACCAGCAACAGGATCAACAGCAGCAAGATCGACGCATACACCGTGGCCAGCGGCGTCCGTGCGCCCGCCGCGTAGTTCACGCCGCTACGGTTAAACGAACCGCAGGACGCATAACCGGAAAAGAAACTGCCAACCAGATTCGACAAACCTTGCCCGATAAACTCCTGGTTGCCGTTGATGCGCTGTTCGGATTTCACCGCGATGGCGCGCGAGATGGAGACCGCCTCGGTCAGCGCCAGCATGGTGACCACCA
>Ga0209211_10009054_pt1 | contig 13390 bp, 11 predicted proteins | sample RifGroA2_FD_183992 | JGI IMG/M metagenome (GOLD analysis project Ga0209211, IMG submission 183992) | Groundwater microbial communities from Rifle, Colorado, USA - Groundwater A2 (SPAdes) (version 2) | ecosystem: Environmental > Aquatic > Deep subsurface > Groundwater | place: Rifle, Colorado...
GATAATTTTAAACGGCGCGAGGGCTTCCCGCATGTATGTTCTGGTGAAGAAATGCCGGATATGGTCTTTGCGGTACATGTGTTGCCCCACCCTCACTCCTTTTCCATACAGCGCATCGTCTGTGGATTTGCATTTTACGAAAAGGATGCCTTTGGGTTTGAGCGCACGATAAAGTTTTTGAAAAATTCTCGCGGTAGTTCGGTCGTCGAAATAATGCAGACTCAAATGCGCATAGACGACATCGAATGAATCGTTTTTCAACTTGGTTGTGCGAATATCGCCGCGGATACAATGGATGCGTGGATTGCCGGACTTAAGTTTCTCAATCCCGCTTGCGGAGCGGTCAAGTGCGGTGACGGCGAGCCCCTTGCGGGAAAAATAAAGGGCATCGCGCCCGGCGCCACAGCCGATATCAAGGAGCGTTGTGAGGTTTTTCGCCTTTATTAATTTATACGCGCGCGCCGCGAAACTATTCGGCGGCTCATGAGGGCGCGACTTCCAAATGCGATCCCAGTGCGCGGCGTTGGACATATTGGATTAGAGCTTTTCCGCTACCATGACGCCGTAGCGTAATTTTCCCTTGAGCATCGCGCTTCTCATGGTACGAATGCATTTGAGGAAATCAGTAAAGATGGCGCCTTCCTGGTACGCAAGCTTGTAGAGCGTGGGGTTTTTAATTATAGAGAGTCCAATATTCCATGTTTTGGTAGTTTGTATCGTAATATCTTCTACATACGTGAGACGATAGCCGTATTTAATAAACCAGCTCACATATGAGTTGATGGAATACGAATGCGGCATAAGCATGCCGCGAAGTACTGGCTGGATATATTTTTTTCGATCTTGAGGAGTAAGTCGTTCAGCGGCCATCCAGTCTCCGAGGACAAATTTTCCCCCGGGTTTGAGAAATTGTGCGGCCTTCTTGATGAATTGTTCTTGATTGATAAAATGTGTAAGAACGCCAACTATCCATACTACGTCGAACGGCTTGGAAACATCCATTCGCTCCGCATCCATGACTGAAAAGGATGAATTGGCATGCGATTGTGCAGCCCGTTCCCGCGCCATTTTGACCTGTACGGGACTGAGCGTGATGCCCGTGGTACGCACGTCTAATTTATTCGCCAGGTAGATAGAGGTACCGCCGATACCGCACCCAACATCCAGGACGGTATTGTCTTTTTGTATGTGCGCTTTTTCCACGAGGAGGCGGATGAGATTTTCTTGCGCTTCCTGTTTTGATTCTTTTCCTGTGAGATAATACCCATCGTGGATGTGTTCACCCCATAGTTTAAGCCAGTAGGGCGAGCTTGCGTCATAAAATTTTTGAATCTTCCGTTTGATGGTGGGGAGTTTTAGTAACAAGGAGGGATTCATAGAGTTCTTTGAATAGAAAAATTAGTATTGAAACGAAGGGGAGAATTTCCACATACGATCCCCCGCGGCGTTGGTCATTGCTTTATTCATTAATTAATCCGGAAAAGGACTCGGTCATTCGTGAACATAATCGGTGCATTTCAGAAATTCGCGAATTGTCTTGAAGTACTTCTTCGGCTCTTTTAGGTGCGGCATGTGGGCGCTGCGAGAAAATACTGCCATGCGCGCGTGAGGAGTGAGGCGTACAAACTTATTAACGGTTGCCGGGTCGGCGGCCTCGTATTTTCCGCACGTGAAGAGCACGGGCATTTTTAGTTTTTTCAGTTGTCCGGCGAGGTCGGCTTTCTTCAGCGTGCCGGTGATGGTGTATTCGTTGGGACCCCACATATAGCGATAGATTTCTGCGTTGAAATGTTTGTTGGCGAGACGCAGGGATTGAGGATCGCGCTTGAAACGCGTTTCGTGCCTGAAGTGAAACTCCCTCACCGCTTTTTTGTACTGTACGGTGTCCGTGTGCCCTGACTGCTCGCTCTGTCGGATGATCCTCCCCCATCCACGCGGCAGATTTTTAAGATAGTGGTTCATGGTCGCTATCCATAGCTTAGTCGAGAGATACGGGCTTGCGAGAATGAGGCCGTTGACGCGTGATTGGCGCTTCAGTGCATAGCTCAATGCGAGGAAACTCCCCCATGAGTGCCCCAGGAGATTGAATTTTTGAAACCCCAAGCGCTGGACGAGCATTTCCAATTCTTGCACGAAGTATCGGACGGTCCAGCGCGTTTTTTCGTTGCTTTTTCCGGATCGTCCGCAGCCTAGTTGGTCATACACTATCACTTGTCGGTCGCGCGCGAGTGCGGAAAGATTCTGTAAATAATAGCTCGGGTACCCCGGTCCCCCGTGGACGATGATCAATGGAATGCGTGCCGTTTTTTTACCCAGAATTTTATACCAAATTTTTCCTCCAGTTACTTTGAGGTAGGGCATATGAAAGGAGTTTGTGGTTTTATTTCGATATTGCCTTTTAATACTATCCGCCGCTTGACCGCCACCACAAGATGCCTGCATAGACGAGTGCGTTCCAAACTATTGAATCTCGAAATTAATTTGAACGCAAAATAAAACGCATATTTTTTTGGTAAAATCGGCTGGCGAGCCAATGACTTCATTTTCCAACTGGCGGAGGCGGAGGGATTTGAACCCCCGATACCCTTTCAGGTATACCGCATTTCGAGTGCGGCGCATTCGACCACTCTGCCACGCCTCCAGATGGATTGTTTCAGGTTAGGGGACGAACTTGAGGTGGAGTACAAACCCATTCGGATTATACGTTGGCTCAAGGTCGATCGTTTTGGTTTTTTCATCAATCCGTGTTGCTTTCAACGTGTCTCCTGGTTTCAGGTTAAGGTGGACTCGCAATTCCTTCGGAATTGTCACTTGTCCTCTTTTGTTTATGCTTGAAATATAGGTAGGCATAGAATTGGTTGTGCGTGAAATATACGCTGTTTTAAGCGTTTATTCAAGGGTATGGTTGAACACAATTTGAACACAAAAAGACGGCGAGGAGCCGTTGTATGTATGATTGTATATTTTGTCACCCGTTCGTCGGGCTCAGGGTGACACTGTGAGTCATTCCACCTTGATCGTGAAGGTGTAAGTAGACTTTCCATTGATGAGGCCGCCGCCGTCTGATGTGGTGAAGGTGAGCGTTTCGGTGTGCATGCCTTTTATGGCAGGCGCTTTCATGCGCCAGGTGAAAGAGCCTTCCTTACCAGGCTTTACCGTAGGCTGCCAAAGAGAGGCGGGCTTGGTATCCGAGAGCCAGTCGGATTTCACATAGAAAGGACTCTTGCTGCCGTCGGCTGCGGTTTGGGTAAGGTAAACGCCCTTGCCGCCTTTGAGGATTTTATCACCAGTATTTTTCACGCGCAGGGTAAAATAGACCGTGCGACCAGGACGCATGCGCGTGGGGAAATTGGGCTTCATTAATTCAATCTGTCCCGAGGGGATCACCGTAGTCGCGAACGAGCCTTCCGCGCCAGGAAGATTCGGCAGCTGAAGGGTTTCGATAAGGGTGGAGGGTACCGTGCCGACGTCAGGGAGGTATTTGAAGGAGAGCAGTGTTTCAAAGAGGCCGGGGGAGGTTGCGGTGAGCGGGAGAGGGAAGGTCGCCACGTCATTAGGCCGGATCATTGCTTCGTTAAAAAGAATTCTGCCCATAGGCAAGGGCCATCCTGCGACATTCCATTTCGGCTCGCCGCCGGCTACATCGGTCAAGAGGAGCATCACGCTTCCTTTGAGCCACGTTTTTACGCCGCGGTTGCGCACGCGCACCACGCCTTGGGTTTCTATTCCCGCGCGCGTGGAGGTGGGGGTTTTCAGAGACTCGAGCTTGCCGGCCCATTCCATTTCCGTGGTTTCGACGGCGATGTGAAAGTCGGTGCCGGGGAAATAGCCCTTCGTACCCCAGGCAAGCACGTAGTCGCGCTCAATCACGCCTGCGGCATTCGTGGGCACGGTGACGGTGATAGGAATGGTCACGGTCTGTCCGGGCGCGACGTTGGGTTGTACAAAGGTGAGCGCGTTGATGGGGGAGGAGGTAGATTCGATGGGGCGGATTTCATCGTCGACGACTTGGGCCATCTTTACTACACCTGCCTGGTCATCCCGAGCATCGCCGAGGGATCCCTCCACTTCGGTCGGGATGACACGGTGGATTGGAATGTCACGCGGATCCGCCTGTTGGCGGAACGCGGAAGGTGAATTGATGAACGCCGCGGTGACAGAAGAAGGGAGTGCCGCGAGTCGGCTCTTCATCGCTGCATCCGCGAGCTGGACTGGTTGCGTAAGATAGTTTTTCCAATTCGTGTTGCCGTCGTTGCGATAGATGACCCAGATCGTTTTTGTTTGGCCGGGCTTGATGAGGATACTAGTGTCGCTCTGTTGAATCAGCGTGGCTTTGCGTGTGATTGCGGCAAGCCCGCCCATAGCATCGAGATTGGCGCGTGCGAGTTGACGAACTTGGAGCAGCTCTGCCGTGATGCCGGATCCTGGACAGATCGTCGCGTCTACATCGCGGTGTGCGATGACGGTGGGGATGGCGATATCTTTGAGCGTGGTCTCGCCGTTGGGAGCGACTTCGTGTTCGAATGATTTTTCCGCAATGAGCCTGGCAAGGCTTTCTTTCGCTGCGCCGGTCAGCGCATCTTTTCCTTCATAATTTCCGAGGACGGCGATGCCGACAGAGCCGGTGTTATAGCCGAGTTTCTTCTTATCATTATAGGTATGACCTCCGACGACGCCCTCGCCGCCAGTCCTGCCTTCATAGATGCGGCCGTCGGGGGCAATGAGATAATTATAGCCAATGTCGCCCCAGCCCAGGGTTTTGCCGTGATAGCGCTGGATGGCGCGAATGGTGGCGGCAGGATCAGCCCCGCCGTTGGTGCCGCCGGTGTGATGGACGATGAAGGCCTTCACTTCTCCGTAGGTTTCCGGCCAGGCAGGGTTGCCGTCTTTATCAATGTGCAACGATTCATCCGAAGCCCAGGACGCGCGCGATATGATGTTCAGCTCACTCGTGCCGTTCAGTGCCGCCTTGACACTCTCACCTCTATCCTCTCCCTTATTAGGGGGAGTAGCTTGGTTATTTCCGTTCGAGTTTCTCCCCTTAGTAAGGGGGAGATTAAGAGAGGGTGTATCATTTTCGGTGCCGACCGTGGTGAATGTTAAGTTTGATACCTGCGGTGTCACGCGCGGGTCGGCGGTGGTGAGCGTCACGCGCGCTTCGAATTCGCGTGATTCGTCCACGATGAGCGGCTCGGTGCGCACGCGCCCGGGGATGAGGTCGCGCTCGTCGCGGAAATCCTTGAGCCGCTCTAACGCCTGCCACGCGCTCCAGGGTGCGTGCCCATCCGTCCGTGTCCGCATTTCCACGACCGCGTTCGTTAGATCTTCTGCACGAGACTCGTCCCATTGCGCAGAGAGGAGGATAAATGGCCGCGCAGCAGTAAACGGGCCAAAGGTGAATTCCTGCGAAGAGCCATAAACGGCGCTGCCGATGAACGGAAGGGAAAGCGTATTTTCTGCCGCGTTTTCTTGCGCGGCGGCGAGGCTCATGCGTACTTCTGACGCCTGCCCCGCAGAGAAGGTTTCATCGTAGGCAAACTCTTGCCTTCCCTCCTGCGCGTGCGCAAACATAAAACCCATGGCCGCCAAGGCCAGGGGTATCACGAAACCGCCGCGCACAAGAGTTTTTTTGTATACGTTTTTCTTTTTCATGCCCCGCTATTGTAGCATATTTTTTGCGTTTTGTCACTCTCCTTGTGTGGAAGGAGTTTAATATTATTGTCCTGTTGTTTTCACGCAGATATATGCAGATGGCCGGCCGCGCAGAGTTTTACTAAACCTTGTCTGAAGCATGTGTGCGGCCAGACGCAGAATTACTCAGAAGTTGTGTTGAGATTGAAAGTGAGATAAGTATCCAAAACAACACTGCAAGGTCGTTTTTGAAGTAGGGGACGTCGACGAGGCCGTGGACGAGAAGTGCCGCCATGGAAGCGAGGGCTGCGGCACTCATTGTTACATGGTTACATTGTTGAATGGTTAGGTTGTTAGTGTGTTCAATTGTCATCCCCGACCTGATCGGGGATCCAGAAAATAAAGACCAAAACGGATTTTTTTGTTTATTTTTATTGTCTGGATTCCCGTTTTCACGGGAATGACAGAAGGGAGAGAGGGTTGTTTTAAAAAATATGGCGATAATCCAAACGAAGGCTATTAACCCAAGTAAGCCAAGTTCGGACCATACAGCGAGGAAGATATTGTGCGGGTACATGAAGATCTCAATGTAGTTTTGCTGGTGATACGGAATCATTGCGGTCTGATAGCCGCGGAGGCCTGCGCCGAATACTGGATGGTCTTTGAGTATTTCCCAGGTTTCTCGGTATTGGGTGAGCCGTACGGAAACCGAGTCGCCGCCTTGTACGGTGGATATGCCGCGGAGATTGAAGGAATCTTTGAGGACGAATATACCGATCGCGGCAATCACTATGAGTACACTTGTCGCTAATAGTTTTCTTTTGGCAGTGAGAATGCAGTAGACTGCCACACCGACTGCGAGCGCGACGAGTGTTCCTTTTGAACGAGTGAATACAATTGCCACTGTGGTTGCGAGAAAGAGAAATGTGAGAAACATTCTTCTTACCGTCATCCTCGACTTGATCGGGGATCCAGACATAAACAAAGACAAAAACCGATTTCTGTTTGTTTTTTCTTTCTGGATTCCCGATTTCTCGGGAATGACAATAGGAGTGGAGGCGAAGATGCGTCCTAAAATCAATATTAAGACTGGCACCGCATACAGCCCCAACGCATTCGGATAGCCGTAGATTGACGTGACGCGACGTGTTGCCGCGTCAGCCCAGAATTCGTTGGGAATGAGGTTGCCGGTGACTTGCTGATAGAGCGCAAGGGCAACAGGGATGATGAGAGAGGCGGCGAGCGCATAGATGAGAGAGACGCGGTCGCGCTCAGTCTTTATCGCATCAAGGAGGACTAGTGCGAATACAATTGGTTCTAAGATATAGGCGCGCCAGTGGCCGAGTGCAGGAAAGAGTTGGGGTGCGGTGAAGAGGGCGAGGAGGCTTGCGAGAAGAAACAGCCCGATGGGCGCGCGCCATTGGCGAGGGAGATGAGGGAAGGTGCGGGTGCGGATTTTTTCAATTGCCCAGACGACCACAGCGGCGAGCAGGATTATTTCCTGCAATGTGGTGGGAAGCCCGAAGATGGTAAATCTTACTACGTATGACGGTAGAGAGTACAGTGTGAGGAAAATAAGCGTGCGGAGGAGCATACGAGATTTCATTTCTCCCCCTTAAGGTAAGGGGGAGTCGCTTACGCGACCCCCTCTTATCCTAAGAGGGGGATTGTTCTTGTGGCGATGCAGGTTCTGTGCGGAGTTGCATGATTTCTTTGATTTGCGCCTTCGTAATACCCTTCGTGAGGAGCAGCACTGCCGCATAGACAAAACCGCCTACCGCCAGGCTCGTCCAGAGACCGGCATGCAGAAATACAATGACGGCGGCCATAAGCACGCTTGCACATGCGGCTTTGGCAAGGACGGAGAGATGCAGGTGCATGGGTATGATACGCCAGACCACCCAGGTGGCGGCGATGCCGATGAAGAGCTCCACTGCGACGGTTGTCCATGCCGCGCCGAAGTACGAGTAGCGCGGGATGGTGATCAGATACGCGATGACCGATCCCACCGCACCTATGATGTAATTGGGCATCATGCGGCGCTGCTGTTCTATGGCAACCACGCCGTAGACCGAAAGATGCGTGAGGTAGATGATGCCGGTGGCAATGATGAGAATTTTGAGCACGGGCGCGGATACCGTGAAATCAGGCCCTGCCACGAGAAGAATGATCGGCTCTGCAAGCACCAGAAAGACGGCAACCATGGGAAGCGTAATGAGCGAAAAAAAATTAAAGGCCTTCTGAAAAATGCGCTGAAAACGCGCGCGGTCTCCGGCGGCAAAGGCGTGCGCGAGCTGGGGCATGATCAGCCCTAAAAATACGGAGGGAAACGTGACGAGCACTTCCAGTACTTTATAGGCGGCGCCGTAGATGCCTACCTCTTTCTGCGCGACCGCGGCGGGACGCAGAAGCGAGAGCAGAATGGTGTCCATTTTGAAATAAATGATGACGAACAGCCCGGAGAGCGCCACGGGCCAGGAACGGGTAAGGATTCTTTTCCATACCGCGAGGTCAACACGGAGGGTATAGGGCAGCAGTCGCCGCGCACCTATGAAGTTGATAAAGAAATGGAGTACGTAGCCAAAGGCGACCACCCAGAGCAAGGCCAGAAGCGAGGCGCCGTATGCGATGGCGATGATAGATCCCGCAAGGATTGCGGCTTTGCCGACGATTTCAGCAATCGCCACACGATACATCTTGAGGTGTTTTTGGAAGATGGTGACGTGGAGCTGATCAAGAAGATTCGCGAGGGTGGAGACCGTGACGATCATGACGCCCTGCTTGACGATGGCGGGGTACGGGAAGAAGAGCACTATGACGGCCGCGGCCAGCATGGTGATGAGGGAGGCGCAGATGCGAATGGTAAAGGTGTTGGAGAATATTTCTTTCGCATCCACGCCTGGTTTCCCCAGTTCGGTGATAGTGATGAAATAGAGCCCGAGGTCGGCAACGACGGCGAAGAAGAAGACGAATGAGATTGCGGTCGTGTAGTGTCCATAGCCTTCCTGGCCCAAGTAGCGGGTGATGAATCCTATCGTGAGTACGCCCAAGACGACCGAGAATATCTTCGCGGCGATTTGGATGATAGTCTGATGGGCGATGGTGCGGGTGAGAGACATGGCCGGAGTTAAAAGTCCATAAAGTTCGTAAAGTCCATCAAGTCTGTGGTCATTGTAGCACGAAGGAGGATTCTATCCCGCGTCTCGTCAGGAGTCAATAGAATTGGTACAATACTTTCGTAAATTCCAAATCCGAAGCACCAGATTACAAACAAACCCAAAATTCCAATTCAAAATCATGTTTTGGGCATTTGTGATTTGGAATTTGTGATTTCGGATTTCTTCTAATTATGTATCTCGACCGGCTCGAAATTGCAGGCTTCAAGTCCTTTGCGCAGAAGGTTTCTTTTACGTTTAACCGCGGCATTACTGCGGTCGTGGGCCCCAATGGTTCGGGGAAATCGAACCTTGCCGACGCCATCCGTTGGGTCTTGGGTGAGCAGAGCATGAAGTCCCTGCGCGGCAAGAAATCGGAAGACGTGATATTCTCGGGGTCGGAGAAATCGGCGCGTTTGGGATTTGCCGAAGTGGCCCTCACGCTCAATAACGAAGACGGCCAGGCCCCGATTGATTATTCCGAACTCACTGTCTCCCGCAAAGTCTACCGCAGCGGCGAGGGAGAATACCTCCTCAACCGCCAGGCTTCACGCCTCACCGACATCACCATGCTCTTGGCCCGCCTGCACTTGGGAAGCCGTACCTACAGCGTAATCGGCCAGGGAATGGTGGATGCAATCCTTGCGCTCTCGCCGTTTGAACGGAAGGACTTCTTCGACGAAGCGGCGGGCGTGAAGCCCTATGAACTCAAGCGCGAAGAAGCATTGCGCAAACTCGAGGCATCCGGAGAAAATCTAAAATTGGCGCTGGTGCAGCTCACTGAGCTCACTCCGCGGGTACGGTACCTGACCAGGCAGGTGCGCCGGCTTGAGCGGCGCGACGAGATTGTCAGGGAACTGCGCGCGCTTCTTGAGGGGCATTATGGCGCGGAATGGAAGAAACTGCAGGAGGAAATAGCGCGCTTGCAGGGACGGGGGCAGGAACAGCGCAGGGCGAAGGAAGGGCTGCAGGAGGAAGTGGGGAGGCTCCAGCAGGAAATGTCAGCGCTCACGCGCGAGAGCGCGCATGCGGCGTCCTTTGACCAATTGCAGAAAGAATACCAAAAATCGCTTCAAGAAAAGACACATCTGAAAGAAGAAGAGGTGAATATCAAAATGCGCGTAGCCGTGCGCTCACGAGAACACTTAAAGACGGCAGTACCCTTGTCGATTGTGCGGGAAGCTCACATGAAGCTGGCGAGGCTGCGCGAGGAATACACCCTCCTCGTGAAACGACTGCAAGGCGCGCGGCACGAAGAAGACGTGAACGCTATTACGCAAAAGCTCGTGCAGCTCATTGAACGGTTCCAGACCGTCGAGGCCGTCTTCGATCCTTATCTTCGGATAGAGGCGGATAACGATATCCAAGCGTCGCTGAACGAGGTGGAGAAGAAGGTGGAAACGGTAGACGCGCGGCTTGCCGCATTACAAGGAGAATTGGAGAAGCTTGCGGCGACGGAAAAACAAGAACGCGAGAAAATCTGGCAAGTACAGCAAAAACTTCAACACGAGCAGCAGAAATTGAACGATGCGGTCGCGGTAGAGAACGCGACGCGGGTGGAGGCGGCGCGCTTCGAAACGCGCCGGGACGATATTGCCCGCGAAGCGCAGGAAGAGTTCGAGAAATACGGAGGCGCGGCAGACTTAGACGCGCTCGCGGCCAAGTCGCAGGGCGGCGCGGATCCTGCGGAAATACACCGGCTCAAACATCACCTCGAGCAGATCGGCGGCATTGACCCGGAGGTGGAAAAAGAATACCAAGAGATCAGCGCGCGGCACACGTTTTTGGAAACCCATGTGGAAGATTTGAAAAAGGCGATCGGGGATCTGGAGATAGTCATTGCCGAGCTTGATACGACGATCGCCGTGCAGTTTACCGCCTCGTTCAAACAGATAGACGAGGGATTCCAGCGATTTTTTAAAACGCTCTTCGGCGGCGGTCGGTCCAGGCTGGTGCTCGTCAAAGAAGTGCGGGAGAAAGAAATCGAGGGAGACGATGTGGAAGAAGAAGGTGGCGAGGCTGCGCAAACGAGGAGCGAAGAGATTGACGATCCGGTGAAAAAATTCCTTGATAAACACAAGCGCAAGGATCATATCGGCGTGGAAATCCACGCGACCCCGCCAGGCAAACGCTTGAGTTCAGTGAACGCACTCTCCGGCGGCGAGCGCGCGCTCACGTCCATCGCGCTCATCGCCTCCATCATTGCCAATAACCCGGCGCCGTTCGTGGTGCTGGATGAAGTAGACGCAGCACTTGATGAGGCGAACTCTCTGCGCTTCTCCGCCATTCTTGAGGAACTCTCCGGTAAGACCCAGTTCGTGGTCATTACGCACAACCGCGCCACCATGGAGAAAGCTGACATTCTCTACGGCGTGACGATGGGAGAAGATGGAATTTCTAAAGTCTTGTCGCTTAAGTTAGAGGATGCGGTGAAGCACGGGAACCGTTAGAGAGTATTGACAGCGTGTAGTTTAGTATATACACTAAGATTATGACCGTCATTCCTGAACCCGTAGTATTTGAATGGGATAAAGGGAATACAGATAAGAATTGGTATGGGCATGAGGTGTCAGACAGCGAATGTGAAGAGGTTTTTTCTGACGAGCGGAAGAGGTTGTATAAAGACGTGTTCCATTCTCAACAAGAAGAGCGTTTCATTCTTATCGGCAAGACCAATATGGGGCGGTTATTATATGTCGTGTTTACTAAGCGTGATAATCAAATCCGCGTGATTTCCGTACGTGATCTTAACAAGAAGGAAAAGGAGTTCTATGAAGAAGAAACTTAAGTTGCCAAAGTTTAAGAATGAAGACGAGGAGCGCGAGTTCTGGGCGCGCATTGATTTGTCGGAATATTTCGAACCGTCTGATTTCGTGCGGGTATCATTTCCCAATCTCAAACCCACTACCCGTTCGATTTCCATCCGTATACCCGAATATTTGATTATCCGCGTCAAAGAGCGGGCCAACGCGCTTGATATTCCCTACCAGTCGCTCATGAAGCAGTACATTGCGCGCGGGGTGCGGGAGAAGCAGTAATTTTTCATGCACGCTTTATGGAACACGAGGACGATTCAATTAAAGCGATTATCGAAGAGGCAAAGCTGAAGGCTCAAATTAATCCAGAGAGAGATGTCTCTTGAGCAGTTGTTAGCCGAGATGGAAACTCTTGCTCAATTATTATTGTTTCAGTTGGCTGACACAGAAGTAAAAAAGAACTTCACCGATCAGGACAAAGCAGCGCTAATTGAAGCACGAAATCATTTGCGGTTGGCATACAATCGTGCAAACGGCAAATGGGCGGGTGGGGAGACAAGTGACGTGAGAAAAATCAAAGAAATCTTATCAGGGGTCTTGTCAAACGAGTCTTCATCTGCTATTCTCGCTACTGTTATTAATCATAAACCAGCGCATCAGAGTATGGTCGTTATTCGCCTATCCCGCGTGGGAAAAAATAAGTTTCCTTCCTATAGGATTGTGGTGTCAGACCGGCGCAAAGACCCTTGGGGAGATTATCTGGAAAATGTGGGGTTTTACAATCCCTTGGAGAAGCCGAAGAAGATAGAATTCAAACGGGAGCGCGTGGAGCTCTGGCTCTCGAAAGGCGCACAGCCGTCCGCGACGGTGTACAATTTATTAGTGGATGCAGGCGTGGTGAAGGCGGGAAAGCGGAAGGCGACGCGGGGTAAGAAGGGGAGCAAAGCTGTCGTTGCAGGACAGAAGACGGGAGCGCCTGCCGCGCCCGTACCGGTTGCTGCCTGATTGCACAGAAATGCAGGCGCGATATAATGATGGTATTCCCGTGTGTGGAATGAAAAAGGTCGAGATTTGAGTGATACGGTCGCAGTTCTCGCAAGAGCAACTGCACAAAAGAAATTGAATAGTTATGTCGACAGCACCAGTGAAAGATCAGGATTTCGTCGAGTACATCGCGAAAGCGATAGTCGATCATCCGGATGATGTGAAAGTCGAACGCACCGTGGACGAGATGGGCGTGTTGATCACGCTCAAGATCAATCAGCAGGACATGGGGTACGTGATCGGCCGCCAGGGCCAGAATGCCCGGGCGCTCCGCACCCTGCTGCGCATCGTCGGCGCGCGCAACAACGCTCGCGTAAACTTGAAGATCTATGAGCCGGAAGGTTCCCAACGCCCCCCGCGTATACCGCGCGAACAGCGCGACGATCGTATGGGCGGTAGCAGCCCCATGCATGATGACGTGGATACGAGCGCATTGGATGATCTCAAGATTTAAAAGATAGTCTACGAACAGAACTTGCGTTTTAGTGCGGCTAGAAGCAACGAAGATTGTAGTTAAGTCCTCATCTTCTGAGCACACGCATTTATAACGCCACAATATGCAATTGAATAACCCTCGGATTCTTTCCGAGGGTTATGCTATGATAAGTAAAGTATGAGATTTGATGTGATTACATTATTTCCCGAGGTTATTGAATCATATTGTGCTGCGTCCATTGTCGGGCGCGCCCAACGTGACCGGATCATTGCGGTGAAGACGCATAATGTGCGCGCGTATGGCGAAGGCCGCCACCGCCAGGTAGACGATAAACCCTACGGCGGGGGGCCTGGCATGGTGTTTAAGGC